>Ga0307990_1003032_pt1 | contig 13061 bp, 10 predicted proteins | sample EllFjometagen129_FD_203168 | JGI IMG/M metagenome (GOLD analysis project Ga0307990, IMG submission 203168) | Marine microbial communities from Ellis Fjord, Antarctic Ocean - #129 | ecosystem: Environmental > Aquatic > Marine > Unclassified | place: Southern Ocean | collected 2014-10-08
CCTTCCTTAGCCTTAGCCTTAACCTATATTTTATTAAAACAACCCATACATTATTCGTCCTATCATCAAATACAAAAATAGTCCGATAATATCATTCATAGTAGTAATAAAAGGACCTGTTGCAAGTGCGGGGTCAATATTTATTCTATGAAGCATCAAGGGTATAAGCGTGCCAAATACAGCTGCGAACAGGATAACAATCATCAACGCAAGGCTCACGGTAATAGTTAGTGCATAATCATCAGTTAAAAAATAATTGTATGCGAAAATCAACGATCCTAAAACAACCCCATTTATTATAGCAACTAAAAATTCTTTGAATATTTTCGCCCAGGTACTTCCCAGGTCAAGCGACCGGCCAGCCAAACCCTGAACCACTATTGCTGACGACTGAATACCTACATTCCCACCCATAGCTGCAATAAGAGGAATGAAAAATGCCATCTGGGGATTTATTTTCAGATCTCCCTCATAATGCGATATCACTAATGCTCCAAGAATACCACCAATCAGTCCAATTAATAACCATGGTAAACGAGCCCTGGTTATAACAAAAACTTTATCTGAATGTTCTACATCCTCAGAGATACCAGATGCCATTTGGTAATCCTTTTCCGCTTCATCCCTGATAAAATCAACCACATCATCAATAGTGATTCGCCCAATAAGCCGTTCTATAGAATCAACCACCGGTAAAGCAACCAGATCATACTTGTCCATAATATTAGCTACTTCCTCTCCTGAAGTACCAGTTTTCACATATATAACATCCTCATTAGCAATGTCCTTAACTTCTGCATTATTTTTTGCTAAAAGCATCTTCTTCAACGAAACAGTACCTTTCAACTTATTGTTATCATCTACTACGTAAACATAATATACCTCATCAACATTCTCAGCCTGCAAACTCATTTCCTTCAGGCATTTCATAATAATCCAGTTCTCATTCACTTTGATCAGCTCTTTCCCCATCAATCCTCCAGCTGAGTCTTCATCATATGAAAGCAAATCAACAATATCCCCGGCCCGCTCAACATCATCTATATGTTGAAGGACATCCTCCTTTTTTTCTTCAGGCAATTCACCGATTATATCTGCTGCATCATCAGTATCCATATTGTCAATAAACTGCTCTGCAATTACCTTCCCCGGAATCAATTCCAGAAACCGTTCCCTGTCATCTTCTTCAAGTTCAGCAAGAACATCAGCTGCAATTTCTCCCTCAAGCAACAAGTATAAAAACCTTGCCTCTTTAATATTTAACTCGTCATACAGTTCTGCAATATCTGCGGCATGAAGATCCTGGATAAACTCTTTTGCTTTACTTTCATTTCCCGCCCTGATAACTTTCCTGAGCTCATACAGGTATTTCCTTGTTAATTCAAACTGACTTGCCATCTTAAAGTTTCTTAAATATTCATAAGTTATTTGAAATGAAATTGGTAAGAGTGATAAACTCTTCTACACCTAATTCTTCAGGCCTTTTACTCATCAAAGCTTCATCTGTCTTTTTATTAAATAAACCATTTTTTAGGGAATTACGCAAGGTTTTTCGCCTTTGATTAAAACCGGTTTTAACTACACGCAAAAAAAGTTGTTCATCACATTCCAAATGATCCCGGTTATTCCGGGTTAATCTCATAACAGACGATTTAACTTTTGGGGGAGGGAAAAAAACGTTTTCATTCACAGTAAACAAAATTTCGATATCGTAATATGCCTGTAGTAAAACACTCAAAATTCCATATTTTTTTGTCCCTGGTCCCGACCTGATTCGCTCAGCTACCTCCTTTTGCGCCATACAAACCACCTCCTTTATCTGATCTTTACTCTCAAGTACCTTAAAAAAAATCTGACTTGTAATATTGTAAGGAAAATTTCCAATTAAAGAAATATTCCCTGAAAATAGATTGCCCAGATTAAGTTTAAGAATATCATTCTCCATAATCCGTTCGTTCATTTCAGGAAATTTTTCTCTTAGTATCTGTACTGCTTCATTATCTATTTCAATAAGCCATATTTTGTTTTTATATCTTTCGGGTAAAAATTGAGTTAATATACCTGTCCCCGCACCTATCTCAACCAGAGATTGCACATCCTGCACCTGCAACGAATTGGCTATCTTTCGTGCAATATTGTGATCTGTCAGAAAATGCTGACCCAGTCTTTTTTTTGGTTTGATATAGCTCATTATACCATAAATTGAAATAATTCCAAATTTCGTAAATCCATTTGCCTTTTCAAAGAAAAAAACGATTCAACCCCAAAAATATTAATTCCAACATTCTCCCAATATTCCAGTATTCCAATCTTCCATACTGTTAATAACTCTTCCTTGTCTTACCGGGGTGTTTGAATTATATTTGTCTGACAAGTTTTTTGAATATTTTAATACCATAACCTGTTAAATGTCCTACAACTTCGATGAAATTATTCCGAGAAATGGAACGCGGTCGATAAAATTCGGTCTGCGAAAAGAAAGATTTGGCCGTACCGATCTCCTTCCTATGTGGGTTGCCGATATGGACTTCAGAACACCCGGTTTCATTACTGATGCTGTTAAGAAGCGTGCAACTCACGAAATTTATGGATATACCTACCGTCCACGTGAATATTATGATACTATTGTTCACTGGATGAAAAAACAACATTCATGGAATATTAAAAAAGAGTGGATCACATTCTGCCCTGGTGTTGTACCTGCCCTGAATTTGGCTATTATGGCATATACAAGTCCGGGTGATAAAGTAATTGTTCAGCCACCTGTCTATTTCCCGTTTTTTTCTGCTGTTAAAAATAATAACCGCAAATTGGTTTATAATCAACTTTTATTTAAGAACGGAAATTACTCTATTGATTTCAAAAACCTGGAAAAAGAAGCTGAAGCAGGAGCAAAATTGATATTGTTGTCCAGCCCGCATAATCCTGTTGGAAGAGCATGGACTAAGAAAGAATTGGAGAAACTGGCAGGAATCTGCATAAATCATAATATCCTTATCATTTCAGATGAGATTCATTCAGACCTGATCCTTCCCGGAAACAAACATTTTCCTACTGCCGGAATATCTGAAACCATCGCTAATCACGTTGTAACATGCATGGCACCCAGTAAATCATTCAATATTGCCGGACTGGCAACCTCTTCCGTTATTATTTCCAATCCCTTAATTAGAGAAAAATTTAACAAGATGATAGAAAGACTTCATATTGGAGGAGGAAATATTTTCGGTATGGAGGCTTCGATAGCTGCTTATTCAAATGGCGAAGAGTGGATTGATAAGATGCTGGAATATGTAAATGATAATATGAGCCTGGTTTATAATTATTGCAGTGAGAGAATTCCCCGTATCAAACCGATAAAAGCTGAAGCCACCTACCTTTTGTGGCTCGATTGCAGTGACCTTGGAATGAATGATGTTTCCCTTTATAAATTCATGATTGAAAAAGCAGGATTGGGGCTTAACGATGGTCCCTCATTCGGACCAGGTGGAAATGGTTTCCAGCGAATGAATGTGGCATGTCCCCGGTCGGTAGTACGCGAAGCACTTGAAAGACTGGAAAAGGCGATGAAAATAATAAAACCGTGAACGATGAGGAGTAAACAAAAAATGAAAATTATTCTTGAAGATGGAACTTCACTGGAAGGAAAATCATTTGCAGCAGAAAAACCTGTATCAGGCGAAGTGGTATTTAATACTGCTATGACAGGCTATCCGGAAAGTCTTACAGACCCTTCATATAAGGGGCAGATACTTGTTTTAACCTACCCGTTGATTGGAAACTATGGTGCCCCTCCTGCTAAAATCGAAGATAATCTTCACAAATTTCATGAGTCAGGAAATATCCATATCTCCGGATTGATAGTCTCAGACTACTCTTTCGAATACAGTCACTGGAACGCTGAGGACAGTCTTGGCAACTGGCTTAGAAAAAATAATATCCCGGGAATATATGGAATTGACACCAGGGCTCTCACTAAAAAACTAAGAGAGAAAGGAACAATGCTGGGAAAAATCATCATGGATGAAAATATCCCTTTTTATGATCCCAACACTAAAAATCTTGTTGAAGAAGTATCCATTAAGGAAAAACAAATATACGGTACCGGGAAATTTAAAATACTGCTTATTGATTGTGGTGTGAAATATAATATTATCAGATCACTGCTTGAACGGAACACAACTATTATAAGGGTCCCATGGGATCATGATATCACCGGAGAGGAGTATGACGGGCTTTTTATTTCAAATGGCCCCGGAGATCCTAAACAATGCCGGGCTACTATCGAAAATATTAAAAAAGCATTCAATGCAGAGAAACCGATATTTGGTATATGTCTTGGTAATCAACTAATGGCACTGGCATCAGGTGCTGATACTTATAAGCTTAAGTATGGTCACCGTAGTCATAACCAACCGGTTATCAGAACAGGATCAAACAAAGCATATATCACTTCCCAGAATCATGGTTTCGCTGTTGATAATAAAACCCTGAACAATAACTGGGAACCTCTTTTTACAAATATAAACGATGAAACCAATGAAGGAATGATCCACAAAACAAAACCTTTCTTTTCAACCCAGTTCCATCCTGAGGCATCAGGAGGACCAACAGATACTGCATTCCTTTTTGATAAGTTTATTGATATGATACGTATGAATAAAAAAGTGGCCATAGCATGATTGAAACAGGAAAAATAAGCAAGGTGCTGCTTTTAGGTTCCGGAGCTCTGAAAATTGGTGAGGCAGGCGAATTTGATTACTCGGGATCACAGGCATTAAAAGCACTTCGTGAGGAGAATATTGCAACTATCCTTATCAATCCCAATATTGCAACTGTCCAAACTTCGGAAAAACTAGCCGACAAAATATATTTTCTCCCTGTAACTCCATATTTTGTTGAAGAGGTAATTAAAAAAGAAAAACCTGACGGTATTCTGCTTGCATTCGGGGGCCAGACTGCCCTGAACTGTGGTATTGATCTGTATAAAAACGGAGTTCTTGAAAAATACAATGTCCAGGTACTGGGAACCCCTATTCAGTCAATTATGGATACTGAAGACCGGGATTTCTTTATTAAAAAACTGGCAGAGATCAATGTCCTGACACCCAGAAGTATCGCGGTTAACAAGGTTAAAGATGCAATATTAGCTGCAAATAGTCTTGGTTACCCTGTCATTATCCGATCGGCATATTCACTGGGCGGGCAGGGAAGCGCTTTCTGTAAAAACAAAGAAGAATTGCATGAAATGGCCTCCAGGGCATTTGCCCATTCCGGTCAGATCCTTGTAGAAGAATCACTGAAAGGATGGAAAGAGGTTGAATATGAGGTGGTACGCGACCGGTACGACAACTGTATAACGGTTTGCAATATGGAGAATTTTGATCCGTTAGGCATACACACGGGTGAAAGTATCGTGGTAGCTCCATCACAAACACTTACCAACACAGAATATCATAAATTGCGGGAATTATCCATTAAGGTTATCCGTCATATTGGTATTATAGGCGAATGTAACATTCAGTATGCACTTGATCCGAATTCAGAGGAATACAGGGTAATTGAGGTAAACGCACGCCTCTCCCGGTCAAGCGCTCTTGCATCTAAAGCAACCGGATATCCCCTGGCATTTATTGCAGCTAAACTTGGTATCGGGTACGGACTTCATGAGCTTAAAAATTCTATTACCAAAACAACTACTGCCTATTTTGAACCTGCACTGGATTATATAGTCTGCAAAATTCCACGGTGGGATCTAAACAAATTCGAGGGTGTGTCTCACCTTATCGGAAGTAGTATGAAAAGCGTGGGCGAGGTAATGTCTATAGGGAGAACCTTTGAAGAAGCAATACAGAAAGGGTTAAGAATGATAGGTCAGGGGATGCACGGATTTGTGGGAAACCATATTGCAGGGTTTAAGAATATCGATGAGGAACTGGCACAGCCCACCGATATGCGCATATTTGTTATTGCCGAAGCTCTGGAAAAGAAATTTTCTATTGACAAAATACACGAACTGACAAAGATCGATAAATGGTTCCTCTACAAACTTAAAAATATTATTGACCTTAAAGAGGAACTTATGAACTACAACTCTATAAATAAATTACCGGTTGATACGCTTCAGGAAGCAAAAATACTGGGGTTTTCAGATTTCCAGCTGGCACGATTTGTTTTGAAATCGAAGGATGATAAAATAGCAAACGACCTGATCACCGTCAGGGAATACAGGAAATCGCAAGGCATAGTACCGGCTGTAAAACAAATTGATACCCTGGCAGCCGAATATCCGGCACAGACCAATTACCTGTATCTTACTTATAGTGGTACAGAACATGATATTGACTATTCCGCATTAAAAAAGTCAGTTATAGTTCTGGGATCAGGCGCATACCGTATTGGCAGTAGTGTTGAATTTGACTGGTGCGGTGTAAATGCCCTTGACACCATTAAACAAAGCCCTTATCAATCGGTAATGATCAATTACAACCCTGAAACAGTAAGTACTGATTATGATATCTGCGACAGACTTTATTTTGACGAACTATCCCTGGAAAGAGTATTGGATATAATTGAACTGGAAGCTCCTGAAGGTGTAATTGTTTCCACCGGCGGACAAATACCAAATAACCTGGCTATCAGACTGTACGAGCAAAATGTAAATATACTGGGCACCTCCCCTCTCTCAATTGACCGGGCTGAGAACAGGCATAAATTTTCTTCCATGCTCGACAATATCGGGGTTGACCAGCCACGCTGGAAAGAGCTTACCAGTACCGGTGATATTCATGTATTTGTTGAAAAGATCGGTTTTCCTTTACTTGTCAGACCATCCTATGTACTATCCGGTGCGGCAATGAATGTGGTATCAAACAAAGATGAACTCGGACATTTCCTGGAAATGGCAGCTAAAGTATCTAAACAATACCCGGTTGTGGTATCGGAATTTATTGAAAATGCCAAGGAGATTGAGATTGATGCAGTTGCCGGATCCGGCGAGATCATCGCTTATGCTATCTCTGAACATGTTGAGTTTGCCGGGGTTCACTCAGGAGATGCAACCATGATCTTTCCCCCTCAAAAAATCTATTTTGAAACTGTAAGACGTATAAAACGCATCACCCGTCAAATAGCCAAAGAACTTAATATTTCCGGTCCTTTTAATATACAGTTTCTTGCAAAAGATAATGATATAAAGGTAATAGAATGTAACCTCAGAGCCAGCCGTAGTATGCCTTTTGTATCAAAGGTACTAAAAACTAACCTTATTGAATTGGCAACACGTGTTATGCTGGGAGAAAAAGTGGAAAAACCTCATAAGTCCATTTTCGACCTGGATTATGTAGGAATTAAAGCTCCGCAATTCTCCTTTTCACGCCTTCAGAAAGCAGATCCTATACTTGGCGTTGACATGTCGTCAACCGGTGAAGTGGGATGTATAGGTGAGGATTTTTATGAGGGTATACTGAAGTCAATGTTGTCGGTAGGCTATACCATACCCCGAAAAGCGGTTCTTCTCTCAACCGGACCACCCCGTTCGAAGGTAGAGTTGATAGCAAGCGCCAGGGAACTGAATAACAAAGGGTATAAATTATATGCCACACGCGGCACTCAGAAGTTCCTTGAAACCAACGGTATAGAAGCAGATGTTGCCTACTGGCCCGATGAAAAGGAAACTCCTAACACTATCGACCTGATACGTAATAAAGAAGTTGATCTTGTGATCAATATCCCAAAGAACCTTTCAAAAAGCGAACTTGAAAATGATTACAGTATCAGGCGAAGCGCAGTAGATTTTAATGTCCCGCTCATTACCAATGCACGCCTGGCAAGTGCATTTATCCTGGCATTTTGCAAGCTTGATATGGCAGATATCGCAATTAAAAGCTGGGATGAGTACCAGTAACCAGATACCAGTAACAAGCAACTTATTCCAAAATGATAACTATAAGAAAAGGGAAACAGAGCGATAACCAAACAATTGTTGATTTCCAGATCAGGATGGCAAAAGAGACAGAGCAGATTGATCTTAATAGGGACATTGTAAACAAAGGCGTAAATGCGGTATTTAAATGTCCTGAGAAAGGGATCTATTTTGTTGCTGAATCAGGAAGTGAAATAATTGCCTCCTTGCTGATCACATTTGAGTGGAGCGACTGGCGTAATGGTAATGTTTACTGGATACATTCTGTTTATGTTTTACCGGAATTCAGAAAAAAGGGTGTTTTTAAAACTATGTATCTCCACATGAAAAACATTGCACAAAAGGATAAAAATATCCGGGGATTAAGACTTTACGTTGATAAAACCAATAGCAATGCACGGAAAGTTTATGAAACCATGGGAATGGATGGCAACCATTACATGCTTTATGAATGGATGAAGAAGTAGAGTGGCAAGTTTTTTACTTTTTACTATTTACTATTTAATATTTACTTTTTTTTTGACACCATGCCTGTTCTTACACTAACAGTAATATTATCCGGACTGGCTTACATGCTGATGATTCTCTATTTTTATAAAGGATGGAGAAGATTAAAAAAATTTACCGTTGAGAATGACGAATTTACAACTCCTGTATCCCTGATAATTCCGGTAAGGAATGAAGAGCAAAATATTCCGGGTCTAATCAGAGGGATTCGTGAACAGGATTATCCCGGCAGGCTTTTAGAGGTTATTTTCATAGATGACCATTCAGATGACAGAAGCTTTAAGCTAATAAGCGAGCATATTTCCGGTATAGAAAATTTTCATCTTATGCGAAGCACAGGATCAGGAAAGAAAATGGCTCTTCAAACCGGATTTGAAAAAGCCACCGGTGATTTTATCATCACTACTGATGCTGATTGCCATCATTCTTCCCGCTGGATATCTGTTTTTGCAGATTTTTACGAAAAGCATCATCCCAAATTAATGGCAGGACCAGTGCTTTTGGAAAGCAACAATAATTTCTTTCAGCGTTTACAACAGATAGAATTTCTCAGTCTTACAGCCTCTACTGCCGGTGCATTCGGGGCAGGACATCCAATAATGTGTAATGGGGCAAACCTGGCTTTTGACAGGAAGGCAATTGAACAGCAGGAGGATATTATGCAAACACAATACAATTCCGGTGATGATATTTTCTTAATGCACCGGATAAAGCAATTATGGCCCGGTGAACTTTTTTATATAAAATCGAGTGATACGGTCGTTACCACCGGCGGTCAGTCTGATTTCACATCATTCATTCAGCAACGCATCCGTTGGGCATCAAAAAGCAGGGGATACAGGGATATTGATACAATAATTACAGGGATGGTGGTACTTTTTATCAATCTTCTGCTTTTATGGACACTAGCAGGCACTTTTTTTGAGCCGGTTATGTTCAGCTTTTTTATTTTTCTGTACATTATCAAAACCCTCCCCGATCTTATCCTGGTAACAGCTGTTTCTTCCTTTTTTCATGTAAAAAAGAACCTGTGGCTTTTCCCCCTTGCACAGCTGGTCTACCCAATTTACACTGTTTTCACAGCACTTGCTTCGCTTACGGGGAAGCACAGTTGGAAAGGAAGAAAGTATTAATCATTGAAGATGTTTACCACGTGAAATTTGCACAGACCTGCCAGAGTGCGCCGCAGGCGTTCCTGGCAGAGTCATAAGGAGGAAGAAGTCATTAAGTGGTCATTGATAAAGTTTTTAAAATCAGAAGGATGACTATATCACTGAAAATATTTTATTTTTCATATACTCCTGCCAGTTAACGATAAGTATTTTGTCATCTTCCACAGGCATATATCCAAAGTCGTAACAGAAATAGTATATAAAGCCGGTTTTGGTTTTATAGATATGAGTAAAGAATTTGAAATTAAACCCTTCATTTTTCAGGACTTCTGTTCTCACGGTTGTTTTACCAACAGGATTATATTTTTTTAGTATTGTTTGATTTTTACTAAGGATTTTATTCAAGTCTCTTCTGATTTTTTCTGACTTATTAGGTAATTGGTTGTGGTAGTGGGTTTTGCATTGTTCGCTACAGAACTTTTTATCTATTCTTCCGATTAACGTGTCCCCGCATACCAAACACTTTCTTGTGTTATAAGGCATAATATATACGTTTTATAAACGAATATAAACGTTTATTATACGACTACAAAATTCTTTATCCATTTTTTTGTAATAAAAATCTATTATTTAAGAAATAAAATTATGGAAAATCATGAAAAACCGATCATATGGTTTCAGGGGTTCAGATACAAAAACACTTCCCTGGTAAGGTTAAACTTCAAGAAGAACGATACGATCAAGAAAAGGATGGATGCAAACAGTTGGATCCGGTACAATGAAATGTACAGGTGTTATTACATACGGCATACACCTTATTATATCTCTTTAACAGGTGAAGTATTAAGCGATATTGCACGTATAAACACGAATTACTTAAATAAAAAGGAGCCGGACCGAAGTATTTCTGTTTCGGTAAACAATGATAGAATGTATACATGGAATCCCGGGAAAGCCCGGATAAAAAAAGAGAAGGTATATCTTTTACCTGTTAAGTATGAAGAGGGTATCTTTATAAAATTAAAATTCAGACATTCAAAAGAAATATTTAGCAGAATCAGTAATTCTCAGGCAGTATGGTGGGATAAAAAGCACAGGGTTTGGCTGGCAAAACTTGATTCTAAGACATTACTTGCGCTGATAAATATTTTTGCTCCCAAAGTAACGATTGTAAAAAACAGCGACTTACACATCAATGATGTATTGGTAATGAAGCGGTTAATGGAACAAAGTTACTATGGTGACAAAGGATTTAAGCCCTGCCCTCTGGAATATGTTGAAAAACTTAATGCTATGAATTACAGTTGGAATACAATAAAGACATATCATTATCTTTTTCTTAAGTTTATCAATACATTTCATAACAGGACGATAGATCAGATCAACCGGTTTAATGAAGATAATATCAACAAGTATCATGAGTTTTTAAAACAGCAAAAAGATTATTCATCAGTCACTTTGAACCAGTCTGTAAATGCCATTAAATTTTATTACAAATTTATTTTAAAACAGGATATTGAAATTGAAAATATTGAAAGACCGAGGAGGGAGAAACTATTGCCACAGGTTTTGAGCAAAGAAGAAGTTGAAAAAGTGATGAGATCAATAAAAAACAAGAAACAAAGGGCTATAATGTTTACGATTTATTCCTGTGGATTAAGGATAGGTGAAGTGATTAATTTAAAACTTACTGATATTTTATATGAGAGGAAACTTATTAATATTAGGAAATCGAAGGGCAAAAAGGACAGGTATGTAAAACTGGGTAAGAAAAACAAAGATATATTGTTGGAATATTTAGAAGAATACAAACCGAAAGACTGGTTATTTGAAGGACAGTATGGAGGCAAGTATTCAACTGAGAGCATACGAAAGATATTCAAGCGGGCATTATCCGGTGCAGGGATCAGTAGGTCTTTCAAGGTACATGACTTACGGCATTCCTTTGCAACACATTTATTGGAGAGCGGCACCGATTTACGGATTATACAGGTAATACTGGGTCATGCATCAAGCCGGACCACTGAGATATATACTCATGTATCCACTTGTAACATCAGCAGTATAAAAAGCCCGGGGGATGATTTTGATTTTTAACATAAATAGCATAAATTTGAATAGAAAACAATAAACAGACAAACTGCTAAATCCACCCTGTATTATGTTAAACAGACTGTATCTGTCTTATTATGTATTGGTTAATATAAAGAAAAGACTATACACAAAGGTGATATAACGGTAATAGGGTTGGGTTAGCAAGTAGTTATGTACAAGGCGCATTAAAAGAAATAGAAATTATGAGTAAATTTGAAGAAAATTGTTTTAGTTTTTTTTGCCAACCCGCTTTTGCCCTACGGGCAATTAGAATTTTATAGCGTTTTCATTTTTAAAAAAACAGAAATATGTATCTTGCAAAAAATAAATAAAAAAGTTATGAAAAAAAATTGTCTTCTTTTTTTATTAATATTTACCTCTATAGGATTTAGAGTATTTCCTCAAGTTTATTTTGAAGTGGGTTTTACTCAACCTCCTGAATTGTTGGTAACATCATTGGATACCTTGACAATAACCTCGGGTGATGAAATTCAGATCGGTGGCAATGATATAGTAACAGGTGGCGTGGGAACCTATAACTTTACATGGCAACCTGATTCCACACTGGATTTTAATGATCTTTCTAACCCAAATGCCAGTCCATCCGATACAACTATCTATCAGCTTACAATAACTGATAATAATGGATGCACTGTAACTGCTTATCAAACTGTGAATGTTGATGAAGACACTGGCATAAAGGATAAAATAGGTGAGTTTGCTGTTGAGATTTTCCCAAATCCTAATCAAGGGTTCTTTAATATTTCAATCAGAAATGATAATCCTTTGGAAAATCTGAAAATATTTATTTTCAATGTTACAGGAAAATTGATTTATGAAAATGAAATTAATCAAAAGGTTAATAGCTATAATAAAAAAATTGATTTAACCGGTCATGCAAAAGGCAATTATGTTATTCATATAATAGCAAATAATTTATCACTCAAAAAGAAATTAGTCATTCAATAATTCCCTTCTAAATTAAACTCTTCAACCATGTTTAGAAAAATATTAAAATTCATTGTCCCTGTCTTAATTTTTATCAACGTGTTTCCTTCAGTGTATTCTCAGGGTATCTGGTATACTACCGATAGTACAATATATAAAGGCGACTCGGTAATACTTCATATAGAAGAATTCAGAGGTGATATACAATGGCAAAGATCCTTTGATCTTGATGTTTGGGATAGTATTCCCGGAGCCAGCTATGATTCATTGAAAATGGTTGCTGATACTTCATCATATTTCCGGGCAAAAGTAACCGAAGGTACCTGTAACCCGATTTTTTCTGATACTATCCATTTGAATGTAGTTAAGCTTAGCAATAAATCCATCCTAATTAATAATGTGGGAGCATCGCTTCTGAGTGATAGTACTGAACAGGCACAAGGTACCTATAAATACGAGTTTGGTGATTCCATTCC
>Ga0307990_1003037_pt1 | contig 13052 bp, 10 predicted proteins | sample EllFjometagen129_FD_203168 | JGI IMG/M metagenome (GOLD analysis project Ga0307990, IMG submission 203168) | Marine microbial communities from Ellis Fjord, Antarctic Ocean - #129 | ecosystem: Environmental > Aquatic > Marine > Unclassified | place: Southern Ocean | collected 2014-10-08
GTGAAGCTGGCGTGGATTGCGTGAAAGTAGGAATCGGCCCGGGTTCCATTTGCACGACGCGTATTGTGTCCGGCGTCGGGATTCCGCAGATTACGGCTATTGATGATTGCTCACGGGAAGCTGAAAAATTCGGTATTCCGATTATCGCCGACGGGGGCATCCGTTTTTCCGGGGATCTTGTCAAAGCCCTGGCTGCCGGCGCGCACACCATCATGATCGGCTCACTTTTCGCGGGAACCGACGAAAGCCCCGGAGAGGTGATCATTTATCAGGGTCGCAGCTATAAAGTTTATAGGGGAATGGGGTCCATTGATGCCATGATGGCGGGCAGCGCCGATCGATACTCGCAGGATGACGTTGACACGAACATGCAAAAACTGGTGCCCGAGGGTATTGAAGGTCGTGTCCCGTATAAAGGGTCGATGCGGGCCGTCGTGGAGCAATTGGTCGGTGGCCTTCGATCCGGAATGGGATATACGGGTTGTCGCTCCATCGAATCGCTCAGGAAGAAATCGCACTTTATTGAAATCTCTCATGCGGGACTGAACGAGAGTCACGCGCACGATGTGATCGTCACGAAAGAGGCCCCCAATTATCAAATGCGTTGAGCGAGGGTTTCTTTCATGATCGAAGCGGTGGCCGGCGAAAAAATTCTTATTCTTGATTTCGGTTCGCAATACACCCAGTTGATTGCAAGGCGCGTCCGTGAACTGAATGTGTATTGCGAGATACATCCCTGCAACGTCGATCTCGATAAAATCCGTCGATTCCGTGCGAGAGGCATCATCCTGTCGGGCGGTCCTTCCTGCATTTATGATCCGGATGCGCCGCCTCTTCCGCCATTGATCCTGGAATCAGGCGTGCCGGTGCTGGGGATATGTTACGGATTGCAGGCGACAATACACGCGTTGGGTGGCAAAGTTGAGCGGGCGGATCATCGGGAGTACGGTTCGGCCGACATCGAAATTCTGAAGAACACCGACCTGTTTTCGGGATTCGCTCTCCATGAAAATCTGCCGGTCTGGATGAGTCATGGAGATCGGGTCGAAAATTTGCCCGCGGATTTTGAAATCCTGGCCGCTTCAAAAAACTCCCCTGTCGCCGCAGTGAAAAACAGTGCCGGTACAATTTTCGGCGTCCAATTTCACCCGGAAGTTGTTCATACGCCTCGCGGGGCGGATATCTTATCCAACTTCGTTCATGGGATATGCGGCTGCGGTCGAAATTGGACGATGGCGGGCTTCATTGAGACTACCGTTGCTGAAATCAGACGACGGGTCGGTGATTCAAAGGTTATCCTGGGCTTGTCCGGCGGAGTGGACTCGTCAGTCACCGCCATTTTGATTCATCAGGCCATCGGCGACAAGTTGACTCCGATTTTTGTCAACAACGGTTTGTTGAGAAAAAATGAAGCCGAACAGGTTTTGGCCATGTACCGCGACCGGCTCAGTTTGAAAGTCCAGTACGTTGACGCCTCGAAGCAATTTTTGGATGCCTTGCGGGAGGTGGCCGATCCCGAAGAAAAGCGCAAAATCATTGGTCGAAATTTTATTGAAGTGTTTGTCGCGGAAGCCGACAAATTGAAAGATGTCGACTTCCTTGCGCAAGGAACCTTGTATCCCGATGTGATAGAATCGGTGAGTTTCAAAGGGCCTTCCGCTACGATCAAAAGTCATCACAATGTCGGAGGATTGCCGGAAAAACTGGACCTTAAACTCGTGGAGCCGCTTCGCGAACTTTTTAAGGACGAGGTTAGGGCTGTTGGGCGCGAACTGGGTTTGCCGGCCGAGGTCTTGGGCCGTCATCCTTTTCCCGGGCCGGGACTGGGTGTTCGAATACCGGGTCCGATAACGGAAGCAAGAGTGCGCGTATTGCAGGAGGCCGATGCGATTTTCATCGAAGAAATTCAAAAAGCCGGATGGTACGACAAAATTTGGCAAGCCTTCGCCGCCCTGTTGCCGGTTCGTAGCGTCGGGGTGATGGGCGATGAAAGAAGTTATGAAAACGTTGTGGCGCTAAGAGCCGTGCATTCACTGGACGGGATGACGGCCGACTGGGTGCATTTGCCGTATTCCCTGCTGGCCAAAGTTTCCAACCGAATCATCAACGAAGTCAAAGGCGTCAATCGCGTCGTCTATGATGTATCCAGCAAACCCCCTGCAACGATTGAGTGGGAGTGATCGAAAAATAATGGGAAACTTCGTCCATCTGCACTTGCACACACATTTTTCTTTTCTCGACGCATCCAATCAGATCCCCCAGGTTATGGAGGCCGCAAAGGCGGATGGGCAAAGCGCCGTCGCCGTGACCGAACACGGCAATATGAGCAGCGCCCTCCAATTTTATAAAAAAGGGAAAGAGGTCGGGGTCAAGCCGATTATCGGTTGCGAGGCTTACGTGGCCACCGGTCGCCATACAGAAAGGAATCCCAACAACAGGCGGATTTTCCATCTGGTTCTTTTGGCCATGAACAGCGTGGGCTATGCGAACCTCGTTAAACTCACCAGCATAGCGCATCTCGACGGATTCTATTATAAAGCCCGTATCGACCACGAACTGCTCCAGCAATATAACGAAGGCCTGATTTGCCTGTCAGCTTGCCTGTCCGGCGAAGTTCCCTCGGCGATACGTGACAACAAAATGCCCGAGGCTTTAAAAATTGCCGCGTGGCATAGGGACCTTTTCGGCGATCGGTATTATCTCGAATTGCAGCACAACGGGATTGACGGTCAGGAAGAGGTCAATCGCGGCTTGATCGAAATCTCGAAAAAACTTGACATCCCTGTCGTGGCGACGAATGACTGCCACTACCTCAAACCGGAAGACTCCAAGGCTCATGACGCCCTGCTTTGCATCGGAACGGGCAAACTCATCAGCGACGAGAAGCGAAAAAGATACGGGTCCGACCAGTTCTATTTTCGTTCGGCGCAGGAGATGACCGAGTTGTTTCAGGAAACGCCGGAGGCTGTCGCCAACACTGTCGCTATCGCTGAGCGATGCAACCTCGAACTCGAATACGGCGATTATCTTTTCCCGATCTATTCTGTTCCGGAAAACATGACAATCGAGTCCCAGTTTCGGGAAATGAGCGCCAAAGGGCTTGAACGAAGGTTTGATGCAATTCTGAAAGGCGTTGAGGGCGCCAAAGAAATTTCAGAAAAAAAAGAACTTTACAATCAGCGTCTGGAAAATGAACTCCAGATGATTTCCGACAGAGGCTTCGCCGCGTATTTCCTGATCGTGCAGGATTTCATGAACTGGGCAAGGGATAACAAGATTCCCGTGGGACCCGGACGCGGGAGCGCCGCCGGGAGTCTCGTCAGTTATGCCCTGGGAATAACCAATATTGATCCCCTTCGCTATGGTCTGCTCTTCGAGCGCTTCATGAATCCTGAAAGAAGCGACAACCCGGACATTGACTGCGATTTCTGCGCGCATGGCCGAGAAAAAGTTATTGAATACGTGACGAAAAAATACGGCCAGGAAAAGGTTTGCCAGATTGCGACTTTTGGCACGCTCAAAGCGAAAGCGGCAATCCGCGACGTGGGCCGCGTTCTCGGATATCCCTACGCGGACGTTGATAAACTAGCGAAAATGATCCCTGATGTTCTCAATATTACACTCCATGACGCTCTTGAAAAAAGCGCCGAACTTCGGGAATTCAATGACGCCAACGTGTGGGTTCAGGAAATAATGGAGTACGCCAAATCTCTGGAGGGAATGAACCGTCAAACTGGCAAACATGCCGCAGGGCTTGTGATCGCGCCCAAGGATATCAAGGAGTATGTGCCGCTGCAGCGCGACAAGGACGGATTCGTCATGACGCAGTGGGAAAAGGGCGATGTTGAAGCCTACGGTCTGATCAAGTTCGACTTCCTTGGTTTGAAAACGCTGACCATCATCGACCATGCCATCGATATGATCGAAAGAAACCACGGCATTCGCATCGATATTGATAACATTCCGATGGACGACGCCAAGAGTTTCAAGCTTCTGGCTTCGGCGCAAACAGCCGGTGTTTTCCAACTGGAATCGCGAGGCATGAAAGATTTGCTTCTTCGCATTGCGCCAACGTCCATCGATGAAATAGTTGCCCTGGTCGCCTTGTACCGTCCCGGTCCGATGAGCATGCTTGATGATTACATCGCGCGAAAAAAGAAGGAACAGCCCGTAACCTACGAATTGCCTGTCCTTGAGGAAATCCTGAAAGAAACTTACGGCATGATGGTTTATCAAGAGCAGGTGATGCAGGTCGGCACCTCGGTTGGCGGGTTGAGTCTTGGTGCATCGGACAAACTTCGACGTCTGATGAGCAAAAAGAAGCCGATGGATGAATATAGAACGCTGTTTATGAAAGGCGCCAAGGAACGCGGCATCGCCGAAGGCAGCGCGAAAAAAATCTGGGACCAGATGGAGAAATTCGCGGAATACGGATTCAACAAAAGCCATTCCGCCGCCTACGCCGTTGTCGCTTATCAGACCGCTTACCTCAAAGCGAATTATCCATTGGAATTTATTTCCTCATTGCTCACAATGGAATGCGCCGAGTCGGATAAGTCGGAAAAGATCAAAGTGAAAATCAATCAGGTTCAGGAGATGGGCTATAAAATCCTTTCCCCGGACATCAATGCCTCCGACAAGGAATTTGGAGTTGAGGACGGAAAGATTCGTTTTGGTTTGATGGGTGTGAAAAATGTTGGCGGCAATGCCATTGACGCGATAATAGAGGGTCGAAAATCCGGAGGCTCCTTTATCGGCCTCAATCATTTTCTGCAAACCGTCAGCCACCAGCAGGTCAACAAACGAGCTGTGGAAAGCCTCATCGGGGCAGGGGCCTTTGATTCGATTCATCCGAATCGGGCAAGATTGGTGAACGGAATGGAAATGGCTTTTGACAAGGCTGCCAGGATCATCCGTGAGAAGGAAAGCCGGCAACAAAGCATTTTTGCCCGTTTGGGCGAGGAACAGATTGGTTTGCCGTCCGATGACGATATGGAAAATGTGAACGCGTGGTCCGAAACGGAGAATCTGGAAAATGAAAAAGGCGCTCTCGGCTTTTATTTGACTGGACACCCATTGCAACAATATGCCAGTATGATTGCCAAATATACCAATCACACTTGCGAAACACTGAAGCGAGTCAAAGGCAAGGTTGATGCAAGAGTGGCGGTAATAATTACAGGTCGTCGTTTTATTGACTCCAAGCGTGGCCGCATGGCGGTTTTGACCGTGGAGGATCTGACAGGAACATTCGAGGCCTTTGTTTACAGCGATGTGCTCCCGACAATAACCGACTTGATTAGCGCGGAAAAACCTGTGCTCTTGATGGGCCGCGCTGAGGCGGGCGAGCAAAGTGTCAAATTGATCGTAACAAAGGCTGCGGATTTGGAAAGCGCCGATCGTGAGATCGGCGATGAGATGAATATCCGAATCCGGTCGAGTGGAATTACCGGTGGGGCGATTGAGATGTTGGAAAAATTGCTTGGCAATGCTGCGAGAGGGCGCTGTCGTGCAATCATTCGGGTTGAGGCGCCCGGCGTCGGCGAGGCGGTGATGACTCTCCCGCAGGAGTATTCCGTTCAACCGGGAGATGATCTCATCGGCGCCATTGAAAAACTGCTCGGATCTGGTGTTGTGCATTTTTCTTAGGGGCAAAGTATTTGCCAGTGACCGAGAAGAGGGAATTAGCCGGATATTTTTCGGTGAGCGACGCAATATGCAACGGTGTATTGGGAATATATTGCCGCATATTGCGTCGTGCATAAAAAATGCATGGCGGATTTTCTGCCAGTGCTTGTATCATAAACAAGGAATCTGGTGTATTGAATATGAATTGCCAATATAAGGAGGCGGCTTAATATGAGACCTCGAATCAATGTGCAGGATCAGTTTCTCAATCAGGCGCGCAGAGAGAGAATCAAGATCACCATGGAATTGTCCGACGGGCAGAAAATCGACGGCTATATCAAGAGCTTCGACAATTACTGCGTGGTTCTTGAAGGGGATAAGTTTCATCTCATCTACAAGCACGCCATCACCAACGTCAACGTCTCAGCCGGAAGCAAACTGGCCCAGATTTTCGGCGAAGGCGCATCGCAGAGTCAATATTCCGGTGGTAGGGATTTTTCGAGTGGCGCTCGCCAGAAGGATGAGGATTGAGATCCACTCAGTGTGTTTCTTTCGCTCGGCGCATCCCAATGCCTCATGAGTGTGCGTGATTCACGATGAAACGTTGCTTAGCTCAACTCGCTTCCTTTTTCCCGGAATACAGGTGCGCTCGGCGACGAAAATTTAATTGGCTCTAGTGATGATGATGCCCACAAGGCGAATATTGTTGATTGTTTGCGGAGTTGCGATCTGCGCAATGTCTCAATGGGCAAAGCCGATGGCGGTGTGCGCGGGCGGCGTATTCATTTTCACGGAGAAAGGATCGTCGCCGATAGTGGATGGCGATCTGAACAAGGCTCGTACCGATGCATTGATAATGGCCAAACAAAAAGTTCTTAAAACGGCGATTTTGAAATTTATTCCGGCGATTGAAATTGATGAAAAACGTCGCGCTATTGAAAAGGAAGTAATAAAAAAACCGGATAGATTCTTTGTCTTTTATGAAACGGTTTCCGAGACCAAAAGTGACGGTCAATACACAATTATTATCGAAACGCGACTAGATAAAGACCGTCTTGTTCAGACCGTTCGCTCCCTGCCTGCGGTGTTGAAACATGCTGTGGAATCAGGAAAAACAATTTTGATTCTTGTTACATACGCAGACGGCAACGATAAAAAGAGGAACCGTAAGCTGGAAAAAGCGCTAGCGTCGAGAATGGAAACACTGGGCCTGGGATTGGCGGACGAACGGATAATAAAAAAAATATTCAAAGATGACATCTGCCTCGAAATGGAAAGAGGACGCTTCAAATCATTGGCTCGGATTCAAGACAGTCTTGGAATTCAATACGTATTCATGGGGCGCGGATATTTGAAAAACCTTGGCGATCCGCTTCCAGCCCATTATCGCTTTTACTTAGTCAACCTGATAAAAGGGGAGGTCGTTGCCGATTTTCCCTTTCCATCGGCGGATGGTGCTTTGACGGATGCGGATGGCGTGGCCCAAAGCGTGCTGGCTGAGGTCATTGACAGGATCAAGGGGAAAGGGATTATCGACGATGTTGGTGTTGTCGAGGTGAAAATTGTCATTCAAGGCATGCGGGATTTTTCCGATGCGGTGAAAATCAGGCGCGCCATCAGGGCAATACCTTCCGTTGAAGGCGTGATCCTTGATTCAGCCAAGACGGGGAAAGATGTGTCGTTTATCATTAAGTACGCAGGAAAAATGTCTGATATGGTCCGGGAAATAGAATCGACGGATTTCGGCGAATTCAAATTGCGAAGGATTCCCGTGTTGGGGCAGACGTTGATATTCAGGGTGGGTGATTAATGAAATATTTCGTATCGTTTTGCGTGGCTTTATGCCTTTTCACAGCCTCTTCGTGTGCGGTTCCCATGATTCACATTAACTCCGACCGAGACGTCGCGGGCCTTGCCCTGGTTATCGAACCTGAGACGGCCAAGGTTTTTCTGGATGATCGTTATATCGGTCGCGCCGTCGATTTCAACGGAGCCCATAACAGGCTCGAATTGACGCGCGGAGGACATGTTCTGCGTTTTGAGGCCGATGGGTTTCAAAACGAGCGTGTTGAGGCGACCGCAACGCAGGGTCCGACCACGCTCAGGGTCAAACTGCTGGTGCGTCCCGCGGATGACGAGAAGAAGGACTGATTGATGCCGGGAGACTCCAAGCCTGTGAACCCTTTGCAATTCCTGACGGAGATTTCAAGAAACCGTTGGGTCAGGTTCACTGTCTTCGGACTATTTCTCCTCCTTTTGGGCGGCCTGATATGGCGCATCGCCGATATCTTGAAACTATTGGTTTACGCCTGGGTGCTCGCGTATCTTTTCGATCCGCTTGTCGATCGACTGGAAAAGCTGCGCCTGCCGCGTGCGGCTGCGGTCATGGTTCTGATCATGGCCCTGGCCCTGGTGCTCGTGTTATCGTTTGTCCTGCTGGTTCCCGTTATATCGAAAAACTTCGATGAGTTTTTGCGTAACACTCCTGAATACGGGAAAACGATCTCGATGTGGCTGTTTCCGATAGTTGACAAATATCTTCCGATTGAGGTTCCAGCCACTATTGATGATTTGATGAAGCAATTTTCCCTGCATCAAGGCGCCATACTGGAGTGGGCCAGGAAAATTTATGAGCCTGCTTGGCAGGCTTTGGCTCAGACGCTGACGGGTTTGCAGGGCTTGGTTAACGCAATTTTGAGCGTTATCGTTGTACCGGTCGCCTGGTTTTATCTTCTGCGTGATTTTGACAAATTGAAGGCCGCAATCCTTTCCGCCTTTCCATCCAGGCAGCAACCGGTGATCGTTGAGTACGCCCGTGAAGTAGATGGCGTCATCGCGAGTTTTATGCGTGGCCAACTAACAGTTTGCTTGGTGCTCGGAATTATATACGCCGTTGGGCTGCAGTTCGTTTCCGGCACGCCCCTGGGATTTTTGATAGGAATTTTCGCCGGTTTCGCCTCCATCGTCCCATATCTTGGCTTGCTCATCGGCATCGGCCCCGCCCTGATTTTGACTCTGCTGGAACATGGCGATATTCTCCATCCAATCCTCGTGGTTGTTGTCTTTAGCGTTGCGCAATTATTAGAAGGAACGGTGGTGACGCCGAAGATCGTGGGAGATCAACTCGGGATGCATCCGGTGACAATCATCTTTGCCATCCTGGTATGGGGAAGCCTGCTCGGTTTTGTGGGAATGCTGATCGCTGTCCCGCTTACGGCGATTCTCTCTGTTTTCTTCCGCAAAATTATGGCAAACTATCGCAAAAGCGACTTTTATCGGTTCGGAAACCTCAAATCAGGTGGATGAAATGCTGAAGTGGACAATTCGGATCGTTCCAATCCTGGCCATCATTCTGGCAATTACTGCTTTCACTATCCTCAGCAGCTATCCGGATCTCGCCATCAAAAAAGGCGGACCCTGGATTACCCTGTACCGAAGTCAGATAAGCGGAAAGATGAGAATTGCGAACAAGGGATACTGGATATCCGTTTCGCGCCACGTCGAGCGGCGAATCGTGACAATAACACGCGGACGCAGAAGTTTGTTGAAAATCCATGCTTTGCGCTTTCGTCCAAAGAAAGTTGACTTCAAAGTAATTCACGTTCCGCCGGAAAAAAATGCTGAATACAACATTGTCAAAGTGGCTGAAGAATCGGGCGCCCTCGCCATGATCAACGCATCGTTTTTTGATCCGGCCTTCAATCCTCTTGGCCTGTGCATCATGAATCGTCAGGAAGTATCACCGATGTCGACGGCTCAAGATTACCAAGGTGTGTTTTTCGTGCGTAAGGCCAAAGTCGATATTGCCCAGCGCAAAAAATTCAAACGCTATAAAGGCTACAATACCACGGGATTTGAGCAGGCCGTTCAGTCAGGACCTTGGCTTGTCTTGGGAGGAAAACCAGAATTATCATACCGAAATAAGAAAAGCGTTTCCAGACGCTCCGCCATCGCTATCGATGATAAAGGGCGTGTGATGTTTGTTGTCACTGATACGTATTTTTCGGGAATATTGCTTGCCGACTTCGCTAAAATCCTTGCCGCTTCAGAAAGAGACGGCGGATTTAGTGTGGAAAATGCGCTCAATCTGGACGGAGGCAACAGCACGCAATTGCTTCTTAAAACGCCTGACGAAAGCTACATGGTTCGCGGATTTGTCAACTCACCTGTTTATATAGGCGCTTTCAAGAAGGTGTCGTAAGCAAAACCGTGTTGCAAGGCGATTGTTCGAATAACGTTGCTGGCATCTTCATTCGCACAATATCGATTGCCGGGAAGTGTGAGATATGAACAAAGTGCTGGACAATTTGGAAATACTGAAAAACGTCTTTATTTTCTCAGGGCTGTCCCTGGAGGATATGAAGGAGATCCAGAGCCTTTCGAGCGAGGAAGAATTTAAAAAAGGGCAGACAATTTTCATGGAAGGCGACCCACCGCAATGGGTTCTTTTATTAATTAAAGGCCGGGTCAAACTCTTTAAGGAATCCCAAGGTGGGAAAGAAACAATTTTTCAGATTGTGGGCGCAGGCGAGACCTTTGGCGAGTTGGTTATTTTCGATGGTCGTCCGTATTCCTATTCGGCTGAATCCCTGGAGCCGGCGACTATTATGAGAATCCCAAGGCAATCCTTCCTGGAAATCATCAGACGCCGTCCTTCCATGTGTTTTGAAATCGTTTTAGAGCTCAGTCGTCAACTTCGCGACGCGCAGGAAACCATCCAGGCTCTTGCTGTTGAGAGAGTTGAAAAGCGTGTTGTGAATCTACTTCTGAAATTATCCGAACGCATTGGTCAAAACGAAAAGGGGAAGATAAGAATCCCCGTGGCGTTGACTCGCCAGAATATCGCTGACATGGTCGGTAGCACGGTAGAGACAACGATCCGCGTTATTTCGCGATTAACCAGAGAAGGCTATCTGGAGACGAAAGGGAAGGCGATATACATTCTCGACGTGAAGGGCTTGAAATCAGCGCCGGGAGACTTCCTTCAGGGGAGGATATGAGTTCTATATATAGCATCAAGGATATGATCCAAAAATCGATCAACCGTGAGGGGCTATCTCACGATCTTTATCTTGAGTGGTCGGAAAAAGTTGTGGATTCAGAGGCAAGAGAGCTTCTGAAGTCATTGGCAAAAGACGAGAAAATGCACCAGGCGATCCTGCAGAAAATGCTTCGGGATGGAAAAGTCATTGGCCTTGCTAAAAAGAATATTGGGGCACTGACCGCTCCGATTGTACGGCCCCTGGACGTCGGTGAATTAACGCAAGAATCAACTGCCAAGGAGTTTATTTCGTTTTCAATTCACCATGAGGAATTGGCCATCCAATACTATTCTCGCTACATGGATATCTTTCAGGAAACCGAACTCTTCCCCTTTTTTGAGTCTATGCGCGGCGAAGAGCAGGGGCACAAAATCAAGTTGGAAAAGATTTTTCTAAAAAAATACGCCGGCAGGAAAGTTTGATCGAGTGCCTTTAAACCTTCGCATTGAACAAGCAAAGCCCGCCGCTAAAAAAACATAAACGCGGCCAGGGCGCTGACCAGCGGGATGCTCAGATTGTCGTCTACGCGAACGGAAAAAAGTTCCGCAGTAGTTGATGCCAGTGAAACCACTGCAGCTATCAAAAGGGCGTAGCCGAAGGAAAATGAAGGTACGGCCAAGGTCAGATAGATCAGAACAACCGTCAGCGCAGTGCCGAAAAACGTGGCGGTTCCCAAAAAACTTTTTTCCTTGAATAGTTTTCTGCGTCCCCAGAGTTTGCCAACGATTGACGCGGCCGGATCCGCGAAGGCCAGAACCAAAATTGACAAAAGCGCTACCGGTTTTACGAAAAACAGGGCCAGAATAAAAATGGCTATCACATAGCATGTGGAGCCATTGGCCTTGTGCCGCTCATGCGGACGGGAAACGGCGCCGAAAAGTTTATCTACCAGGAAATCGTTGATCGGGCCGGATAACCTGCGGGAAACCTCCATGCCGATAGCCACAAGAAGAAATCCGGCCACGAGCCATAGGGCTGTTTCCCGGCTTAAAAGGAATTGGTATAGCAATACGCAGATGGTTCCGCAAAGAATATGGAAGATGTTCCGAGCGTAGTTGATGGGCTTGAGATGCAGAGCCTTGATTTTAGTGATCTTGCGCTTTTTCAGATTAGTTAAGAGTTCCTCATAATCACTAGACAGCTCTTCGAATAGCGCCTTTAACCGGTGGCCGTTGGGGCGATCCTTCAACTCTTGGGAGTATTTCTGAAGCGAAATCTGAATTTGCGTCAGAGATGTTGAAAAGGAAGCGTCGAAAGTTTTTTTCTTTTCATCCATGAATACGTGCATTCGGCTGATACGATCGGATAATTCCTGCGAGTAGTTTCGTTTTCGTTCAGTCCAGGCCTGATCCATAAGTCGTGGACGATTGACGGAGGTGATGAACGTATGAAGATCGTGCAGTGTGTTGTTCGCAGTTTCGTAAAAACCCGCTATTTCGTCGTAGTGCGCGGCCTTGGCCATTAATGACTCCCGGATGCGTGTTGTGTTGGGAATCGGCTCAAGCAAAATGCTTGTGATCGCCGTTTTGAAAAGTGGAGCACGGGGCGGTGGAAAACCACAACGTCTGCGCGGATGCTAAAGCTTCTATTCCTCTGTTGTCAACGCTCACTTTCCACGATAAGACTTATCATGACCTCCTGGTAAATCGGCATTGCCAAAAGAAAGCTAAGAAAAGCCCCGTAAACATTGACTAAAAGCAGCATTTACGGGGCTATTTGCCCTGCACGGGTGGCAGGACTTGAACCTGCAACAACCGGTTTTGGAGACCGGTGCTCTGCCAAATTGAGCTACACCCGTAAACCAGGCAATGCGCCTATTAGCACGACGCGACGGTGATTTCAAGAATTAGCTCCGGTTATTTAATCAAGGTTCGCAGGGCCCAAAGTAAAATAGCCAGGATTTCCTTGTCGCGGAGGCTTTGCTAATAGAAAATATTTTCCAAAGGTTTTTGTTTATTGTCGAAAATGCCTTCGACTTTTTCCACAACGCCGCCGGTTTCGTCCAATCCCATAAGTACGGGAAGAAAGCTGATTCGCGTCAACTTTTGGTACTTTTTCAGTTCCGCGGGATGGTTGGCGATATCGATGCGTTTCAGCTGCCGAGCATCCTTGTTTTTTAGAAAGAAATCGATGGATTTTTCCGCATCCAGGTTTCGTTGTTTTTCACAATCGCAGGCCTCGGAATTGAAAATGAAAACGGCGGAGGAAACCTGCGTTTGATCTTGTGATGGAGCGGTGATTTGCTCGCTATCACTTTTTGGTATCTGACAAGATGCCAATGCAAAAATCGTGAGGACAATTGCGGCGCACATTAGATATTTCATTAAATGATCCGATCTGTTAAGGGTTTGCCAATAGCCATTAAATTCCTCGATATGCGAA
>Ga0307990_1003038_pt1 | contig 13051 bp, 11 predicted proteins | sample EllFjometagen129_FD_203168 | JGI IMG/M metagenome (GOLD analysis project Ga0307990, IMG submission 203168) | Marine microbial communities from Ellis Fjord, Antarctic Ocean - #129 | ecosystem: Environmental > Aquatic > Marine > Unclassified | place: Southern Ocean | collected 2014-10-08
TAATGGTATTAGGATATTCACCCGCAATGCTTTTTTAAAATAAAGGAGAAAATTTATGGATAAGAACAAAAAAAATAGTGTGATAATGATAGTAATAATAGTTGTGGTATTTGTACTAGCTTATGTTTGGTACAACCTATTAAGTGCTAATAGCCCCGATACTTCCTATACCCCAACAATAACAACTGATAATTCTAAAATAAACTCTTTAGAAGATAAATCTAATACTGTAATAGCTTCAGCAAATAAGAGTGTTGATACTAAAGCTGATAACCCAGTGGTTGATACACCAGCGGTTGATAAAGTTTCACCAGCACCAAATAAAGATACATCTGATGTTAGTAGTGATGATGTAGCGGCTAGTAGTGGAGAGAGTGAAGCTTCTAATATAATGCCAGACATTCCTTTAACTTTGATAAATGGGGAAGAAACTACATTTTGGCAGTTAGCTGAAAAGGGTAAACCTGTTGTAATAAACTCTTTTGCTTCCTGGTGTCCTCCTTGTAAGAAAGAAATGCCAGATTTTATTGAAGCAAGTGAAAAATATAAGGGGGAAGTTACCTTTATTTTCTTTGATTCCTTTGATGGAGAGCGGGAAACCAAAGAGGCCCTAGATGCTTTTGCTAAAAAGTATTTCAACGATGATACTATATGTGTTATAGACCCTGGTTATATTTCCGCTTTATTTCAATCAAATAGTTTGCCAACAACTATATTATTAGATAGGGAAGGAGTGCCCGTAAATGGTTTCCAAGGAATGGTTTCCAAAGATGTTTTAATAAACGCTATTGATCAATTACTAGAATAATCATCACCATCATAATAATAAAAAACGATCCCTAACAAAAGTTAGGGATTTCTTTAAATTAAACAAGATTAAATTAAATAAAGAATTTCAATATTGCGATATAAAAAGTCAAACTTGCAGCTAAGCAAAATAAATGCCAAATTAAATGTCCATGAGGAATTTTTTTAAAGGCATAAAAAATCACGCCTAAAGTGTATAAAAGACCCCCAGTAATAATATATGGAATTACACCCTTTGGAATGTTCGGTATAATATCTTTCCAAAAGAACAATAATAACCAACCCATAACAAGGTATAAAACTACATGTAATGGTTTTAATTTACCCCAAAATATAAGAGTGAATCCAACGCCTGAAAGAGCTATTATCCAAAGAAAATAGAAAATATTTAAACTTTTAGCTGTATTTGCATACATAAGCATAGGAGTATAAGTTCCTGCTATTAAAAAATAAATATTACTATGATCTAAAATCCTGCAAATACGCTTAGCATTATTTTTGGGAAGTCCATGATAAAGTGCACTAGCAAAATATAGTAGGAAATTTGATAGTCCAAAAATAATTAATCCAATTTTTAAATTTGTATTACTTACTGTATTTAAATTAGCAATTATATAAATAATTCCCACAAAAGCCATAAATGCTGCGATAGCATGCGATATTGAGTTTTCTTTTTCTGCTTCAGGTTTTACTAAAACAGGTAATGAAATATTTTTCTCTAACCAACTTATTTTATTTTTCATAATATATTACCTCGTTGAACTTTTTTATTAATTTACACTTTCTGAAGTTATTGTACAACATGAAAAATTATAATTTTTTCGGTTAAAAAGAAGAGTGCCCTCCATTAGGAAGACACCCCAGTGATAATGTATATAGAGTTAATACTCTTTTTAGTTTAAATATAAATGCGACTAGATGCTATAAATTGTTATCTATGATATGTCGTTGTTTATAGTTGAAAATATAAAGTATAATGTAACTTATGTCAATATAATAGTGAATTTAGTATAAATTTATAGGTTAATAGTATAAGTTCTTATAAAGTAAATAAATAGAAATAAAAATTTATGTTAAAAGTTTTATAGTTATTTGTTAGCTAAGTGTTTTGGTAAGTAGTTTTATCTTTTTACAAATAATGTTCTTAATTAATTTAGACATAAAAAAACTACTACCCAGATTAAATGAGTAATAGTTTATATTAAATATAATTTTTTTTACAAATTATAAGATGTGTTCTAAAAAAGTTTTAGTTCTTTTATTTTGTGGGTTATCAAATATTTGAGAGGGTGTTCCAACTTCAACGATTTTTCCTTCATCCATAAAGACCACTTTAGAAGCAGCAGCACGAGCGAAGCCCATTTCATGAGTAACCAATAGCATAGTCATTCCACTTTTTGCTAAATCGAGCATTACATCAAGAACTTCTTTAATCATCTCAGGGTCTAGTGCACTTGTAGGTTCATCAAAAAGCATAATGTTGGGATGCATGGCTAAGGACCTTGCAATAGCAACACGTTGTTGCTGGCCTCCTGATAATTGACTAGCAAAGGAATTAGCTTTTTCACTCAAACCAACTCTTTCAAGGAGTTTTATTGCTATTTTGTCAGCTTCAGGTTTTTTTAGCTTTTTCACTTTTTTGGGAGCTAATGTAATATTATCTAAAACGCTTAAATGAGGAAATAAATTAAAAGCTTGAAATACCATTCCAACTTCTTCTCTGATTTTTCTTATATCAGTAGAACTTTGGACAACATCAATTCCATCAACTAAAATAGATCCACTCGTTGGTATTTCTAGTTTGTTAATGCATCTAAGAAGAGTTGATTTTCCACTACCAGAGGGTCCAATAATTACAACAACTTGACCTTCTTTTACTTCAAGTGAAGCATTGTTTACAGCATCAACTGTATCTCCATTTTGTGTTACAAATGTTTTTTGTAAATTTTTAATATCTATATTAGGCATCTTTATTCATCCTTTCTTCTAATTTACCAACCAAACAAGATAGAACTAATGTTATAATTAAATATATAAGTGCTACAACTAACATTGTCTCTAAAGAAAGAAAAGTTCTTGAAATGTATTCCTTACCTCTTCTTAAAATATCACTTAATGCAATAACTGATACCAAAGAGGAATCTTTTAACATACTTATAAATTCATTACCAACAGCTGGTAAAATAACTTTAAGAGTTTGAGGTAAAATAACATATGTAAAAGCTTGATACCTGGATAATCCAAGAGCTATAGCTGCTTCCATTTGTCCCCTTGGGATTGCTTGGATACCCGCTCTTACTATTTCTCCCATATAAGCACCAAAACAAATCGCTAAGGAAATTATAGCGGCTGTAATTCCACTTAAGTGAAAAAATCTACCCAGTGCATAATATATAAAAATTAATTGTACTAAAAGTGGAATACCACGTATTAATTCTACATAAACACCACTTATCATATTAATTATACTGTGTTTGGAAACAGAGCCTAAGCCAGTTAGTGTTCCTATAAATACAGCACCGATGATTGCGAAAATTGTACATTGGAAAGTAACAGGGGCTCCCTGTATACAAACTAGAAATATTTCTCTATATGGATCGGGAAAGAAAATAATGAGAGACAATAAAGAAATAATGGCAAAATAAAAAGTTATTCTCCAACTATTCATTAATTTCCCATTATTTCTATTTGGAATGAGAACTCCATCTGTCATTTGTATGGTAATTGGTTTTTTCTTTTCATGTGATTCTTTAGTGCTTGATTTATTATTCATTGTATATTCATTTAATCCTTTATACATTAACTTTGTTCTTTATCCCATAAATATACAATAAAGTCAAGATAATGTGAATAAATATTCAACTTTCATACACTGATAATGAATAAAAATTAAGCTCTAAAATTCTGATTTTTTAGAATGATTTAGTTTTTGTAAAAGAATAATAATGGCAACTCCTAATAAAAAACCTATAACATTAAAAGTTGATATACTGAGAGCTAATTGTGGGATTTCTAAAGTTGTAGGACCTATAATAATAGAATAAATAGCAGCAATTATTAATCCAAAGATAAAACTGATTGTAGCAGATCTATGTTTTAATAGAGCTGTTTTAACAATTTTTACTGTTGATACTGCTCCTATTAAAATTCCAGAGCCAAATAGTAAAACTGCAAGAAGATAGGAAAAATTTAAAGACATGAGTTGTTTTAGTGCGTTTATAATTGGTAAATATAATTTAAATATTACAAGCAAGGAGGAGCCTGAAATTCCAGGAAGAATCATAGTAGAAATAGCAAGCATTCCAGCTACCACTAACTTTAATCCCAATTGAAAATCGATATTTGTCAGAACTATACTACCATTATTCATATTTTGAGAATTTAAGGAAACAAATAACATTAAAGTGATTCCTATAATAAAGAATATAAAATATTTTACTAAATCTTTTATTTTTGTAGAAAAAATTTGTTTTTCCTCGATAAATATTAATGGAATTGATGATATGGTTAGCCCAATTAATAAAGAACTCATAAAATATATATGATTTGTAAATAGTGAGGATAATATTAAAATACTTAATACCATACCAATTATCCAGCCAATAATTAATTGAGCCAGGAAAATCCAGGAACTTGTTTGTTTTAATTTATTTTTAGAAAAAATATCATTTATACTTGTCAAGAATTTATCATAAAATCCAAGTATATATGCAATAGTACCACCCGATACTCCGGGAATACTATCAGCTAATGCCATGCAAAAGCCTCGAATGCTATTTAATATCATATTTCCATCCCATTTATCATATAAGATATTGTTAAACACATAAAATATCAATAAAGAAATAAATATATAAATTGTATATTTTGGTAAACAAAGCATAATTAGAGAAAATATATTCATTACTATACGAGTGTTAAGTTTTTTGTTTAATAATTTTAAATTTTTTTATAATTTTAATATACAGATAAAAAACTAAATTATTAGGAATATAATATATGTTATAATAGATTACTTGACTAATTGGGAACAAATATTTTTTTGAAATATTGTTATTGCTTAACTCTATTGTCAAAAGCTTGATTAGGTGCCTTTACCATAAAATGACATTAAAGATTACTTAGGTTGTCTCCTTTATTTCTTAATTTACTTCTAATATAATATATGAATATTAAATTTTTATAAGGACTTATTTTATGGAAAACAAAGATAAGGTAAACAAATTTGAAGTTTTTGTGTATTTGATAATTATTTGCTATATAGTCCGGTTTAACACATTAGTCTATAGAAGCTGAAAAAGAGTTAAAAAAAAATGCTGAGAATTTGATAGTTTTAATCGAAAATTCAAAAATTCAAGAACTCAAATTAAATCAAAAAATGACTGCTGGAAACTAACTCAAGCTCAAATTAAAGATAGTATTAAAGTTGAACTTAATTTATTATTGAATAGTTTTAGTTATTTTAAGAATAATTGGGTAAATGAGCTCATTAATTTTGAAGGTGGAGATAATTATGCAATAAGACTAATACCTCAAAATTTTGAAGATACAGAAGATTTATACCTATCAACAAATACTTTAGATTTTGTGGGTAATACTCCCTATAATAATGAATTGGAAGGAATAATTAAAAATGGAGAAGTATATCAAACCTTTTATTCTGAGAATCTTTTAGATAATGAAATTGATGAAAAGTTTTCTTATGCAAAATTATACGAACCGTATAATTGGATTTTAGTTTCAAATATTTCTTATAATGATATGTATAAAGTACCAACTGCTTATAAAAATCACTATCATTCGGTGCTACCCATTGTCTTACTTTTAGATTTTCTTCTAACTTCAAGTGCTTGTTTTATTATCTATTTAATTATCAGGAAAAGAAAGGCTAATACTCTAAAAGTAGAAGCGATAAGACAAAATAAATTTAAATCTGAATTTTTGGCAAATATGTCTCATGATTTGAGAACCCCTTTGGCGTCTATTGTTGGACTCTCGCAATTGGCTCGAGAAGAAAATTTAGATATTAAAGAAATGTATCAATATCTTAAAAATATCGATATTTCTTCAAACTATTTATTAACTTTATTAAATGATGTTTTAGATATTTCTGCTATTGAAGAAGGTAAAATTGATATTGAAAAAACTGAATTTGATTTAAAAAAATCCATTTTTTCTTTAATAAGCATGTTCAATATTAGAAGTAATAATTCTGGGGTTAATTTTGTTTATGATTGTCATGATATTGAGATAGAAAACTTAATAGGTGATAATTTTAGAATAAATCAAGTAGTTTCTAATTTACTATCCAATGCTTTTAAGTTTACTCAAAAAGAAGGGACTGTAAGATTAGAAATATATCAAGCACAAATAAACAAAGAAAAAGTTAGGTTGATAGTAGTTGTAAGTGATAATGGTTGTGGAATTCCTAAAAAGTTCCAAGCAAAAATATTTGATAAGTTTGCACAATCTGATCCTAGTATTAAATCATACTATGGTGGTAGTGGTCTTGGTTTATCAATTGTAAAACATTTGACAGAATTGATGCATGGTTCTATTAGTTTGGAGAGTGCTGTTTCCAAAGGCTCAACATTTACTTTTTCAGTAGATTTAAATTTTGTTAAACCAATAAGTGAAAATCTGACTTTCAAAAAAAATAAATTATTAATTGTTGATGATGAGAAAACTTGTAGATCTGTAACTAATTATGCAAATCAATTGTCAATTGAATGTATAAGCTCTGAAAATAAATTAGAAGCTCTTAAAATAGTTGAAAAAGACGATGCATTTGATTGTATAATTATCAATTATGAGGCTAATAATCAAACACAGGCTTTAATTCATGCAATAAATGAAAAATACCCTGATAACAAACCCTTGATTATACTTTCCAAATGCCAAGAAGTACGTTTACCAAGTAAATATGATACCTTTGTTACAATTGATAAACCCATTTTTAAATCTTCTCTATATTCTGTGATTTGTAATGGTAAAAATTGTTTATCCTCAGAAATTGATACTACACCTATTTCTTTAGACGGCATGAAAGTATTAGTAGTAGAGGATAATAAAGTAAATCAATTAGTTACTAGAAAAATAGTTGAGTCCTTAGATGTTTTGGTAGATATAGCTGAAGATGGTATGCTAGCTTTACAAATGTTTTTAAAAAAAGATAATGATTATTATGATTTAATATTAATGGATTCTCAAATGCCAGTAATGAATGGCCTTGAGGCTACAAAAAAAATTAGAAATAGTCCATTAGCATATGCAAAAACAGTTAATATATATAGTTTAAGTGCAAATAACGCAAAAGATGATATAGCAGAATGTTATTCAGTGGGAATGAATGGTTATATATCAAAACCTTTAAATATCCCAAAGTTTAAAGAAATCTTGAGTAAAATTTGGGCTGAAAAAAAGCAGGGTTAAATTAAACCCTGCTTAAAATATTATATTTTATATTATAAATTCCATTTTGCTTTTAATTTAGCTAATTCACCATTAGCTTCAAGTTTTGCTAAGCCATCGTTAACAATTTTTAATGTTGCTATATTACCTTTTTTAAAGGCCATGGCAATTGGTTCTAAGTCACTACTAGCTTTACCGGTAATTTTTAGTTTGCTATTATAGTTTTCATTTAATAGTACATAATCACTTGCTACAATACTGTCGGTTATTACACAATCTAAATTTTCATTTAAAAGATCTTCAATAGCAAGGGCAATATTATCATAAGCTTTAATCGTGATATCTAAATCTTCACTGTCTAGTAATACTAAATGACCTGTAGTTCCAATTTGAACACCAATTTTTTTACCTTTTACTTGAGTTAAGTTTTTTAGTCCTGTTGCACTTTTAGGGGCAATTATACTTTGGGTTATTTCAAGAACTGGAGTAGAAAATTCCATTTTGGGTTTTCTTTCTTCTGTAACTGAAACTCCACTTGCTACAAAGTCATATGCACCATTTGAAAGACCTGCAAATATACCATCCCAGGCAACATTTATGATTTCATATTCATAGTCTGTTACACTCGCTAGTGCTTGAATTAATTCAATTTCAAAACCAGCTAGATCGCCATTTTTATCAACATATTCCATAGGTGGCCATTCACAGTTACTTGCAACTACAAGTTTATTATCATCTTCGCTTTGACCGTTTGCATAAATATTGAAATTAAAGACTACTAAAATTCCTAGTAAAATAAATAAGCTCTTTTTCATTAATTCTCTCCTAAAGTGTATTAATTGTTATAATTTAATGTGATTATGCATAAATATACATTTAATGTCAACAATATTTGTATAATTATTAAAAGAAAATCTAATTAAAAGTAAGATCGCTTGTATATTTATAATATAAAAATAGAATAATTATTAATATATAGATAGATATAAATTAAAATCTATTTGAAAATATAGAATAGTTTTTGAATTATTTAAAGAGTAATGTTTAGATAAAGGGGATATTTTCTAAAAGGGAAAAGCTGCGACTACACCTACAATTAAACCTAAAATAATACCAAAAAATACTTGAGAGAAGGAGTGTCCAAGCATAGTTTTGAGATTAGATTGAGTAAATTGACCATCTTCATGTATTTCAGTAAATATTTTGCTCCATTGGTTTAGTAGTTCAGCTTGTTTTCCAGCTTCTTTTCTTATTCCCATGGCATCATGGATAACTACAGTTCCAAAGACTGCAGAAATAGCAAAGTATGTAGATCCCACCCCATAAAGAATTCCAATAGTAGTTGTTAAAGCTATTACCGTTGCTGTATGGCTTGAGGGCATCCCACCTGTTGATATAGCGCGTTTGATTTCAAATTTATCACCAACTATCAAAGATATAATTGGTTTGAGAAATTGTGCAATTAAACAAGCAAAAAAAGCAGATAAGAATGGAGCGTTAGTTAATAAATCTTTATTTATCATAATTGAAAAAATATCGTATTTTCGATAATAAAACAAGACTTTTGTTAAAGTGTATGCTAATCTAATTTAAAATTTAATTTAACAAGTAGTTTAATTATGAATCATGACAATAAACAGCTTTTGTTTTTAAGCGTAACCTCTTTTTTTGCTCAAATGCTAATATCAATGTTAAATTTATCATTGATATATTATTTGCGTGATATTTTTAATTATTCTCCCTCTATTATTGCATTAGCAACAGCCTCATTTTCCATTGCTTATGTTGTTTTTTGTATGGTAAGTGAAAAACCAACTAATAATTTTAGTCCTAGAAATACTATCTTTTTTTCACTTTTAGGAATGGGATTGTCTATAGTATTGTTATTATTATCTAAAACTTATTTAACTATTATTCTTAGCTTAACTATGTATGGTGCTTTTATGGCATTATTATGGCCACAGATGGGGGCTTGGTATTCTAGAGGTAGAGAAAAAAAAGATTTAAATAGGGCAGTTAGCTTTTTTAATTTATCCTGGGGCTTTGCAATGGCAGTATCGCCACTTTTATGTGGAATATTGACAGAAATAAATGTTGTCCTTCCTATTTATGTTGTAATAGTATCGTTTATTGTTTTATCTATATTTGTAATTATTATTTCAAATAAAGTTCCCTATTTGAAAGCCGTAGAGAGTGAATCTAATTATAAAAAACAAAACAAATTAACTGATAACAGTACTTCTTTAAGATTTATTTCCTGGGCCGCTCTTTTTTTAGCTTACTTTTATTTAGGTTTTTTGCTTAATATTTTTCCTTTGTATGCAAGAGAAGTATTAGCTTTAAGTGAAACAAAAATAGGGGGATTATTATGGAGCCGTGGCTTAATTAGCTGTATAGCTTTTTTTGCGTTGGGAAAAATGTCTTTTTGGCATTTTAAAGGTTCTTTAATTATTATTGGACAAGTTGCCTTAGCTGTTCTAAGTTATATGGCTATTTATTCTAAAACATATTTTTCCTTGCTGATTTTGTTTACCTTGTTTGGATTTATTTTTGCTCTAATTTACATGCAAAGTATTTTTCATGGAATCAGTGGAGCTATAAATAGAACTAATAGAATGGTTGTTCAAGAAGTGTTATTAACAAGTGGGGTAGTATTAGGTGCTGTATTTGGTGGATATATTTATGAAAAAATAAATTATGAAAGAGTAATGTTAGATTTTAGCAAGTTTATGTTTGTTTTTATAATACTTGAAATGATAACATATTATGTATATTTGCATTATAATAGTCGTAAATTGGTAAAAATAAATCAATTTAATTAGTGATTTATTATTTTTTTATAGTACATCAAAATAATTCTTACCAAAAAATATAAATAGTAGTTGAATAAAATAGCTCAACTATTATAATTTAAAGTAATAGGAGTGAAATCATATGAGTAAAACATTAACAGAGAAAATATTGTTAGATCATTTAGTTGAAGGGGAATACCATTTAGGAGAGCCCATTGGTATTAAAATTGACCAAACTTTAACTCAAGATGCTACAGGTACTATGGCATATTTACAATTTGAATCCATGAACTTAAATAAAGTTAAAAATGAATTAGCAGTTAGTTATGTAGATCATAATACTGTTCAAGTTGGATTTGAAAACGCTGATGATCATAAATATTTACAAAGTGTAGCAGCAAGCAAAGGTATTATTTTTTCTCGTCCAGGTAATGGTATTTGTCACCAAGTACATTTGGAGAGATTTGGAACTCCAGGCAAGACTTTATTAGGAAGTGATTCTCATACTCCCACCGGTGGTGGACTCTCTATGATAGCTATTGGTGCAGGGGGCCTCGATATTGCAGTTGCAATGGCAGGGGATCCTTTTCATATTATTTGTCCCAAAGTTATTGAAATTAGATTAACAAATAAATTACGTGCTTGGGTAAGTGCTAAAGATGTAATTTTGACAGTACTTCAAAAATTTGGGGTAAAGGGAAATGTTAATTGTATTTTTGAATATACAGGAGAAGGGGTTAAATCCTTACAAGTGCCTGAAAGAGCAACTATATGTAATATGGGTGCTGAATGTGGTGTAACTACAAGTATTTTTCCTAGTGATGAAAATACTAAGCAATTTTTAGAAGCTCAAGGCAGAGGCTCTTTATATAAAGAGTTGCAGGCAGACAAGGATGCTCAATACAATGGTTTGTTTGAACTTGATCTGGCTAAGGTTGAACCTTTGTGCTCATATCCTCATAGTCCTGGAAATATAAAAACAATTAAAGAATTAGCGGGTAAAAAAGTTGATCAAGTATTGATTGGTTCTTGTACTAATTCTAGTTATGATGATATGAGAAAAGTTGCCCAAATTTTAGATGGTAAAACTGTTCATCCTACTGTTAGTCTAGGTATAGCTCCTGGAAGTAGAGAAGTATTATTAATGCTAAGTGAAGATGGTAGTCTTGAAAAATTAATCAGAGCTGGAGCTAGAATTTTAGAAAGTGCTTGTGGTTTTTGTATTGGTAATCATCAAAGCCCATCATCAAATGCTGTATCCCTAAGAACTTCTAATAGAAATTTTGAAGGAAGAAGTGGAACAAAAGATGCACAACTTTATTTAGTTAGTCCTGAAACCGCCGCATTAAGTGCAATTTCTGGAGTTTTTACCAACTCAATTGAAAATAATGGTATGGACTATCCTATGTTACAAGCGGTTGATAAATTTACTATTGATGATTCTATGTTTATATTTCCTAATGAAAAATCGAGTGATGTTGAAATAATAAGAGGACCTAATATTGGTGACCCACCTGTTAATGAAGTACTTCCTTACGATGTAGAGGGTGAGATTGTTATAAAAGTCGGAGATAAAATTACCACTGATCATATTATGCCAGCTGGTGCAAGATTAAAATATAGATCAAATATTCCAGCCTATTCAGAATTTGTGTTTGAAAATGTTGATTCAAGTTTTGCTACCAGATGCAAGGAAAATAAAGGTAAAGGTATTCATAACTTTATAGTAGCAGGAGAATCATACGGACAAGGCTCCTCTAGAGAGCATGCTGCAATATGTCCAATGTATCTTGGGGTTAAGGTTGTATTAGCCCTATCAATTGAAAGAATACATCAAAATAATTTATGCAATTTTGGTATTGTTCCTTTAACTTTTATGGATGAGTGTGATTATGTGGGTATTGATACTGGAGAAAAGATTTTAATTGAAGATTTGCCAGACCAAATTACAATGGCTTATTTAGAAAATAATCCAGTTGTTGTTAAAATAGGTAAAAACTATATAAAAATGAAATGTGATATAACCAAAGAGCAACTTGATATGTTAAAAGCTGGTGGTTTATTAAATTTATTAAAAAAGAAAAAATAATATTTTAGTAAATATTGAAAAAGATAGTTGGATTTTTTCAACTATCTTTTTATTTGTTTTTTTGACTTGCTAAAAAGGTGTTAATCTCAGATTCATTTAAAATTCCTGAACTTGAAATATAATAATTTCGAGTCCAAAGTGTTGGTATCTTAGTTTTCAGTTGAGAAAATGCCTCTCTTAAAATTTTAGAAGAGCAACCTTTAAACTGTTGAACAATAAAATGAGGACTATCTTCAGGATTGGCTTTAACAAACAAATGAACGCATTCAGGCATTATCTCAATTGATAATATTATTATATCTATCTGCCTGGATTTTTCATAAAGCAATTCTTCTAATTTTGCTTCCACATCCCCAACGAGCAGTTTTCGTTTATATTTAACACACCAAAGTACGTGATAATATAAACTTGAAACAGTGTCGTCACTGGTTTTCCATCTTTTGTTATTCATGTTTCTAAGAATAGCATTATTATTTAAAAAGTAAAAGATAAAAAAATGCACCAACAAATATTAGTCTTAAGTGAAAGTGATATTGTCCAATCTATTGATTGGCTGCTATTTCTTTCATATTATATTTATTTTTTTTAATTTAAAGTTGTACTTGCTGCATTAAGTATGCAATTTTTAAAAAAATTCGGGATTGCTTCAATTGTTTCACGACTAAAAAGCAATCCCTACCAATAATTAGGTGTTATTATGTTATGGATAGAAGAAGAGATGCAAGTCATTATAGACCTTTCTTTAGGCAAAGTTAATCTAAATAGAGCTCAAATTATGCTCGGTGGTACAAAAAGATTCCTTAAAAGAAAGTTAGACACCTATGCAGTTCGAGGCGAAAGTGGGTTTACTCATGGAAATAGCAATATAAATCCAGTAAATAAAATCGATTTTACAGAAATCTTTGCTTTTATTGAATATTTCAATCTGCATAACTGTAACTTCTCAGAACTC
>Ga0307990_1003039_pt1 | contig 13049 bp, 14 predicted proteins | sample EllFjometagen129_FD_203168 | JGI IMG/M metagenome (GOLD analysis project Ga0307990, IMG submission 203168) | Marine microbial communities from Ellis Fjord, Antarctic Ocean - #129 | ecosystem: Environmental > Aquatic > Marine > Unclassified | place: Southern Ocean | collected 2014-10-08
ACTATCTTAGTGGTAGTTATGATCACATTACTGTTCGTTTTTTCAAGGACATTGTTTGAACCCTGGGTTGAATTATTTCACAACAATGCATCTTTTGCATATGGGATAATCTTCATTATTTCAATGTATGTTATTTCATTAAAAAAATGGAAGTGGTGGTTAAAAGTTACCAATATCTTTGTTCTCATTTCAGTGTATTCACTGATGACCACGGAAAGTATAATGGATTTATTAACAAATCCATCATTTCTAACCGGTGTAATCGCTTTTATTACTTCAACAATTGCCTATTACGCAACTACGTATCATTTTAATAGGCAAAGAAGATATGATGGAAATTCATATGTCGCGCTTATAGCAACAATTTTATTTTCAGTATTTATTTATACAGTGTTGTTATTTGTGTTATATCCCCTACTTTCTTCAGACGCAGGCACTAGAACAGCCTCAATTCTGGTTATTACCTTCGTGTCTATAGGTATCTTTGTTTGCTTGTATCACGCAAGTTCAAAATTTAGTATTCTTAAAATACTAAGCGTTGTAACAACATTACTTTCTTCTGTATTGTTACATCAAATGCTATTACAGTAAAAAAAATAAAAAGAGCTTTATAAAAAAGCTCTTTTTTTCTTATCAATTTAACATAATCAACTATTTTATTTCATAAATAATTATTCACAGCAAAATTATTCATACCTTAATAGAATTTCCCTAACAATAAAAAACCGCCTTTCAGTAGACGGTTTACAAAATTATAATTAAAAACTTTTTTTAATTTTTTGGAGGAAAAATCATATAAGGTAAAAAACATATTATAGTTGCAAAGGTAATTAATATTGTAATTATTACACTACCCACTATCCCCAAAAAAAATCCGGAACTAAAAATATCTTTCCGACTATAAGACCAAAAACCAGAAACATCCAATAAGTAATTAAAAAAATATTCTTTCATAATCTTTAATTTTAAAATGAACAATATATTATTATATATAATTTAAAAAAAATTGCAATAAACTTAGATTTATTCTATAGACTAAATACCTTTATCTTCACTTTTTAAAAAGCGTTTTTTAATATTAAAGAATGAGTGTTCAAATTCATTAATATTAAAAAATAAATTATTATCTAAGTTTTCTCTGTCTATATCTTTAATTTGTTTATCAATAGAATTAAATAATTTAATAGCTAATTTATCTACACCTTCGTCAGGTCTTCCCTTCTCTAAAGACTCTAAGGCTAAAGCTAGGTCATCCTTACTTAGGGCTAAGTAGAACGCTGGTAAATTTTTTAGTTCTTTAGTTTCCAGGCCTCCGCCTTCTTTAAAATTTAAACCATATTTAAGTTTAGCTCCCCCTCTAGACATAATTCTTTTTATTTTCTCATTTTTCTTCTCACTTCCATCATCCTTATCTCTACTTATCACATCATCAAAACCACAAACCACATTACCAGTCCTTTTATCTAAAATAACATTATCAACTCCATTATTATAGTCATCAAAACTAGACGCCCTTACTACTAAAAAATCTTCGCCTAATATTTCATCTAAAAGCAAGGTAATAGCTTTTTCTGTCATTTCACCCTTATTTTTCTCTTTCTTTCTTAACCAATCTTCCCTGCTTAAAGACTGCTCCTTAGCCCAAGTTTCTTCTTGGATTTTAATTAAATTCAAATCATGTCCATCACTAAACTTAACACTACCACCACTATCAACTATCGGTCCAAACTCATTATTTACTTTATCAGCTAAAAAAGATAATCTATTAGATAATAAATCTTGATATTTTTCAAAATTAAAAGCTGGTTTCTTTGTTGGAAAATTTTCTAAATTAATGTGACCTAATATTTTCATCATATTTTTTTACCTTTAATTTTTTAAAAAAAGCTCAATAACTATCACTTATGTATCATTTAAACTATCTTTATTTGGTTCAAATACTTTATGTATTATTTTAAAAGAGTCTTTTTTTTAAATTTTTATACTTCCTTGAAATATTTTCTAAATAAAATAAATAATAAAGTGTTTCCCTTGGCCATAGGTTTAAAAATAAACAGAATTAAAAAAATCTATTTGAATATAAAATTTCAATACTTTAATTTTATTAAATTATATCACAATTATATCACAATTATAAATAATTTTAAATAATTTATTCTAAAAAAACGGGAATTTATTTTCCCGTTTTTTTATATATCTTTGAAATTTTTACCTAACTCCCCTAAAGTATTTATTGAATTTTATAACCTATACCTGGTTTAACAATATTTCTTATTATCTCACCTAAACTAGGTCTTTCTTTTTCTAATTCATTTTCCTCGCTATCTTTACTTTCTGTAATCTCACGATTAGATTCTCTAACTACTTCCATAGCTTCTTTAATTTTATTTCTTTGCTCTTGTTTAATTGAAGAAATAACCTTTCCTTGTGAACATTCTTTAGCTAATGTTATTCTTCTTTGAGGACTTAAGTCTTGATTACTTGCAGTCTGCTTAATCTTTAAACATTCATTTATATCCTTTAAATCTGATTTTACATCCTCCTTAGCCTGTTTTAAGTCAACTTCATTCTCAGCAGCATAAGCATAAACTGAATATCTAAGAGCGGTTTTAGTCTTCTGTCTAACGTTATCTTCAATTTTAGCTAAATTTACTTTTTTAATACCTAAACTCATTTTTTTCATTAAGTTATAAGCCGCTTCGTAAGTGCCAGTATAATAAGCTCGACAATTATTAGGATTTATCCAGTAAGCCTCACCGTGGCTCTCTACTCTTAAAACAATTTTTCCTTTTAATTTATCAGCTAGCACAGAGTTTGAGCAAACATTACTTTCATCAACTTCACTACCTAGCTCTAATTTAGAAAAATTACTCTCATTTATACCTAGAGCTCTTCTCTCTAAAAGTCTGTGAGCTGCTGCTCCATCAGCTAAATACTCTTTACCTTGACTCTCAGGGTCAACATAATAAACTTCGCCATTGCCTTCTACATCTAAAAGTAAAGAACCACTGAGCCTATTTGATAAAGCTTGGTCTTTCTCAGCGTTTGGTAAATCACTTGGCTCTGGCTCTAAAAGCTCACTTTCAGAAAATTCATCTAAGTCGACTTCATCATTTCCTTCAGTTGCATTAGTTGATAAAATAAGAGTAAAATCAGAATCATCAACTAAAAAAGCCTCTTCTATATCTGAAGCACTCACATTATAAGCAACTAAAGAAAAACTAAAAGCTAAAACTAGTCCAGTAATTAAACCAATTTTAAAAAGACTCATTTTTTTATTCATAAAATTATTATTAATTATTATAATTAATTAACTTTAAACTTCTTAAAGAATATCACAAGTAAGCTAAATAGTCGAGAAGATAGTTAATCTTTAGTTAATCTACTCTTTAAGTTTGCTTAATAACAATTTATTTAAAATAAAATAGAAATAATAAATTAATAATCTTAAAATCAAAGATTTAAAACTTATGAAGATTTTACTAATTGATGATGACAAAGAAATCGTCAAGCTCTTAAAACTAAGCTTAGAAGCAGAGTTTTTAGTTATTGACACAGCCTTAAATGGAGAAAAAGGTTGTTTTCTAGCAAAAACTAATAGTTATGATTTAATAATTTTAGACTACGTTATGCCTAAACAAAATGGCTTGGAAGTCTGTCAGGAGCTTAGAAAAGAAAATATTAACACACCTATACTAATGCTAACCGTTAAAGCTGACATGCCAACAAAGTCAGAAATGTTTAAGGCTGGTATTGATGATTTTTTAACAAAACCCTTTATATTTGAAGAACTTTTCTTAAGAGTTAAGGCGCTAGGTAAAAGAAAGGCTAACATTAAGGAAGAAACTTTTAAATTAGACGATCTGATTTTAAATAATCAAACTCATGAAGTTAAAAGAGGAAAAAAATCTATTTATTTAACCAGAAAAGAATTTTGTCTTCTTTGTTATTTTCTGGAAAATCCTAACAGAGTTTTATCCAGAGCATTAATTTTGGAAAATGTTTGGGATATAAATGCGGACCCTTTCTCCAATACTATTGAATCTCACATTTTAAATTTAAGAAGGAAAATAGAAATAAAAGACAGCACTAAATTAATCCATACCGTTCCTGGGCGTGGCTACAAATTATCTCTAAAAGCTTATTGATCAAAAAACTTTTTTTGAGCAATTAGCTCAGGTAAATAGCTTTGCTCGGAACTATCTTCAAGTGGTGTGTACTTATAGTCTTTAGCATAGCCTAATTTCTTCATAAAATCTGTTGGAGCGTTTAAAATATGTAAAGGTGGTCTCAAATTACCACTCTTTAAAACTTCCTCCTTAGCTTTGCTGTAGGCGCTATAGGCGAGTATACTTTTTTTAGATTTAGCTAAATAAATAACTAAGTGAGAAAGAATAACGCCACACTCAGGCATACCAATTTTATAACAAGCTTCAAAAGAACTATTAGCTAACATTAAGGCACTATTGTTAGCTAATCCAACATCTTCTGAGGCAAAACGTATTAATCTTCTAGCAATATATAGTGGATCTTCCCCGCCTTCTAACATTCTGGCTAAATAATAGACAGCAGCATTAGCGTCATTTCCTCGCATAGACTTATGTAAAGCAGAAATTAAATTATAGTGCTCATCAGCTTTATCATAATATAGAGGTAGTTTTTTTATAGTCATAGCTAAAGTATCTTCATCAATTTCCTTACCATAAACTATAGCTTTTTCTAAAATATTTAGAGCCTGCCTAGCATCACCATTTGCTAATTGACAAATAATATCTTTAGCTTTTTTACTAATTTTTAAATTTAACTCCTTCTCTACTCTAGTTATAATTTTATTTAGATCTTTCTTGTTTAAACATTCTAAGACTATAACCTGTGCTCGGGAAAGTAAAGCAGAGTTAATTTCAAAACTAGGGTTTTCTGTGGTCGCTCCAATAAGTATCACAGTTCCATTCTCTACATGGGGTAAAAGCGCATCTTGTTGCGATTTATTCCAACGATGAATTTCGTCTATAAATAAAATAGTTTTCTTTCCCAATCTTTTATTAGACTCAGCTCTCAAAATAATTAAACGTAAGTCCTTTAAGCCACTAGAAGTAGCACTTAATTTTACAAATTCTGCTTTACTTTCTCTGGCAATAATTAAAGCTAGAGTAGTTTTACCTACTCCCGCTGGACCCCAAAAAATTAGAGAACTTAAGCTATCTTTTGAAATAGCTATATTCAAAAAACTATTTTTACCCACCGCTTCTTCTTGACCAATAAAATCAACTAAAGATTTAGGTCTAAATTTATCCGCTAAAGGTTGTATGTTATAATCTCTCATCAAGTTTAATATAATTAATATTTTCAATTTTAGTGCCTAAAAATCTTTGACCCATTGACTTAAAATTTCCTTGTTTGTCTGTAGCGAAAAAAAGTCTTTGAGCTTCTTGCGATTTTTTAAGTTTAAGCTCCTGATGTCGACTTAAATAATTTTTTAAACTTTCCGCTACCACTTCTCCAGGACTATAGACCTGACAACTTTTACCCATAATTTGCCTTATTTCAGAGAGAAGAAAAGGATAATGAGTACAGCCCAGTATTAATGCTTGAACTTTTTTCATTTTTAACTCTCGCAAATAATGTTTTAAAATCATTTTAGTTTCAGTCTTCTTTAACCAGTTCTCTTCAATTAAAGGCACTAGCAAAGGAGTAGCTTTTTCAATAACCTCTAAGCCTGATCTGAGTTTAGAAATTTCTTTCTTATAGACATGAGAATTAATAGTTGCTCTAGTTCCGATTACGCCTATTCTTGATATTTCTTTACTAAACACAACTTTTTCTACTAAAGGAATAACCACCCCTAAAACATTTTTTTGAGGATACTTTTTAGGAATATACTCTAATTGTAATTTTCTCAAAGCTTGGCTAGAAGCGCTATTACAAGCTAATATAATCAAGTTAGCTCCTTGAGAAAATAAAAAATCTACTGCTTGGCAACTATATTCATAGATAAGGTCGCTAGATTTATTACCATACGGAACTCTAGCGTTATCACCTAAATAAATATAGTCATACTCTGGTAAATCACTTATGAAGTGCTTTAGGACACTTAGTCCACCTAAGCCAGAATCAAAAACTCCAATCATATATTACTTTAATTAATTAATATTAAGCGTTTTATAATCATCACTACTTACAGTAAAAATACAGAAATCATTTTCCTGTGAAGGACATTTCAAACTTTGCCTAGAAACATTATAATCTTCTTTATTATAAGTAAGATAAGCTTTAAATATAAACATACTGCCATCACTAAAATATTCTATGGGTTGATCCCTACTTACCGTTTCACTAATATCAGAATTAACACCCTGTAAAGAGGGCGTAGATAATATTAAATCTTTTAATTTATTCCAATTTTCAGAACCATAATATATCTTCACTGTAACAGGATTGCCTTCAGAGTCTTGTATTACTGGGTACTGTGAATTATCCATCATATACAATTCTATCATTGTTTGTATTTCTTTAGTTTTAGCTATCAAATATTTATCATGGGCTTCTAATCTTTTTTTGTTAATACTATCCGTTAAAAAACCAGTGCCTTTTGAATTATCTTGACTAACTGAACATCCAGAAAGAATGAGCACAAAGAACATTAAAGAAATAATGAATACTTTTTTCATAAGTTTTTTATTATTATTTTTATTATTTAATACTTAAGCTCTTCTTCTGGACCAAAACAATTTTCTCCCACCTTCAAATTTTCCGCTTTATATAAACCTTCTATATAAAAACAAACTTGATAAAAGTCATCTTTATTAGAATAAGTAAAATTACTAATAGAAACATTAAGTGAAACTGGTTCAAAAATTAAATTATTTAAACTATTAGGATAAATCCCCTGCTCTAATTTATACTCTCTTAATTCTTGTTGAATTGTTTTAGCATCTATAAAAAGCTTCATACTTTGATTTATTTCATTATTCCATTTATAAGCAAGTATCCATAAAAGAATAATAAATAATCCAATTATTAACGACAAGACAGGGGCTAGAAACCTAAGAAATTTATTTAATTTGGGTAATTTATTAATTCCATTTTTAGAAATAAATTTATAAAAATAAAACAAACTACAAACTGCTGTGCCATTAATTGTTATATCAATTACCTGAACAGCGCTGGTCGCTATACTAATAATTAAAATAAAATAAATCGCAGATAATATAAACCCGATTATTACTACAACTTTTTTTCTAAAATTACTTATTATTCCCGCAATAAATAAATAAATTCCAAAAGTTAGCCATAAAGTCTCTGATACACCTAACAAAGCTAAAATTATAGAAACAAAAGAAATAAAATAAAGAACGATAATACATCTTTTATAAATCTTTAAAATATTCTTTTTATTACTCTCTTGAGTCATATATTTATATTAATTATCAAAACTCTTTATTAGCTCTCGACAATAATCATAACGATCAAACTCTCCTTGGTTTTGACTAATAAGCTCTCTGCAATCTTTAAGCTCCCACTCTAATTGATTTAAGCTGTCATAACTATTTCTAACTTCTTCCCTTTTTTCACTAAAACTAGAAAACTGAAAATAAATAATAGCTCCTAAAATAAGAATAATAATTAATTCAATTAAAATAAACTTATTCTTAACACTCTTCTTCTTGGATTTATTTTCAAGCTCATAATCCAAATTATCACCATTATTTTCATTTTCTAGACCTTTATTAGACTCTTCTTCCTCTAAAATATAATCTTGATTCATATTTTTTTCTTCTAACATAATTTTATTATTTATTTATTATTTAGCCCTCCAACCTCCATCTACAAAAATAACCTCTCCCGTGATATAATTAGATTCATCACTAGCTAAAAAAATAGCCGTAGTGGCAATTTCCTTAGGAGTTCCTAAGCGGTTTAAAGGAGTTGAACCTAGAACTAGGTTATTAAAATCTTTATTTTTCAATGCTTCCTTGGTCATTTCAGTAGATACAAATCCCGGAGCAATAGCATTAATTCTAATATCAAACGAAGCTACATCAAGAGCACCTGCTCTAGTTATTTGCATCACGCCACCTTTAGCAGCACAATAAGAAATTGCTCCCTGAAAACCAACTTGTCCTAAAATAGAACCAATATTAATAATTGATCCAGATACTTTATTTTCTTTCATAAACTTGGCTGCCTCTCTACAGCCATAAAAGACTCCGAATAAATTTACAGCTAAAACTTTAGAAAAATTTTCATCAGTTTCTTCAATGATACTACCCGCGGAACCAATGCCAGCATTATTAACCATAATATCTAAAGAACCAAACTTCTCTACTGTTTTAGCAATTAAATTTTTAATTTCCTCGCTTTTGGAAACATCAGCTTTTATAAAATAAGCCCTATCAGAGAGATTCTTAACTATATTAATATCGCTACAAACAACTTTAGCTCCTTCTTTAATAAACGCCTCCGAAATAGCCTGCCCAATACCAGAACCAGCTCCAGTTACTATTGCTACCTTATTTTTTAATCTCATAAATTTGTAGTTAATATAATTTATCTATAAAAATTTCTTTATCTTTATATAAATCATCTTTCATGATTTTATTTATCTTTTTATCTATTTTTTCAATACTCTCGTTTTTATGTTCATGAAATTTAAGCCAAGGAATATTACTATTATACATAATCTTTAAAAAACTTATGTATTGCTCTCTGTCTTCTAAATCAAGAAAATTTAATACCTCATTAAATGATTTATTGCTATTAATAAAAATATCAAAATCATCATTATTTTTTAACAAATCATCCCATTCCGACTTAATTAACTGCGTATCATTCTGCAGCTTAAACCAGAAATCTTTTCTATCTGCATTTACCTCTTTTAAAATTACTTTACCGCGACGATTTTCTGGTAAATATCTTTTTAAAAAATCTTCAACCAACATCATAGCTTTAACACTTTTATAGGGCAACTCTTCTGTTTTTAAAAATTGATTAAACCTTTTTTGATCAATCTCTCCATTTTTATCAATAAATTGTAGCCAAGTTGAGAAATCATTTTGCTTTGTTTCCTTATCTTCTATTCGTTGAAACCCTAAACGATCAGCCAAAGGAGTGTCTAACAACCAAGATTTACCGATAACCGCGGCTGTTTCTGGTTCTTTATCAATAATATGTTCCGCCACTAAACCAAGATCTTTTTTAATTAATTCTGAACCTAAATTATTTTGATCTGTGTTATAAAAATCTTCAACATGAACCTCTATAAAATGATCAAATTTAGAAAATCCTAATTTTTCTAGATCTTTATATTTCTTTTCAGCATCTACTTCAATATTATTAATTTTATTAAAATTTAACACTTTTGTGTCACTTTCTTTAGTTTTCTTTTCAAAATCTTTAAAATTTTCTACATCTAAATATTTTTTAATTGAATCTTTTTTTGAACTAGTTAGACTAGAAATTTTATCCAAATCAAATCTATCTGTTTCATAAATATTATCCAACTCAAGATAAAAATCTTTTAAAAATAAATCAATTTTCTCTTGATATTTTTTAAAACTAAAGTTATCCAACTGAAAAACTGGATCTAAAATAATATTTTTTAATGGTGTAGAATCTTTAACTGCATCAGAAAATTTATAATTACTATCACTTTCTCTAATCTCATTAAACTTTTTATCAGCGTAAACCAATGCAATTTTCCCAATTCTTTCAAACAAAATTTCTTTCCTTTCTTTTTTATCGAGGGTTTCAACGCGAGCGCTTATATTGCTAATTTTTTCTAAATTCATATATTTTATATTTAATACAATGATTTAAGTCTGTATTCTAGAAAAAAGTTTAGCCCCTATAATTAAAGAGACTATAGTCAAAACAAGTAAAACTATTAAATCTAAACCAACGCTAAAAGATCCTTGTGCGGTTAAACCAAACCTAAGGCCGTCAACACCATAGGTTAAAGGATTCATTCTAATAACTGAATATAGCACCTGATTAATTCCTTCCAAGGGAAAAAGAGAGCCTGAAAGAAAAAATATAGGCATAACTAAAAAAGACATAATCAATTGAAAACCTTGCATATCTTCTAACATTGAAGCAATAGCTGTACCTAAGGCAGTAAAAAATAAGGCTATTAAAAACATAAAAACCAAAGCTAAGAAAAATCCTCCTAAGCTTGGTAGAGAAAAACCAAAAAAACTAGAAATAAATAAGACCAACAAACCTTGAAAAATAGCTACACTAGCTCCACCTAGAGTTCTGCCTAACATGATATTAAATCTACTAACAGGAGCAACTAAAGTTTCTTTCAAGAAACCAAACTGTTTATCCCATAGCACTTCCATACCTGAAAACATTGCTGTAAAAATAATACTCATAGCAATAATTCCTGGAGCTAAAAATTGAATAAAATTTCCTTGACCACTAGCTTCATACATTGGAGCGAAACCAAAGCCTAAGGCCACTAAAAATAATACTGGTTGCCCTAAAGAACCTATAATTCTAGATTTAGAACGCCAATATCTTTTTATTTGCCTGAGCCAAAGAATATAAATAATATTAAACATAAATATTATTATTAACTTTTTCTTATAGTTTGTCTAAATCGAGAAAAGGTTTCAGCTTTTTCATCATTTCTTAGATTATTCCCCGTTAATTTAATAAAGGCATCTTCTAAGCTTTTACTATTTTGCCGATTTTTTATTTCCTCAACTGAACCCCTCTCTATAATTCTACCTTTATCAATTATAGCTACTTTATTAGCAATTTTTTCTACTTCATCTAAATAATGAGTTGAAAAAAATATAGTTAAACCTTCTGATTTATTTAAATTCATTATATATTGCCAAATATGCTGTCTAGTTTGAGGATCTAAACCTAAAGTTGGTTCATCTAAAAAAAGAACTTTAGGATGATGTAAAAGTCCTCTAGCTATTTCTAGGCGTCTTTTCATGCCTCCAGAGAATTTTTTAACTACTTGTTTTCTTTTTTCCCATAAATCAACCATTTCTAAAAGATTTTTAATTTTTAACTGTCTTTCTTTTTTAGGAATTTTATATAACACCGCATGAAAATACATATTCTCATAAGCACTTAACTCCGAATCTAAGCTTGGGTCTTGAAAGACTATACCAAAAGATTTTCTCACTTCAGCTTTATTTTTCAAAACACTGAAACCATTTAAAAAAATTTCTCCTTCATCTGGCTGTAAAAGTGTAGTTAACATCTTTATAGTTGTACTCTTACCCGCCCCATTAGGACCTAAAAAAGCAAAAACTTCTCCGGCTTTAATTTTAAAACTAATATTATCAACAGCTTTAAATTTTTTAAAACTCTTACTTAAATTAGAAACTTCAAGTATATATTGACTTGTATTATTCTTCTCTTTTTCTTTCATAAATATAATTATATAATCTCACTATTTATTAATTAAATTCTTTTTACTATAATGCCAAGCTGCTAAGGCAGTGGCAATGGGTACTGACATTATTATACCAATAGATCCGGTTAAAGTTCTAATAATTTCTGTAGCCACTAACTCCGTATTTAAAGCTTGTTGCCAACCACTAAATACACTCTGACCGGAAGCAAAAAGTATTAAAAGTGGAAGCGAGGCTCCAGCATATGCTAAAAATAAAGTATTGGTCATAGAGGCTATATGAGAGATGCCAACCTTATATGTTCTTTTATATAGTTCCCTATAACTTAAACTTATATTAGCCTTGGCTATTTCTTTACAAGTAGCAATTTGAGAAATAACAATATCATCTAAAGCTCCTAAGGTTCCAATAATTATACCCGCTAAGAGTAATCCCTTTAAGTTTATCATTGTTCCCTGAAAATTAAAAAGAAAAAGCACCTCTTCACTGGCAGCACCACTAAGTTTAGCTAAATCAACAAATAATGTCGAAAAAAATACTGTAATTAAAAGACTAAAAAATATACTAACAACTGCTATATGAGATTTAGCCTTAAAGCCTTCCGTTAAATAAATAACAATTAGTAAAATAATAATTGACCCAATTATAGTGATAAAAAGTGGACTAGAGCCATTTAAGATTTGGGGGATAATAAACTTTACAATAACTAAGAAGCTTAAAACTAAAGAGAAAAAAGATCTAAAACCGGTAAAACGACCAATTATAACTAGCAGTACAAAGAAGATGATAAGTAAATACCACAAACTAGTAGACCTGACATAATCTAAAATATAGAAAAACTCTTCACCTCCCGGACCATAACTAGAGACCATTATTACTTTATCCCCCTCTTTATATATCTTAGAATTTAAAACATCTAAATTACCTATACCATTAAAAACAATCTCTCTATCTAAAAATGGCTCTTCTAAGCCTTTTAACTTGAGCTTCTGTTGGACTATTTCCCTGTCACTATTTACAGTTTTTATTTCTTCTTCAAGCACTTCTAAAACTCCAGCTTTAAAACTTACGTCCTCTTGATTATTTACATCTTCTTTGCTTAAAGTTTCAGCTAAAGAAAAATTAACTACAAATAAGCTAAAGGTTAAAAACAAAGACAAACAAATTAATATTTTAAATTTAATTTTCATGTATTTATTGTAGCACTTGTTTTTTAAGAGGTAAAACTAATTTTACTGTATAAATATGTTATACAATTAAATATTAATTTAATTTTAAAATTTGTTCTATTATTTTTCTGTCATTAGCTAATCTAGGAACCTTATACTGACCACCTAAACGGTTATTTTCTTTCAACCACTGATAAAATAAATTAGGCTTAGCTGCTACTATCTCTGGCAAACTTAAGGCTATGTCTCTATAGCGTTTAGCCTCATAATCTGAATTTAAATCTTGTAATTTTTTATCTAAATAATTTCTAAAATTATCTATAGACTCAACTGGCCCTAAAAATTCTATTAACCATTGATGTCGACCAGATTCACTATTAGTAATATATACAGGAGCTGCTGTATATTCTTTAACAATAGCGCCTGTTTTTTCACAAGCAAAAGCTATAGCTCTATTAGCATTATCTTCAATTAATTCCTCACCAAAGGCGTTTATAAAACTCTT
>Ga0307990_1003040_pt1 | contig 13048 bp, 7 predicted proteins | sample EllFjometagen129_FD_203168 | JGI IMG/M metagenome (GOLD analysis project Ga0307990, IMG submission 203168) | Marine microbial communities from Ellis Fjord, Antarctic Ocean - #129 | ecosystem: Environmental > Aquatic > Marine > Unclassified | place: Southern Ocean | collected 2014-10-08
CCGAACCCTTATCCAGCCTCGGCCGTGCCGATGCGATTATCCAGACCGACAAAACCATCTACGTCATCGAATTCAAACTGGGCAAGGCCTCAGATGCCGTGGCCCAGATCGAAGAGAAGCGCTACTACGAACCGTTCCTCACCGATCCGCGCCCCATTGTTCTGCTGGGCACCGGCGGCTTTGAAGAGCGCAAGATCGAGTGCCTCTGGAAAGAGGTGCGTTAGTGCGTTAGTTGCGATAAAAGCAACTTCTTGTTTATGATGCACGTTATATTGCACAATAAACCGCCAGCGCATTTTTGCCTTTACTAGCGCAGATATTTAGCCACGGCCTCGCCGCACGAATGAACGTGCAGTTTTTCGTAGATACGGCGGATGTATTCGCGGACGGTATGGACGGTGATACCGAGGTGGTCGGCAATCTGCTTGTATGCCTCGCCACGCGCCAGCGACTCCACGACTTCACGCTCGCGCGGAGAGAGGGTGCCTACTTCACTATCCGGCATGCTCGTTTTCTGAAAAGAGAGCACCACTTTTCGCGCAATGGCGCTGGACATAGGGGAACCTCCCGCCAGTACATCGGAGATCGCATCTAAGAGCTGCTTAGGCGGAGTCCTTTTCAACATATAGCCGCTGGCACCCGCAGAGAGTGCCTCAAAAATCATTTCGTTGTCCTCATAGACGGTGAGGATAAGGAAGAGCATCTCGGGATTCTTTTCCTTAAGCCGACGCACGCACTCAATACCCGACATCCCTCCTAGATTGATATCCATCAACACAACGTCGGGTTTTTCAAGCGGCAGGCCCATCAGAGACTCCTCCGCGCTGGCGTACGTTCTCATACAGCGAAAACCATCCGCCTTGTTGATATACTCGGCAACGATCTGGGAAAACTCCCGCTCATTCTCAACAATCGCTACGGTGATCTCTTTTTTCAACTTCATAGTTGTATAATACCTGACTCTCTCCCCTGCCGCCAGTCGCATAAAGTGGCGACACGGATGGGCAGTTAAAAGTTTTCCGCTGTTGTGGAGAGCGGCAGTTCGAATGAGATGGTCGTCCCCCCCGATTTATGGCTCTGAATATTGAACCGCGCGCCGATCTGTTCCAAACGCCAGCGCATGTTCTCCAGTCCGTTACGACCGCCCAGAGACGGTGCCGCATTGGCGGGCATACATTTGAGCATCTCGGGTACAGGAGGATTGAAGCCGCAACCGTTATCCTCCACTGAGATTTGGAAGCTAGCGTCGCGTAGGGTCATCTTCACCCACACATGGTTGGCGTGGGCGTGTTTGAGGATATTAGCCAACGCTTCCTGTACCGCCAGAAACAGATGATGGCGGGTTTCCGCCGAAAGCGTACGCTCCGGGAATGTGATCGGCATCTGAACATCACACTCGATGGAGGTCAGCTGAAAGAACTGCCGCGCGTATTCGCCGATGTAGGCCACTAAGTGTTCCAAGGTATCGTTCTTCGGGTTGACCGCCCACACGATCTCATCCAGAGAGGCAAGCGCAGTGCGCGAAGTCTCGGCCATGCCATCCATGCGCTGGCGCACCTCCTCCGGATGATCTGCTCTATCCTTGATGAGCTCGCTCAGAAAAGAGAGCTTGGCCAAGCGACTCCCCAGTTCATCGTGCAAGTCATGTGCGATACGGCGGCGTTCGCGCTCGGAGATCTGCTGAGCTTCAAGAATCAACAAACGCCGATGGTGTCGGCGCCGGGTCTCCAGCCAAACCACCAGGCCCACCAAAGTCCCGGAGAGAAGCCACACGAGCAGCTGGAACCATTTTGTCTGCCAGAAGAAAGGCACACGACCGTCAACGCCAACGAGGCCCCGGTCTCATTCCAGACCCCTTCGTTACTGCACGCGCTTATGCGGAAGCGGTATTGCCCGGGGGGCACCATACTGAAGTAGGCGACGCGCTGAGAACCCGCCTCGACCCAGGTGTCGTCCAACCCTTCCATCCGATAGCGGAAACGCACGTTCTCCTGTCCTCTGAAACTGACCACATTGTATTCGATTCTCACTTGCCGCACGACCTGGCCCAGAGAAAACCCATCCATCCGACCGCGCAGCTCGACTGGCTCGGGGGCATCTCCCGCCACATCAGAAAACAAGCGTTTTTCGTAAACAGCGACTGGCCGACCGTTCACGCTCACACGATCAATCATAACGACGGGCGGCAATGAAGCGACATTGAGACTACGTGCAGGATTGATGACCGCCAGACCGGCGCCCATGGCCATGCAGAGTTCGCCGGACCGGCATCGCTGGGAGCGCTGCCAGACTTCGTTATTGGCTTGAAGAACTGGCCACCCAGAGCCGGCCTCGTCGATCCTCATACAGACAGTTAACTATGCCAGATGAAGATACGCTACCCAGCGATTTCAGAGGTTCCCCATCCCTGTATTTGAAAACTTGCCGGCCATCGCTCACCCAGAGACCGCCCGAACGCACCGCAGTGATACAGGTCACGGGCCGCTCCAGCGTCTGCAGGGGCACAAGATGCTGATCACGCAGCACCCCCACCTGCCTGCCACGGGCAAACCAGAGCTGTCCATGGGAATCTCCGGCCAACAGGGTCGGGGATTTATCAGTCCCTCCTGGGGCGAAATCAAAGGTTTGCACCAGTCCATCTTTTATACGGCAAAGCGGAGCGGTGGGGTTATAATATGAAATCCAGACAGCGCCTTCTTTATCCTCAGCGATGGATAACGGTGTTTGTTGTGGCAGACCGTCTCGTGGGGTGAACACACGGATTTCGCCATCGTCGACGCATACAACGTTACTTTTAATCTTGGTCAACCACAGCCGTCCGCGCCGGTCTTCACACAGTACAGGCGTCACCACCCCAGGCAAGGCGGCTTCGGAGAGCTGCGAAACGGATTCGAAATTTTCACCATCGAAGCGGAACAGGCCAAAACGTGTCGCCACCCACAGATAACCGTCGGCCCGGCGCACCACACCCATGACGGTATTAAGAGGCGTGCCATCATCCACAGTCCAGGGATGAACATAAAAGGAGGCATCTGGGCAAAGCGGCACCTGCAACACCTCCGCATGCGCAAATCCCGGCATGATGGCAGACAGAAAGAGGGTCAGGCTAATTGTTGCGACAGCTTTTAATATTGCGATATTGATATCTTGTCCCTTTTTCACCCGATGCTGGCCAGGCTCATTTTTTATCCCATCCGTATTTATCATCTCTTATTATAGAGAGACCCCGTTCCAAAACTCAAGACAATAGGCTCTTCACGAATTTTTAGCAAGGTTCGATGAAGCATTTTATAGAGAGGGAGGCAGCTGAATATTTTGACCCGTCTACGCCCGCAGGCGGGGCTACGCCGTGGCACGGCAGGATATCCAAGATTAGGATCTAAAATTACCAAATCCCTGTTCTTGAGCATTTGGCCGTTTTCTGCTTTAATACTCACTCCTATTTAAATTAGAGAGGTTAAACCATGAATTATACCAGATTATCTGCCGCTATCCTGTTTGTATCAATTACCTTATGCGTCAAGGCTGCCCAGGAACCACCAGCAGGATTTCTGCTGGACCAGCAGGCTGTCATTAAATCCGCACAGGAGATGACTCACAGCAAACACCCCAATGCCAACCAGATTCTGGTTGATGACCATGTGCTGGAGGAGTTTCAGAAGGATGGCACCTCCAGCTACTGGGATGATGAATACACCAAGATCTTCACTGAAAAGGGGCGGCGAAGCAACGTATCTCATAATTTTCGCTTCAGCACCAGCTACTCCACATCGTCGGTCTACAGAGCTGAAATCATTAAACCGGATGGCAGGATCATCCCGATTGACATAAAAAAATACTCCCGTATCATGACTGAACAGAGCCAGATGGGCTCCAATATTTACGATCCAAGCAATAAAATGATGACCCTTTCAACACCGGGGATTGAGATCGGTGACATCTGCCATATTGTCAGCCACCGCATCAACTATAAGGCCAGAATGAGTGACACCTGGTCTGACTACACGCTCTTTGAATACACCTCCCCCATCGCAAAACTGGAGTACGAGATCATTGCACCGCCTGAACTACCGATTCTGCACAAGCTGATCCGCGCAGCTATCAATGATAGCGTTACCTACTCCGAATCAGAACTATCCGGCAAACGCACCCGCCATCTATGGGAGGTCAAAGATGTTGCCCAGATGTTCCCTGAACCGGATATGCCCCCCCTGCAAACGCAGACCCAGCGCCTCTATCTAAGCACCATCAAAGATTGGAAAAGTGTCTCGCGCTGGTACTGGGAGCTATGCAAAGAGCCAATGAGCAAAGTCACACCGGAGATGCGTGCAAAGGTCAAGGAGCTGAGTGCCGGCATCAGCGACAGGGAAGAGAAGATCCGCAGTATCTTCAAATTTGTCTCTCAGGACATCCGTTATATGGGTATCACCACCGAAGATGTGGCCCCCGGCTATGAACCGCACCCGGTCGACATGACCTTCAATAATCGCTATGGGGTCTGCCGAGACAAGGCCGCCCTGCTCGCCAGCATGCTGACTCTAGCTGACATCAAGGCCTATCCGGTTCTAATTCACGCCGGAGCCAAGATGGACCCGGATATTCCGCTGCCCTTTTTCAATCATGCCATCACCGGTGTTGACAAATCAGGTGGCGGATACATCCTGATGGACCCTACCAATGAGAACACAAAAGATATTTTCCCGGCCTATCTCTGCAACCGCAGTTATCTGGTAGCCAAAGCGGAGGGTGAAACCCTGCTGGTCTCAGATATCTATCCAGCCGAAAAAAATATGATGCTGATCGCATCGGAGGGCACCCTGGATGCAACCGGATCACTGCTGCTGAAAAGCAGACTTGAGTTCAAAGGAATCAACGACAACGTCTACCGCAGCTTCTTCCTGCGCAACAAGAAGGATCAGCGGCGCAAGTTTTTTGAATCCGCCCTCAAGAAACACATGTCTGGAGCTGAGCTGATTGAGTGTACCCTGACACCGGACAACCTGCAAGACACCGAGCAACCCATAGTTGTGGAACTGACCAGCCGCATCCCCGACTACCCAGTCAAAGGCGACTCGCTGGATTTAATCTCCATGCCCTGGTTGAGCACCTCGATTGGTTACGTCAACTTTGTGATTGGAGCCACCGGACTCAAGGAGCGCAGATACCCGATGAAGACCGATATCACCTGCGGAGTGAGAGAGAGCATTACTCTGAATGTGGCTGCCGGACTAAAGCAGCCGCACTGCATCCCGGAAGATTTTACGATAGACCGTGCCAGCTTGGCATTTTCAATTAAACATCGCTTTAAAAACGGAGTGCTCAGTGCTGAACTTATTAAGAAGATCGAAACACCTGAGTTTTCGCCAGCGGAGTATCTGCTTCTAAAACAGAGCCTCAAAGAGATTGAGGCACAAACACGCAAGCGTCCGCTCTTCGACTCCGGCAACGCCAACCCGCCTGACCACGAGATGCTCAGCAACCACTCAAAAACCGAGCTGCAGACAGCAGAGAGCTGGACCACCACATCAAACTGGAGCAAACGCATCCTGACCTATGCAGGCAAAAAGAAGAACTCCGAGCTGAAATACTCCTATAATCCGATCTGGCAGAATATTGAGCTGATCTCTGCCACGGTCTCCAATCTGAATGGAAAAGTTTTCAGTGTAACCGATAAAGAGATCAACCTGATGGATGCCGGCTGGACAGCCTCCGCTCCGCGCTACCCCGCCGCAAAAACTTTGATCATAAATCTTCCCGGGGTTGAGACCGGAAGTGTGATCACAGTAGAGACCCGCAGTTGCCGCAGCAATGCAAACTTCTATGCCAACAGCATCGCCTTCGGTGGCACATCCCCCAGTGCCAACGAGAGTTTTGAGCTGACCTGGCCGCGCAAACTCGAACCCGCAATACAATCATTCAACCTTGACGGTTTTGTGACATGCTCGGCCATCACCAACGATCAGACGATTACGACCAGATGGAGCTCAGAAAAACCACCTGAACTTGAAGCCGAGCCGGGCATGCCCCCATGGCACCTCCATAACCCGAGTGTATTTATCTCATTCGGTCAGTGGAAATCGTACACGCGCGACCTGAAAAAGGTTATCCGCACAGCCCTCCGTGAGGATGATGATATAGATGACCACGTCAAAGAGCTGACCCGCGGAATCAGAGACTCGCGCCAGAAAATACTCGCGATCCGCGATGATGTGCTCCGCAGCATCCGGGTAGCCGGACCCTCATTTCTGGCACTGCCATTGAGTTCGGTTTCGACTGCCGATCAGACCCTGAAAGATCAATATGGCAATGCGCTTGATCGTGCCATCCTGCTTGCGGCTATGCTGGATGAAGCCGGTTTTGATCCCGAGATCATATTCTCATCTCGGAACCGCTCGCGTTACCCCGAGGCATTCCAGCCATATCTGGATATACCGCAAGCCGGATTTTTCAGCAACCCGTTGGTCAAGTTGCGCAGCAAAGGATTTACATACTACCTTAATGATGGCGATCAGTACACCGAGCTAGGCGTATCGCACTTCCACAATGCCCTGGCACTGGACCTTAAAGGAAAACTTGACTATATTGAGGTTGAGCAAAAGAACCGGGATCAGAAAAAGGTATCCATGCAGATTGAGCTCAATCCAGATGGCTCTGCTGTGATCACATCAACCGCATGGTACTACGGCACAGGCTACAGCAGCTTCCGTAAAAAATACAGCGAGATGCTGCCGGAGGACAGACGCCGTCACTACCTGGAAATGATCAACGGGGTTGCTGAATCAGCAACGGCCCTGACCGATCTCGTGACAAACTACGACACCTTCCCCGCTTACAGAACCTACTCTGTCAGAGTGCCGAACTATGCCGTCATTGAAAATAACACATTGACACTGAGCATCCCTTTGATCTCAGGCACTATTTTCCCGGTGCGCTCCGACACCCGTAAAAACCCGCTCTTTATGAATACGATATCCAGTTCTGAGTTAAGCTGCTCTGTCGTCCTGCCCCTTGGCTACAACAAACTTGCACTGCTACCGCAGAGCAAGAGCTGGAAGCTTCCCGCTGAGACAGGTTCCTTTGATTTCGAGGTGCAAACCCGAGTACAGGCTGACAAACGTACTGAGATCACAATAACCAGAGTGGTCAAACACAGCAGCGGGGAGTTAGCGCCAGAGATTTATCCAGCTATACTCGAGTACAACCGTCTTGCAGGTCACCCCTCAATGCGAACTCTGGTAGTGGAGAAGGAATAACAGTGCGTTAGTTAGACACCATCCGAAAAGGATTGGAGGTTCGAGAAGTCGAAATAGTCGAAGGGACACATACTCGTACACATACTCGTACACGCGAATCTCCAAAACTTAGGGTGGAGATAGAGGAAAAAGAGATCCGAGTGTACGAGTACGGTTTAAAAAACCGAAGAATTGGCGCGTTCTGTCCGAAAAAAACCTTTTTGAACAGGCTCTAGTTAGTTAAAACAGTAAGTTGACTAGTTGAATTTATGATTGAATTTAGAAATATCAGCATGCGCTACGGCGTTACAGAGGTGCTGGGAGATGTCAACTTCCGGGTAAACAAAGGCGAGCGTATCGGAGTTGTGGGACCCAATGGTTCCGGCAAATCGACCCTCTTCCGCCTGATCATGGGCGAGGATGACTCCGACAAGGGTCAGGTCATCATTGAGGAATCACCCCGTATCGGCTATATCCGTCAGCATCTAAAAGCCGACAATGAAACCGAGAGTCTGCTGGAATATGCCCTGCGCGGCATACCGGGTCTCTATGAGATGGAGAAGCAGATTCATGTCCTGGAAAATCAGCTTTCAGAAACCACAGATCCACCCAAGCGCACATCGCTGCTAAAGCGTATTGGTAACCTGCAAAGTGCATTTGAACATCTTGGCGGCTATGAGATAGAAGCCCGGGTCAAAGCCTCGCTAGGCGGACTCGGTTTTGAAACAGATGCCTTTGACCGTACTTTCAGCAGTTTCAGCGGTGGCTGGAAAATGCGGGCCGAACTCTCGCGGGTACTGGCCTCCAAGCCCGACCTGCTTCTGCTGGATGAACCCTCCAACTACCTTGACCTGCCGGCTATCGACTGGCTACAGCGCTACCTGAGAGTTTACGAGGGGACACTGATACTTATCTCACATGACCGCTACCTGCTACAAACCCTCACCTCCACAACGATTGAGGTGGATGCCAACACCGCCACCCGCTATAACGGCGATCTGGCCTACTATCTGCGCGAACGCGAAGTACGCTATACAAATCTGCTGGCAGCCAAAGAGAACCAGGACCGCCGCAAAGAGCAGCTCGAAAGATTTGTGGAACGCTTTAAAGCAAAGGCCACCAAGGCAACTCAGGCGCAGAGTCGAGTCAAGATGCTGGAAAAACTAGAGAAGGAAAAGATTATCCTTCCTAAACGCAGTCTGGCGGCCAGCCACCTGCGCATTCCGCCGCCGCCACACTCCGGCACCGAAATTTTCCGTACTGAAAATATGAGTTTTTCATACGATGGCAAGCACGATATTCTCTCCAATGTGAATCTAAGTATCGGCAGAGGCGACAAAATCGCAATTGTCGGATATAATGGCATGGGTAAGACAACTCTGCTGCGGATCATGGCGGGTGTGCGAAAGCCCACTGCCGGGGTCGCTGTTTTAGGCCACAAGGTTGCTCCGGGCTATCTTTCTCAGGAGTTCTCCGAAACAATCCCGCCTGAGATCACCGTTTATGAGTGTGCCAAACGCAGCGCGGTTGGGGCCACCGATAAATTTTTAAGAACGAACCTTGCCGGCTTCGGATTTGGTGCGGATGACATCCAAAAGCAATCCGGTGTACTCAGCGGTGGCGAAAAGATCCGCCTTGCATTTCTGCGTCTTTTCTTGAATCCGCCCAATTTCATGCTTTTAGATGAACCCACCACCCATCTTGATTTAGAGGGACGCGACACCCTGGAGCGGGCCATCAGAGATTACAGCGGCACGGTCTGCCTTGTCAGTCATGACATCCAGTTTGTGCGTAACACCGTAACATCCATCATTGAGATCAGTCCACAGGGTGTCCGCCGCTTCCCTGGCAGTTATGATTACTACAAGGAAAAAACAGCAGGAGGACAGCCGCCACCAAAACTCAAAAGCAGATCGGCTGCCGAGACCAAGAGCAAACCACAGAACTTAAGTTCAAAAGAGATGCGGCAGGCCCGTGCAAAAGAGCGTGCCAAGTGGCAACCGCAAATGAAAGCACTTAAGAACCGGGTTGCTCGCGCCGAATCAAAGATCGCCGCATTAGAAGAGGAGCTGGAAAAACTCTCCGAGGTGCTCTTCCAGCCCAAACCCGATACTGACTTTGCAAAAACCAACCAGCGTCTCAGAGTCATACAGGATGATCTCGAAAAATTCACCAATGAGTGGGAGCGCGATTCCGAGAAGCTGGAGAAACTTCAGCAGCAGGTCGACGGCGGCTAAAGCAGCGGATCCGCAACCAAACGGGTTTTGTGCGATCTGCGAAAGTTTTTCTCACTCTTTGAATAGTTGTGTGATAGGCACCACTGCTTTAGAAAACAACGCTTCGCGTTGCATAAGAAGAACGTGAAAAGATGATTTCTGCCTGTCTGCGTGCTACGCACAGGCAGGCAACCTGATTACCCGTTTCGTCCACCGGATACCGGCGGACATACTGAGTAGCACAGTATATCCGCCGTTACACGGTGGATTATCGTGGCAAAAGGTCGAAAGTTCACGGCCTATTAGCGCAAAAGCCGGTTGGATTCGTCAAATCTGCGCAGGCATGGTGCTGTTTACATGTAGCCCAGTTGCGCCGCAACTGCGGATCGGGGTTGTCAGCACGAATGGGGCGGGGTTTCAAAGCGGAGAACCTCGTTTGCACTCGGAGCCTCGCTCGCGGCGCGAGCGGGCTACATTCAGCAAACCGGATTTTGCGCTAACAGATTGGCTCAGAGAGCCAACCCTACAGTTTCAGCTCAAGGTTTCTCCGGCTAACAACCTTTTCGGATGGGTGCCAGCTACAAGCTGCCAGCCGCATGAACTCATGAATCTTGAACTTTGAACTCTGCCCTCTGAACTACTCCTTATAATCAAGCTCGAAAGGTTCTATCTTCCAGATATCTCTGGCATACTCGGCAATGGTGCGATCCGATGAGAATTTACCGGAGCGGGCCACATTCAAAAGAGCCTTGCGATCCCAGGCGGTTTCATCACGATAGAGAGCATCAACCTTGTCCTGAGTCTCAATATAATCACGCATATCGGCCAACATCATATAGTGATCGTTAAAATCAAGCAAAGACTGGATGATCGGCTCAAAAATTCCCGGGGTCAGCAGTGAGAATACATTATTCTGAATCATATCCACCGCACTGCGAATCTCGGGATCTCCATGATAGTAATCCAGCGACTTATATGTGGCACGCAACTCATCCACCTCCTGGGCTCTCAGACCGAAGATAAAGATATTATCCTCCCCTACCTCTTCGCATATCTCAACGTTGGCACCATCCAGGGTGCCAACTGTCATAGCTCCGTTGAGCATCAATTTCATGTTACCGGTGCCGGATGCTTCTGTGCCGGCCAGAGAGATCTGTTCGCTGACATTGGCCGCCGGTATAATTTTTTCTGCCAGCGAAACCCGGTAATCAGGCAGGAAGACGAGCTTAAGCTTGCCGCTGGTGCGCGGGTTGGAGTTAACTACATCAGCAACGCCGTGAATCAAACGGATAATAAGCTTGGCCATGGTGTAACCCGGCGCGGCTTTGGCTGAGATAATAAATGTGCGCGGCACAATATCCAACTCCGGATTTTCGATCAGGCGGGTGTAGAGAATAATCACATAAAGCACCAGCAGAAGCTGGCGTTTATATTCATGCAGACGCTTTACCTGCACATCAAAGATTGAATCGACAAGCACATCAACCTGCACCTCTTTTTTAATGTATTCTGCCAGAGCCGCTTTATTGCGCTGCTTAATCTCGCGGAACTTTCTCAGGAATGTTTTGTCATCCACAAGAGACTCAAGTTTTTTCAGATGATCAAGTTTGGTGATCCATTCGGAACCAATTTTTTCAGTAATCAGTTCAGCCAGCTCCGGATTTGCTTTGAGAAGCCATCGGCGTTGCGTAATTCCATTGGTTTTATTTGTAAAATGATCTGGATACATCTCATAAAAATCTTTAAAGAGGGTCTCTTTAATGATCTCGGTATGCAGTTTAGCTACTCCGTTAACGGCACTGGAACCAGCAATCGCCAGGTTGGCCATACGTACGGAGCGGTCGCCATCTTCGGAAATTATGCTCATACGGGAGAGTCGTTTTACATCTCCGGGCCAGATGGAGGCAACCTGTTTGAGAAAGCGGCCGTTGATCTCGTAAATAATCTGCATATGCCGGGGAAGCAGTTGTTCCATCAGCGACACACTCCACTTCTCGAGAGCCTCCGGCAGAATTGTGTGATTGGTATATGCGGTACAGGCCCGAGTAAGATCCCAGGCTGTATTCCAGTTCAGCCCCTTCAGATCAACCAGTATCCGCATCATCTCCGGTATGATCAGAGCGGGATGAGTTTCATTCAGTTGAATAAACACCTTCTCAGGCAATTTCATCCAGTCAGCGCCATTTTCATCTTCAAAACGGGAAAAGATATCCTGCAGGGAACATGATGTAAAGAAGTACTGCTGACGCAAACGCAGCTCTTTACCGGCCAGAACATTATCATTCGGGTAAAGTACCTTGGTCAGGTTTTCGGCCAGCACCTTGTTCTCAACCGCATCAACATAAGAGCCCTTATTAAAGTCATCAAGCTGGAATTCATCGGCGGCTTTAGCCGACCAAAGCCGCAGTGTATTGACGCTGTTGCTATATCCCACAATCGGCAGATCGTAGGGAATGCCCAGCACCTGATCGCTCTCAACCCAGCGCCACTCCGAAAGTGCTCCATCGGTAATATGTTCGACCCGGCCGCCAAAATGAACCGTCTGGGTACGTTCAGGGCGTTCAATCTCCCAGGGATAGCCGCCTTTCAACCAGTTATCAGGCTCTTCCACCTGCTGTCCATTGACAATACGCTGCTTGAACATTCCATAGTCATAACGCAGTCCATATCCCATGCCGGGAATACCCATAGTGGACATGGAATCCAGAAAACAGGCGGCCAACCTCCCTAAACCACCGTTACCAAGACCAGCATCCACTTCAAAATCACGCAGCGAATGCCAATCGATACCAAAATCAGCCAAGGCCTTTTCACAATTGGGATCCATCTTCATGTTAATAACATTATTTCCCAGCAGGCGACCAATCAAAAACTCCAGCGAAAGATAGTATGTCCGGCGCACTTTACTATTACGATACTGTTTCTGGGTCTGAATCCAGCGCTCTATCATACGATCACGCACACAATAGGCAAACGACCGATATTGATCGCGGGGAGTGGCATTATCGGTGGCTTTCGCCTGCGTATAACGCAGATGCCAGAGAAAATCATACTTGAGACTGGGAACATTATCCTTAACACGTCGATCAGTCGCTAATTTTTTATAATTATTTATAGCGCTCATTATTTTCTCCATTAGATTTATAAATTAATTCGTACAGTATGCCAGAATCCTCCCGGATAGTCAGCTCTGTTCTAAGAAAAGAGTCCTTTTTTTCGCATTATTAAATATTTCATTTTTTTTCTCGCATGCTATTGACAAACGATCATCTTAAGGCTACACTATTTGACATTGGTAATAGTACCAAATTGCAGCAGAGGCTAATACCGGACCATAGTTCTAGTTATGAAACCGGATGGAGTTTGCAGCAACTGTTAAGACAAACCGATTCGCATTTTGTGTCATCGTGCAGGATTGGATGTTTAGAAGTATGACACAGATCAGGAATAATCACCATGGACATCTATGTTGGCAATCTGTCATATGACACTGCAGACAACGACCTTAATGAGCTTTTCGCTCAGTACGGAACAGTAAATTCAGCACGCGTAATCACGGACAAGTTTTCAGGCGACTCTAAAGGTTTCGGCTTTGTTGAA
>Ga0307990_1003042_pt1 | contig 13044 bp, 11 predicted proteins | sample EllFjometagen129_FD_203168 | JGI IMG/M metagenome (GOLD analysis project Ga0307990, IMG submission 203168) | Marine microbial communities from Ellis Fjord, Antarctic Ocean - #129 | ecosystem: Environmental > Aquatic > Marine > Unclassified | place: Southern Ocean | collected 2014-10-08
CTTGAGGTCGTACACTGCGTGCCTAGTTCGCCTAACAGAGCCCATTTATCCCATACTAACAGCTTTATTCGCCTTCGGCGAATCTCCACTTTCCTCCCCCCAGCGAGCTGGGGGGTATCCACTGGAGAGCCTTTATGAAGCGGGGGAAGCAATGAGGAGCCACTTAAACGAAGCCAAGAAGCGCTTTCTGGGAGAGGATTAAGCGAACAACGGAGTATAGCGTTAGTGAGATTAAATCTGCAATAGGAGGACTTAGATGAGTGATAGACTGGCGTTCTTGGGAGGAAAACCAGTGGTCGCTGTTCAAGATCCAGAGCAGTGGAAGCGCCCTGTTGATAAGGAATTGGAGCTTGTCAGCATGCTCTTGGAGAAGGGTGAATTATCTGGAGCAGGGGAGGGATTACCTAAAGAGTTCGAAGACGAATTCCGGGATTTTATAGGAGCGAAGTATTGCTTAACGACATGCAACGGAACATTGGCTTTAATGAGCGCATTTGATGCCATAGGAGTGGGGCCAGGAGATGAGGTTATCGTCCCTACATGGGCTTACGAGTGCTCCTATGCGGGCGCTCTTCACTTGGGCGCTCGCCCCGTCTTCTGTGATGTGGATCCGAGGAATATGCTCATTGACCCCGAAGATGCTGAGAGGAAGATAACAAAGCGTACGCGAGCGATAGTAGCGATTCATTTTGGCGGAAACGTCTGCAACATGGATAGGCTCTCGGAAATCGGTAAGCAAAACGGTATTGTTATTGTAAGTGATGCTGCCCATGCTCACGGAGCTGAATGGGATGCTAAGAGAATCGGAAGTTTTGGCGATATAACTTGCTTTAGCTTTCAAGGCGTAACAGAAACCCCCCAAAGTGGGAAACCGATAGCCGGGGGAGAGGGCGGAGCCGTAACGACAAATAGTAGGGAGTTCTACGAACGGATGCTCGTATACGGCCACTTGCACCGCCCTGAGCTTCCGCATGAGTTGACCATTCCTAAGTACCGCTTGTTCGATGAAGAAGGGCTGGGTTTGAAATTCAGAGCGCACCCCTTTGCCTTGGCAGTAGCGAAAGTTGCTCTTGAAACCCTAGAGTACAGGATCAAGAGAAGCAACGAATACCGAGAAGGGTTAACACGTAAATTACGAGAACTGCCCGGATTGGAACCGGAATATACTTACCCGAAAGCAAAGAGGATAAGCCTTTACGGAGGAATTAAGGTGATCTACCACCCCGAAGATCTGGGAGGGCTCCCTTATGATAAGTTTGTAGATGCTATAGTTGCCGAAGGAGTTCCCGTCATAAAGGGACCGGGATCCACCCAGAAATTGCAGCATCTTAAGCCCTTATTTAAGCAGGGATTTGACATTTGGGGACACAACCGCGGTCCGTTGAAAGGCGAGTTTTTCGGGCTTCCGCCATATGAAGGATACAAAGAGGGTGATTTCCCGATAGCTGAGCGTCTAAGCAAGAGCTTCTTCACTTTGCCAATCTACATTGAGCCCAAAGAAGACTTTGTCGACGAATGTGGCACTGCCTTCCGGAAGGTGACTACGAATTACAGAGATCTCTTGTAGGGGAGGAGAACATGCGCAAGTTGGGATTCGCCATAGTAGGGGCTGGTTCCATCGGTCAAGTCCACGCTGAGGCACTATCCAAGATTGAACAGGCTGAGCTGAAAGCTGTCCACGACTGCACTTCCTCCAGAGGGAAAGCGTTAGCCGACAAGTTTGACATCGATTGGTACGATGATTTTGAGAAGCTACTGATGCGTGATGATATTGACGCTATTACCGTCTGTACCCCGAGCAGTTTGCATGGTGATTTCGCTATCCGCATTGCCGAAGCGGGAAAACATGTGATTGTGGAAAAACCGTTGGATGTTACAGTTGAGAGATGTGACCAAATCATAGAGGCTGCTGAGAAACATGGGGTAGCTCTTTCGGTTATCTACCAGAATCGGTTCAAGGACAATGTGCAAGCCATGCGCGCAGCGCTTGACGAAGGGCGGTGCGGGAAGCTTCTTCTCGGAGACGCACACATTAAGTGGTACCGCCCGGAAGGATACTTCCAGGGGTGGAAAGGTACGAAGAAGTATGATGGCGGTGGCGCCTTGATGAACCAGGGCAGTCATACGATTGATCTTCTGCAGTGGATGATGGGAGAAGTGGAAGTCGTATGTGGCTATGTAGACACCTTAGTGCATAAGATTGAAGTAGAAGATATTGGGGTGGCCGCTTTGAGGTTCAAGTCTGGTGCACAGGGGATTATCGAAGGGTCAACTGCAATATACCCTGGGCTAGACGAGAGGTTGGGTATATACGGTGAAGACGGGGCCATCGAAATCGAGGGAAACCGGGTTGTTACATGGGAATTTAGAAATGAGAAAGAGAACGACGAAGAGAAGAGAGCAATCGGGAAAGATGGACAGGGCGGGGGTGCTTCCACGGCGACCGGAATCGGGTTAAAGAATCACGGCCGACAGATGCGGGAGATTATCAATGCTATTCTGGAAGGCAAGAAACCATTGGTTGACGGTAGAGAGGCCAGGAAATCCGTGGCGATAATCGAAGCAATTTACGAGGCTTCTACAAGCTGTTCCGTAGTGCATTTGTAAGGAGGACTATGATAGATATCCATGTACATCTAAACTGGCTTGGATGGAGTGCTGGAAAGATCATAGACTACGCGGATAAAACTGGAATAGATAAGGTCTGTTTGCTGGGATGGGAAGCTTTGGACGGAGCGATGTATTACCAATTCAGGCGATTCTCCACGGAAGAGATCATGGAGGCGTACAGTCAATACCCTGATCGCATAATCCCTTTCTGCGCCGTAGATCCGCGGAGAGAGGATGCTGAAGACAAAGTGAAGCAGTGGCATTCGGAAGGATGTCGAGGATTCGGAGAGCACAAGGTCAGGCTTAGGATCGACAATCCAGATTCGATCGGGATTTATCTCTTATGTGGCAAGCTAGAAATGCCAGTCCTATTTCATATGGATATTCCGTTGCCAGGTGTTCCCTTCTGGTACAACGCTGATATGAATGGCCTCGAACGCGTCCTGCAAGAGTGTCCTAATACCACGTTCATAGGTCATGGCCCGGGATGGTGGAGGGAGATCTCGGGAAGGTCAGATGAAGATCTCTCTCTATATCCGAAAGGGCCGATAAAAGCTGGAGGGGGGATCGAATATCTCTTTGAAAAGTATGATAACATATATGCAGAGATTTCAGCGGGCTCTGGACTTAATGCTATGAAAAGAGATATAGAAGCGGCGAGATTCTTCATTAATAAGTATAGCGACAGAATATTATATGGTACTGACGATTACTTCGGGAAATCGGAGCATCTCAATATACTCGAATCCCTGAATCTAACCTCGTCAGTATTTCAGACCATTGTTCATGATAATGCCGCTAAGATTCTGCAATTGTAATGTAGGCCATGGATATTGCGCAAGGAGGAGGAATGCGGGAAACCGTTGAGCTTATTCAAGAATCCGACATAAGTTTCTTCGATGCGAATTGTATGGTTGGGAAATGGCCCGACTACTTCGAGGGGTCATTTTATTCTCCGGAAGATCTGATCAAGGAGATGCATTATTGTGCCATAGATGATGCTCTTGTATACCATTCACTATCCAAGTACTATGAGCCTGCGACAGGTAATCGGGAAATCTTAGAATCGGTGAAGCGACATCCGATGCTTCATCCATCTTGGGTTCTGTTGCCTAGTCAGACATCAGAGATGCTCCAGCCGGATGACATTGCGCGGGAGATGGTAGACAATAATGTCCATGCTGCGCGTTTGTTCCCCCGCCTGCACAATTTCTTGTTGGAACAGAGTCTATATGATCTTCTCGCGGTGTTAACCAATCACAGGATCCCGCTATTCATAGATTGTGGAAACCTTCATTGGAGCGAAAAGTGCATACCTTGGGCTGAGATCCGCCGTGTGTGCGAGAATTTCCCGGAGCTGCCGGTGGTCTTGATCCGTATCGGGATAGGAGATAACAGGATGCTATATCCCCTCCTTGAAGCGGCTCAGAACCTCTACATTGAGATCTCCTACTATCAGACACATGACGGCTTGGAGCAAATATGCAAGAGGTTCGGTCCCGAACGTTTGTTGTTCGGATCCGACATGCCAATCTTCGCCCCAGGACCTCCTGTCACAATGGTTATGCATGCTGACGTGCCGAAAGAGACTAAGCGGCTTATCGCGGGCGACAATCTGAGAAACCTGTTGGGCAATGTGAAGTCGTTCAACTAGGAGGTTTGCTGGAATGTGCCCGAGTAAGAAAATGAATGAGTCTAGACTGCGTAGAAGAGTCATTGATGTTCACTGCCATCTGGGCAAGTACAGCCCTGTGTATATACCAAGAAGCAAGCCTGATGACATGATAAGAGTCATGGATGCAATAGGGATTGAGGCTGCATGCATAAGTAGTTTTGCCGCCATCGGCCCCGATTGGGAAGTTGGTAACAGCATGGTGGCTGAAGCCGTGAGCCAATACCCGCAGCGGTTTATTGGTTATGGGGTGATAAATCCAAACTATCCCGGTCACATACACGATGAGCTAGATCGCTGTTTTGACGTTCTAGGTTTGCAAGCCATAAAGCTTCACCCTGTTTGGCATGACTATCCCATTGATGGTCCTAACTACACTCCTGTTTTTGAGTATGCGGAAAGCCATAGACTGACAATATTGAGCCATACCTGGGGGAACAGTGATTTCTTGGCCGGTGCTGCCAGTAGCTATCCCAACATCAATTTCGTTGTTGCACATGCAGGAGGATGGAATGGAAAAGCTATTAGTTCTTCTAAGCTTATAGAATATAAAATTCTAGCTACGGCTAAAAACTACGGTAATATCTATCTTGACTTAGCTGCATCTCTGGTTTATTTTGGTGCTCTTGAACGCCTTGTTAAATTGGTTGGAGCTGAGAAGATATTATTTGGCTCAGACTTCCCTCTGCACAATCTTGGTTACCAGTTAGGAAGAGTGCTGTTTGCCAAAATCAGCAGGAAGGAGAAAAACGCCATTTTGTGGGAGAATGCTCAGAAGCTATTATGGACCTAAGATTAAGGATGTAAAAACATCCAGAGCAAGCTATTTGGAAAGTTTGTAAACTAAGAGCGAAGGGAGGTGATGCAAGAAGCAAGAGCCCATTGTTGAAAACATTGGGTATGAATGCTCGAAGGCGAACGTTGGATTTCGAATAATACCTAAGGAGGTAATGATGCAAAGAAGAAGATGGTTGGTAGGATTGCTACTAGCATGTTTCGTGTTGTCTTTAGGCTTGGTCCTTGCTGCAGAGACACTTAGAGTTTCTGCTCCACCTTGGATCTTCAAGAAATTTCCACTAGAAGAGGCCGCACAGCGTTTTGAGGCTGATCATCCAGGTGTTGATGTTGAGCTTACACGAGTAGATAAGTGGAGTATGGGAACGTACATCACAGATTGGAAGAATGGTACGACTCCATTTGATGTCTGGGTCCAGGGGGCTGGTTCCATGTTGGCTCCCATAATCCTTGGTGATTGGCTTGAACCATTAGATGATATGCTCACGGGGGACATGGCGGAGGAGAATTTCGTTGGTGGTTTTCTTGCTGCGGCTCACTACAAGAAAGCGGACGGGTCCGGAGATTACTACCCGTGCCTTCCATTCATGGGGGAGGTGTCTATTATTGGTGTGAATACCGAGATCATGAAACAGGCTGGGCTGTGGGAAGACGGGAAATCTGTACCAATAACAAGTTGGGATGAGGCCGCGTTCTTTGACTGGTTCAATAAACTGAATGATGCATCGCCGTTGGGGGCCCATGTGCAGATTTGGGACCGTGAGTTTATGCAGTACGACTATTGCGGACCGCTCAAAGCAATGACTGGAACATTCATGGCTGCTGATGGGAAGGGATTTGACTTCACAAGTGACGCTGCACACAAATGGCTGACGTATCTGCAGAAGATGAATGCAGATGGCATAGGTTCTTGGACAATTAGCGATGAAGCGGGTTATTCTAAGTGGAAGACCGGTGGAGCAGGTTCCTTCTACGCCGCCCAAGGGCATATTATGGAATTAGTTGGCATAACAGAGGATGAGTCGGATATTGCATATCTTGGGTGGCCGGGGTCAGACACAAACGGAAGTGTCATCTGGACTCACTCCGTTTGGATTCCGAAAGTCTCTTCACAGAAAGACCTGGCGAAATCCTTCATCCGAGAGCAGGTTTTCTCCCAGTACTTCCAACAATGGAGCTTCAATAACTACGGTAAGCTTCCAACAATCAAGGACTACTATGGAGATGGCATAACATGGTTCCAAGATCAGATGCCCACAATCCTGAAAGTGGCTGACGCATCTGAGCCTATACCATTGTTTAAGGACTTGGAGGAATACTTGGACATTATTTCTAAGTATCTTCCTGATGCTGCATTTGGACGCATTAGCGTGGACGATGCGCTTCACAATATCCAAGAAGACAGCAAGGATCTTGACTTCACTGATGTGCGTGTGCACTAGAGCACGATAATTGCCGCCCGATGGGTTGCTTAAGCGTAACCCATCGGGCCTTATAGGAAGGGAATATAGTGAGAATTGAAAAGAGGCGTAACTTATTTATTTTTCTTGCTCCGACATTGTTATTCGCCTTAGTGTTTATTGCTTTTCCTCTGTTTTACTCTGCATATTTAAGTCTCTCTGAATATAACTATGCGACTGACTTAAGTCCAAAGTTTATTGGTTTCAGGGGATATATTGATACCATTCTTCATGATCAGTTTTTTCATAATGCATGCATAAATCAAGCAAAGTTTGCAGTTCCATATTTTATTATCACGTTTATAATTTCACTAACACTGGCTATATTGATTAATGAGTTAACACACGGGAAAAATGTTTTTCAGGTGATTTTTTATCTCCCAATGGTTATTTCTCTGGCATTAGTAGGAGTTCTTTTTGAATGGTTCTTGTTTCCTGATGTTGGTATCTTCAACCATCTGCTGCGAGTATTGGGTATTCGCCAATGGAATATTGACTGGTTTGGTAACCCAAGTACGTCGCTATATGGCTTAGTCATTGCACAAGCGTGGAAGAATATTGGTTTCACCTTAATCATACTGCTTGCGGGATTGCAGGGGATTCCCAAGAGCATTCGCGAGGCAGCCAAAGTCGATGGAGCCGGATTCCTGCGCGAAACGTGGTGTATTATTCTTCCTAATTTGAAGCCATATCTATTTATATCTAGTGTTTGGGTGCTCATTAACTCTATGAAAGTATTCGATCTCCCGTGGGTAGTCACACAAGGGGGAGGGCCGGGAGTTTCTACCGTTACTTTGTACCTTTATTCATGGAAATTATCCTTTGAACGCTTTCAGATGGGCAAAGCGGCACAAGTAGCTTACATTACTGCGGCCATCATCCTCTTCCTCGCGTGGGGATTAAGCCATCTCTTCCGGCATGAGACGGCAACAAAAGCCTAGAAAGGCCAATTGCGATGAGGAACCCAAAAGGAGTCAGCAAAGCTTGAAAACGAAACGCAATATAATCTTCGGGATCGTAGCAATCCTATGCCTGCTCTATTTATCTCCTCTTCTTTGGATGCTAGACACATCCCTCCGCCCTACTTCTGATATTTATCACTATCCTCCCACTGTAATTCCTGGCAAGGTGACTCTTGAAAACTATCAGTATGTATTTACAGAAATGCAAGGTTTTGCGCGGTATTTTCTGAATAGCTTAGTTGTTACGCTTTGCACAGTATTTCTGGTGGTGTTTGCGAGTGCGATGGGCGGTTATGCTTTTGGAGTAAGGAAATTTAGGGGGCAGAATCTCCTATTTGGTAGTATACTGTTGGTTCTTACCGTGCCTTATATTGTGTATCTAGTTCCGATTTTCATGATGGAAGGTGTGTTGGGCCTGCGGAATACTTGGTTAGGGCTGATCCTTCCATATGTGGCGCTAAACCTTCCGTGGGGATTACTTATAATGCGAGGAGCCTTCTCCACTATTCCACTTGATATTAGGGATGCGGCTGTTATAGATGGATGTAATGAATTTCAGCTTTGGTATCGCGTTATGCTTCCAATGGTGCGTTCCGCCCTTGCTGCTACAACGATAATCACTTTTGTTTTTGCTTGGCAGGAGTTCCTCTTTGCAAGTACCTTGATGAACAAGAACGAATGGCAAACATTGCCGGTAGGCATAGTCTGGCTAAGGGATGAACTGCAAACACTTGTCTATGGTCGAATTGGGGCGATGGTTATTATAAGTATCCTTCCGGTGATAGTTCTATTCATTGTGTTTCGCAATTTTTTCATCAAAGGATTAAGTGAAGGAATGTTGAAGGGGTGAAAATAGTGGAACAATTCTTAGGAAAGGACTACCTGCTTGGGTCGGTGGAGGCACGAGAGATACTTGCCCGGATTGAGGGGCTCCCGATTGTTGACGCGCATAACCATGTGGAAGCTGAACAGATTGCAATCGATCAGGGCTGGAACGACATCTGGGAAGTGGAGGGAAGAACCGATCATTATGTCTGGGAGCTGATGCGTCGCTGCGGGGTGCCGGAAGAGAAGATCACGGGAAACGCATCGAACCGAGAGAAGTGGCGGACGTTCGCCGGAATAGTTCCACTTCTAGCTGGGAACCCGTTGTACGAGTGGTTGCACCTCGACTTGCGCCGTCGATTCGGGCTCACTGAGTTCGTAGGCCCTGAGACAGCGGACGTAATCTGGGAGAAGACTGAAGAGGCCCTCGCTTCGGCAGATATGCGTCCCCGCTCCCTCCTTCAACAGATGGGGGTAGAGGTTCTGTGCACTACCGACTCTCCTCTCTCTGATCTCAGTTGGCATGAGCAGCTGAAGGAAGAGCTCTCATCCCCGAAGGTCCTTCCTACCTGGAGACCAGACTCCATCCTTCAGGTGGGAACACCGGAATGGAAGGAATTCGTTGTTGCCTTGGGGGAGAAAACGGGAGAGAACACAGAAATGTTCGATGGTCTCTTGGCCGCAATAGAGAAGACGCATAAGCACTTTCGCTCCCATGGCACTGTAGCGAGCGACCACGGGATCCAAGCCCCATACGGAAAACCAGCAAGCACGAGTGAAGCCAAGAGGATCTATCAAAAGGCCATTTCTAGAAAAGAGCTTACCGTAGAAGATCTGCGGGCCCTCAGGTCGTTCCTCCTTCACTTCTTCGCTGAGCTTAATGCCGAGGCCGGTTGGGTGATGCAGCTTCACATCGGAGCGGTGCGAGACTACCGCGATAATTTGTCTGAAACTTTCGGCAAGGATTGCGGCGGAGATGTGACAAGTCACACAATTGAAATAACAAATGGACTGCACGAGTTTCTAAACGCATTCGAGGGGAAGCTGAACATCGTCCTCTATGCCGTACATCCGAGTCACATCTATACCCTCGCCACCCTTGCACGGGCATTCCCCAACATCTCGGTCGGATCTCCGTGGTGGTTCATGGATAACCCTTTCCATATGCGGGATCAGCTTCTCCAGGTAGCAAGCGTCGATCTCCTCTCTAATTACGCGGGGATGGTAACTGATTCACGAAAGCTATTCTCGTTTCAGTCACGTACTGAAGTCTTCCGTCGCGTGTTGGCCAACATTTTGGGAGAGATGGTGGCCACGGGCCGTGTCCCTTTTGAGGTGGCGAGTGAAGTGGCGGAAAGAGTCGCTTACCATGGACCGAAGGAGCTGTTCTTCAACAAGGAAACGAAATGAAGAAGATCAAAGATACTCTGCCTATTGGTTACTCGGTCTACGAGCGATCGGGGGTCTGTGTCGGAGATATTGAACTTGCCTTGATATGCAGTGAAGCAAAAGACAAATTTATATACGTTGTCGGGCATTCACTTTCTTCTCCCGGGGAGAAGCTTGCTGACGGATGGCGCTACACTCTCACGCGGGAGACGGCACAGGAGTTGCAGAATGCTATTCCTTGGCTCAAGCCGGTGCGCATCCCTGCCGATCGACCGAGCTTCGGATTCGGTGATCGCCTCGGTCTGGCTACCCCTGGACACATCAGAGCACTCGGCAAGACTCCCGTCTTTCCAATACTTGCTCAGCAATCGGTGCGGGAGAACGCTCGCACTGGACGCACGTTTGCTGAAGTCATGGCAAGTGCGATCTTCGGCGCGTTCCAGGAGGGCTACACCGGCGGGTTTGGCGCAGATGCCGATCACCTGAAGCGTATTGAAGATGCGCTTGAAGCTGCGGATATCGGGTACACTTTTTTCACCTGCGATCCATCGGAACACGTAGTTGCGGTAGAGGAACTTGGTGCAGAGGAAGTGCGAGAACGCTTCTCCGCCCTCAGCCAAGCAGATGAATGGAGAGGAGAATATCTGAATCATCCGTTCCCAATTCCGGGACTAGGAGAACTGCGATTTACGGAAGATGCCCTCTTGCGTGCTGCGGTTAAGTATGGCAATGCGGTCGGATTTGCCGCCAAGATGTATCGTGCGCTCAGAGATTGCCTGCCAGATGGGTTCGATTACGAGGTCTCTGTCGATGAGACTGATTACCCGACGAGCCCGCTGGAGCATCTATTTGTGGCACGTGAACTTCGCCGGCGAGGGGTTGAGTTTGTGAGCCTCGCCCCACGCTTCGTTGGGGCTATGGAGAAGGGAGTGGACTGGCGAGGGAACCTCGACCAGTTCAAGCAAGAGCTTCGCGCACATGCTGCCATCGCTCGCTTCCTGGGTGGGTATCGTCTGAGTCTCCATTCCGGCTCGGACAAGTTTACCCTCTATCCACTCGTTCATGAACAAACGCACGGATCCTGGCACGTGAAGACTGCCGGGACTAGCTACCTGGTTGCCCTGGAGGTAGTGGCAAAGAACGACCCTATATTCTTCCGCGAGATCGTGGAGTTGTCGCTCTCGGTGTTTGGTGCAGCAAAGAAGAGCTACCACATCTCGGCTGACCCGTCGCGCATTTCGCTGCTCGATACTATTCCAGATGACGAGCTTGCAGGGTTGGTGGGAAAGCGCGATAGTCGCCAAGTGCTGCACGTTGGATACGGTGCTGTTCTAGACAGATTCGGAACTAGGTTGAAGGAGCTCCTCGCCTCTCACGAACAGGAGCACTATGCAGGTCTCGCGCAGCATCTCGGGAGACATCTGCAGGGGTTGGAGGTGAACGATGAATAGGTTTGAAGGTAAGGTTGCCATCATCACTGGTGGCGCGGGCGTCCTATGCTCGGCAATCGCCGAAGGGTTGGCGCGTGAGGGAGCAACAGCCGTTCTTCTTGATATCGATGAGAAGAGGGCGCAAGAGACGCTCTCCCGCGTGCGCGCGGCGGGGAGCGATGGACTGTTCATCAAGACGAGTGTGCTCTCCCGCGATGAGTTGGATGATGCGATGCGCCGCACGGTTGAGAAATTTGGGCACATCGACTTTCTCGTGAACGGTGCCGGGGGGAACCACCCCAAAGCGACGACCAGCGCAGAAGTCCCGTTCTTCCATCTGCCGGAAGAAGCGATCAAGTTCACCTTTGACCTCAACTTCATGGGGACGTTCCTTGCTAGTCAAGCTGTGAGCAAGGTGATGGCAGATCAGAAGATGGGGGCGATCCTCAACATCGCCTCAATGAACGCTATCAGGCCGCTCACCCGCATCCCGGCATATTCTGCAGCGAAGGCGGCGGTGGCGAACTTCACCCAGTGGCTAGCGGTGCACATGGCGCAGGAGTACTCGCCGAGCATTCGGGTGAACGCGATTGCGCCTGGGTTCTTCCTCACCGCTCAAAACCGGTTCCTGCTGAAGGACGAAGGTGATGAGTTGACGTCACGCGGGAAGCAGATCATCGACCATACGCCAGCCGGACGGTTCGGTGTGCCTGAGGACCTTGTTGGTACGGTCAATTGGCTATTATCAGATGCAGCGGAGTTTGTCAGCGGGATCATCGTTCCGATCGACGGCGGGTTCTCCGCGTACTCAGGGGTCTGAAGACTGTCATGCGTGATCGGTAATGCGTGATGGATAGTGATGGGAAGTTGTGCATGGACCAGGCCGACCGGCGATCATTAGGGAAGGAGCTTTCAGGATGAAAGCAAGAAACGTTGTCATAGCTCAGTCTGGCGGGCCGACTGCTGTGATCAATTCTTCTCTCCTCGGGGTGGTGGAGGGCTGTCGGTGCTATCCCGAGAACTTCGCGAAGATCTACGCCGCCTATCACGGGATCGAGGGGGTCCTCAAAGAGGAGTTTCTCGACCTGTCGGCACAGCCCGAGGAAGAGCTCAGGCTACTTCGCACTACTCCGGCTGCCGGTGCAATCGGGACTTGTCGCTACAAGATACGCCCTGAACAGACAGAAGACATGGAGAGGATCATCGAGGTCTTCCGCGCTCAGAACGTGGGATTCTTCTTCTACATCGGTGGAAACGACTCCATGGACACGGCGCACAGAGTCAGTGAGCTAGCGCAGCAACGGGGGCTCGATCTTGTCTGCGTCGGCGTTCCTAAGACGATCGATAACGACCTGGGCGATCAGGAGTTCGCGTTGATCGATCATACCCCGGGGTACGGGTCGACCGCGCGCTACTGGGCGCACATGATCCAGAATCTGAACGAGGAGAACCGTGGCTCATGCCCCGCCGATCCGGTATTGGTTGTGCAGGCGATGGGGCGGCGGATCGGCTTTGTCCCAGCTGCGGCGCGCCTGGCCGATCCGCAGCGCAAGATGCCACTACAGATTTATCTTCCCGAGGTTGAGTGCACCATTGAAGAGCTCGCTGAGAACGTTAATGAAGAACTCCGACGCAGGGGAAGAGTGGTCGTCGTGGTGAGCGAGGGTTTCAACGTTGGCGATCTCGGAGAGAGGAAGGACACGTTCGGACACACGCAGTTCAGCGCAAGCGAGATGTCGGTGGCGCAGATCGTCGTCAATTACCTGAACGGACATGGGCTAACCGTTCGTGGTAGCGCGCGCGGGCAGATCCCGGGCACAGACCAACGCGATGCGATAGCCTATGCATCGACAGTCGACATCAATGAGGCCTATTCTGTTGGGTACCATGCGGCGGAGATA
>Ga0307990_1003044_pt1 | contig 13043 bp, 11 predicted proteins | sample EllFjometagen129_FD_203168 | JGI IMG/M metagenome (GOLD analysis project Ga0307990, IMG submission 203168) | Marine microbial communities from Ellis Fjord, Antarctic Ocean - #129 | ecosystem: Environmental > Aquatic > Marine > Unclassified | place: Southern Ocean | collected 2014-10-08
TTTTAATTTTTGAGCAGTTCTAATGATTAATTTTTGGTACCTATCTTGATTACTTTCATCATTTTCTGCGAAAGAAGCTAGTTGATCTAATTTTAAATACGCATACTTAGTAGTAATTTCTCCAGACTCATATAAGGTTCTTAAGAGATCTCGCAGCAGGGTAAATTTATTAGTGATCTCAGTTAGCTCACTATTTTCATTAGAACTATAATCTAAACTAAATAGTTTAGTGCCCATAACTTCTTGAGTTAAAATTGTGACTTTGCCCTTAGTGTCATAGGCATATATCTCAACTTTTTTATTTTCATCTATTTTGTTTTTAATTTTCAATAAGTATTCACCATTTGTGGGTTTGGCTAAACTTTGAATTATTTTAATTTTTGTTTGTTCTGTTGATGTGTCTGAATAGTCATGAATATATTCCGAATAGATGTTTAGTTTGGTGGGTATGCTGTCACTTTTATTAATTAAAGTGACTTCGGTTTCTAAATCATGGACAACTAATAAATAGCTGAGATCAGTGTGGCTGGGTTTAAATGAGCGAACTGATAGCAAATCATTTTGGTGTTGACTGAGAAGGCTATAATTATAAGCTGGGTCTTTAATAAATAAATCTGTTTGCAGAGTGTTGTAGCCATTGGCTACTAAAAAATGTCCAGGTAATTGTAGAATCACGGGTTGATTCTGATCGATGTCGTTAATCGCATTTTCAATTTCTCCTTCTAGTCGTTGATACTCTAAAATAGGTGTGTCTAGCTGATCACTCATTATTTGGGTTAAACGAGTCACTGCCAACCAATTAATTAATCCCTCACCAATAAAACCATCGGGTTGATTTTTTAGCCAGAAATTTAAAGTGGTTGGGCTCAATTTTAAATTGAGTGGTATTAGGTTGATGTTGTAGTAATCTAAGATCATGGTCACAGAGGTTAAAGCACAGCCCCAACGAGCAATGGTGGGCGTGGTTGACCATTGATTGGCATGATCATACTCACGATTTTTCCATTCAGGATCATGTTGTTTATAAAATGGAACATTGAGTTTTTTTTCACCAATTTGATCTAAAGATTTTACGATTAGATTGTCAAAAAAAGAGCTGGAGTGAAAAATATCACCACTACCAGCTTGAAAACCGATGGTGATATAGTTCTCTAAAAAAGGTGGTCTATCTAAAGTTTCTAAAACTTGTTGGTCATTTATCCAGACAGTGATTAAGTCGTTGATGACGCTAATCTTGAAACTATAGCTTTGATCAGGCTCAAAATCATAATATCCCCAATTGTTGTATAAAGATTTACTTTGTCCATTAATTACTTTTTGGAGCCACAATTTATTATTAAAGATATGTATTCCATACCAATTATCAGGATCTTGCCATTTTATTAAAACATTGCGATCCATATGGGTAGATATCGGGAAATACCACTCAAATTCAAACTGGTAGTCATTGATTTCAGCTAAGTCTGAATTCTTTGGAATTATCTCAGTGGTACAAGGACTACTATTGATATTAATTCCTATCTTTCCATCAATAATTTCCCATTGCGCTGGAACTCCATTAAAAAAACATGGTTTTTCAGGGTGGTGATACTGTTTGTTTCTAACTACAGTCCAGTTATCTAAATTATTTATTTCAAAATCATCTCTAAGTAAAACCTCATTTGCTTGAACTGGTTTGGCCATTAAAAACAAGAAAAGATAGAGCGCAAGTGATATCATGCGAGTAAGGATAGATCTTAATGCCTACTGCAACCGTAACAAAAACAGAACAGATAAAGATTTTACAAGTAACTCCTTTTTATGAGCCTCACTTAGGAGGCATAGAAACTCATCTTAAGTTTTTAAATGTAGAGCTCATTAAACAAGGACATCAGGTTTCAGTTTTGACTCAGCGCTATGATGAAAGTTTACCCCTACGAGAAAATATTAATGGAGTTGAGGTAACTAGAATTGATCTAGAAAAAGGATATTCTAGTAAGCTAATAGAAAAACTAACAGTTTGGCAGCAAGTAGCCAAGCATTCACAGCTTTTACTTAAGGCGGATATTATCCATGTCCATGATGTTTATTGGTGGCTGCTCCCTCTCTTACCGTTGTTTTGGTCAAAAACTTACTTAACTTTCCATGGTTGGGAAGGGCAGTTTCCAGTGCCATGGAAAAATAAGTTGGCTCGATGGTGTTGGAGTAAATTAGCTTTAAAGACGATTCATGTTGGTGACTACATCCAGGATTTTTATTGGGACAAGCCTGAGTTGGTGATTTATGGCGGAGTCAAAACTAGCCAGAACAAAATTAAAAATAATAAAAACAAAAGATTGCAGATTGTTTTTGTGGGTAGGTTAGAAGTGGAAAATGATCTTGAGAAGTATTTATCTTTGGCTAAAAGATTGAAGTCAGTGCTAGATATTGAAATAACTTGGGTTGGTGATGGTTTCTATAAAGATGAATGTCAGCAATACGGCACAGTCACGGGGATGGTGAAAGATTTAACTAAATACATTGTCAAAGCTGATTTAGTTTGGTCGGCTTCTTATTTATCAATTCTTGAAGCCCAAGCTCAGGGAAAAATAGTTTGCGCGTTGTACTCACAAGGATTAAAAGAGCAATATTTAAAGTCTTTCCCCGGTTCTGCTTATATGTTGGTAGAATACGATGTAGAGCAAATGAAAACACAAATTGTGAAGTTGATAAAAAACCCTCAGGTTTTTAATCAATATTCGCGGGCAGCTCAGCGATGGTCTCAGCAACAAACATGGGCAAAAGTAGCTCATAAATATCAGCAGTTGTGGGGGCTTAAATGAAAATCTCTGTAGTCGTAACAGTCCTAAACGAAGCAGAGATGATTAGCGTTTTACTTTTAGGATTACTTGCACAAACACATCAGCCTAGTGAAGTAATTATTGTTGATGCTGGCTCAACTGATTTCACAGTTCAATTAATTAAAGTTTTCCAAAAAAATCATCCTAGTTTTCCTCTGAAGTTAGTTATTAAAAAGGGTAACCGTAGTGTAGGTAGAAATTTTGGGATTAGATTAGTAAAACATAATTGGATAGCTATCACTGATGCGGGTTGTATACCACACGTAGATTGGCTAGAAAAGCTAGCTCAAAAAGCTACTCAAACTAAAGCTGAGGTAGTAGCTGGATACTATGAGGCTGCTCCAGAGACTGCTTTTCAAGCTGCGGTAGTACCGTACATGCTGGTGATGCCAGATCGAGTTAATCCGGCACATTTTTTACCTGCCACTAGATCAATGTTAATAAAGAAGCAAGCTTGGAAAGAAGTGGCTGGCTTTGATGAGAGTCTAATTTTAAGTGAAGATTATGATTTTGCACGTCGATTAGAGCAGGCTAAGTTTAAACTTGCTTTTACTAAAGATGCTCGGGTAGTTTGGTGGCCAATCGAAACTCTCAAAGATTTTTACCAAACTGTAAAGGGAATGGCAGAGTATGATGCTCGAGCCAGAATTACTCGAATCAAATCATATTTAATTTTTTGTCGCTATGCTATTTTTCTGCTCTTAGCGATTGTATTTTTTTGTCCCCATTGGTTGTTGTGCGTCGCTTTTATAGTAATTACTACTAGCATCTATTCATTCTGGGCGATTTGGAAAAACGCCCAATATTTAGATGGTGATTGGTATTACTTGCCAATCCTACAAGTAGTCTCAGATTTAGGCGTCATGGCAGGGACAATCAAAGGTATAATCAGCTAGTTATGTTGCTCAATCGAAGGTATGAACTGAGTATTTTTAATCAGCTTAGGCTAGATACTAAAAAGCTAATGTTGTTTATTTTTTGGTTTGTTTATATTCTGATTATGTCAAAGGCGGCTGAGATGCAAGATGGTGGGCAGATGGAAGACAATTATGTTTATACGCTCGATCATGAGTTCTTTGTAAATTTAGGTCGGATTAGTTTAATGCTCTTTATTTTGTTTGCTTTTCATTACTGGGATGAAAAGCTAGGATTAACGATTGTTGTTTCAGCTGGGGCTATCATGCAAGCTTTTGGATTGGTAGCAGCTAGAAGACTAATTCGGTTGCAAAATTTATCACTCAATGACACTAAATGAATTGGTTCACAAAAAAAATTATCATTCATCGCTGGCTAGGAAGATTTAAGTCATTTTTTTTGACTTTCTTATTTAATAAGCAGTCATACCACTATTTTTATCACCTATATAATAGCGCTTGGAGAAATGAGCGGACAGTCGAGGTGCCAATTATTTGGGAGAAGGTGCGAAAGCATCAATCAACTGATGTTTTGGAAGTTGGTAATGTTTTGGCTCATTATTTTCCCACTACTCATCAAGTGATAGATAAATATGAAAAGGGAAAGAATGTTAAAAACATTGATGTTGTTGATTTTAAGTCTAGGAAAAAATATTCATTGATCGTCAGCATTTCAACCTTAGAACACATTGGCTATGATGAGTCAGTTAGAGATTCTCAAAAAAGTAAAAAAGCCCTTAAAAAACTTATCAGGCACCTTAAACCTGGTGGGGAGTTGTGGGTCACATTTCCATTAGGTTACAACCCACATTTAGACAAATTGTTGCAAAAAGGTGGGCTCCCATTAGACAAGCTCTTTTTTCTAAAAAGAATTTCACTTTTTGGCACTTGGAAAGAGGTTCCTGAAGATGTAATTAAGGAAAAACCTGAGTACGGTTTTCCGTTTTCAAATGCGAATCTGGTTTGTGTGGGAATGTTGAAATCAAACTAAATGGCGGAGCATGTGGGACTGGAACCACAGAAGTGCCCGTTAAAATTGTGCCACTTGAAGATGGACGAGTGAAAGTAATTTTTTACCAAGCACAGAGAGCAGTTACAGCTGGACAGTCAGTGGTTTTTTACCAGGGGGATTTAGTTTTAGGTGGTGGAATTATTTAATAATTGCTTCATAATCTTTTAGGTAATTGAAAAATTATTTAAAATGAAGAAAGGCGCGCGATGTCTACAACCTTTTATAAATATCTTAGTAAGACGGAAAATTGGCCCAATCTTAGTAATGTTCAGCCGGCTAGTTTAACTTACGATGATGTGCTTTTGGTTCCTCAAGCTAGAACAAAAATAGATTCTAGAAAAGAAACTGATGTTTCTGTTAAATTTGGACCATTTTTTTTACGAAAGCCAATTGTTACCGCTCCTATGGATACAGTAAGTGGAGAAAAAATGGCAAGATTAATGCATCGTCTAGGTGGTCTTACTTTTATGCCAAGGGTTTTTATCGATGAAGCCCTGAGTGCGTGTGAGCGTTTACAAAAAGATAAGATTGAGGCAGTTTACTCAATTGGTTTTAAGAATGCTTTGGTAGACGCTACAGCTTTTAAAAAATTAGGAGCCAAGGCGTTACTGATAGATGTGGCTCACGGCGGAATGGAAAACGTTCTTGAAACAGCTAAAGAAATTCAAGAAAAACTAAAAATAACTGTAATTGCTGGCAATATTGTTAGTTTTAATCAGGTTGCGACTTATAAAGAAGCGGGTCTTAAAATTGCTAGAGTTGGTGTTGGCGGGGGAGGTATGTGTATTACTAGGTTAGTAGCTGGAGTTGGTTTTCCACAATTGTCTGCAGTTTTTGAGACAGTCTCTTCAGGTTTGGAAATTATTGCTGATGGTGGTATACGCAAGCCAGCGGATTTTGCTAAAGCGATTGCTGCTGGATCCAGGGTAATTATGGTTGGCTCAATGTTAGCAGGTACCGAGGAGGCACCTGGTGAAGTTATTGGTGGAGTAAAAAAAGCTCGTGGGCAAGCCTCTGAAGATTATATGAAAGATAATGGTTCAAAACTTGGAGAATTTCGCAGTGCTGAAGGTATTACGGCTATGGTGCCATATAAAGGATCAGCAGAATGGATTATTAATGATTTAATAGGTGGACTTCGTAGCGCTATGTCTTATGTTGGCGCTAAGAATATTAAAGAGTTCCAAACCAAGGCTCAATTCGTAATAGCTTCAAATTCAGCGCAAGGTGAAGGAGCGGCACATATTGAGAAGTAATAAACTAGGTTGATTGTTGGATGCGGAGAGGGTGGGACGAAGTTGGAACTTCATTAATTAATAACTTTTAATCTGAGCCATTATCTGACTTATATCGTAAGAATCTTGTATTTGAACATGTAGAACAGGGATATCAGCTTGAGAAAAAGACTCATTAACAAAAACGTCTCTTTGGGAACGAATTCTAGTCTTATGACTTCCCCCATCAAGCTCAATAACTAATTTTGGAGTAAAATCTGATCTTTTACATAAAACAAAGTCTACGTGCTTTTTAGAAATTTTATTAAAGGATGACCAAAAACGTTTATCATTTCTTGGTAGATTAACTTCAATTAAATCAGCAACTCTTACTTTGGGGCAAACATACAAATCTGAAGAAATTGATTGTACTAATACATCAAAAAATATTTTTTCTCCTTTACTCAGCAAGTATGGTCCTTTTGATTTATAGAAAAATCTCTTCTTTCTAGAAAATTCTTTGAAAAAGAATATTATCAAGCGAGCAAGTAGAATAACTCCAATCCAAAAAATAATAGAGGAATAGCTCTGACTCATACCATGAGTATAAAAGAAAAAATGTGTATTAAATATAGTAATATAAATAAAAAACAGCACTTACTCGTCTGTTAAACTGGAAAATATTTAAATCAAGGAAATTTAGCTAGCCCATCAACCCATTAAGCCATATTAGACGGGTCTACCAGAACTTTTCACTTAATGAGGAGAGGGTGGGACGAAATTGGAACTTTATTATCTCAATAAAGTAAGTCCTATAAATTTATTTTTTTAGATAATTAAGCATTATTTAAGCATGCTAAACTATGCATATGGATTCAAAGCAAAAATTTTACGATTCATATCATCAGAAAAATAAGCAATTTTACAAAGTTATTAAGCGGAATAATTTTACTTATTATGAAATTTTGCGTTTTTTTTATAGTGAAGTGATGAGAGAAATCATGGTAGATATTTTAGAAGTAAAAATGTTGGATATTGGTTGTGGTGTGGGTACAGTTTCATTATATTTTGCATCTTTAGGGGCAGATGTCATCGGAATTGATATATCAAAAAGAGCTATTAACATTGCTCAGGAAGCTAAAAAAGAACTTGGTTTTAAAAATATTAATTTTCCCCCAAAATCATTAAGAAAAGGAAGGGGAAAATACGATTTAGTGCTTACTCTAGAAGTAATTGAACACATAGAAGATGAAGAACAATTTTTAAATATGATTAGTAGCCACTTAAATAATGGAGGATTGCTATGTCTAAGTACGCCCCTTAAAGAAAACTATCTTTATAAATTAGGTTTTTATAAAACCTTTGATAAGGAAGTTGGTCATTTGCGCCGTTATACTGTTGCGGGTATTAAAAATTTGTTGCAAAACAATGGCTTTACTGTTTTAAAATGGAGACGTGTCGAAGGGCCATTACGTAATTTACTTTTTACCACTCGCTTAGGCTTTGTGATTAAATTTATCCGCGGTCCATTGATCCCAATATTTCATTGGCTAGATTGGATTTCGATGCAGCTGTTTGGAGCAACTGATGTTTTAGTTTTAGCTCGAAAGGATAGTTAACAGAGTTTGTTTTTCTATTTGCGGAGAGGGTGGGATGAAGTGGAACTTTATTATCTCAATAAAGTAAGTCCTATAGGTTTATATTTCCTTTAGTTCTATTTCTAATTAACTAAATACTGCAATTAAAATCGGCATTAAAATTAATCCTACTACTAAGCCAATACTCACAATGCTAGCAGCATACTCTTCATCTAAATTTTCTAATGAAGCAAAAGTAATTGTGAAAATGCCTATGGGCGAAGCAGCCAGCAGCATCATTACGAGCCTATCAATTCCAGTAAGACCAAATCCTAGAACGATTAGGTATCCAATGATCAGCCCTAATCCAATACGAGCAAATAATGCTACTAAGGAGGCTTTTAAATGCAAAACCTTGAAAGAAAAAATGAAACCTAAAGCTAACATTATTAATGGTCCGGTCATGTTTCCAAGACTATCAACAAAAGGAAGTAAGGATTGATGGATTGTTATGTGAGAAAAATTCATTAATAAACCTATGACTACAGCCCACAACCCAGGAGCTTTTAAAACCTTATTCATTACGCTCATTTTTTCTACTGAGGTTTGGTCTTGTCCATGTTTAACTGCAATAGCATAAACCCAGCCATATATTAAAAGACTGTTTGTTACATTAAAAAGTGAGGCTCTAGCTACTCCCATGTCACCTACAGCAGAAATGATAAAAGGGAGAGTAAATGCAGAATTAATAATCATTGAGGAGGATATAAAAACACCCTTTTGTTTTCTATCAAAACTAAAAGAATTTTTAAATAGTGATGCAAATAAGAATGATGAAGCTACTAAAATGATAGTACTCAAGGGAAAAATTAATAGATTGGAGTCTATACTAACACTAGAAAGTGATTTTAATGTTAAAAGTGGTCCAGTAACATAAAAAACAAGTTTAAGTAAATTTTTACCATCAGCTGGTGTAAATATTTTCTTTTTTTTGAGGAAATACCCAAGAGCAAATGTAAGGAGTATTGGAATTAGTTTTTGGATAACGATGCCCACATTGATGAGTGTCATTTTAACATATTTTGAATATTTAGGTTTTAGTTATCCTATTACCTATCAAAATTTAACCAGGAGTAAGGAAGTGCGGAGAGGGTGGGACGAAGTTGGAACTTTATTATCTCAATAAAGTAAGTCCTATAAATTTATATTTTCTTTTGGATGGCTGTGCTTTGGTAGAAGATAGATTATTTGACGACTTTTGTGTTTGAAGGTACCATATACAGTGTGAGTAATTTATTAATAGTTAATAATATTAATTAAGCAGCCGACGTAAGTCGGTTTTTTTTGTAGTAAAAATAAAAGAGAGGTGGGGAAATGAAAAAATGTAAGGAATGCGAAAAAGAGATTAGTGGCTCAGCTAAAGAATGTCCTAATTGTGGAAAAGATCAGAGAAATTGGGTAATGAAACACAAATTTCTTACTGCAATTATTGTGATAATACTTCTTACTGCAGTAGGTAGTTCAGGTAGTTCAGATAAATCTTCAAGTTCGAGTGACACTGGAAATACAGGTTCTATGGTTAAAGAAGAAGCTATAGTAGATAACAAAATGGACTATGAAGAAGTATCAACCACTGATTTCATTGCAGCTTTTGATGATAATCAGCTTGCGGCCGAGAAAATGTATAAAGATAAAGGCGTACAATTAAAAGCTAAAATTAAAAATATCTCCGAAGATATAATGGGATCTCCATTCCTTTCATTAGAGCCAACTAATGCTGATGAATATTATTTTGGTACAAACATACAGTGTATGTTTAAAAATGCAGATGATCTTTTGTCTGTTTCAAATGGAGTATCTATTACTTTACAAGGAATAGTTAAAGAACAATCCGTTGGAATAATTGTAATCAAAGACTGCAGAATTGTTGAATAAATATTTTCAAGAAATTAAAAGCACTTTCTACAAAAGGGAGTGCTTTTTTGGTTTGCGGGGAGCGTGGGACGAAGTTGGAACTTTATTATCTCAATAAAGTAAGGCCTATAAATTTAATTTTTACTTTTAAATAAGCTTGTAATCAGTTCTTCTTTTTGTTGGTGAGTAAGTTGCTTTATCTTGTATTCTTTTTTCATAGCTTCAGATCTAGATTTTAAATTTTCAAAATAAACCAACTCAACTGGTTTTTTAGCATCGGTATATCTTGCTCCCTCACCATGGTTATGTTGTAAAACACGATTATTAATATCTTTGCTAATACCCGTATAGTAACTACCGTCGTTACATTCAACCATATATAGCCAGCAATCGTCTTCATTATTGGTTGGAAATTGAGTATATTCACTATTTTCATCTGCACTTAATTTAAGAGCTTCAATCACCGCATTCATATTAAGTGAACCATAGATGTGAGGATGTTTGGCTCGAGAGTTGGTGGTAGATTCAAATTTGATTTCGGGATTAACTTTATCAGCGTCAATGACTAGTAATAGTAAGTTGTCTCTATTCTTATATCTACGATTAGCAGTTGATAGAACCTGATCTCGTGTAGAAGCATGGATAAAACCTTCTTTTTTTAGTGAGGGTGGAGAGTAAATTTTGTTTTTAAGAGCTACTTGCCAATCTTCAAAGGAAATAATGTGATAAATTTTCATTTATTCATCATATCATTTGCGGAGAGGGTGGGAGTCGAACCCACGAAGCCTTTCGGCGTCAGCTTTCGAAACTGATGCAATAGACCACTATGCGACCTCTCCTTTGAAGATAACTTGTGCACCCACTAGGAATCGAACCTAGATCGGTGGTTCCGCAAACCACTGTTCTATCCGTTAAACTATGGGTGCTTTTTATTATTACCACAGCTTACTTAGAGATGTATTGTAGCCTGGTTTGGAAAAATCGTAAAGAATTAGGAGTTAAGCTCTAAAGGAACTTTGTCTTGGAGCCATTTACCAGCCTTGTCATAAAAAGTATCAATCGGTTTTTCTTCAAGTAAAACTTCTGATAAAATTTTTCTAAGCTCTTCTTTTTTATCTTTTTCAAACATCAAGATGATTCTACCGGGAAATCTCATCACCTCGATAGTGAGTATCTCCTGACCATATTTCTGTTCTAGCCAAAATCTGCCCATTTCTTCCCAATAATAAGGTAGTTCTTCAATTTCGATTCCGTAAGTATTAATTTCAATCTTTACTTCATGAGGGGGAACACTGGAGAGAACATAAGCTAGGAAGCCGATTGAAATAACTACGGCAATTGGCAAAAATTGACCGGCAAAAAATAAAATTAAGCTGACTAAAAAGATAATTGCAGTTATTGTAATGTAGTATTGACGATCTCGTTTTTTAAAAGGTCTACTCGGAGCTACCCAAGTAGTAATTGCTTTCTTTGGTCTAGGTTTAGGTACGCCTGGAAAAAGTTTTTCTTCTTCCTCTTTTTTAGGAGTTTCTTTTTTAACTTTTTTTGGGGGAGCTTCTGGAGAAGTATTTTTTTGACGCTTATTTCTCCTCTCACGTATCATTTTCAAATAATCCGCTGAAGAAATTGGCTGGGCAGGTTGAGTTTGATGGCTCATAGCTAATTCTAATATACATCAGGATAATGGGTGAGTGGAAGGGCAAAGTCTGGTAGAATAGTCAGTTCAGGCGATATTGCTATTTTAGGAGGTGTCGCATAGTGGTCAATTGCACTAGTCTTGAAAACTAGAGCCTTACGGCTTCGTGAGTTCGAATCTCACCACCTCCGCAACAACCGAAAAGTTCTGGTAGACCAGTCTAATATGGTTAAATGGGTTGATGGTGATTGCTAAATTTTAGCTATTTTTAATAATTTTATAGCCCCAAGCATCAATTCCGTTTTTTATCTCATCAGAATAATTGATTAAAATTTTAATTAAAATATCTTGATTATCTTTTTTTCCTGAAATGTTAATTTCGACCAAATCATCGGTGACAGTTTGTTTCCATTCAGAAATTTCTTCGGGCAAAAATTCCTTTCTCATTTGCACAACTTTAGAAACTTTTACAAAAGTTTCAGAATCATCTAACTGCTCAATGTATTTATCCACATCCAATTGCCCCCTAATTACTTCTCTGTAATCAGTGCTTCTACCTGCTGCTATTGCATCAACTTTTTCTGCTTCGAGAGCTTCTTGACTATTCCTCAGACCTGTCTCAGTTCCAAATAACAAGAACAGATCGCCATGGGGTGTAAATGAAGCAAGCGCTATGGTGGCAGCAATTTTATCTGGATTATGGTCGCATAATTCAGCCAATCGAACAGCCGCTCCTTTTGGAATGCCATTTCTGCCCTCCTTTTGACCAAAGGCAAGAGCTCCCTTTCCTTTGAGAGCCGACCAAACTTCTTTAGCAATTTTTTTGTCTCTTAGTTCTGCAATTGGAAAGTCGTCATGCGATTGAATCACTATTGCTAATTTTTCTAATTCTTCCAAACCTAAGAAGTCGACCATCTCATCTATTTTATTTAAGAAAAGCTCTGATTTTCCTTCCGCAACTGCAAGTAAGAAATATGGCAAACTAATAAAATCGTATGCACCTCCAACTCTTTTTAAATATTTTTCAATTTCACTTAAAGGCCTGGAGGCTTCAGCAATTAAATTTACATCTGGTGCTGAGAGAGTAGTTAAAATTTTAATTAAAGTTATAATTTTATATCCATCATCATTGTCCATATTTTTGAAAATTTCTAGATTTATTAATTTTCCAATAAAAGAAATCGCATCAAGTCTCAATTGACCTTTTCTACCTATTAGTTCGATGGTCTGCAAAATAATATTTGAGACTAGTTCAAATGTAACTGGCTCGGAGAAATCTAGATCAACTTGGAAATCATAAAAAGTATGTAACTCCAATCTTTCATCTTTTCTACCTCTATGACGTACTGCGAGCAAAGGATCTTCCTTTTCCCTTGTTTGTTCTGGAAACATAATTAAGACTTCAAATGGATTTCCATTTGTTAATTCATATGTTGCGTAAGTTCCGCCGGTTTCTTCGTCATCTCTAGTCTTTTTAAATTTAAAAGGAATTGTTTCTTCTATCCAACTTTGTATAAGTTGCTCACTAATTGTTGGGTTTTCTAGGATTGGAGAATCAGTTGCCATGTGATTTAAGATCACATCAACCAAGAGACTAATGCCAAGTTTATCGGCTAAATTTACTAATTCTTTAAACTGATTTAAGCTCCAATCTTCTCTCATTCTTAAGGGCTTATCTAAAGAATGAACTCTTACCGAAAAACCCTTATCACCAGAATTATCAAAAAATGGCAAAATATGGAGTTTTGTCACTCCCATCTCAGATAGCTTTGGCAGGATTGTGATAAGACCATTTATATCTTTAAAAGTATCAGGATATACAATGTAACAAACCTCCTTTTTTTGAGGTTTTTGAGGAATTTTTTCGAATTCTTCTATTTGATTAATTTTATCTAAGATCCTTTGAGCTAATTTCCGACCTTGATCGCCATATAAATCTGTCAGACCAGCGATAAAG
>Ga0307990_1003045_pt1 | contig 13043 bp, 9 predicted proteins | sample EllFjometagen129_FD_203168 | JGI IMG/M metagenome (GOLD analysis project Ga0307990, IMG submission 203168) | Marine microbial communities from Ellis Fjord, Antarctic Ocean - #129 | ecosystem: Environmental > Aquatic > Marine > Unclassified | place: Southern Ocean | collected 2014-10-08
ATTTTATTATATGTTCCTTTAAGATTTGGTTTAAGTAAATTAAGTCATTTCGCAATTCATGAACGAAGAATTGTTGCTAAAAAAATTGTTGAAGAAGAAAAAGATATTAAAAAATATGTTGTAAAAAAAGAACGTATTTTTAAAAATTATGTTAAAAATAACATGTTAAAAACTAAAAAATCTATAATAAAAGCTCAAAAACATAAGAAATCATAGGTTTTAAAACATAGGTTTATATAGATTGTGTAGGTTAGATATTATATGCTCCTACTTATCTCTGTATATCTATATTTACCTTTATTATTTTTTATCTTGAATTTAGTTGGAAATTTTTCTAATTATAACTATTTACTAAATTCTGCTAGTAGCGATCAAATTTTTTTTTATTTAAAATAATTATAAGTATATTTTAATTTATATTATAATTTCAGTAATAATTTAAAACTAAATTTTAAAAAAATAAGTCTTAAAAAAAAATTAAATAAATTGGTGTTTATTTTGGGAAGAAAAAAAAAAGAAACAACTACTGATTCTAAAACTGAAAAGAAAATAATTTCTAAAAAACCAACAGATAGTAAAAAAATTAAATTAGAAATTGTAAAACCTAAAAAAGTTACAAAGTCTGAAACTAAAGAAAAAGTTGTAAAAACTAGAAGACCTAAAAAAAGAGCTAGAAAAGTTAAAGATGAAGTTACTCACAAATATATACCTAAACAAATTATTTTAGATGAAGATGGTATTCAAGAACTTATTAATAAGAATATAAATATTGAAAAATTACCGTCTATAAGTATATCTGATTCTGGTATTCAACATTTAGAAGTAAATGCTGGAAATATTATTAAAATTTTTAGAAAAAATCCTCTACTTGGAGAAATCATTTATTATAGAAGAATAGTTAAAGATTAAATTTATTTTTAAAATTGAAAGAAATGTGATATTTTATGAAAAACATAGATAAATGGCAATTAATAAAATCTTATTATGAACAGGTTAGTCCAATTCAACAACAAATTGATTCTTTTAATCAGTTTATGGATGAAAAAATTCCTGAAATTGTTGATGAAATTGGAGTTATAAAATCTAATAATGAAGTAGATGTTGTTTTATCAAATGTAGAAATTACTAATCCTAGAATTGTTGAAGCTGATAGAACTGCTAAACTAACTTTAACTCCTATGGAAGCTAGACATAGAAATATGACTTACTCTGGAGCTATGCATGTAGATATTAAGTTGTATAGAAAAGGAGTTTTACAAGATGAAAAAAGAACTTATATTGGTAATGTTCCTATTTTGGTTAAATCTAAAAAATGTAACTTATATGGATTAAGTGCAGAAGAATTAATTGAAAAAGGAGAAGATCCTTTAGATATGGGTGGTTATTTAATTGTTAATGGTTCTGAGAAAGCACTTGTAACTCAAGAAGTTTTAGCTCTTGATAGAATTCTTGTAAGTAGTACTAGTGCAGGAGTTGTTAATTCACAAGTTATTTCTGTTAAAGGTGCGTTTAAAGGAAAAGTTAAAATTGCTAGAGCTCCAGATGGATTATTTACTGTTGTATTTCCTTCTTCACCTAGAAAATTATATTTAATTGAATTATTAAATGCTCTTGGTCTTATTAAATCTAATAAAATATTAGAATTATTTCCTACAGATCAAATTACTCAAAATGAAATTTTATTAAATTTAGATAAAGTTCCTTGTGTAAGTGAATCTGAAGCATTAGATAAAATTGGAAAATCTGTTGCTCCTTCTCAAACTGATAGTTATAGATTAAGAAGAGCTAAAGAAGTTATTGATTCATTTTTATTACCTCACATAGGTCAAGAATCTGAATTTAGAATTACTAAAGCATATTATTTAGTAACTATGGCTGTTAAAGCTATAGAAAAAGCATATAATTTAAGAAAACAAGCAGATAAAGATCACTACGCAAACAAAAGATTAGAATTAAGTGGTAAATTAATGGAACATCTTTTTAGATTTGCTTTTAAACATTTTACTAAAGATCTTAAGTTCCAAATTGATAGAACAATTACTAGACATAGAAAATTAAATATTAATACTGTTATTAGACCAGATGCTATTACTGAAAGAATGATGTTTGCAGTTAGTACTGGTAATTGGATAGGTCAATTAACAGGTGTAAGTAAATATATGGATAGAGGAAATTATATTACTCCTTTAGCAGATCTTAGAAGAGTGAAATCATCTTTAGATAGTTCTAGAGAACTTTATGATGCACGTGATGTTCATGGTACTCATTGGGGTAGATTATGTCCTATTGAAACTCCTGATGGTCCTAATTGTGGTTTGTCTAAAAATTTAGCTTTAATGGCTAAGATAACTACTGATACAAGTCCTTCTAATATTTTAGATATTTTAAAGAAAAACAATATTAAATTATAAAGTATAACTTGAAAATAAAAAAATAAATAAAAATAATTAAAGAAGTTGAAAATATGACTAAAGGTTCAAATAAATGTAAAGTTTATGTTAATGGAAGTTTGGTAGGATTAAGTGAAAATCCTGAAAAATTAAAATTAGATTTAATTAACCAAAGAAGAGATGGTACTATTGATCCACAGATTAATATTGCTTATTTTAAAGGAACTAGTGAGATATATATCGGTACTGATGCTGGTAGAGTTCAGAGACCTTTGATTATAGTAGAGCAAGGTAAATCTAAATTAACTGAAGAATTAATTAAAGATTTAAAAGATGAAAAAATAGATTGGTTTGATTTAGTTGTAAGAGGTATTATTGAATATATTGATGCTGAAGAAGAAGAAAATGCTTATGTTGCTTTAGATGAAAGTGAATTAACTCCTGATCATACACACTTAGAAATATCTGCAACTGCAATTTTTAGTGTTGTAACTTCAATGGTTCCTTTTGTTGAACATAATCAGGCTGGTAAGGCAATTCATGGTGCTAAATTATTTAAACAAGCTACTGGTATATCTTCTACAAATTATAATTTAAGATTTGATACAGAAATGAATTTACTTTATTATCCTCAAAAACCTTTAGTAATTACTAGAACTGAAGAATTAGTAAATTTAGATAAAAGACCTATGATACAAAATGCAGTTGTTGCTATTATGCCTTATAGAGGTTACAATATGGTTGATGCTTATGTAATTAATAAAGGCGCAATAGATAGAGCTTTTGGAAGATTATCATATTATAGATCTTATTCTGCTCAAGAAAGAAGATATCCTTCTGGTCAAAGTGATGAATTTACTGTTCCTACTGAAGATAGTACTGGTTTTAAAGGAGAAGAAGAATATATTAATCTTGCAGCTGATGGTATAATTAATTTAGAATCTCATATAAATTTTGGAGGGGTTTTAATTGGTATGACTTCACCACCAAGATTTGTAGAAGAAGTTAATGAGTTTGGTGTTATTAGTGAAGAGAGAAGAGATGCTTCTTTATGTGCCAGAAAACATTTAGAAGGGAAAGCAGATAAAGTTATGATTACTGAAACTTTAGATGGAACTAGACTTGCAAAAGTTAGAGTTAGAACTAACTTAGTTCCTCAAGTTGGAGATAAATTCACATCACATCATGCTCAGAAAGGTGTTGTTGGTGGTGTTATTGCTGAAGAAGATTTACCTTTTACTAGCCAAGGAATTAAACCAGATATTATGTTAAACCCACACTCTATTCCTTCTAGAATGACTTTAGGACATTTATTTGAAACTGTTGCTGGAAAAGTTACAGCTTTAAGTGGTAAAAGTATAGATGGAACTCCATTTTATAGTGATCAAGATTATATTGCAAAATTACTTAAATCTTATGGATTTAGAGCTGATGGTAAAGAAGTATTTTATGATGGTGTTACTGGTGAAAGAATAGAAATGCCTATCTTTGTTGGACCTTTAGCTTATGAAAGATTATTAAGTCACTTTGTTGTAAATAGAATTCAAGCTAGAGATAAAGGACCTGTTCAATTATTAACTAGACAACCTACTGAAGGTAAACAAAAAGGTGGTGGTCTAAGATTTGGTGAAATGGAAGGAGAAGCTTTAGTAGCTCATGGAGCTGCAATGACTCTTCAAGAAAAATTAATGGATAGTGCTGATGAAATTGAACTTTTAGTATGTGCTGATTGTGGAGTGCCTGCTGTTGAAGATAAAATTAGAAATAAAAAATATTGTCCATTATGTAATGGAAATAATATTGCTAAAATTAAAACTAGTTATGGTTTTAAAGTTCTACTTTATGAACTTATTTCAATGGGTATTTTCCCAAAAATTAATATTGGTGAAAAAATAGATTAAATTTTTTAAAAATTAAATGAAATTTATATTTTAGGGGATTAAATATGGTTACAATTAAAAAAATTAAAAATATTGAGTTTGGATTTTTAAGTCCTGAGATGATTAGAAAATTATCTGCTGTTGAAATTAAAAGAGCAGATACTTATGATAAAGATGGTTATCCAATAGAAAGAGGATTAATGGATCCACATCTTGGTGTTATTTCACCAGGTCTTAGATGTAAAACTTGTGGTCAGACTATGAAAAACTGTCCAGGTCATTTTGGTAGTATTGAATTAATTAGACCTGTTGTTTATCCTAAATTTAGTGATAAATTAATTACTATCTTAGCTTGTACTTGTAAAGATTGTGGTAGAATTTTAGCAAATCCTGAAGAAATACAAGAAATTTTAAGATTAGGAGACGATAAAGGTAAATTAGAAAAAGAAATTAAATTAATTGCAAAAACTCATAAAACTTGTCCTTATTGTGATTCTGAAGTTCCTAAAACTGTTTTAGATAAACCAACTAATTTTTATGTTGATGGAGAAAGAATTTATCCTTCAGAAATATTAGAATGGATTTTAAAAGTACCTGATAATGATAAATTTTTATTTGGTTATTCTGATAAATTAAAACCAGAATGGTTTATTATGAGAGTAATACCAGTAGCACCTGTTGCTATTAGACCATCTTTATCTTTAGAAAATGTAATTACTAGTGAAGATGATTTAACTTATAAATTATTAGATATTGTTAGAATAAATATAAGATTACAAGAAAATATTAATGCTGGAGCTCCTCAAATAATTATTGAAGATCTTTGGGATTTATTACAATTTAATGTTACTACTTATATAGATAATAATACTGCTGGAGTTCCTCCAGCTAAACAAAGAAGTGGAAAACCACTTAAAACTTTAGCTCAAAGATTAAAAGGTAAGAAAGGTAGATTTAGATATAATTTAATTGGTAAAAGAGTAAATGCTTCTGCACGTTCTACTATTACTCCTTCAGTTGATTTAAGAATTAATGAACTTGGTGTTCCTGAACAAATTGCAAATACTTTAACTATTCCTGAAAAAGTTACTAGCTGGAATGTAAATAGATGTAAAAAGCTAATCAAAGATGATTTTGTAAATTATATTATTACTCCTAAAGGACTTAGAAAGATAGTTACTAAAGATAATAAAGAAGAAATAGCTGATATCTTAGAAGAAGGTATGACTATAAAAAGAAATTTGCAAGATGGTGATTTGGTAATATTTAATAGACAACCTTCACTTCATAGAACTTCTATGATGGGTCATTATGCAAAAATACTTCCAGGTTTAACATTTAGATTAAATCCAATATCTTGTGATCCTTATAATGCTGATTTTGATGGTGATGATATGAATCTTCATTGTCCTCAAAGTGAAGAATCTTATACAGAAGTTAAGGAACTTATGAGTTTAGAAAAGCACGTTATTAGTATTAGACATGGTGAACCTATGGTAGTTCCAGCTCATGATATGCTTGATGGAAGTTATTTATTAACTAAAAAAAGCGCTGTTTTTAATAAAGAACAAGCAATGGATATGTTATATTCTATAGGTGTAACTGAGTTACCTTCAGCTGATTGTGGTAAAGGTAATTATTCAGGAAAATTATTATTTAGTCAGATATTACCTGATGATTTAAATATTGAGTATAAAAATAAATTGTGTAGTTTAATTAATTCAGTAAATCCTTGTAAAACATGTCTTAAAGAAAAGTGTCCTTATGATGCATATTTTAAAGTTAAAAATGGATTGTTAGTTTCTGGTGTTTTAGATAATATGATTAGTAAACATAAAAATTTAGTAGAAACAATTTATAGAAATTATAGTCCAGAAGCATTAATTGATTTTTATTATAAGTATACTAAATTATTATTTGCTACACTTAATCAAAAAGGATTAACTGTTGCTTTAGATGAATATACTGCTAATGATAATCTTAAAAAAGAAATTAAATCTAAGGTTAAAACTACTATTACTAAATCAAATGCTATTATTAAAAAATATACAGATAAAACTTTACCTTTAATTGCTGGTAAAGATTTAGATGAAACTTTTGAATTAGAAATACTTAATTTAACTGGAAAAATGAAATCTGAAGTATCTCAAGAAATTTTAAATATCAAACTAAAAGATATTTTTAATGAAAATTTGATTGCAAATAATAATTCTACTATGCTTGCAAGTGTTGGCGGTTCACGTGGAAAAATTTTAAATGTTGTTAATATTATGGGTCTTTGGGGACAAGTAACTGTTAGAAAAGGAAGACCTAAAAATGGATTCCATGATAGACTATTAAGTTTAAGTCCAAAAAATACTATGAATATTTTAGATTATGGTTTTGTAGATAGTAATTTTTATAATGGACTTAATCCAAGACAATATTTTATGCACTCTATGGGTGGTAGACAAGGTGAAGTTGATACAGGTGTTGCTACAAAAGTATCTGGTTATTTATATAGAAGACTTGCTAATGCTATGAAAGATTTTGTTGTAGATGGAGATTTAAAAGTTGTTGGTGCTGGTGGAGATGTTGTTCAATTTAAATATGGTGATGATGCATTAAGTCCAGATAAAGCATATCTTGGAAAAAATATAAATTTCTTTGATGAGTAAATTTAGTATTATAAAAAAACAAATATTATTTAAAATTAAAGGTGTTATTGATGGAAAAATTACCTAAAAATATTGTTGAAAGAATAAATACATATTGTGAATCTAAAAAATTTGCAAGTTCTAAAAAAAATAAATTACTTGAAATTGTAGAAACACGTTATAACGAAAGTTTAGTTTCTCCAGGTGATGCTGTAGGTCTTATAGCTGCACAATCTATTGGAGAGCCTGGTACTCAGTTAACTCTTAGAACTAAACACTATGCAGGTTCATTAGAAGTTTCTGTTGGGTCTGGTATTCAAAGAGTAATAGAAATTGTAGATGGTAGAAGTTCTGCAAAATATCCTTCAATGAAAATATATGTAAATAAAGAATTAATTAAAAATGAAAAACAAGCTCAAAAATTTTGTAATTCTTTAGTTGATATAAAAGTAAAAAGTGTTGGAGATTTTAAAGAAGATTTTGTAGAGAAGAACGTTGTTTTTAAATTAGATTTAGAAAAATTAAATTATTTTAATTTAGATTCTGAAAAAATAATTACTTTAATTTATGATAGTATTGATAATCTATATACTTCTAAAAGATTTTCTTCAAATAAAACTCAAATTAATTTTCATTTTGATAAAGATGTAAGTTTATATGATATTAGAAAAGCTGTTATTAAATGGAATAAAATTCCTCTTGAAGGAATTAAACATATTGAAAAAGCAGTGTTACAAGAATTTAATGGTGAATTTGTAATTACTACTAAAGGAAGTAATCTTAAAGAAATATTAAAATTAGAAGAAGTGGATACTTATAATACAATAACAAATGATATTTTTGAAATTCAAAAAGTATTTGGTGTTGAAGCTGCTAGAGAATGTATTATTACTGAATTTATGGAAACCTTTAAAGATAATGGTATTAGTTTAAATTTAAGACATACTTATTTACTTGCAGATATTATGACACTTTCTGGTTCTGTACAAGGTATTGTTAGAACAGGAATTACTGGACATAAGAGTAGTCCATTTGCAAGAGCTTCATTTGAAGAAACTATTAAACATATTTTAAATGCTGCATTTAATAATGAAGTTGAAACTTTAACAGGTGTTGTAGAAAATATTATTGTTGGACAACCAATTTGCGCTGGAACTGGTACAGTTAAATTAACTTTAGATCCAAAAGTTTTTAAGAAAATGGTTAAAGCTAATCAAAAATTAGTTGCTTTAGAAAAGAAAGATGAAAAACCAGAAAAAAGTAAAGTTGATAAAAAACCAGAAAAAAGTAAAGTTGATAAAAAACCAAAAAAAAGTAAAGTTGATAAAAAACCAAAAAAAAGTAAAATTAATAAAAAAGTATAGATATTATTTGTATTTTAATTTATAAAAGTTGTTAGTTTTTAAAGCTTTGCTAATATAAATTATATATAAATAATACTTTTTAAAATAATAGTTTTTCTTAGGTACTTCTATTTTAGTAAAAAGATCTAAGATTTTTAGAATATTTTTATTCTAAAAATAAAATATAAATTAGAGATTTTATAATTAAAATCTTTAAAAGATATTTTAAATTTATACAAGATTGTAAATATAAATAAAAGTGAAAACATATGGATTGGAATAGATTTAATCAAGAATTTAGAAATGTAATTGATACTGGTAGTATAATATATGGTACTAAAAATAGTAAAAGAGCTTGTTTTATTGGAGAACCTAAATTATTAGTAGTTAGTAAAACATTAACTCCACATATAAAAGAAGAATTTATATATTTTGCAAAATTATTAAATATTCAAATTATAAATTATCCTGAGTCTAGTATAGAGTTAGGATCAGTTTGTGGTAAACCTTTTAGTATATCTGTAGTTGCTATGACCGATTTTGGAAAATCATCTATTGTAGATGTAATAGAAAGTAAAGAAAATACTACTTCTAAAGTTAATTCTAAAGTTGTTTCAAAGAAATTAAAAAAAGAAACTAAAGATAAAATTAAAAAAGAAAAAATTGCAAAAATTGCAGCTAAAAAAGCTGAAAGAGAAATAATTGATAAAGTAAAACAAGAAGAAGAAACTAAAGAAATTCCTATTAGAGAAGATGCAATGTTTAAAGACATTATAAAAATTAAAAAGAAATAATTAGATAAAATTGGAAATAAAAATATAATTTAGATAAAATTGTTGGTGATTATAAATGGCAAATGGAGAATTTTCTGCAAGAAAATTAATGAAAGATAGAAAAAAATGGAGAAAGAAAGATCCTAGAGAAAAAAGAAAGATTAAAGTTAGATTAAAGAAAGGATTATTAAAAGGTGCTCCACAAGCAAAAGGAATTGTTCTTGAAAAGAAAGGTGTTACAGCAAGACAGCCGAATTCAGGAATTAGAAAGTGTGTTAGAGTTCAATTAATAAAAAGTGGTAAAGAACTAACTGCTTTTGCTCCTAAAGATCAAGCTATAAAATTTATTGATGCTCACGATCAAGTAACTATTGAAGGAATTGGTGGTAGAAAGGGTGGACCTATTGGTGACCTTTGGGGTGTTAGATATAAAGTTATTAAAGTTAATGGACAATCTTTAGAAATGTTAAGAAAAGGTAAAAAGGAAAAAACTAAAAGATAGATTTTAGTTTTTTTTTAAATTTTTAAAAAATATAAGGTGTAAAATTATGAAACTTTTTAATAAATGGGAAACTACTGGAATTGAATATAAAGATTTAGGTATTCAAAAATATGTTAATTTAGAACCTAGAATAATTCCACATACTTTTGGAAATACTAATCATAAAAGTAATAGAAAAGCTAGAATGAATCTTGTAGAAAGACTAATAAATAAAATGATGAGAAGTGGACAAGGTAAAAAGAAATTGTCTGGTAAATTTATTAGAAATAGAAATGGCTGTGGTAAAAAAGAACAACTTTTAAAAGCAGTTGAAGAAGCTTTAGATTATATTTATAAAACAACAAAAGAAAATCCAGTTCAAGTTTTAGTAAGAGCTGTTGAATTTAGTTCTCCTAGAGAAGATATTACTAAGCTTAGAAGAGGAGCTATTACTTATACTCAAGCAGTAGATGTAGCTCCAATTAAAAGATTGGATGAAGCTATAAAAAATATTGCTTTAGCAGCTTTTAAAAATACTTTTAAAAATAAAGCTGAAACTTATAAAGCTCTTGCAGATGAAATTATTACTGCTTCTAAAAACGATCCAAAAAGTTATGCTGTTAAAAGAAGAGATGAAATAGAAAGAATAGCTCAAGGTTCAAGATAAAATCTTAAACCTTTTTTTATTTATTCCATTTCCAAATTCTATTTTTTTTAATATTAAATATAAGTAAAAAATAGTTCTAAAAAAACAAAAATTGGTGAATTAATGGGAAGAAAAGAACAAGTTGCTGAACTTGCACAAAAATTAATGTCTAATACAGAAAATATTAGAAATATGGCAATTATTGCACATATTGATCATGGAAAATCTACTTTAACAGATAATTTAGTAGCTACTGCTGGATTAATATCAAAAGATCTAGCTGGTGAACAAAGATTTATGGATTCATATGTACTTGAACAAGAAAGAGGAATTACTATTAATTCTGCTAATGTTTCTGTTCCTTGTGAACATGAAGGAGAACAATATTTAATAAATATTATTGACACACCTGGTCATGTTGATTTTGGTGGAGATGTTATTAGAGCTATGAGAGCTGTTGATGGTGCTGTTTTAGTTGTTGATGCTGTTGAAGGTGTTATGCCTCAAACAGAAACTGTTTTAAGACAAGCTTTAAAAGAAAGAGTAAAACCTGTTTTATTTATTAACAAAGTTGATAGATTAATAACTGAAATGAATGTTACTCCAGAAGATATGCAAAAAAGATTTGTAAAAATTGTTATGGATATTAATAATTTAATATCTCAAAATGCTGCTGAAGAATTTAGAAAAGATTGGTTAGTAAGTATTAAAGATGGATCTGTTTGTTTTGGTTCTGGTTTCCATAATTGGGCTTTATCAGTTCCTGCTATGGCTAAATTTAATATATCTTTTAAAGATGTTACTGAATATTGTCAAAATGAAAAGCAAAAAGAATTAGCTGAAAAAATACCTGTAAGTGTTGTATTTTTAAAAATGACTATTGATCATTTACCTAATCCTAAAGTATCTCAAAAATATAGAATACCTATTATTTGGGAAGGAGATTTAGAAAGTGAAGAAGCTAAAGCTATGCTTACTTGTTCAAAAGAAGAGAAAAACTCTGCTATGATGGTAACTGATGTTGTTTTAGATAAACATGCTGGTGACATTGCTTCAGGAAGAATGTATTCAGGTACTATTAAGAAAGGAATGGACCTTTATATTGCTGGTAAAGAAAAACCTATTAAAGTACAACAAGTTGGAATTTACTTAGGACCTGAAAGAATTATACTTGATGAAGTTAGTGCTGGTAATATTGCTTGTATTATTGGTATGAAAGAAATTTATGCTGGTCAAACAATATCTAACAATGATAAATTTCATGCTTTTGAAGATTTTATGTCTGATGCTGAACCTGTTATGACTGTTTCAGTAGAAGCTAAAAATAGTAAAGATCTTCCAAAATTAATTGAAGTAATACATAATATTACTAAAGAAGATCCAAACATTAGAGCTGAATTAAATCAAGAAACTGGTGAGCACTTAATTTCTGGTATGGGTGAACTTCATTTAGAAATTACTCAATATAAAATTGAAAAAGATAATAATATACCTATTACTGTTAGTCCTCCAATAGTTGTTTATTATGAAACTGTTCAAAAAGAATCTCCTACTATTGAAGGAAAAAGTCCAAATAAACATAATAAATTTAAAATTAGTGTTGAACCATTTGATAAAGAAACTTTAGCTAAAATTAAAGCTATTAAATTTGATGGTAAAATTAGACCTAATAAAGATTTAGAAATTATAGAAAAACTAAAGGATGCTGGTTTTAATAGAGATGAAGCAAAAAGTGTTTGGGCAATACATAATAATTGTGTTTTAATAAATAGAACTAAAGGTATACAAAATTTATTTGAAACTAAAGAATTAATTATTGAAGGTTTTACAGATGCTACTAATAGTGGACCAGTTGCAAAAGAAAAAGTTAATGGTTTATTAATTAATTTTGAAGATGCAACTCTTCACGAAGATGCAATACATAGAGGTCCAGCTCAAGTATTACCAGCAATAACTAGAGCAATATATGCTTGTATGTTATCTGCAGATTATACTTTATTTGAACCTATACAAAAATTATCTATTAGTGTTCCTCAAGATTATATGGGTGCTGTTTCAAAAGTATTATCTTCAAGAAGGTCACAAATTGAAAAAATGGATATTGAAGGAGATAGTAGTATAATTGTTGGTAAAATACCTGTTAAATCTCTTATTGGTTTAAGTCAAACTTTAAGAGGAGAAACACAAGGTAGAGCAATATGGACTGCTGAATATGCTGGTTATCAGAAATTACCTAAATCTTTACTCGCAATAACTGTTGCAGAGATAAGAGAAAGAAAAGGTATGGATCCTGAACCAAAACCTGCAACATATTTTATGGATTAATTACTAAAATTAATCCCAAAATCCTTTTTCTTTTTTTATTTTCAAAAAAACTATTTTTTTAAAATTTATCATAAGTATTTTTAATAACTTTGAATTTATATTTAATATAGTGGATATTAATTTATTAAATTTATATTAGGTGATTATTATTTTTAGTATTTATAATAAAAGTTCAGAATCAATGAAAGAAATTAAAGATAAATCTATAGATTTCATTTTTACTTCTCCACCATATAATTTAGAAACAAAATATGATGGATTTAAAGATAGTCTATCTTTTAAAGATTATAAAAAAATGTTATCTAAAATTATTTGTGAGTGTTCTAGAGTTATAAAAAATAATAGTTTATTTATAGTTGAAGTAGCAGATAGTGTTATTTTTAAAAATAAATATGTATTGCTTGCTGGTTTAATTCAATCTATTTGTCTTAAAAATTCATTTTTTTTAGCTGGTAGATATATAAATTTTATAAATACAAACCATAAAGTTGAAATTCCTGACCATAATATTAAAAAGGATTTTTCTAATAATGGTAATGCTCATTCTAATTGTCATCAAATACTAATTT
>Ga0307990_1003046_pt1 | contig 13036 bp, 12 predicted proteins | sample EllFjometagen129_FD_203168 | JGI IMG/M metagenome (GOLD analysis project Ga0307990, IMG submission 203168) | Marine microbial communities from Ellis Fjord, Antarctic Ocean - #129 | ecosystem: Environmental > Aquatic > Marine > Unclassified | place: Southern Ocean | collected 2014-10-08
GACGCTGGCCGGACCTGAGCAGGTGGAAGTGCCCGCCGGTTCGCAGACTGGCGATGTCGTACGCCTGAAGCGTCGAGGCCTGCCCAGTGCCAGATCAGGCCGGACCGGCGACCAGCATGTGCAGGTCTTCGTAGAAGTGCCTCGCAAGCTCAACAAGAAACAGCGCGAGCTTCTGAAAGAGTACGCCAAGACCGAAGGCAATCATGTTTCGCAAGAGCGCAAGACCTTCGTCGACAAGCTTAAAGAATACTTCACCAGCAAGTGATCCAACGCCGCTTAGGTGCGGGCCTGCCGGCCCGGCTGGGCGGCGAGGGAAAGGCTGCCATGAGCAAGAAGAACAAAGACTCGCAGAAAGAAAGCCAGGCTCCGCCGCCTGTCGAGGGCGACGAAGGCGAACTGGTCGAGGGCTCCCCAGAGGACATCGAGCGGGACCGCAACGACCTGCTCGCGCGGTTGCAACGCCTCTCGGCTGACTACCTCAACTACCAGAAGCGGGTCCAACGCGATATCGACTCGGCGAGGGAGTTCGCCAACGAGCAACTCATCAAGGACATGCTGCCGGTACTGGACGACATGGAGCGTGCCCTCGAGGCCGGCGGGGCTAGCCACGCCGCCGACGACCAGTTTCTCAAGGGCATGCAACTTGTCCACGACAAGGCCTTGGAAACACTGGGTAAGTTCGGACTCGAAGTTATCGAGGCCAAGGGTGAGCCGTTCAACCCGGAGTTTCACCAGGCCCTGATGATGCAGCCGACTGACGAACAACCCCCGCAGACAGTCCTGTCCGAGGCGGCGCGGGGTTACATCCTTCGAGGCCGGACCATTCGCCCGGCCGGGGTCGTCGTCGCTGTGGCGCCGCAGGAACAGTCCGAAGATAACGGCGACGAGTGACCAGGCTTTGGATGTTGTATTGGATATGTGAGATATGTTTGTTTGCCAAGGCCGGATATTCCGGTTTGGCGGGAGTGGTTGAAAATGCCGACGTATGACTATGAGTGCGATAATTGCGGGCACACCTTCGAGAAGTTTCAGTCCATCAAGGCCCCATCCATCCGAAAGTGTCCGGTATGTGGAAAGCTGGCGGTTCGCAGGCTGATTGGCACTGGTGCGGGTATCATCTTCAAGGGCAGCGGGTTCTACCAGACCGACTACCGCAGCGATTCCTACAACAAGGAGGCTGCGAAGGATAAGCCATCGGCCGGCAAGAAATCCTCCGGTGATTCCGACGGCGCTTCCGAGTCCGCGGCCAAGTCCTCGACGGATACATCGTCGAGCAAATCAGGCGATGCGGCGAGCAGTGGCGCCAAGGCTGCAAAGCCCAAGTCGCCAGGCAAGTCGGAATAATCTCCCGGCCGGGCCAGCCTGGTTCTTGGTCTGCAATATTTTTCGCTCATGTTCGCTTGCGAAAGACATTTGCAGGTATTGCACATGGGGGGGTATAATCCCTCGCGGTTTCTCTAGCAAGTACAGCAGGGACAGTTCGACGGAGAATGTCGGCCGGGACCGATGCCCTATCGCGGAACCCCGCGGGGGCAATCATCGCCGGGCCAACAGAAAGGACGAGCACCCATGGCAGATGAAAATCGGGAGTTGCCCCGCGTAAACTGGAATGAAGTTCTAGCCTTCACCCACGTATTCAAGTCTTTCATGATGGCGAGGCATGTCAGCAAGATGGCGCTGGCGCTGGCGGCCGTGCTGCTGATCTGGCTTTGGGGTTCGATTCTGGACACCGCCGGCGGCTGGACAGGCACGCGGGTGATGGACGGCGAAATCGCCCAGTATGTCCAGTCTTCGACGCGGGGCTTCGAGAAGTGGCGGGGTGGTGCCGAGAAAGATCGCATCAAAGACTTGGCGAAAGAGTGGGACGATGCTCACTCCGAGTTGATCGGCATGCAGGGCTTCATGGTGGACCTGCGCAAGGAGACCGGCGAGGGAGACGGCGGGCGTTACTTCGAGAACGCCTTCCAGGCCAAGCTTATCGAGCCGAACCAGCCGACATGGCCGACATTGCCAGTCCGCGACGAGCGAGGTAAGCAGATCAAGAAGGATTGGTCCGAGGCTTTCGGTGAAGTCGAGGAATTGTTTGAAAAGCAGGTGGAGCGCATTGAGACCCTCATCGGCGCTACCGAGACCCTGGCCGAAAACACGATTGATAAGGATGCTTCCCTAAACAGCGACGCCAAGGAAGTGGCCGAGGCCAAGCTTGCCAAGGACGTCCTGGCAGCGGGGCGCGCCCTGACTCTTCGCAAGCTCAAGTTCCGCTATCGAATCGAGGAGATAGAGGGCTTTGGCGTCTTCGAGTCCCTCAAGGCCTACGAGGGCCGGTGTCTGAGCAATGCTCTGCTGGCCGTGAGGTTTGGAAACATTACCGGTGGCCTGACTCGTTACGAGCAGATGATGGACCGTCGAGCCCGGATGCTTCCTGTTGACCCGCCGGAGATCAGCGGTATTGCAGCGGTAAATCCCATACCTGCCAACGCTGCGCCCGGGTTGCTTTTCTGGGTTCTGATGATGTTCAACGGCTTGTGCTGGCTGATCGCGTGTCACTGGCTGATGGCGATTTTGCTGCTGGCTGTGTCGCTGGCGATATGGGCGCTGTTTGGCGGGGCCATTCACCGCATCGCCGCATTGCACTTCGGGCGGGACCAGAAGATTTCCATCGGCCAGGCGCTGCGGTTCAGTGCCGGCAAGTTCCCGAGCTTCTACTTCGCTCCGCTGATTCCGCTGGGCATAATCTTCGTAATCGGCGCGTTCATCGCTGCCGGCGGGCTCCTGTTCGGCAGTTGGGGCGGCGGAGTCGTTATGGGCCTGCTCCTGCCTCTGGCTCTCATTGGTGGGCTGCTCATCGCGTTCCTGCTCGTGGGCCTTGGCGGAGGCGGGGCGCTGATGTACCCGACCATCGCCGTCGAGAGTTCCGATAGCTTCGATGCGATCGGGCGCAGCTATTCATACGTTTACGGTCGGCCCTGGCGGGCGGCATTTTACAGCCTCATCGCCACCGTCTACGGCGTGATCTGCTACCTGTTCGTGCGGTTCTGCGCGTATCTGACCTTGGCGGCGACACATTGGTTCGTCGGTGCCGGCGTGTGGGGAGGCGGGCAGACCCTATCTCCGACGGCGGACAAGCTGGACGTCCTCTGGCCGGCGCCCACGTTCGACAATCTCATGGCCAATGCTCCCAGCGCGGCCATGGGCGGAATCGAACCCGTCGGCGCCTGGCTGATATGGTTCTGGACCATGTTCGTCGCCGCGACGGTGCTGGCGTTCCTGCTTTCGTTCTTCGCCAGCGCGACCACGAGCATCTACTTCCTTCTTCGCAGACGCATAGACGCGACCGATTTGGACGATGTCTACGTCGATGAGCCGATGGATGAACTTGCTACCGAGCCCGCACCAGAGCCGGCCGGTGAGGAAGAACCCGAAGCAAAGCCAGAGGGTGAACCGCCCGCCGGGAACTGAAAAAATAAGCGATTCACGCAGCCGCCCCTGAGATCGCTCAGGTAAGAAGAAAAAGAAGAAGGGATGTGTTTTCCACGTCCCTTCTTCTTTTTTGCATCGGCGACCTTGGCGCGAACCGCTTGCTTTGCCCTTCTAACCGAACAGCCGGGCGTGATGCTGCTTGCAGAAGCGGTCGGTCATGCCCGCGATGTAGTCGCATGCCACGCGGTGCAGGCCGTCGGAATCTATTCGCCTTTGGTAGCGGGGGGGCAGTTGTGAAGGGTCGGCGATAAAGGTTTCGAACAACTCGCGGATGATCTTTCGCCCGGCCTGGTCGAGTTCCGCGTGCTTGGCTGACAGGTAAACGTTATTCAGCAGGAAGCTTTGCATCTGCTCGACGTCCGCGGCCATTCTGTCTGAGAAGCAGACGCACCGCCGGTTCGCACTGCGGACGTCTTCGGGCGAGGCGATTCCGAGAGCGTCCAGCGTGCAGGCTGTGGTCTTCAGCACGTCGTCGGCCATGGCGGCCAAGACGTTTTTGCAGGCTCGGATGCGCTTATGGATATTGCTGGCTTTTGGCGTGGCCTGCTCTGCGGCCTGCCATGCCTGGCGCCAGAGGGCCAGGTGCTCAATCTGCTCGACGGTTATGCTCCCGGCTGCGAGGGCGTCATCGAGGTCGGCGGCGGTGTAGGCTATCTCGTCGGCGCGGTCGATGAGCTGCCCAGCCAGCGGCGCCATGCCGGGGCTTTCCAGCCCGCCGGGCAGGGGCGTGTCGTAGCGGGTTTCGTGCTTGGCCAGGCACACGCGGACGACGAAGGTCAGGTTCAGTCCGCGGAAGTCCGGGTAGGGGTGTTCCAGGTAGTCCACCACACGAAGACTCTGGCGGTTGTGCTCGAAGCGTCCGTGGTCGGCCATCAGTTCGTCCAGCGCCTTCTCGCCGCCATGGCCAAATGGCGGATGGCCAAGGTCGTGCGCCAGTGCGATGGCCTCGGCGAGGTCCTCGCACAACCCGAGCGCCCTGCCGAGCGTCCGGGCGATTTGCGCCACCTCGAGCGTGTGCGTCAGACGGGTGCGGAAGTGGTCGTGCTCATGCGGCACGTAGACCTGGGTTTTGAAGTCCATCCGGCGAAAGGCTGAGCAGTGTACGATCCTGTCGCGGTCGCGCTGGAAGCACGAGCGGTAGGGGTGCTGCGGTTCGTCGAAGGCTCGCCCGCCGGAGCGATTCTCGCTGATGGCCCACGGTGCGAGCGGAGCCGGGCGCGGGTTTGCGATCCAAACTCTTGCGGTGGTCTGAGGCACGGCTTGCTCCGGTGGTTTACTGCTCTTGTGGCGGCTTGGGTAGGGAGAGTTTGTCGGCGGCTGCCAAAATCTTGCCCCGCAGGTTCGACAGCGCGTCGGGTATAACGCGGACGTCGCCGAAGACGCTCATGAAGTTCGTATCGCCTGACCATCGCGGCACGACGTGAATATGCAGGTGCCCGGGAAGCCCGGCCCCGGCGCATCGGCCGACGTTCATGCCCACGTTGAAACCCTGGGCGCCGATTGCCTGGCCGAGCACCTTTTGGATGTCGCGGACCATCGCCATCATCTCCAGGACCGTCTCTGGGCCTATGCCATCGAGGCTCGGCAGGTGGTCGCAAGGGGCGATCAGGCAATGCCCGCCAGTGTACGGGAAGCGGTTCATTACCGTAATCGCACGCCGGCCTCGCCATATCACGAGGTTCTTTTCGTCGTCGTCGGGATTGTCGCGGATGTCGCACAGGAAGCAGCCGTGGTCCGATGACAGCGACTCGATGTACTCAATTCGCCATGGCGCCCAGATGTTGACGTTTGGCTCACGGTCGGGATTGTTTTGCGATTTGTCCATGACCAACCAATATACCGGCCGCGAGCCGCAAGCTCCAAAGGGCAAATCCAAAACCCTTCGAGTTCTGTGGTTAGCGGGGCCGGCTGTAACATTCGAACCTGGCGATCGGAATTTGCCGAAGATTTTGCATTTCCGATGAACCCCAACATCTGTAGGCTTACGGCGACCATGCAGACTCTTACCGAAATTCGCCGCATGCTCGAAGCCGCTGGCCTGAGCCCGAGAAAGGTCTTCGGGCAGTGCTTCCTGATCGACCACAACATGCTGGGCAAGCTCATAGAGTTGGCTGAACTGCCCATCGGGCAGGCCGTTCTGGAAGTCGGACCAGGAACGGGAACTCTCACCGAAGAGCTCCTGGCCGGCGGTGCGAACGTTGTGGCAGCGGAGATTGATCGTGGCCTGTGTCGCCTTCTTCGCGAGCGACTCGGCGACCGCGCGGGCTTCTCGCTAATCGAGGGTGATGTGCTTGCCGGCAAGCACTGCCTGGCTCCAGAAGTGCTCCAAGCCGTGCCGGAGCGGGTGCAACTCGTGTCCAATTTGCCTTACAATATCGCCACGCCCATATTGGCTGAGTGCCTGGCCGAGTCGTGGCGGCACCTGAAGCGCCCTGCCGGCGATTGGCGATGCTTCGAGCGAATGACCTTTACCGTCCAGCGGGAAGTCGCCGATAGGCTCAGCGCGCCGTGCGGCTCGGGTGCCTACGGTTCGGTCAGCGTGATGGCATCCGTGATGGGCGTCGTTCGGCAGGGGCCGGTTGTCTCGCCTGGGTCGTTTTGGCCTCGGCCGAACATCGAAAGCCGCATGTGCCGCATAGACTTCGACCCCGCCCGGGCGGGTCAATTGGAGAATGTTGCGGTGCTCCAGCAGTTACTTCAGCACGCTTTTGGCCAGCGCCGCAAGCAAATAAGGTCCATCTGCCGTCGCAAGGGAATTGCCTATTCGCCGGAGACCTTGGCCGAGTCGATGGTTTCGGCGGGGATTGACCCGTCGCGGAGGCCCGAGCGGGTCGAGCCGGCGGAATTCTTGGCATTTGCCAACGCCCTGGCCAGTAGCGTACAATGAAGAGCTAGATCGGTCTTGTTCGTCGGTACGGCCAGAACTGCCGTGGCGCGATGGCAAGTGTGCTTGCCAGGCAGGGCTTTCTTGGGTACATTATTGACCTGTCGCCGTGGACCCGGTTAAAGGATGCATTAATGGCTAGTGCAGAATCGAAGAAAAGCTCCAGTGCGAGTAAAGGTAAAGCCTTTTTCGACCGAGCCGATCAAGTGGCCGGAACGGGCAACTGGGACTTTGCGATCGAGATGTACCTCGAAGGTATATCCCGTGAGCCGGACAATATGGATCGCGGGCACAAGTTGCTGCGAAAGGTATCCATCAACCGCAAGGCCCAGGGCGGCAAGGCCGCGGGGATGATCGATCAACTCAAGCATCGACCCGGCAAGGATCCCATCCAGAACCTGGTGAATGCGGAGTATTTGCTAGCGAAGGATCCCGGCTCCGTGCCGTACATGCTACAGGTGCTTCACGCGGCCGAGAAGTGCGATATTGTCGCGCTCATCCACTGGATCAGCGTTATGATTCTCGAAAGCCAGCGTCAGACCAAGAAGCCCAGCAAGCGCATCTTGGTGGAATTGGTGAAGGCCTTCGAAGTGGCCAAGGATTTTTCGCTGTCGGTTCAGGCTTGCGACATGGCGATGCAGGTTGACCCGAACGATGGCGAGCTTCGCGAGCGTCTTCGCCGTCTGACGGCCCTGTACGCGATCGACAAGGGCAAGTTCGAGGAAGAGGGCGACTTCACCAAGGGAGTCGATGACCTGGAAAAGCAGTCGGAGTTGCAGAAGAAGGATTCGATGGTCAAAGACGAGGAATACCTTCTCGAGCAGATTCGCGAAGCCCGGCAGGAGTACCTCGAGAGCCCGCAAGTGGCGGGCAAGATCAACGCTATCGTCGACGCCCTGCTAAAGGTGGAAAACGAGTCGTACGAAAACGAGGCGATCGATATCCTCTCGAAGTCCCACAAGGACAGCGGGGCCTATCAGTTCAAGCTGCGCATCGGCGACATTCGCATTCGGCAGATGGCTCGCCGATTCCGTAAATTGCGGGACGCTGGCGATAAGGCCGGGGCCACCGAGCAGGCCCAGCGGCAATTGGCATTTGAACTCGACGAGTACCAGGAAAGGTGTGCGAACTACCCGACGGATCTCGGCCTGAAATACGAACTGGGTCGGCGGCAGTTTCTTTCGGCCCAGTACGACGACGCGATTTCGTCGCTCCAGTCTGCCCAGCGCGACCCGCGTCGTGCTCTGCGTGCCCGCAGCCTGATCGGGCAGTCCTTTGTTAAGAAAGGCTGGCTCCGCGAGGCCGCCGAGACTTTCACGAAGGCCCTTCAGACTGAGTCGACCGAGGAGTTCACCAAGGAGTTGCGGTACTACCTCGGCGACGTGTTGGTGCTGATGGGCGAACTGGACAAGGCCCAGGAGCAGTTTTCCACCGTTGCCCAACTCGACTACAACTACCGTGACGTTCGCGAGCGCATCGATAATATACGCAAGAAGGCCAGCGAGCAGGAACGCAAGGCCGCCGAGTAACCCTTGTGACTTGGGTAGTTTTGGCCGATTAACACTTGTGTTCTGTCGGACTATCCGTATAATACTGCATTTCCCAGTAGCCCGGAATCAGGGAAGTTCAGAAATAGATCAGGAGATGCATTCGTGGCACATTCGCTTTCCGCGAAAAAACGTATTCGTCAGGACGTCAAGCGTCGCAGCCGTAACCGGTGGCGAAAACAGCAGATGAAGGAAGCCCTTCGCGAGTTTGACGAGGCGATAAAGGCTGGCGATAAGGCCAAGGCTACCGAGCAACTCAAGGTTGTCTACGAGCGGTTGGATAAGGTCGCTGCCAAGGGCACCATCCACAAGAATACCGCTGGTCGCCGCAAGAGCCGCCTGGCGCGGATACTCAACAAGCTTTCCCAGTAGCGTGGAATCACCGCCCCTTGGGGCGATGGATTGCCAGCCCACAGAATCGACCGCCGCTTTACGGCGCGGGAGCTGTGGGCTGTTCTATTACGCAACAGACGCCTTGGCCTTGATCCAGAGGCCCGGCGCAGCGAAAGGAGCGAGGCGCTCGTGGCCGCCAGCGGCAAGAGCGGACGGTTCGTCAGCAGGGCCGGCGATAAGCTCGACGCGGCGCTGGATGCCTTCGGGCTCGACGTGGCGGAGCTTGTCTGTGCCGACTTTGGCTGCAACGTCGGGGGTTTCACCGACTGCCTTCTCCAACGTGGCGCTGCCAGGGTTGTCGCTGTCGATACTGGCTACGGGGCGCTGGCCTGGACCCTGAGGCAGGATGCAAGAGTCGAGGTCATGGAGCGCACAAACGCTCTGCGATGCCCCCCCCCCGAACTAGTGGACCTCGTGGCAGTCGATGTGGCTTGGACACCGCAGTCGTTGATAATCCCGGCTGCGGCAAGTTGGCTGAGGCCCGGCGGGAGGATTATTTCACTTCTCAAGCCCCACTATGAAATCGCCAAGACCGCTGGTCGTCGGCCCCATGGTCCACTTGCGGACGACACCGCCCAGCAGGCGTGCCTGGACACGTGTCGTAGGTTGGCGGAGGCCAATACGCCTGTCCGGGCCACGATGTGCTCTGTCCTGCGGGGCAAAGGAGGCAATGTGGAGTTTCTGCTGTTGATTTGACACTGGATGGAGCGATTCTGACGTGACAGGCGCTCCGAATGCACGGCAAGTTTTCCGGCGGCGCTGGTCGGCGGTTGACCAGTCCTTGTCGGTGACGTAAAATCCAACGGTAACATTCATTTAATCCGAATCATCAGGCAGGAGATTGAGCAGCATCGACTCGCCAGGAAGTACCCGGCGTGAGATTCTCCCGTCCTGAGGATTGAAAGCGGCTGTCATGGGTGAAATCAGAATAGCCATTGTGGGAATAGGCAATTGCGCCTCTTCCCTCGTGCAGGGAATTCAGTACTACGAAGAGGTAATGAGCCCCGGCCGGGACGAAGAGGTCGTCGGCCTGGCGCATTCCCAAGTGGGAGGCTATGTTCCGGGTGATATCCGCGTGGTGGCCGGCATCGACGTAGACGCGCGCAAGGTGGACAGGCCTCTCAACGATGCGCTGCTGGCGCCGCCGAACAACACCAAGATCTTCGCGGAACTGCCCCCCGGCGCCGGGCCGAACGTCGCCATGGGCAACGTGCTCGACGGCGTTGCCGAGCACATGGCCGATTACCCGGAGCACCAGCGCTTCGTGGTCGCCGATCGACCATCGGCCACTGGGGCCGAGATCGAGAAACTCCTTCGCGATAGCGGTACCGAGATACTCATGTGCTACCTGCCCGTGGGGTCGCAGAAGGCAGTCGAGTTTTATGCTGAGTGCTGCCTTAATACTGGCGTGAGTCTGATAAACTGCCTGCCGGTGTTCATCGTTTCCGACAGCGATTGGGGTGAGCGGTTCCGCCAGGCCGGCATCCCGTGCATCGGCGACGATATCAAAGCCCAGTTTGGCGCGACGGTAGTACACCGAGTTCTGGCTCGGCTGATGCACGAGAGGGGCGTTAAGGTCGATGCGACCTATCAGCTTAACACCGGCGGCAATACCGACTTCCTGAACATGCTCAACCGTGCCCGCCTCGGCTCGAAGCGAATCAGTAAGACCGAGGCCGTCCAGAGCCAGTTCGACGTGCCCCTGCCCAAAGACCAGGTTCATATCGGTCCGAGCGACTACGTTACGTGGCAAAAAGACAATAAGGTGTGTTTCCTTCGCCTCGAGGGTCGGGGCTTCGGTGGCGTGGATCTTAACCTCGAACTCAGACTGAGCGTGGAGGACTCCCCAAACTCCGCCGGCGAGACCATCGACGCCATCCGTTGCTGCAAGCTCGCACGCGAGCGAGGCTTGGCTGGACCGCTCGAGGCAGTATGCGCCTTCACGATGAAGCACCCCCCGGTTCAGTATACCGACTACCAGGCTCGTGCGATGCTCGATGAATTCATCACCGGTGAACCCATGTCGCCCAATGCTGCCCCCAAGCCGCGCCCCGCGGCGGGGACGTACTGCCCGGCGGATTCGGTGACCGCTGAGGTGCCCAGGAAAGACCCTCCCCAGTAATGTCGCGCGGCGGATTGGCAAGCTAACCTCTGCCGGGTTTGAGCAGGTGAGCAGATCAGGAATACAGCTGGCACTGTCAACGGCTGTTTTCTTGCTTTCTCGGCAAGAATGTTCGCTCGCATAGGTCGCAAGGGCCACATAGTGAAAGAGATAAGATCACATTTCTCCTCAGCGTCCTTTGCGAGCTCTGCGAGAGATTCATTTGGCTGCGGCCAGTGGCCGCGCTGCGGACGTCTGCGACCATGATTGGAAGAGCAATTGGCTTTGGGTTCTCAACCGCGCGGGATTTCGTAGCCCGCGGACTTATTCGCGTCGGCGTCACACCCAACGCACTTTCGCTGCTTGGCGTCCTGTTCACGCTTGGCGCGGGGGTGTGCTATGCATTTGGCGGCGGCACGGATAGTCTCGCCTGGAGCCTCGATATCCGGCTAGGCAGGCCGGGGGCGTATCCATTCCTCGCGGCGTGGCTGTTGATACTGGCATCCGCCTGCGACATGCTTGACGGGGCCGTGGCGCGAATTGCCAGGAAGACCACACGCTTTGGCGGCTTTCTCGACAGCACGCTGGACCGCATGAGCGACTTCGCTGTCTTCGCCGGAATCGTCATCTACTACGCCCGCCAGAGCCCAGCCAATCTCACGTTTGTCTTTGCGGGCATGCTGGCGTTTTTCAACGCCTTCATGATCTCCTACACCAGAGCCCGCGCAGAGGACCTCATCGACTCCTGCCGGGTCGGGTACTGGCAGCGCGGCGAGCGTTCGGCCGCCATACTCATTGCAACGTTCTCCTACAACATGCCGGCCCTGCTGGTCCAGCAGGCACTTTTGCCCATGCTGACCGTCTGGCGGCGCTTGCGATACACCTGGCTGGTCGTCGAGGGCAAACCTCCCGTTGAAGACATACGCTCGGCCCCGCTTCACCTTCGCATTCGCTTGTGGCGATGGCCGAGAATGACCGTGCCTTACGACATTGTCACCGGCTTGAACATAGCCTGGCTGATTTTCGCGCCTATCGGCAACGTTGATCCACTTCGTTTACTGCTGAGTTAGCAGCCCGTTTCCTCTGCCTCAATACCTGCGACTTTCTGCGCCTGTTTACCTGGCGAATCGTATTGTTCATTCGTAGGGCCATGAGCCCCTTTCCGATAGGAAAGCCCTTTGTAGAGACGATTCGGTCATTCGTGGGTGGCATGACGTTCGTGCCGGACGGGTGGCGGGGAATCTCTTTTTTTGGGAGAGGGTGAAATGTTACACCGATTGAGTTACCTGGCTGCAATGGCGCTGGTGCTTTTGCCCATCGGCGGTCTCTCACACTATGCCCAGGCTGACATGCACACGGTCGCTGCCTCGCAACCAGGCGGGTTGTCATGGCTTGGTGTGGGTATGGTCGCAGAGCCCGGCGCGATGGGCCTGATTTTTATGGGCGGGCTTTGGCTGTTCCTTCGCGGATACGGCAGGTACTGCCGTGGTGCGTCCAACCGGGATTGACGGCTATCTCAGGCCCTCAAGTTCGCGGGGTCTTGCCTATTCCCGGCGGTGCCGGGCCCTGAAGCAGTCCGCAGCTTGCCGATGTGATGTCCTGTGGCCTACCGATCCGCTTGGATCGGGTGGCCAAGGGGGTTGGCCTGCTGATCCAATGTGAGCTTCCCGCTCAGCATGCCTGCCAAATTCGGCAGGTCGTAAGTTTCCAGGGCGCTGTGGACGGCATTGACAAGTTGGTTGTGCGTCTGTCGGGCGCGGGCTACGCTCGACCATGACGCCAATGTCCGCGACAGTTTCACCGAGGCGAACAACTCCGGCTCCAACGCCGCCGCATGCAAGGCCGGCACGCCTACGTTGCCGACCGCTATTAACTCCACCTTGGTCTTGCCGGATTCTCCGGTGGCATAGCGCCCGCAGACCAGTACATCCTCCGCACGCATTCCGACGTATGATCTACCCAGCAGATAGGCCTTGTAGACGTCCGCCCAATCCCTGCCGAGGCCGCTGCCGAACTTGCCTTGGGTGGTCTGCTGCGTCTGACCCGTTCCACGCAGGCTCACCGCCAGCACACTTTTGCCTGTCTTGAGCAGTCGCTCGATAGGTCCGTCGGCCAGGGCATCGGCGGCGAGATCGGATTCATGGAGGTACAGAACCACCGGCCCGGTGGATGGCTTGGCCGGGACGAACCGAAGCGCAGGAAGGAAGATGCCCGGCTCGGGCGTGATGATGAGTTTCTCGACAGCCCATCCGTTATGTTTCACGGTGGAGACCGGCCTGACCTTCGGCTGGGGCAACTCCGCGAGTTTGCGGATGCCGGCGATACGACGGATTCGCTCGCGCAACTCGGGCACCGGGGTGCGAGCCCAGAGCTTCCGGCGATTCTCGGCGAGCTTTGTCTCCCGTTCGGCGTTGAGGTCGTAAACCGATTTGGCGCCGTCAATCAGCATTACCTGGCCCCGAGGCGTGCAGCGGAGTTCGCTCTCGCTGATCATCTCGATCTTCGGCTCGCGTATGTCGCGGTCCTGCTTCAGCAGCCAGCGCGACATCCACCGAGCGGCTGACTCCCGAGGGAGCCTGTCGAAATTGTGCTTCGCGTCGTTCTCCAGCAGGTCCACGCGCCCGGCAAATC
>Ga0307990_1003048_pt1 | contig 13031 bp, 10 predicted proteins | sample EllFjometagen129_FD_203168 | JGI IMG/M metagenome (GOLD analysis project Ga0307990, IMG submission 203168) | Marine microbial communities from Ellis Fjord, Antarctic Ocean - #129 | ecosystem: Environmental > Aquatic > Marine > Unclassified | place: Southern Ocean | collected 2014-10-08
ATCAAAGCGAGGGCCATAATGCGTGAAATCAGTGCTCACAATGACCAGGGTGTCATCACTGACCACACTTTTTAGAATGGCAGCGGCCTTGACCAGGGTGGCCTCTGTGCACTGGCCCACCACAATGGGGACGAATTGAAATGGTCCTAAATGCGTTTGAAGCAGGGGCAACTCAATCTGGACACTATGTTCGTCTTTGTGTGCTATGGGCAAACTCTGGAACACCGAATCGTAGGTCAGTAGCTTGTTGATTAATTCGGTATCCAGAGGCACCTGGCCCAGCGGCGTTTCATAGTGACTGACGCGGGGCAGACTCAAGATTTCCGGCATGGCCACCCTGTGACTTGGGCCAATGACGATCACGCGTTTATAGGGCTTGCTCAGGGCTTTGATGGCTTTGGCTGCGGTGCGTCCTGAATAGGCATACCCAGCGTGGGGCAGAATAAGGGCAATGATGTTCTCTTTGGGTGTGGTTTCAGCTGAGTCCAGAAATGACCGGATCTGGCTTCTGAGGTCATCTGCATTGTCAGTGTACCAGGTGCCTGCCAGAGAAGAGCGTTGGACCGATTTATGAGCGCGTACAGGATTTATCGACTGGGAAAAATCTGTTGTGGACATAGGTCTCAATGCTCCTGATATTATTAACACAGGTACGGCAATAGATACGAATAGGTTCATTGCACTGATTGTAAGCATGCAGAATTTGTTGTCGAGGAAAAAAAAGGTTGACAAGGCATAGTATGTAATGCAAACTAACAGTGTTAGGTGTTAGGTGTTAGGTGTTAGGTGTTAGGTGTACCGAAAACTGAATCGGAGGTTCTTATGAAATTTGAAAGTCAGTTGTTAAAAGGGATTGCTCCTGTGGTGGTGCTGGAGATTTTGTCTCGTGGGCAAATGTATGGGTATGAATTGTGTCAGACCATTGAGACGCGGAGTAATGACGTATTGTCGTTGGGTAAGGGGACCTTGTATCCCTTGCTGTACAACCTGGAGGCCAAGAAGCTGGTATCCACCGAGTGGCAGACGGCTGAATCCGGACGCAAGCGGCGATATTATTCCATTACCAGCAAAGGCAAAAGGGAACTGGCCAAGCAGAAGGATCAACTCCAGCATTTGGTGACAGGGTTGGATCTGATCTTTGGCGGGGTGTTTTCATTGGCGTAAAGTAGGTGGGGCTATGCCCCACGCTGTTTATATTGGTGGGGCATGGCCCCACCCTACAGGGAGAATGAGATATGGAGAAGAAAGATATCAATTCGATCCCCGCGATTGTGCAGGAGACCATAGATTTTGTGATCAAAAAGATGCGATACCGAAAAAAGGTGCGTGCTGATGTGCGTGCTGAATTAGAGGCCCATTTTGAGGATGCCTTGGCTGACTGTGGTACGGGAGAAGAGCAGAGAGATCGGGCGAAGCAATTGATTGAGGAGTTTGGCGACGGCAAAGTCTTGGGCATGCTAATCCGACGGGCCAAAAAACGCTGTCGACCTGTTTGGGCCAGGCTAATGATTCGAACGTGCCAGATGGCTGGTTTGTGTGTGTTATATTTTATCTTCTGCCTGAGCCGCCTGTATATTGGTAGTCCGACCATCAAGGTCGATACCATTGCTCAGCTTAATGAGGTCGTGAAACAGGGCCATGAAGACAGCTTAAATGCATTGCCCGGTATTGAACAAGCGATTGCCTTGTTGGGGCCAAGCCCAAAGGATCTTTGGTTGTATCCGCTGTATCGAGATATGAATGATATGCAGCGACAAAATGTGGAGACCTATCTGACACAGAATCAATCAGCTCTGGACCAGCTGCGACTGGCCGTTCAAAAAGATCATTATTGGCGACAGTATGACCCTGTACCTGTGGGACTTGGAGATACAGGGGCCAAAATTATGTCAGCGCGACGCCTGTTGAAAAATGTCGAATTGTCCACTTATCTTGTCGAACAGGTGATGCCAAAACTACCTAAGTATCGGGAGTTATCTTTTGCGATGAAGCGCCAGATGCAGTGGCATTGCGCTCAGGGCAAAGCAGGTCCAGCCCTGGCTGATGCCCTGGCAATCACACGTCTTGGTCAGCTTGTCACAGGCAAGGGGCTGTTGATTGAGCAGTTGATGGGTGTGGCGATTTCTTCGCTGGGCAATGCTTCAGTCCTGTTTGTGCTGCACGATGTGGATGTGAATGAACGCGTGTTGACAGAGGCGTATTCTGCTCTGGAAGACCTATTTGAATGGGACGATCCATGGCTCGATCTAATGGCAGAAAAAGCCCTGGTGATGGATATGATTCAGTCCGGGTTTACAGATGATGGGCAGGGTAATGGCCGTGCTTTGGCGCCCGCTGTTTTTTTTTGGGGGGGCTTCCCCGGGGACTGGTGGAAAAACCTGTTGTTGCTTAATTATCCAGATCGCAAGCAGGTGGTCGAGCATATTGATGGGCTTTATGAGGATTTGTGTCAATGGCAGACAGTCACACCCTGGGAGTGTCAGAATCAAGGCTATGCACTCAGCAATACTGAAATATCGACGATATACACAGAAATGATTAAGCCCTCTCTTGAGAGGGTTGGAGACCAGGCGTGGCGTTTGAAGACTCATATACAGGCCACATTGACAGTGATTGCTATCAAGCGATACCAAACGCGGCATGGCGTGTTGCCTGAGACCTTGAAGGCCTTGGTGACTGAAGGATTGATGAAGACGTTGCCCAGAGATTTCTATTCTGATGGGCCTCTGACTTATCAACGCAAGTCGGACACAGACTTTGTATTGTACAGCTGGGGTGAAGACCTCAGGGATGACGGAGGTGTGCTTGCTACAAATGCCAAGGGAGAGATTCGAAAGTATGGTTCGCAGGGTGACTGGGTATTTTGGCCCGTGCAGGAAAGATAGTCATTGGTTGTTCGTTATTGGTCATTCGTTATTTGTTCTTGGTGCTTATCCCAGGCGTTTGGCTTGAAACGATTGGACCATGGTCATGAACGTATTGATACCTATCTTACCGTCTACCTTGAGTTTTTTCTGGGTTTGATAGGCCTTGACAGCTGCCACGGTGCTTGCCCTGTCTGATCGGATGGGACCTGCGTAGGCGTCAATTTGATTGAGTATGGTCTGGATTTGGCGATAAAGCGTTTTTCTGGATGCAGTTTTTGCGTCCAGGGCTGTGTTGATGACGCCATTTTTCTGGATTTGTACGAGCACGGCGAGTAGGGCACCCACGTTGTCCTGATTGACTTTCTGGCTGGCGTCACAAAGTGTCTGGATTTTGCTGATGCATTGAGAGGTTGTGATACCTCGTACCTGGGCTGGGAGTTGTTCCAGGGCCAGAAGCTTGGAGGCTTTTTGCTGGAGCTGGGCATTGTTTTGCTCAAGGCGTTTTTTCTGTAATTGGGCGGACTGTACCTTTCTGGCCCTATCTGCCAAAGTGACTTTCTGAGCTTCGATTTGACCTGTGAGATCGGTCTGCAGGTCATTGTAGTCTTGAAGAGAAATGGCTTTGGGACGCGTGTTGGACCAGATGACTGTGACCAGGCTTTGCATAATCAACACTGCGATGGCTAAAGCAATGGCAATGGGCCAGGGGCTGGTTGGTTTGGTTTTATTTGCGGCTGTTTTCAAGGCCATATATGTCTCCGGAGTGTGGTTGTTTAAGAATCGTGTGTCAAGTTTAGTGGCCGTCAATAAGACCGCCTATGGTGCCGAGTACCGAGCCTTCACCAGTGCGTCTGCCACCTGCTCTGGGGGCATGGGCGAGGATGCGGTCGCACATACGTGAGAAGGGCAGGCTTTGGAGATACACAGTGCCTGTGCCTTGGAGTGTGGCCAGGAAGAGGCCCTCACCGCCAAAGAACATACTTTTGAGATTCCCGGCCCGCTGAATGCTGTAGTCAATATGACCTGTGAAGCCCACAATGCAGCCTGTGTCCACACGCAAAGTCTCGCCATGAAGCTCTTTCTTGATCACTGTGCCGCCTGCGTGGACAAAGGCCATACCGTCACCCTGGAGCTTTTGCAGGATAAAGCCTTCGCCCCCAAAAAAGCCGCTGCCAAGCTTTTGTGTGAATGCAATGCTGACATGCGTACCCATGGCCGCACACAAAAATGCGTCTTTTTGACAGAGTAGTGTGCCACCGATCTGGGCCATGTTGATAGGTATAATCTGGCCTGGATAGGGCGCGGCAAAAGCGACTCTCTGCTTGCCAGGGCCTGAATTGGTGAAATGAGTCATAAAAATAGACTCGCCTGTGAGCACACGTTTTCCGACATTGAGAAGTTTGCCCATGATCCCTTCGGACGGATTGGAGCCATCACCCATCTTGGCCTCAAAACTGATGCCTTCGTCCATGTAATTCATGGCACCGGCTTCAGCCACCACGGTTTCGTGTGGATCCAGTTCAATTTCGACGATTTGAAGATCGTGTCCAATGATGTCATAGTCTATTTCATGGCATTGCATGGCTTACTGCCTTTCCAAAGATCTGTTTTTTTTGATGCATAAGAATAACATGGTCTGGTCCATTCACAAAGAGAAAATAGGCGTGCTTCAAGGTTCTAAGTTTACGGGTTACAGTAAAAGGAAGAACCGTTTTGCTTCATTTTTGTTTCAGATGGGCAAAAAGGAGGAGGCAATTTGGTTGCCTACCAGAAGAATGCAGGACTCTCGTTGTAGCGTTTTTCCATTTTTTCCCATGATCGCCAAGACACATGAGAGTCAAGGAATCCAATGTTACCCCCCAAAGGTGTGTAATCATCTTTTAGATGGCTGGTTCGGTCATAGATCTTCTCGCCGCCAAACATACCGCCCACACTGATCAGCCCAAAATTGTACTCTTTTCTAGATCCAGCAGCGCCTTCGGGTTGCCCCAATGTGGCATCAATGACCAGTTCCTTTTGACTCGGATTTTTGTCCCGGTTGGTTTTAACCCAAGATTTTGGTCCTGTTTTTCTTTCTGGATTGGGAATGCCTGGCCGATAAGGCGCCTTTGCGGTTTCAAGCAAATAACAGTAGCCTGAGACTATATAGCTACCGCTGGTAAATTGTTTACCGTCAAATTCACCATTGAATTCCCAATAGAGGTCTTGATGCTTCTGCTGATTGTCATTGGAGGGGCAATAGAACATATCTGGTGTTAAACCGGTTCTGAGCATAAAATTAACGGTGTTAATTTTTAAGTCCCAGAGCCAATACCCCCCGTCGTCCGGTAGCGCAAATTTTCCATTGTTGTCATCTGCATACATATGCAGGGCAAGTACATGCTGGCGTATACGAGTAGCGCAGGATTTTTGCTTGGCCTGTTCCCGGACTTTTCTGAGAGCTGGCATGAGTATACCCATTAGGACTGCAATAATAGCGATGACAACAAGGAGCTCTATCAATGTAAATGCCTTCTTTTTCATCATTGCTTCCTCCAGATGGCTTGGTAATCCTAGATCATGACTTTCTTCAGGCCAGTTAAGGTTTGGGTGATGTCCTGTTGTTTTATGCCAAAATGAGTTACTGCACGCAAACGGTTTGGCCCCAGCGCAAGGATCTGAATCCCCAGCTTGCCCAGTTCACTGGCGATTTGAGACGCCGTGATGTGGTCATGCGTGACCTCGAAGAACACGATATTGGTCTCCACATGTTCTGGTCGGATCGAGAGTCCGTTTATCTGAGAAATACCCTCTGCCAGGTTTTGCGCCAGGGTATGATCGTCTGACAGGCGTTCTACCATTTCATCCAGGGCCACAATACCGCCGCTTGCGATGATGCCGCATTGACGCATCCCTCCGCCCAGAAGCTTACGCGCCCGCCTGGCCTCGTGAATAAATGTCGCTTTGCCGGCCAACACTGATCCTACGGGCGCAGCCAAGCCCTTTGAAAGACAGATACTCACAGAATCCACTTCCATGGCGAGGGTCTCAGCTGAGACACCCAAGGCGACAGCCGCATTCAGCAGACGCGCACCGTCCAGGTGAATCTTGAGCCCATGGGCGTCGGCCAATTGTTTTGCCTTGGTCATGTATTCAGGACGCAGCACACGTCCTCCACATTGATTTTGCGTGTTCTCAAGGCAAATGAGCCGCGTTCTGGGGAAGTGAACATTATCCGTTCGAATTGCCGATGCCATGCCTTGCAGATTCAGTGTGCCGTCCTCATTATTGGGCAGGGCGTTTGGATGCACACTGCCTAGTGCCGCAATGCCGCCCGCTTCATATAAGAAGGTATGGGATCGATTGCCCAGGATGACTTCGTCGCCTCGGCCGCAATGGGTGAGGACGGCAATAAGATTGGCCATGGTGCCGCTGGGCACGAGCAAACCGACTTCCTTACCCAGCAAAGCAGCAACTTTCTGCTCCAGTTGGACCGTGGTCGGGTCTTCCCCAAACACATCATCACCCAGTTCAGCTTTGGCCATGGCTTCACGCATGGCTGGCGTAGGCAGTGTGACGGTATCGCTTCTGAGATCTACGTTATTTGTCATCATGACTCCCATTGATTTATGGTTCTGCGGGGAAGACAAGGTCTTGGCGAATAATGAGTGAATGCCGGAGGAGGGACTTGAACCCTCACCCTGTTGCCAGGACGGGATTTTGAATCCCGCGCGTCTGCCAATTCCGCCACTCCGGCGTAAAAAAGGGATTATGGCTTATTCCTCAAGGGTTGTCAATTGTCAAAAGAGGGAAAAACAAAAATGAGGGGGCAGGGTTTAGGGGACGGGGAGCAAGATTTTGGACTACAGCAGAGCGACCAACAAGCAACACGCAGCGTTTCAACAACCTAACACCTAACACTGATAACTGGAGCGCAGCGAGAAAAGCAGGCCTCAAGCCTGGTCTCTATCTACATGTCTATAAACACGATATCTTCAGGGATGGCGACAACGTCACGCTGATCGGGCCCGAAGAGCTTTTTGATTTCTGTGCTGTGTTTGCCAATCAGACGCAGCAATTGAGTACTGCTGAGGCTGGTTATGGCTTTGGCATGTTTATTGATCGCAATGACATTTCCAGAGTCAAATATGCCTTCCACAGATACCACTCCGCTGGGGAGCAAGCTTTTGTGGTTTTCAATGGCACGCAAGGCACCTTGATCAACATGAATGATGCCACAGGCGCTGCTGTGCAAGATCCATCGAGCCCGATTGCTGAGTCGTCTCCTGGGCAGGAATATCGTGCCTATGGCCTTACCCTCAATAATGCCCTGAATGACATCAGGGATGCGACCGTTTGTGAGAACCATGCGACAGCCTGCATCGGACGCAATCTGAGCCGCCTTGATCTTTGTTTTCATACCGCCAGTGCCAAACTGGCTCCCCTTACTTCCCGCAGTCTGAATAATGTCGTCTGTAATCTCCACCACTGTCTCAATGGGCTTGGCCTCTGGATTAATCCTGGGATCTTGATCATACAATGCATCAATGTCGCTCAGAAGAATCAGAAGATCTGCGTCGATTTTGCTGGCCACCAGGGCACTGAGCTTGTCATTATCACCAAAGGCTGTGCCGATTTCGTCCGTACTGACACTGTCATTTTCGTTGAGAATTGGCACGGTGTCGAGTTTTAGCAGTGTTTCAATGGCGTTACGGAGGTTCAGATAGGTTTGTCTGTGATCCAGCACTTCGGCTGTGACAAGGACCTGGCTGGTGGTGAGACCGCATCCGGCAAAGGCGGTATTATACTGTGCCATGAGTAGAGGCTGGCCAATGGCGGCGCAGGCCTGTCGCATTTTGATGTCTCTGGGTGGTTCACTCAATGCCAGTTGTGTCGCCCCCATGCCAATGGCTCCGGAGCTTACAAGGACAACCTGTTTGCTTGAATTGTGTAGAGCCTTGATCTGCTTGGCTATCGCCTGGATGTACTCACTGTCCAGGGCGTTGTTTTTGGTCAAGGTGTTGGTACCGATCTTGATGACAATGCGTTTAGCAGTACTGAAATTCCGCATGTGAAGTCTCTCTATAGGGGGCAGTCTTTGTTCATGTCTTTGTGGGTAAAGGGCTTGGCATGGTTACCGCAATAGTCTGTGACAGTCTGACCGTTGCCAATCATTTTCCATTTATAGATGACCAGACCCTCGAGTCCAACAGGGCCGCGTGCGTGAATTTTGTTGGTGCTAATCCCCACTTCGGCACCCAGGCCGTATCTGAAACCATCGCTAAATCGAGTGCTGCAATTCCAGAAGACATTACCAGCGTCCACAAGATCCATGAAAAAGGCCGCCTTTTCCTTATTCTGAGTCACAATGCAGTCTGTGTGGCCTGAACCGTACTGATTGACAAAGTTTATAGCCTCTTGCAGACCATCCACTATTTTAATGGATAGAATCATGTCCAGATATTCGGTGGACCAGTCCTGGTCCTGGGCAGGGATGGCTTTGATGAGCTTGCAGGTTTCAGCACAGCCTCGAATTTCCGTGCCCTTTTCTGACAGGGCAGCTTGAACCCTGGGCAAAAATGTGGCGGCAATGTCCCTATCTACCAGTAGTGTTTCGGCCGCATTACACACGGCCACATACTGGCACTTAGAATCAACCGCGATTCTTACAGCCATATCCAGGTTGGCTTCGTTTTCTACAAACACATGGCAGATGCCATCGGCGTGACCCAAAACCGCGATATTAGTATTGTCCATGATGTATTTGACAAATTCGTTGGATCCTCTTGGGATGATCAGGTCAATGACGTCGTCCAGCCCGAGGATGTCCGCTACATCTTCACGAGTCTCCAGCAACTGAATCCAGCCCGCAGGTATGCCCACTTCCAGGCTGGCTTGGTTGATGATCTTGGTCAGGATTCTATTGGTGCAGGCTGCTTCGCTACCACCCTTGAGCATTACAGCATTGCCGCTTTTGAGGCAGAGGGTTGAGATCTGCACGAGGGCATCAGGACGTGATTCAAAAATAACACCAATTACGCCAATAGGGCAGGTGACCCTGTAGAGTTCGAGGTTTTCATCAAGTTCGGTGGTGGAGAGCGTCTGGCCAGAGGGATCTTTCAGTTGGATAAGGCTTTCAATACCTTGGCAGACGTCTTCGATTTTTGCGCTGTCAAACTTGAGCCGTTTCAGCAGGGGGGCAGCGAGCTCGTTAACTTGAGCCTTATCAAAATCCTGTTGATTTGCCTGGATGATGGCTTCTTTATGTGTGAGTAGGGCCTCTGCGATCTGTTTGAGTGCCGCGTTTTTCCTTTGTGTCTTCTGGGCAGCCAGCAAAACCGAGGCGCTTTTCGCGGCTTTGGCCATGTCTTGGATCGTCATCTGAATTTCCTATTGACTAATCGAATACGGTCCTTTAATATCACAAACTTAACATCATCAGGCAATTGGCCATCAAAGTCAAGTGCTGATGCGGGTGTAGCTTAATGGTAAAGCTCCAGCCTTCCAAGCTGGTCATGCGGGTTCGATTCCCGCCACCCGCTGTTTTGTCTAGGCTTGTCAGAGGTTGGCAAGCCTCTTTTATTTCATCACTTATGAACTCGCCGGTGTCACTATCAATTATCTGTTCTTGACAGGCGTTGTCAGGTAAAGACTGGTTTTGGGCATGATTTTGGGCATGCCTGGGCATAATATTGGGCATACCAATCAGATCACCATGTTGAGGGATATCATCCGTGCCAGTGGCCAGTGCAATGGCTGGCTCTGCCAGGGCCACGTAGTCAGGCAATAATTCTATGGCCCCTGATTTCTCTTTGAGATTGGTGTGGAGGTATCGGTCAGTGACAGAATCCTCAGAATGACGCATGAGGGTTTTAATCATCTGGCTGGACACACCGGCGTGCTGTAATTCAGTGGCGAATTGATGCCTGAAGCAGTGTACGTCAAATGTTCTTCCCTTCTCATCTGTTTTGTCGATCTTAGCAGCGGCTAAGTCATGATCCAAGGATGTCACATATTTTCGGGGGATGTGAAACAGTTTGGCCCCTGGTAGTTTTGAGGCAACCCATTCTGAAAGCAGGGGCGCGAGGTCCCGTCTAATGGGCATCTCGCTTTCTTCGGCATTTTTTGTGGTTGATCGTTTCAGGTCGATATAGGGGATCACACAATTCAAGTGCAAATCCGAGACTGTAAGCCGCTCGATTTCAATCCTTCTAAGGCCTGTGTAGAGCATAGTCAGGTCAATCAAATATCTCTCATACCCCAACCGGGTAAGGCGTTTTCGCACTTCTGGCTTAACTTTAGCAGTAAGCTGGCCCGTTCGTGGTCCTTTACGAACTGTCAGAGCCTCAATGAGTGGGCGCGTACGAGCCACAGAAAGAAGCAGGCCCACGTCTTTGGTGGCCAATGTTCTTCGATTTCGCCTGGTCTCGCTCTCGTCAGCCGTGCCAAGCCCCTCCAAGGGGTTGTTTATCATCCGGTCTTCACGAACAGCCCACCGACAGAAAGCGACAATTGCCACGCGGTAGGTATTGATCGTCCGGCCAGACATCTCCCCCTTGTCCTCTTGCTGATTCATCCATCGTTTCACGGCGTTCTTGTCGATATCGATCAATCGTGTGAACTTGCATTCCTTGATGATTCGTTTCAAACAGCGCTCGGTGTTGTCCACGTGGGCAGGGCTCGTGCGTCTGCCCCTGGTGGTCTTGTACTTCAGGGCTTCAATATAATCCACCCTGTGATCCTTGATAGGCTTCTGAGCGTGCTGCTTGGCATCAATTTCTTCTGGCCTTATCAGCTTGGAGTCTACCTGCTGATCCTCAAGAACCCAATCCTTGAGCTTTTCGTTTGCACATTGCTTGTCCAGGCATCCAGTAGAGCGCCTCTTGATGATTCCATTGTAGTCTCTATATTTACACCAGTAGGGCCCGGTCTCCAGGATGATCTGTGTTCCATCCTCTGACAGGGGGGCCTCTTGACGATTGCCACGTCCATCGACCCAGCGGGCCACCTTGCTGTTTCTGCGTCGAACGATTTCAGCGTTTTCGGGGATGGATTTGTGTTTTCGTTGTTTGTAGAGTGTTGCCATTATTTACCTCTTGGCTTTCTTTGATTCAACGACTGTGAGACCAAAATACTCAAAGAGCTTGTCGATCGTCTCAGCCTTGCACGATCCGCCATGAAGGAAGCGGCACAGTGCAGCCTTATCAACACCACTATCCGCAGCAATCCGATATTGAGTCTTGCCGCAAGTCTTTATCATTTCTCGAAGCATTTCAGTAACCATATTCTTAACAATACTACCGTAGTTGTCGGGCGTCAATGGTTAAATGATCGGTTCTTTCAAAAAGGTCATTTGTTGCCCGTTGCTCTGCCTATCCCTGGTCAATTGCTTGACAGAACTGACACTGACAAAACCCCGATTCTTGCCACCTTCGCGGGGGGTTTTGTCAATTGTCAGTATTGTCAGAGTGTTCAACGCTCAATTGGAATACGTCTGACGGTCTCCCTCCCTGGGGGCCCGGACTCTGGTTTTTCCATTGGCCCAAGCCCGATTTCACCAGGTTATCTAGTTCAGTCCGTGCCACATCTGCAGTGGGATGTGATCTCATCCGCTGCCAGTCTCTGACACTGACAGAACCGACAGAACCTTCCTTTCGCTGAATCAGTTCAACAAGTCGGCGATTATCACGCTCCTCACCCGTCTCGCTCAGGAAGGCATACACGCGGCGAGCTTCATTGCCGAACCATCGAGACAGGGCAACACCTGCAAGGACACTGTCCGCGCCAATGGGATCTCTAGTGTCTATGTGGAAATCCCCTGAAGCCTGGGACACCAAATGTATGACCAACGCGAATCGAGCCGCATAGCCCTCCAGTTTTGACCACACTGCCGACAGGTCGCCACTCAGTTCAGCCTGTTCCTGAGCATGGGCATTATAGAACTCGATCCATGCGGTTTTCCCATCCTCAGACAAAGGGTAAAAAGTGGCCTGGGGCTCACCGCTATCGTCCACATCAGGGGTCAATGAAAAGAGCCTGTCAAAAACCATGGCCACAGATTGCTCGATCTCGGGTGAAATATCTGCCTCAGTCCACCGTTTTGGGCGGCGAGGTGGACACGCGAATAGAAGACGTGCAGCCAACCCATTTTCGCGATACGCCGTACCAAGCGCACGAGCAAGCGTTGCCGGCTGGATGCCGCCAGTCACGCTTACCGCGGCCTGTGGAATGTAAAGTGTTCGGCTGTTGCCGCTCTTCCGGTCCACCACAATTGACCGTCCACCGTGCATCTCAAGCCATTTAGCCACATCGCCACCTTTGCCCTGGTTATAGCGATCAAATCCTCCCAGCCATCCGCTCAGTTCATCGCGTATGAGTAACAGTCCGCGTGGATTTTGTTTGAGAAGGACTCCTAAAGCCTCCATGGTCGTATCATCACACCAGTAGCGTTCGGGCGTTGGTTCCTCCGGTCTTTGAGGTGGATCATTGTTGTCATTTTTCCTTTTCCATTGGTCCCGGGTTTTCTCCCATCGCATCGACTCATTCTCATAGCGTTCTCTTTCTGACTCATAGAGTCGCATGGCCTCATGTTGACGTTTTCGAATAGGTCGCAGTGCGATTTCCAGAGGTGGACTCTTGAGGGTCCCTGAATCGCCCACAATAGCCGTCCACACAATCGCAGGCTCAGACCACCCTCTTTTTAGTTGTATGCGGCAAGTGTTGCCGATGGCAGACGCCAGACCCGCCAATATGGGAAGTGCAACAAAGGACTCGTCACAGCCCGTGGCCCGGGCTACCTGCTTGACGAAAGACCGTATGGGCTCAGGAAGGATGTCAGTCGGGAATGGGCGCCAGGGTATAATCGTGGGAGGCATGTGCGTCTTCGCAGATACGTGCGATGATTTGCCATCATTAGATTTGGATTTGTGGCTCGGATTAATCCTCTGCATCAACTCAGCCCGTGTTAGGCCGGCATCTTTTGCAGCCCAGTCTATCAGACTTGCGATTGTAACCTTGCGTCCATCACGCTTGCCAAAGGACTTCCACCTTTTTGCACATTCACCAGGCTTGTATTTGTCACTCTGTTGTGACCAATGGTCCCAAACATCACAGGGCACACCAGCGCTATGCAGTGCCATGCCAGTATCAAGCCATGCCCCGCCCTGGTAATCATCCGCTCGCCAT
>Ga0307990_1003049_pt1 | contig 13030 bp, 11 predicted proteins | sample EllFjometagen129_FD_203168 | JGI IMG/M metagenome (GOLD analysis project Ga0307990, IMG submission 203168) | Marine microbial communities from Ellis Fjord, Antarctic Ocean - #129 | ecosystem: Environmental > Aquatic > Marine > Unclassified | place: Southern Ocean | collected 2014-10-08
TTTTGCCGGGTCTCTGATTCCGGCACTGAAATTTGCTTTGACATGGTACGCCTCCTCAAAATTGGTTTGGCGCTATATACTATGTCATGCTAATGAAAAAAAGATGCGGTTACTTTGACGCTTACGACGAAGGTAGTCCTGTTTCAGGAAGGGGTTGGGCTATTGTTAAGCGTGGTATATTGGAAGGCCGGATCTATTTCCATTTGGGTAATGATTCAGGATTTAAAGCTGAGAGAATAAAATGATAATCCGATTCACTGAAAGACTTGCCAAAAAATTAAAACTTGGCCCCATAACAAAAATTGAAGACTGCACCAGCAACCCCTACCTTGAATGGTATGCCAATTCCTTTGTTGACGACGATAAGGTTCAACATTTCATTGTCACAAATGCCGCTTCCCTGCTGACCATAGTAATGCGTGGTCGGCGAATCAAAAATTACGATTTATTTCTTAAACAATTTACGAGTCAACTTCGAGATTACCTCAAAGAGATTGATTGTGAGCTGATTTTTGAGAGAATAATCGCTCCTAATACCAATTCGGCAAAGCTATCAAAAACAGTTAACCGCTCAATATTGGGCGCGATGAATGAAATGAAAAAAATGATTGAGATTAGATACTCCAAAGACTGGAGTCCCATGGAATTAACTGACTTGATCAACGATACATATTTCAATGGCGTTGGCTTTAAAAAACCAAGAAATGTATTTAAAACATTGAAACTGAACTAAAAACCATGACATTTTTTTGAAGAACCGACATTTTATGACAAAACCGCTCTTTCCGAATTACAAGGGACGTGGATATGCCTTCGAGATTACGTAGTCAAAGAATTCGGCTTCAAAAATTCTGACAAACTTATTTTTCACATTGATGAAGCCATGAGTTGGGAATGCGTCCGTGATCTCAACAGCATGAAACCTCTTATTTTGCTGATTGATAATATCGCCCAACAGTCTGCTCCAGAGTTAATAATTGAAGCTATCGAAGATGTTCGGGAAGCCTATGGAGATGTTTTAACGGAGATCAGTGAAGGTAAAATATAGACCATGGAACTATCACATAATCAATCCGCCCTTATCCTGGAAGAATCTGATGATGGCGGGATAACCGTTAATGTTGCTTCTTAGAACATGGATGGCCTTACCGGAGCGTTATGTCAGTCGATTGCGACCAAGTTGATGCAGGATGAGGGGTTTCAGAAAGGGTTGATGGAGATGGTTGAGGTGGGCTGAAACCAAATAGATGATCAACCTTCCTAACGATAAAATAAGTCATGAGATCTTAAAGAATCTTACTGACTTGAAAGCTGTTGCTGTCGATGCCTGTTCGCTAATCTACCTTGACCGGGTGCAAATGCTTGAGAGTTTAGCAGTCCAGGTGCAACTTATTACTCTTCCCTGTATCGTAGCGGAGAGTCACCTGTCCGATCCACCAGTTACTCTTATTATCGATCTTAACGATAAATTAAATAACGATCAACGGGTTTATGCCTTAGCCGAAAAACTTAATCTCCCCCGGTTGAGCGACGACGGAGATTTGCTACGAAAAGCCGACAAGGCCTCAGACCGCACGATGGTATCTTTAGGCCGAATTCAACTGACTCATTCAACCTGAACCAAAGAAGAACCTTTCGTTATGTGACACTTAAATGACAATTCCGGTTTATTAAACTTTTCGATTTCACCAGCAATGGAGTATTGCGCGCAAAAGTTACCCAATATGTGTCTAAAAAACCAGTTTTTGGAAAATACTACAAGGCATCGAACAGCAACAAACGACCCAGCCAGTATCAAACTGTCATTCCCGTTTGAACCAGGTAAATTCCCCAAAAGATATTTTCTATAAGCTGCCGTTACCGAGCTTGTCCAATAAACGGTTCAAATTGTGACTCGCTCCACTCGCACAATCTAACCTTATTCGTTATGTGTTTTTAATTCCTCATTTTCTTTAATTTAGATTTTCAAAATTTCCCTATTATTGTCATATTTTCAGCATCAAATTTATATTTTACAATTTTTCCATTTATTATCAACTCTATTGCTTGTTCAATAACTTCTATCGGAGCAATAAACCATTCCCTTGGACTATGTCTTTTCCCTTTTTCATCAAAGACATCTAATTCCAAACATGAATTGCCAAAGAAATTATGAAGTAATTGTTCTAATTTATGCGGATTCATATTAAAACATTTCCATGCACCCTGAATCCTTACCGGTGCCATTAAATAAGTCGGCTCTTTTTCTGCATTTTTTATTCGTTTTTCAACATCTGTTTTTGAGTAACCAATTTTGTAGAGATTCTGTATTGATATTATTCGTTTGTCTTTACTTTTTGATTTGAGAACATAGATACGTCCAACTTCTTCATCTTCATTAGTAATATTGCTAAACTTCTCGGTAAAACCTTCGTTTACTTTATCAATATTTTGTGTAACAATTCGACCATTTACATAAAGTATTTTAGCCAAAGAACGAAACAGCATGTTCGACATTGTTCCATTTTCAAAAATACATTTTGTCCTTCCGTCTTTTCTAACACGTTTACCACTTGAAAAATTTTGTCCTTCTTGAGATATATTTACTTTTTCAAGTAACATTAGAACGCCATTATGAACGTAAAAATCGCCTTCTCTTAGATTATCTTCTTCAAACTCAATTAATTTTCGTTTGCCGCTTGCCAAGTCTTTTTGTATCTCTTTAAATATAGATTCGTATTTATTAAAATCTTTGCACGGTTTTCTGCGTGCAATAAAATCTGATTTCGCTCTTTCGTAATCTTTTGGAGTATGTTTAAAATCGAATAAACCTTCTGAATCACCACCTAAAACATCTAATGAATCATCATTTAATAAATCATCAATAGAATTTATCTCTTTTGGTTTTCTATATTCTACTTGTGCTTCTCTGACTTTATTTACTTCAAATATTGGTAATAAATTATGAATATCATGCTCTTTTAATAATCCAATTTTTGTCTCATCTTCTCTTAAATTTTTAAGCCTAGAATACAATTGAAATTCTGAAACATTGCCCCTGTTGGGTTTAGGTTCTTTTTCGTTAGTAGTTACGAAAGCATTTATTTCTTGAAAAGAAGACAGTAAACGTTCATCTGCCGTACGAATATTAGAATTTTTAGGCTTGAAATTAAGTAAGTCCAAAGGGTCATTATTAAAAATATCGTCTAATATTTTATCCTTATCCATTTGCTTCGGCTCTTTTTCGTTTTTCCTCTTTCAGATAAATAATACATTCTGCCATTCGCTTTTCTAAAGGGTCATTTGATTTTAGGTTTGGCTCTTTATTGTACATTTTTATAAATTCCTGAATTTTAGACCAAAGTATTTTAGCTTCTTCAAAATCCATTTCAATACGTGTGGCCTCAATGTGGTCCTGAATAACTTTTAATACTTTTGTTGTTACTGATTTTGATAGAATTTCAAAGGCTTTTTGAAATGGGTTAATTCTATCTATCAAATCAATATGAATGTCGTCAATATCTACAAATGAATCTGCCATTCTAATAAAACGTTTGCCACCTGTTTCTTTGATTTCTCCATTTTTAATAACCGAATCAACTACAACGTGCTGACGAACTTCTTCTACTTCATTATCTGATAAATCGGGATATTTAATTTTGATAATTTTCGGGATCAACACTTTATTTATTACTTCTGGGTCCACATTTCCAGGCATTGCTTTTAGCATTTTATCATCCTGTAAAATGGTGGCTTTCAAATCGTTTAAATCCGATTCCAAAATATCTTTTACTCGTTTGGAACTTGGCTCTTTTAACCCTCTTATTTTAATTTCACCAGGTTTTGCTTTGTCATCATTATTGAGTTTGTTTTTAAACTTCCAGTTTGGAGCTAACACCTGTTCCATTAGTAAAGAAGCAGTAATTGCTTTTAGCATATTGTTTACCGATAATTTTACCAAATCATCTGATGCATCGGGTTGAGCTATTAAATTTGTAAACTGTGCATGGGTTTTATTATCGCTGTCTCTTGTAGCTCTGCCAATAATTTGAATAATCTCTGTTAGCGAGCCTCTATAACCGACCGTTAAAGCATGCTCGCAATAAGGCCAGTCAAAACCTTCTTTCGCCATACCTAAAGCAATAATTAAATCCATATCATCCAATGAATCCATTTCTCGGATGTAAGTTACTATTTTATCACGTTCTCTTGGGTTGTCTTCAACCAAATCGGCTACTTTGAGCATTTTGCCATCAGACTTCCGTTTTAAGTGAATAACGCCTGTATCAGAATCTTGTTTGTTTACATCTCCAATTGCATCTAAAATAAAATCCACTTCATTGTGTTTGTCTTTGGTCGATTCTCCTGAGTTTACATTTGGAATATGCAAAATGGTTTTCTTATCAGTATCTAATATCTCCATAATGGCATCAGTGTATTTCCCTTGATAGAAATGATAACCAATACCCAATGATTTTAAATACTCGTAACCATTTAGCTGCTCATAGTAGTTGTAGGTTACTTTGGTAAATTTTGCTTCGTCTTCTGGCACTAAAATCGGTACGCTGTCGCCTCTAAAGAAAGAACCTGTCATTGCTACAATATGAGCTGTTGACTTTCGCATAATATCACGAAGCAAATCACCCAAACGATTTTCTGCATCTGCCGATACATGGTGAAATTCGTCAATTGCCAAAAGTGTATTATCAAACTTTTTTTCGTCTAATTCTTCACAGGCAAAACGAAATGTTGCGTGTGTACAAATAAGAATTTGTTCGTCACTATTATCCATGAAATTATGGAATGCCTGAACCTTGCTTTTACTTCCATCACTCCCCGGTGTGCAAAGATTGTATTTATTGTTTGGTTTCCAGTTTGCGAAAAAACCAAAACCTTTTAAGTCTGTTACAGCAAAGGAACTACCAATAGTACGTTCGGGAACAGCAACAATTACTTTCTTAATGTCTTGATTGACTAATTTATCTAATGCTATATACATTAAAGCACGAGATTTACCCGAAGCTGGCGGAGACTTTATTAATAAATACTGTGCGTCTCTATATTCAAAAGCACGTTCCTGCATTTCACGCATTCCATAAGGATTGATGCTTTTGCTTTGCCCTGTTTGCTTGTATTGTACATTTACTATGTCTGGCATCTTAATTCCTCTTTTTTCTCACTTTTATAGGTTTCTCAAACAAAGTGCCTTTGTCTTTTTCTTCAGCTATCATTTTTTCGTACAACTTAAATAGATACGCCAAACGTTCTTCATCACTTTTGAAAGGTGTGCTGCGATAGCACGTTTCTATTATTTCATCATTTTGGAGGTGGGCTTCCAGTAAACCTTCGGGCATTTTGTCGGGGTCGTAGAGTTGAGCTAAGGTTTTATCGCTGTGTTTTTCTCGTTCTTCAAGTATGCGGAAAACTGCTTGAGTGATTTCGTTTTTGCGTTGGGTGGAGATTGGGGGGAAGGGGAAGGTGTTGTAGCATATTTCGGTAGAATATCTTATACTTGTACCTAAATAACCCCCAACAGCTTTTACCCAAAGCATATGGAGTTTTGATGATAAAACTCCCAAAATGTAGGGTTCGCTTTCATAAATCACTTGAGCAGAATGCATAACAATAAATTTATTGTCGAAAAAACCACATTGCATAAAATCTCTACGCTCTGAAGTTGTACATGGAATGAGCAAAAAATTATTCCGAGCAATTCTTCTGTATCTAAATTGGTGAGAACGATTAATTAAAGTCTTGGCTACATCACCACCATTAATTCTGAATTGTTTTACTTGTTCAATTCTTTTTTTTATTGGCTCTATATCTAAAACTTCATCCAGTTGGTCATCTTCAATCCATAAACAATAGCGTGCAATTCCTTTTAAAAATTCAGCTCCTCCAATTAAAGGTCTAATAAATTTTTCTACTCTGATATCTTCTTTTTCAAAGGATTCCTTCTCTGCACTTGATAATTTCAAAAAATTACCTTCCAGTGGCATATTTCCAAAAACCATTTCAGGCAAATTCGATAAATTTACTCTTCTACTCATTACAATACTCGTAGGCCCATCATTTAAATAAGGACCAATATTAGTCGCCTCTTTCTTAAAGTCAGTATATAGGTATTTTTTCTTTTTAATATGATTACTGCGAATGGATAAAATAATTACTTGCACACCAGCTTTGTCTTTTGCATTATTTGTCCATTTAAAAGGAGTATAACCAAATCCAATTTCAATATTATGCTCAAATAAATATGGCCATAATAAACCAACTTGATTTCCTTGAACAACCGATTTTGTTGAGACAAAAGCTAATTCAAAATTTGTATCCTTTATATATTTAGCTCCTTTGAAAAACCAAATACTTATATAGTCTAAATTTTTAAATCCGTTAAACCCCCTGAAAACAAATGCTAAATCATCTCTTTGGGTTTTATTTTGCAACTTTGCTCCGACATAAGGTGGATTCCCCATAATATAAATTTCATCACCTTCTTTTTTCGGGCAAACTTCTGCCCAGTCCAAGCGAGTTGCATTGCCTTGCACAATTTTACCAGCTTCTTTAAGTGGCAAGGTAGGATTGGTTCTTCCAAACGCCTTAAAGAATTCAACATTCATCTGATGTTCAGCAAGCCAAAGAGCAAGTTTTGCAATTTCGCCTGCAAAATCGTCTATTTCTATACCGTAAAATTGAGAAACCCGTACTCTTGAAAGTGGCAAGCCATCTATTTTTTTTAAAATTTTCATTTCTAAAATACGGAGTTCTTTGTAGGCAATAATTAAAAAATTACCGGAACCACATGCAGGATCAAATATTTTAATATTTTGTACCCGGTATAGTAAAGCGATATATTTCTTTTTTTTACCGTCTGCAGTTTCAAAGTCTTCGTATAAATCATTTAAAAAAAGTGGCTCAATTACTTTCATAATGTTTGGCACAGAAGTATAATGTTGCCCTAAGATCCCTCGCTGTTCTGCTCCAATAACCGCCTGAAACATTGAGCCGAAAATGTCAGGATTAATGGCAGACCAATCCTGATCGCCACTATTCATAATAGCACTTCGTGAACTCCGAGAGAATTCAGGTGAAGCAATTTTATCTTTAAACAAACCACCATTTACAAAAGGAAATACATTGAGATATTCAGGTAGGTTTTTACGTCCTTTTTTAGATGTATTCAGTACCGTGAACAAGTTATCCAAATAAGTGTTCAAATCACTTCCGTCTTTTTGCGTATGGGAATCAATGGCATTTGTAAATTGGCTATCTTCAAAAATATGGGTGTCCTCAGCAAAAAAGCAAAATAGCAAACGAGATAAGAAAACATTTAGCCCATGTTTAAACTCAGGCGAATCATCGGGGTTATCCTTTTTTATCACATCAAAAAGCTTTGCCATTTTTTCGGCAGCCTTTACATCAGCCGGATTTTCGCTGGCGTGTTGTGCTTTTTCCATTCCCGCCCAAGGCAAAAAGAAATCGTAATGCTTTGATAAATCGGTTAAGGCAATATCAAGTTTGTCGTCTGTTTTGGTGTCAATTGCCAAAAAGGTTTTATAATCTGTTACAATTACAAATCGTTCATTGTGCTTTATTCCTTTTGTTATTTCAGTAATGCTAAGATGTAAATCCTCTTTGTATTCTTCTCTGAAAAACAGTTTTTTCTTCCATGATATTTCACCTTCTACTTTCGATAAATCAAGGTTCCCTTTCTTTAATCGTGTAATTGATGCTTTGGGTAAACCGTAAGCCAGAAGTAAATCGAAAATAAAGCTTCGCTTATTAAAAGTTGCAATCAGCTTTTGTAGGTTTTTTTCTATTTGTGCTATGTTCATTGTTACAAGTACCTTCTATTTTTCTTACACATAACGCCAGTTTAGCAGGCCGAAATACAAGCGGAATTTTGTGGCAAAAGGGGGGCGACTTGTTAACTGTTTTTGTTTAATGCATGCCATGCTTTATGATATTTTGCTATGCGTTCTAGATCTTTATTTTCAACTGAAATTAATCTTAATATATTAATATTGTCTTCTATGTCTGCTATTTTGACTTTAGTAGCTAGTTTGTTTTTTAAAACTCTTTCAATGAATTCTTCATAAGATTCGCCCTTAACTTTAGTTAGGGATTGGACTGCGTCAACTACATCAGAAGGGATATTGTTGTTTAATAAATCTTCAGCTGTGTAGTTTGAATCCTCAATTACATCATGTAGTAATGCAACTGATATTTCCTCTTCAGTTTCCATTTCATTCATGATTCTTAGAGGATGTAGAATATAGGTTTTCCCAGCTTTATCTTTTTGGCCAGAATATGCTTTAAGCGCAATTTCTAAAGATTTTTCAATTATATTCATAGTTATTTATTTTCAAATAATTCTTTATATTTAAACTCTGCATATGTGCGTGCGGAAAACTTTTAAATGCATCTTTTTCCATAAAATGGGATGATTCGTTAGGCATTTTTCCGCAAATAAGTTGACACTGCCGTCCAATCTGGGAAGCGATCTGTGCCAAAATGAATATGCTCGCCTATGAATTGCTCTGCACCATTCTTGGTTCTATCATCTACCAGATAATTCCCATGGTTCAGATTTTTATGATGAGAGAGGATCAGCCTTTTATGCGCATCTTTGCCAATATGTTTTTTAACCCACAGCAATTTATCGCTCCACGCGGAAGGATTTTCCCACGGGGCAGTTGATAAAATATATGTATCGAATAAATCCGATAGCCCCTTAAATGCATCTATGGCATTCTGCATTGGCGACATGATTGAAAATATCCCCGGCACCTCATCGAGTTTACCCGCGTACTTCTGGCGTATAGATTCATCGAGCTGGGCTATGCCGGATGAAAAATCAACCAGCACGTTGTCCATATCGATATATAAGACCTTCTTCATTATGCCTCCGTAAATATGTCGTTGCTCAACGGATAAACCCTCGACTTCGAGAGCCTCCGAAGCACTAGAGTTAACACCTATATCATTTCACGCTCGCAATTCCAAGGATAAAACTGACCTTTTCATGGTTTGCCGGAAAAGCTGTAGTCTAGATTTTGTTTGATTTTCGAGTCGTCAAAGAATGTCCGGCGAATAAAAATCACACTTTTCCGCATAGTCGAAAACCTTTTCCCATACCACTCCGTCATCAACGCGTAAATTTCCCGAGCCAACGATTATTGTATCTTCGGTTTTTTGTAATTTTGCGCAGCAATTACCAACTTCGATGAACAATACCTCAAAAGCCCAGTTTGGGGGTAGTAGTGCAATGACAACCTTCCTCCGCCGTCAAGGTTGGAAGATAAACCGTAAGCGAGTACAACGGCTTATGCGAACAATGGGTCTGGAAGCGGTCTATCCGCGACCAAAAACCAGTAAGTCACACCCTGAAATCTTTAATACCGATCAAGGAAGCCAGTTTACCAATAATAAATTTACCGGCAAGTTTGAAGAGCATGACATCAAAGTCAGTATGGACGGCCGTGGCCGTTACTAAGATAATATTTTTGTAGAACGTTTATGGTGGACCGTAAAATACCATTTTCTCTACCTGCACGCATTCAACAATGGTTCAGAATTGAAATGTAGGTTAAAAAACTGGTTTGTTTTTTACAACCAGGAACGATTCCATCAATCACTAGATGACAAAACCCCAGATGAGGTATATTATTGCAAATCAATTTCGGAGGCGGCGTGATTTTTCAGTCTTCAAAAAAATGAAGGCCACGAGGCGGGGGACACCCCCGCACCCCCGTAAAACCAATTTAACTTTATGATTATTTAAAACCCCAAACCTATAGCTTAGCAACCATCAATCGCTGTCTAGACGCTCGGGTCCACCGTAACTTAATTCAAGTCACCATGATAACTACAATCAGATGATAAAAAAAAGATATCTTACAAAATCAAGATTCAAGCTTGCTACTGAGTGTCCGGCAAAACTCTTTTATACTGGGAAGGGTGAGTACGCGAACCAGAATCTTGATGACAGTTTTCTTCTTGCCTTGGCCAATGGCGGCTTCCAGGTGGGTGAATTGGCAAAATGCTATTTCCCAGGTGGTTACGACATCAAAACTCTTGATTATGAACAGGCATTGGCCCAAACCAATGAGTTTTTGCGGCGAGATCAGGTTATAATCTACGAAGCCGCTATAACAACCGATGATCTTTTCATTCGAGCTGACATTCTTGTGAAAAATGGAAAACATCTTAGTCTCTATGAAGTAAAAGCTAAATCTTTTGACCCTTATGAGGAAGATCTTTTTAAAAATAAAAACGGGACAATCAAGTCCGCCTGGAAACACTATCTCTACGATGTTGCTTTTCAAAAGTATGTGATCAATCTGGCATTTCCGCAATATGGTGCATCTGCCTATCTAATGATGGCTGATAAAACTTCGACATGTCCAACCGAGGGACTTAACCAGAAATTCCGCTTTGTAAAAGATCAAAATGGAAGAAAATCAGTTTCCGTTTCTGACAGTCTAACGGAAATCGACTTGACCCCGCCAATTCTAAGCAAAGTCAATGTCGATGATGAGTGCAAACAGATTTATGCCGGCACAGATGGAGGCAGCGAACAAACTTTAAACTTCAAGCAGAGAGTGGATTTATTCGCTGAACACTACGCATCAGACACCAAAATTCAATCGCCCGTATCAACCAACTGTTCCGGTTGTGAATTCTATACAACGGAGTCAGATAAACAGGCCGGATTGAAAAACGGTAAGAAAGAGTGCTGGAAAGAGCATCTAGGCTGGGAAGATATAGATTTTGAGTGCCCGACGGTATTAGACGTCTGGAACTTCAGGAAAAAGGCCAAACTGATTGAAGCCAACTGCATCAAAATGTCCGACATTACCGAAAATAATGTAGCTCCGAAGCCGGACAAAAAGCCGGGAATTTCTGCGAGTGAACGACAATGGTTGCAGATTGAGAAATACCAGACTGGCGAGAATACTATTTGGATTGATCGGAGTAGCTTGCAAAATGAGATGAGCAGCTGGACATTTCCGCTTCATTTTATTGACTTCGAAACCTCAATGGTTGCTATACCTTTTAATGCAGGTCGTCGCCCCTACGAGGGGATCGCTTTTCAATTTTCCCACCACATTGTTCATGAAGATGGAACTATCGAACACTACGGTGAATATCTTAATACCGAACAGGGAACTTTCCCGAACTACGATTTTTTGAGGGAACTAAAGGCTCAACTAGAGCATGACTCCGGCAGCGTTTTTCGTTATTCCAACCACGAAAACACATTCCTCAACATGATCTATCGTCAACTCCAGAAAGACCGGACGGAGATCGAAGACCGGACGGAATTGTGTGATTTTATAAGATCAATAACCAAGTCTGTGAAAAACTCCGTTGAACTGTGGGTTGGCGATCGCAATATGGTGGACATGTGGGAGATTGTTAAACGTTACTATTATGACCCAGCAACAAATGGCTCCAATTCAATTAAGCAGGTTCTTCCGGCAATTTTAAATAGTTCACAGTACCTGCAGCAAAAATATTCAAAACCGATTTACGGAGCATCAGGCGGGATTAAAAGTCTCAACTTCAAAGATTGGCAATGGATCAGATTTGAATCAGAAAAAGTGATCGACCCATATAAATTACTGCCTAAAATGTTTCAAGATATTTCCGATAAAAATATGCATATCTTAAGTGATGATGATGATTTAAGGGATGGCGGAGCAGCTCTGACAGCATATGCCCGAATGCAGTTTGAAGAAATGACAGATTATGAACGTCAGGAAATCCGAAAAGCTCTGCTCAAATATTGTGAATTGGACACTATGGCAATGGTGATGATCTATGAAGGCTGGAAAGACCTTTTGCAACAGGATCATCAAGACTAAACTTAACATATAAAATTCAAACACTTTACAGACAAAAACACAGAAAAAGGATTATTAGTGAAGAAAAACACCGACATTTTGCACAAATTTATTGCAAACAACTATGACCTTGAAAGTTTAGAGGCGAAGTTAAATGAATTCAATCCATTAAAAGTATTAAAAGTTGATCATTACGAGATCCGTCACTCAAATATTCTCGCATGGTTATTAAACCCAAAGGAAAATCATAATCTTGGAGATGCCTTCATAAAGAAAATCCTGTCGGAAGTAATAATCAACAACGAAAACCTAGAAACAGATTTAGATGTCTTTAGGGTTCAAGAATTTTCATATTTAGACTTTGAAGTTTATAGGGAGTGGAAGAATATTGATGTACTGCTTGTTAGTGAAAAAAACAAAGTGGCTGTACTAATAGAAAATAAAATTCACTCCAAAGAATCTAAGGATCAGCTAAATCGTTACCTCAAAGATGTACAGAAAGAATTTAATAGCATGGATGTGATTCCTGTTTTTCTTTCTCTTTCAGGCGAAGAACCCACAAACACAAAATATGGCATTTTGTCCTATGTACAAATTTTGAAAATTTTGAGCTTCATAACTACAATTCAAAAAGAAAATCTAAGCCCAAAGGTTTATGATTTTATTACATATTATTTATCAACTCTAGAGGTGTTAACAATGGAAAACGAATCCTTAAAAGAGCTATGTAAAAAAATCTACAAAGAGCATAAAACTGCCCTGGATTTGATCAAAAAATATGTTGGTGATACCGAGTTCGAAGACTGCGCCAAAGAATTTATTCAAGAACTGGGAGCAAAGGAAATTTCAATAAAAGGGAAATCGGCCTCGTTTATACCTCGAAACTTTGAATCGATAATTAAAATAGTCGGAGAAAAATCTTGGGGCGGCAGGTATCCAATCGCATTTTGGTACTTGGCAAAAAATGAAAAAATGGGGTTTATTTTACAGGTAGGTCCATTTGAAGACAATTCGCTAAGAGAAAAGTTTCTCGATCACCTTAAAAAGTTTAATTTTGATATTGGTGACAAATCTTTCGTAAGCGTCAAAGTAACCGCATCTTTTTTTCATTAGCATGACATAGTATATAGCGCCAAACCAATTTTGAGGAGGCGTACCATGTCAAAGCAAATTTCAGTGCCGGAATCAGAGACCCGGCAAAA
>Ga0307990_1003050_pt1 | contig 13030 bp, 11 predicted proteins | sample EllFjometagen129_FD_203168 | JGI IMG/M metagenome (GOLD analysis project Ga0307990, IMG submission 203168) | Marine microbial communities from Ellis Fjord, Antarctic Ocean - #129 | ecosystem: Environmental > Aquatic > Marine > Unclassified | place: Southern Ocean | collected 2014-10-08
CTGATGGATTTGACAGATATGTAAGTGTTATAGAAGACCTTGATAGAAGATATCTTGAAGTAGAAGATTTTGTATTAGACAGATGGTTCACAGATGTATTTAGAAAAAATGAAGTTCAAGATATAGTTGATTATAGAAGTGATGCTCAAAAAGAAAAACTATATATTCAAAAAGAAAAAGACTGGTTAAAATTCGGATACAAACAAGAGTACTTAGACGCTATGAAAAATCCTCAATTTTGGGATGATGAATATAATAAAATTTTCGATTATGATGAAAAAATCAAGAAAATGCGTAAGGGGTAGATTATAAAGTGAAAGAGATAAATTTTAAAGAAATATTAGAAAAAGCTGAGAGTTATAAAACAGATATTACTAAATTTTTACGTGACATGATTGCTATCCCAAGTGAAAGCAGTGATGAAGAAAAAGTTGTTTTAAGAATCAAAGAAGAAATGGAAAAAGTTGGATTTGATAAAGTTCAAATAGACCCTCAGGGTAACATTTTAGGGTATATTGGACATGGTAAACATTTAATCGCAATGGATGCTCACATTGATACTGTTGGAATCGGAAATCTAGATAATTGGGAATTTGATCCTTATCTTGGATTTGAAGATGAAGAAAGAATTGGTGGTAGAGGTGGAAGTGACCAAGAAGGTGGAATGGCTTCTATGGTTTATGCTGGTAAAATCATCAAAGATTTGAATTTAGAAGGTGATTATACATTACTAATAACTGGGACTGTTCAAGAAGAAGATTGTGACGGTTTATGCTGGCAATATATTGTTGAACAAGATGAAATCAAACCGGAATTTGTTGTAATAACTGAACCTACTTCATGTAACATTTATAGAGGACATAGAGGTAGAATGGAAATTAAAGTTACTACTCACGGAATTAGTTGTCACGGTTCAGCTCCTGAAAGAGGAGAAAATGCAATATTTAAAATGGCTCCAATTTTACTTGAGCTAAAAGAATTAAATAATCATCTTTTAGATAATGAATTTTTAGGTAAAGGAACACTTACAGTTAGTGAAGTATTTTTCAGTTCACCATCACGCTGCGCTGTAGCAGATGGTTGTTCTGTTTCTATTGACCGAAGATTAACTGATGGTGAAACATTTGAGTCAGCATTAGAAGAAATAAGAAATTTACCTTCAGTAAAAGAAGTTGGAGCTGTAGTTGAAATGTATGATTATGCAAAAGCTGCATATACAGGATTAGTTTATCCAACAAAATCTTACTTTCCAACTTGGGTACTAGATGAACAACATATCGTAACTCAAACAGCTGCAGATTCATACAAAGGATTATTTAATGTAGATCCATTAATAGATAAATGGACATTCTCAACTAATGGAGTATCAATTATGGGTAGATACGGAATTCCTTGTGTTGGATTTGGCCCTGGACACGAAGATCAAGCTCATGCACCAAATGAAGTTACATTTAAAAGCGAGTTAGTAAAAGCGGCTGCAATGTATGCTGCAATGCCTCTAATGTATGTAAACAAAAAGAAATAGAAGGAGAGACATATGAAACCACTATATAAAGGTAAACACTTCATCACTCTAGAAGACTGGAGTAAAGAACAAATAGACAAATTATTAGAAGTAGCAATTGATTTAAAACATAAATTCAAAACAAATGTACCAACACCATATTTGGAAAACAAAACTTCATTTAATATGTTCTTTGAACAATCAACAAGAACAAGAAACTCAATGGAGGCTGGACTTGCTCAACTTGGTGGACATGCAACATTTTTAGACACTTCAACTATGCAAATTTCTCATGGTGAAAGTGCAAAAGATACAGCAGTAATTTTATCAAGTTATGGACATGCCATCGCTTGTCGTAACTGTTTTTGGGGAGTTGGAAATGACTTCTTAAATAAAATGGCAAAACATTCTACTGTACCAATATTGAGTTTGCAAGATGATTTATATCATCCAATGCAAGGACTAGCTGACTTAATGACTATACAAGAAAAATCAGAAACTACAAAGAATTTAAAGGTTTCTATAATTTGGGCATATGCTAGTACTCATAAAAAACCAATATCTGTACCACTTACTCAAATATTATTATTCCCAAGATTTGGTATGGATGTTACCTTAGCTTATCCAAAAGGATACGATTTGCCAGAATGGGCAATTGAAAAAGCTAGAAAAAATGCTTTAGAAAATGGTGGATCATTCAAGATTTCTCATGATATGAAAGAAGCATTCACAGGAGCAGATATTGTAATCCCTAAAAACTGGGGTAGTTGGGTAAATAATCAAAGTGATGCTATAGTTGATGATTTACTTGAATCTTATAAAGGATGGAAATGTACTGAAGAAATGATAGCTTTAGGAAAACCAAATGTATACTATATGCATGCATTACCAGCTGATAGAGGTAATGAAGTTGAAGATAGTGTAATAGATGGATCACATTCAATAGTTTACCAAGAAGCAGAAAACAGACTTCATACTGCAAAAGCAGTTATGACTTTAACTATTGGAGATAAATAGGATTTGAATATTTAAATATTTTAAAATATAAAAGTGAGGTGTTTTAATGAACAAGTATATGAAAATGGCAATTGATGAGGCTTATCGTGGAATGAGATCAGATGATGGTGGACCATTTGGGGCTGTTATAGTCAAAGATGGAGAAGTCATTGCAATTGGTCACAATCGAGTAGTTAAAACAAATGATCCTACTGCACATGCAGAAATAGTTGCAATTAGAATAGCTACAAACAAATTAGGTAGATTCGATTTATCAGATTGTGAAATTTATTCTTCTTGTGAACCTTGTCCAATGTGCTTCGCAGCAATTCACTGGGCTAAAATGAAAAGTTTGTATTACGGTTGTACTCGTGTTGACGCTGCTGACATCGGATTTGATGATCAGTATATCTACGACGTAATTCAAGGTAAAGCATCAACTGAACAAGTTACAAAAGTTTGGATTGATCATGATGACTGTATGGGACCATTTAATGAATGGGCGGAAAAAAACGATAAAGTAGAATATTAAAAATTTTTTAAAGTAATGTGGGTAGACTCTTATCCACATTCTCTTTTTCAGGAGGATATTATGAATGAAGAATTAGTATTAGATGTTCACGAAAAACCAAAAAGCAAAGTAGCATGGGTATTCATGAGTTTACAACATGTTTTCGCAATGTTTGGAGCAACAGTTTTGGTGCCTATTCTTACAGGATTACCTGTTGGAGTAACATTAGTAGCAAGTGGTATTGGAACATTGATTTATATAGCATTTACTAAAGCAAAATCACCAGTATTCCTTGGTTCAAGTTTTGCGTTTATAATTGCGATTCAAACAGCAACAATAACCAATTTGGACGGTAGTAAAGATTTTAGTGCAGCTTATTTTGGATTGATGACTGTTGGTGTTATATACGTAATAGTTGGATTGATAATCCATTTTGCAGGAAGTAACTGGATAAAGAGAATATTACCTCCAGTAGTAGTTGGACCAATGATTATGATTATTGGACTTGTACTAGCTCCTATAGCGATTGAAAGTGCTGGGCTTGTAAGTGGAAGTGATGTAAAAACTCCAATAATTGCTTTAGTAACTTTTGGTACTGTAGTTGTTGTCAGCATTTACGCTAAAGGACTATTGAAAGTCATTCCTTTTTTAGTAGCTATATTGATAGGATATACATTATCTGTAGTTTTAGGAGTAGTTGATTTTGCAGCAGTATTTAGTGACATAAGTTTCTTTTCTGTTCCTGACTTTACTTTCGTAGGAACATATAGATTAAATTTAACTGCAATTCTGATATTTGCACCAATTGCTTTTGTTACTATTGCAGAACATATCGGTAATCACACAGTTTTAGGAGAAGTTATCGGAAGAGATTTAATAACTGATCCAGGGTTAGATAAAACATTATTTGGTGACGGAGTTGCAACGTTTGTTAGTGCAGCTATAGGTGGACCTGCTAATACAACATATGGAGAAAATACAGGAGTAGTAGCAATGACAAAAAATGCGAGTGTTTGGGTAACCGGACTTGCAGCAGTCTTTGCAATCATGCTTGGGTTCTTTGGATACATCCAAGTGTTTATATTGAGTATCCCCTCAGGTGTTTTAGGAGGTATGACTATTATTTTATATGGTATTATAGCTGGAAACGGAGTAAAGGTACTTGTTAAGGAAAAAGTAAATCTTACAAATATGAAAAACTTAATTATAGTTGGGGCAATGTTAGTTATCGGTCTTGGTGGAGCATCAATTCAATTAAATAGTGCAGTTAGTTTAACTGGAATGAGTTTAGCTGCTTTGGTTGGAATTGTTTTAAATCTAGTACTGAATCCTAAAAAATAATATACGAATATGATTTCTAGGGGGTGGAATAATTGCTAGAATATAAAACTCAAATAATTAAATATAAAAACATTCAAACAGAACTTGCGAATTTGATAAATAAGAACGTTGAACAAGGTTGGAATTTTGTTGAAACACAAATAATAACTAATTATACATGGAGTTTTTCTTCACAGTTACTTGTGATTTTTTCAAGAGAAAAATAGTTAATAAAGTAGTTATTTTTTGGCAAATAAAAAACGATTAATTAATAATCGTTTTTTTTATTTTCTTATTCTCCGAAACAGCTTCCACCAATAAATTCTCTTAATAACGAATTACATGGTACATAAGAATCTTCAATATCTACAAAGTATTTTAAGAATTTAATTAATCTATTTGCAGTTACGTAATATTCACTGTCATAAGGAATTTCTTGTAATGTTGGTAATGCATATTTCTTCATTACACAAAGTTCATATTGTAATCCAGAATTATAAACATAGTCAGCATTAGCTTGGTTTGGATAAATCCATTTAAATTCTCCTCGTCTAACTGAACTCCACATGCTTAGGGTTCTTATAGCTGGAGAATTTCTAAATTTCTTATCACGTACAATTCTTCTAAGTAATCTTAAATTTGTAATGCTTATAGGATTATGATTATCTAGATTCATTTGTAGTTGGGGGCTTATATAAATTTTAAAGACTTGTTTTTTGGGAATCATTACTGATAATTTTTCATTTAAAGCATGGATTCCTTCGATAATTATTGGATTACTTTCTGTAACCTTTAATTTTCGATAACCATTTCTAGATTTTGAAGTAAAATCAAAAACAGGTATATCAACTTCAAGACCTTTTATTAAATCAAGCATATTTTGATTGAATAATGGAATATCTAAAGTATTTATATGTTCTAAATCTACTTCTCCATTTTCATCTGTTGGGATTTGATCTCTATCTAAATAATAGTCATCCAAAGATATTGTGATTGGTCTAAGACCTCTGGTCATAAGCTCAATTCTAAGTCTGTTTGAAAATGTTGTTTTACCACTTGAACTAGGTCCAGCAATAGCGATTAAACGAATATTATGAATATCTTTTTTAATTTTATCACCAAGTTCAGTAAGCATTGCGTTATGTTGAGCTTCGCACATATGTACAAATTCTACAATACTATCGTTCTCAAAATGTCTATTTAAATCAGCAATTGTACTAGCTTCAACGATGTCTGCCCATACTGATGCTTTTCTTAAAGTATTAACATATTTTTGATCATCTTTAAATAATGGGATATCACCATTCTTCTCAGCTCTTGGATATTGAATTAAGAATCCAATATCATAGGGTCTAAATAAAAACTTGCTAAGGTATCCTGTTGATGGAACCATATATCCATACATGTAATTCATATAATCGTCACATACGTAAAAATGAACATTGCTTTCTGGGCGATATTCAATGATATCAATTCTATCCTGATAGTCATTTTTTAAATAATATTCAATAGCGTCTTCAGTACTCATTGTGATTCTATCAAAAGGTAAGTCTAGTTTAATTAGTCTTTTCATTTCAGCTGTTACTTTTTCCAATACTTCATCAATATTTGGATTATCATCATTTACAATATAACAAAATATTGATCTTGAGAGACTATATTTGAACTTAATCTTATATTTAGGATAAACTTTCTTGAAAGCCATCGCAATTAAATATCTTAGGCTTTGTTCATAAATATGGACTACCTCTGCATTATTCATAGATAAAAATTCTACATTAGCATCGTAGAAAAATTTATATGATAACTCACGCATTCTATTATTTACTCTTGCTGCTATGAAGTCCTTATTATTAGCTTCTGGTAACTCTTTTAATCTAATTTCTTCATCAAAATTATACTCTTTGTTTCCCACATTGATTGTAATCATATTATCACCTCTAAATTTGTGGTGTATATCTATTTTACCAAAAATCAATGCAAATTAACACATATTTATAAAAATAATTATGTAAAAAATATTTGACATTATGTAAAAAATAACATACAATGTTGTTGAGGTGATATTATGAATATTACACTAAAAAAATCTATTTTTACGTGCTCTATATTTGGAATAATGTTTTTCTACTTAATGACACATTTTATAATTGTTGGACCAAATGATTTTCAAACTGTAAGAATACATATGCTTATTTCGATAATTATAATTTTTCTTGGTTTTGTCTCATTTGCTGTTATGCTTTTATTAACAAAAAAGAAATCCAATATATTTGATGAAAGAGATGAACTAATCCAAAAAAAATCTTCAACAGTTGGGTTAATGCTTACTGGTATGTTTGTGTTCGTATTTTCGATGATTTTATATGTATATTATAGTGATAAAGGTTCTTTAGAAGTTGCATGGGTTTGGTTGATTGCTTACAGTACTTTTTCTTTTGCTTACTTCATTACAAGTTTGATATCTGTTTACTTGTATGTGAAAGATGAATAAACTTCCAACTAAACTAACCAATAATATTAAAGTACTTAGGACTAAACTTAATTTAACACAAGAAGATTTAGCAATTAAGACACTGTGCACAAGACAAACTATTAATGCTATTGAAAAAAATAAGTATTCTCCTAGTTTGTTATTAGCTTACAAGATAGCATATATTCTAGAAACTAGTATTGAACAAGTTTTTGGAAAAGAATAGATTTTATAGAATACACAGAAGTTAAAAAAGTAACACCCACATTAAAGGAGCTAAATATTTAGCTCCTTTTTTAGTAGTAACATTGTATTGTTATTTCAAAAAATTTGAGATATTACTATTTAAGATATTATCTTTATATTCTTATTATCTATAACAGTAATGACTTTTTTCTCATATATATAGTTAATCAATAATTCAATCACATCAATTTGGATATCTTTAACAGTTTTACATTTTTGAAAGAATAAATAGTCTCCGCCACCTGATGATCGGTAATTATTCATAACTACATTATAGTTTCTATCTAACTCAAGAGGCTTACCTTGGAACTTAACATCTTTAATTCTTTGTGATTTAGGTTCTCTTAAATCAATAGTATAATCAATCCCATCATACATATCATATGCATAGAGCTGTAATTTAGGTGTATTAAATTTAGGGCTGATTACAATCTTGTTATTTTCTAAATCAAAAAATTCTGCAGTTTTTTCTAGAGCCTGAATTAATACTTTCCCTGGAACTGATTTAACAACCAAACTATTTGGGAAAATGTAAGTACCAGTTACATCTCTTATTGTAATGTCTTTTCTAAAACCAGATACATCATTTCCTAAGGAACATGATGAAATTTCTGCATGAGAATATTCAAGTTGAACTTGGTTTATAAAAGATATTAAAGGATGTTTGTTAAGTCTTGATTCTAATTGATTTGTTATTAATAAATCATTTTTAGTTTTTCCGATAGGTGTATCTAAGAAAATTTGAGTTGATTCTTCTGATTCACGGATTAAATCTAACAACAACTGATCTGGTTCGATATTCTTAGTGCTAAGTATTTCAATGTTTTTAACATTATAAGTCCATTGTGTATTTTCTTTCTTAAATTCAATTTCTATTAATCCAAGACCTGTCCCATTAAGGGCGGGCTGAGTATAATATGTGTTAAAGAGTTTTCCAGATAGAGTTCTGTGTTGATGACCTGTGAGAAGTAGATCAACTCCATCAATTTCTTTTAAAATTCTATATCCTTGATTTTCACCTGTGTCCTCTACAGAGAACTCATGAGTTTCTAAGTCTCTTTCAAAACCACCATGATAATTTACTATAACAAAATCTGGATTTTCAATTTGTTTGACAATCTCAACAGTCTTCTTGATTTCCTCAAAACAGTCCTTAAATTCCATATTTGTGATATGTTTTGGTTGTTCCCAATTTGGAACATAATGTGTTGTACCACCAACAATAGCTATTTTTGGACCATTATCATAATTGATAATCTCGTATTTTTTTCCATAATAAGGCTCTTTTGTTTTTTGATTTATTATATTTGAATTTATGATTTTTGCATCTAGATAATTTAGATAATTTTCTAAATATATTTTTCCATAGTTAAACTCGTGATTTCCAATTGTAACAAAATCATAATTTATATAATTGAATACTTTTGATAAAGGGTTTTGTTTATCAATATTCTCTTTTGCATGATGATATGTTAAAGGACTCCCTTGAATTGTATCCCCACTATCAATTAGGATAGTGTTCTTATTGCGGTGTTGCTTAATCAATGTAGATAATTGAGCAAGTCCAATGTTCATTCTTTTTTTTGTAGAATAAGAAGTTGGGAAAACATAACCGTGGGTATCAGATGTCTGTAGTAATTTGAAGTCAAATATCTTTGCCATTAAATTCACCTCTATATAATTATATTGTTTTATGTCGTGTTAATCAAACAAAAAAAGCTTTTTACAAAGCTTTTCTATAGATTAAATTTTTGTAAAGTAAGATTTTCTGAATATTCCCACAATAAGTCTTGGAGTTCGACTGAATGAGATCTCTTTGTGGATTTCTCGATAACAGGATAACCACGTACGCCTCTTAATTTATTAGGACCATAGTATTCACCACTTTTTGCTTCAGGGTCTACAGAAGCTCTAATACCCGGTAATGCTCCTTGAGGAGTTTCCATATTTATTTTGTTTAACATCCATTTAATTGGTTTAAAACTAAGCGATTTTGTATGTCTACCCAGATTTGAACTTGTAATTCCTGGATGAGCAGCGAGTACAGCGATTTTTGAATTAGATTTTTCAAGTCTTGAAATAAGTCCATAGGTAAATAATAAGTTTGCTAGCTTAGATTGTGCATAGGCACGAGATTTACTATATTTCTTATTTTCATCATACATAAATGTATTAGGTTTAATGTTCCCAAATCGGTGTGCAATGCTTGATATGTTAACGATTCTAGAATCTTTTGTTTTATTTATAATTTCTAATAAATTCATTGTTAAATAGAAATGACCAAAATAGTTTACACCAATTTGTTTTTCAAATCCATTTATTGTAGAACCATAAGGAACTGTCATTATTCCTGCGTTGTTAAGAAGAATATCAACTTTATCATATTTTTTATTAATTGAATCTGTAAAATATTGAATTGAATCAAAATCCATTAGATCTAACAATATAATATCCAATTTTGCATTTGGATATTCCTTAAGTATTTTATTTTTTGCTTCATTTGCTTTTTCTGAATTTCTACAACCCATTATTACTAAGGCATTAGATGAAGCAAAAGCTTTTGTTGCTTCGTATCCGATTCCGCTATTTGCTCCAGTAACAACAATGATTTTGTCATTTAAATCAGGTAGGTTTTCTAGAGTCCATTTTTCTTTTGTCATATTATTTCTCCTTTAGTTCTTTTGGTTTACATGTAGTGTGTTCAATTGAGTACATTATCCAAATAAATCCAATTATTACAAATAGTAAAGCTATTATTTTCCAAATCATATTTCCTTGAGGAAGAATGATTGGTGAAAAAGCAATCCCAACGGCGCTAAAAAAAGCAACTACACAACCAGTACAACCAAAAGTAAGAAGTCCAAAAATAAAAGTAAGAAATGGAATTGCATTTGAACCTTTTGGCTCAACTTTTGTTAGATTGAAGTTTATGATGCTAAAAGCAACCATGATTGCTGAAAGACTAGCAATAAGAAAATTAATAAATACATGAATTAGGACGGTAAGTAGTCCGAAATTCTTTGTCATGACTGTATAATTTGTATTCCCCTCAAAATCAAGAAAAACATATAATCCAAAAAAGAAAACAAACAATCCAATTAGCAAAATGATATAGTTTACTTTTCTGGCTTCACTTTTAACTGCAAGTAACACATGAATCACCTCGAAAATATAATAACATTAATTGAATTTTTTTAAAATAGAAAAGCAATATTTATGCAACTGCTAGTTGAGTGAAATATTTGCTTCAATAGGGTATGATTATTTAGAAAGTGTTTTTACTTTTATAAATAGGTGTTATAATAATTACAATTAATAACTAAGACGAGGTGTAAATATGCTAAAACTGGAAAATATCTCCAAATATTACTATTCTGGAAATAATGTTGTATTAGCGTTAAGGAAGATTGATTTAGAATTTAGAAGTGGGGAATTTGTAGCAATAACTGGTAAAAGTGGAAGTGGAAAATCGACTTTACTAAACGTTTTAAGCGGACTCGATACCTATGAAGATGGTAAGATGTATGTGAATGGTATTGATGTTTCTCATTATACTGTAAAAGAACTTGAAATATATCGAAAACAATACATTGGGTTTGTATTTCAAGACTATAATATTATTGATAGTTATACAGTTTTTCAAAATATAGAACTAGCTTTAATCATTCAAGGATACGATAAAACAAAGAGAAAAGAACGAGTTCTTGAACTGATTGAAAATGTTGGATTAACTAATGTAAAAAATCAAAAGGCAAGTAAGTGTTCAGGTGGAGAAAAACAAAGAACAGTTATAGCAAGAGCACTTGCTAAAGACTGTAGTGTTATTGTTTGTGATGAGCCAACGGGTAATCTAGATAATGAATCTAGTATGAGTATTTTAAAGCTGCTTCATGACATAAGCGCAGATAAACTTGTTATAGTTGTAACCCACAATTACGAAGAATTAAAAGACTTTGCTACAAGAAAAGTAAGACTACATGATGGTGAAATAATCGAAGATAGTACCACAATAAATAAATTTACTACAACTGAATCATTTACAGAATTAAAACCATATAAAACCAATATATTAGACACTCTAAAAATAGCTCTTAGTAACATTTTGTCAGTTCCAAAGAAATCATTTTTTAGTGGTCTAATAATAACGATGATGATTATATCATTCATTTTTGCATATGGATTAACCCTTAAAGAACAAAACACTTCACTTGTAGATGATGCACCTTTCTTTGAAAATACTTTTCAAAGTAGAATAGTTGTAAATAAAAGAGACGATTCGGCTTTTTCAGCTGAGGAATTAATAGATATAGGTAAACTTGAATACGTGAGAGAAGTAGTTAATTATGATTTAGTTTTTGATTCTACATATGTTAGTGTGTACTATAATCCAGAAACTAAACAAGATGATTTTCACTTTTACAAGGTTTTACCAAGTGCTGGTTTAGATGAATTTGATTTACTTAGAGGAGAACTTCCAAAAAACCAGAATGAAATAGTCATTTCAGAAAATGATATTTACGATATTGGTGATTATATCGAAATATCAAACAGATATATTATTAAACTGTATCAAGAAATTGAAACTGATCAATTTAGATTTAAGATTGTAGGTGTAGTCAAACAAAGTTTGACACTTGAAGATGCAAAGAATGAGATGTACTTTCATTTAGATGCTTTGCTTGAAATGCGTTATACAGCATTTGCTGAAAACGCACAAAAATATCTAGTAATAGATAACACATATATGTATGCAATTGTCAATGATATTAGAGTTGATAATTCTTTAGAAGATGATGAAGTATTAGCTTATGACATGATGTTTTTTGATATTTGCCGTGATTTGGGATATCGAAAAGAAGTTATAGATGATTTTGATGCAGGACTTTGTGATTTTGAATACATTGCTGATCGTGATTTTGGAATCAATGTATTCACAAGTTATGAAAACCTTAATGCTCCTCTTGAAATAGTACTAAATAGTGTACCGATATATCCACATATTTTCGGTCAAGGAGTTTATGTAAATAGAGCTACATATGATAAATTATTTGATGATGATGTTTATCAACCAACAGTAGTAGTTTATGACATGTTCGAAGCAAAACAAGTAAAAGAAGAACTAGAAGAAATGGGATATAATGTATTCTATCCTAGTGGAGTAATTGATGAAGATGATGCACTTTCTATAGTTATAAGAAACTTACAATTAGCATTAACACTTGGATTAACAGTTTTAGTTGTCTATTTTGTAGGGTACTTTGTTATGAGGAATGTAATTATAAGTAAGAAAAAAGATTACTTAATTTATAGAAGCGTAGGTGCTTCTAAAAAAACTATTAGTAATGTACTCGCTGTTGAAATCCTTTATTTAACACTCGTTTCATTCATAGTTGTAATCGGATTACTACTAGTAAATGAGAATTTTAATACTGCAATTCCTAGATTGCTTAGATATTTCAAGATTTATAATTATATTGTTATACTTCTTATTATCAATATAATAATGTTATTTATGTCCAATAATTTTAATTCAAAAATCTTTGAAAAATCAGTGATTAGTTCACTGAAAGCAGAGTAGGTGAGAGTGATGATAAAACTAAAAGATGTAAATAAATATTTTAATAAGAATAGAAGTAATCAAAACCATGTAATAAAAAATACATCAATTGAGTTTCCTGAAAGCGGATTAGTTGTATTTTTAGGCTCATCAGGAAGTGGTAAAACAACTTTACTAAATGTTATAAGTGGTATGGATAAATTTAATAGTGGTGAAATCACTATTGATGATAAAATAATTTCAAAATATAATGCAAATAAATGGGACGAAATTAGAAACGATTATATTGGATATATCTTTCAGAACTACAATTTATTAAAAGAATTATCTGTCCAAGATAATATCGAATTAGTACTTAGAATAAATGGCATTACAGATGAAGAAGAAATAAACAAAAGAGTAGATTACTTGCTTAAGGAAGTT
>Ga0307990_1003051_pt1 | contig 13027 bp, 1 predicted proteins | sample EllFjometagen129_FD_203168 | JGI IMG/M metagenome (GOLD analysis project Ga0307990, IMG submission 203168) | Marine microbial communities from Ellis Fjord, Antarctic Ocean - #129 | ecosystem: Environmental > Aquatic > Marine > Unclassified | place: Southern Ocean | collected 2014-10-08
TAATGTACAGTTATGATCTGGCTTTAGATGATGACCTTTTGAAAACCGGTGGTGCTCACGAAATTTCACTCATCTTCGAACTTGATAATGTGTCGCTATTTGGTGGAAGTTCAAGTTCATTTGGTAATAAATATAAAACCGGTAAAAATAAATATGAAATGATGGAGTGCTCGCCATTTTAGATGATATCCTTATTTATTTTTTGTTAAAACCAAAGTATTTAAAGATATTTAATTTAATTTTCATCAAAATATTATTGCTTTTATTTAATAATATCATATATTTGTAGTTTATGAGATTAAATTAATAACTAATTTATTTTTTGAAATAAATTCTAAGTTTTTCTTAGGATTATCAGCTATTTGTTACAATATCAACTCAACAGCTTACAACAATTATTTACACTGAATTCGGTTGATAACTTTTACTTTTTTTTATTTACTTATTTAATAGAATTATGTTATGGCACATATTTACTCCAAATTTACCAAAAATAGAATTATACAATTTTTTCTTTTAAGCATTTTTATCTTAACAGCCACATCTAATACTTGGGCGCAATGCCCTCCAGAAATAACTCCTATCGCACCACCGGGAAGCAATGTTATTATTAATGGTGATAATGCTGCAAAGTGCCCTGATGAAACCGTTCAATTATCGGTTTTGCCAAGTACTGGAGTAACTTATGAATGGTATCATAATAACATAAAAATTGACACAATATCAAATGATTATCAATCATTTGATGCGCCTGTTCCTGGTGATTATCATGTGTTAATTTTTGGAAATATTTGTACTGATCAATCAAACACAATTCATGTAGATAATTTTGAATTACCTAATGCAATCATTACCTTCAGTGAAAATCCGGTATGCCCAGATGACCCAGTAGATATAGAATTATCAATAATTCCAAATACGAATGTTCAATCATGGTTTTGGATTTTACCAGATGCTTATATTGGTTCTACTCAAAATCCAATAGAAAATGTTATTTTCACTGAAAGCACAGCTTTTAGTGCTGTTATAACCACTTATGATGGTTGTGCAACAGTTAAAAATGCATTTTTAACTGTGTATCAAGAATTGACCCCTGGAGTACTTTGTTGTGATGATACTATATGTTCTGGAACCGCACCTAATATACTCACATGCACTTCGCCTTCTGGAGGTAATCCTCCATACGATTATTGGTGGCAACATTCAACAACAAGCGCAACAGCAGGATTTACTAATATCGCAAGTGCTACATCTGCTAACTATCAACCCGGTATATTAACACAAACAACATGGTATAGAAGGGTAGTAGAATCAGATTGGGATTGCGGTAATATAACACAAGTAATACCAATTGAGATTATCGTTAACCCCATACCTGTAATTACGAGTGTTACCTCAAAATCAATATGTTCAGGGGATAATGTTAATTATACACCAGAATCTAATGTAGCTGGTACAACCTTTACATGGACTGGTTCATCAGATGGCACAGTTTCCGGAGTGACACCCACTGGTTCTAGTAATACTGGTTCTGGTATTATAGACGATTTACTTACTATTGCTCCCGGAGGATCAACCTCAGGCATAGCAACATACATTATTACTCCAACCGGACCTGCTCCAACATATTGCCCCGGAACTCCAATAACCCTTACTGTTACAGTAATGCCACTTCCTATCCCAACTATAAGTGGACCAAATCCGGTCTGTCTTGGAAGTATTGGGAATATATATGTTACTGAAGCAGGTCAATCCAACTATTTTTGGACATGTCAAGGTGGAAATATCACAGCAGGTCAAAGTTCAAGTCAAATTACAGTAACATGGACAACCATAGGTAACCAAATAATTAGTGTTACCTACACTGGTAGTAATGGTTGTGGTGCAGATACACCAACTGAATATCCGGTTACAGTAAACCCACTTCCAATTCCAATTATATCCGGTCCAAATCTTCCTTGTTTAGATGACCCTGGAAATGTTTATTCAACAGAGTCTGGTATGACAAATTATATTTGGGATACTTCAAGCGGAGCTACAATCACTTCAGGTGGAGGATCCTCAGATAATACTGTAACAATTACTTGGAATAATGCAGGTCCACAATGGGTTAGTGTAATATACACAAATACAAATGGATGCACAAATTCCTCAGCAACCCAATTTAATATTAATGTTTCAACTGCCTCCCTTTCAGGGCCTGAATCACCATGTGTTGGCTCTACTTCAAATGTTTATACAACAGATCCAGGGATGTCTAATTATATTTGGGATAAGTCAATCGGTGGTACAATTACCTCTGGTGGTGGAACTTCAGATAATACAATAACGATAACATGGGATGCTACCGGCTCTCAAAACGTGACAGTAAATTACACAAGTACTTCAGGATGTACAACAACACCAACTACATTAAATATTGATGTTAAACCTTTACCAACTCCAACCCTAAGTGGAGATAATGATGTTTGCAAAGGTTCTACAGGACATATATATAACACTGAGAGTGGAAAATCACTTTATTTATGGGATATCTCCGGCGGAACAATTACTTCAGGAGGTACTCCTGTCAGTAATACGGCTACTGTTACATGGGATACAGAAGGACCACAGGAAATATCTGTAAACTATGAAGATGCAAATGGATGCACAGCCGAGTCATCAACTATTTATCCTGTTACAGTTAAGCCTTTACCAGTTCCGACTATATCAGGAAGCAATTCTGAATGTGAAGGAACATCAGGATTGATATATTTAACAGAATCAGGAAAAACAAATTATATTTGGACTATTTCAAGTGGAGGAATAATCACCATAGGAGGTAGTACGAACCAAATCACAGTAACATGGACATCATGTGGAAACAACTTTGTTACAGTAGATTATGAAGATAATGGTTGCTTTGCTGAAACTCCTACCATATTTAATGTAACAGTAAAATGTTTACCAATACCAATTATTAATGGTCCTAGCAGTGTATGTATTGATGCAACTAATATTGAATATACTACCGAAACAGGAATGACTAATTATGATTGGACAGTTCCAACAGGAGGAACAGTTTCCGGAGTAAACACAAATAGTAACGTATTTGTAGACTGGGATGCCATAGGATCACATACAGTTTTAGTGAATTATACAGGTACTAATGGTTGTACAGCAACATCAGCAAGCATATTTAACGTAACAGTTAATCCCCTCCCTTCACCAAGCATAACCGGACCTGATGATGTTTGTGCAAATTCCACAGGAAACATTTATACTACACAACCCGGAATGACTGATTATGATTGGGATGTATCATCAGGGGGATCAATAACCAATGGTGGAAGCTCAACAGATAATACCGTCACTATTACATGGATTACATCAGGAGCACAAAGTGTAACCGTAAATTACTCTCAAACAGGTTGTCCGGCAGCTTCACCAATAACCTATAATATAACGGTAAATCCCTTACCAACATCAAATGCAGGTGTTGATCAACTAATTCCTTATGGATCCAACACAACTTTAGAAGGATTCGCTGATGAAGGTACACCTAATTTATGGCCTGTTTGGACTCCGGAAAGCGAGATTGATGGTGATAATACCACCCTTATTGTTCAAATAGAAAATATTTATGACCCAACTGATTTTACATTAACTATTACTGACTCCAAAGGATGTATCGCTACAGATTTGATGCAAGTTACACTTGATGGAACCGCTCTGAACGTTCTTGCAACGGCATCACCCACTGAAATATGCAACAATTTAGAAACAGTTCAACTTAATGCAACTGCTACAGGAGGTAATAGTAATGTGCAAGCTGATTATACATGGTATTCCATTCCCGATGGATTTAATTCGCTCGAACAAAATCCATTTGATAATCCTACACAAACAACTACATATTATGTTGATGTTTTTGATGGTTATAATCATGCTATAAACTCTGTCTATGTCCCTGTTAATCCACTTCCAATAATATATTCTATTACAGGAGGCGGTGAATATTGTGATGGTGGATCTGGACTCCCTGTTGAATTGGATGGATCTGAGCTAGGCGTAGATTATCAGTTAAAATTAGATGGAGATGACCACGGTTTACCTGAACCGGGAACAGCGGCTGCATTTTCATTTGGAAATATGACAAGCAAAGGCATATATACTGTTCATGCTATTAATGCAACAACAGGTTGTGAACAGAATATGAATGGAAGTGTAGAAATTATAATTAATCCATTGCCCACAGCTTATGCCGGACCTGATCAAACTATCCCTCATGGAATATTTACTACTTTAACTGGATCAAATAGTGGCGGCACAAGTCCTTTAGAACCTTTATGGACTCCTCCAACAATGATTTATAGCGGAGCAACAACCCTTTCTCCACAAACTGAGAATATTTACGAAACTATTATTTTTAACTTACAAATTACTGACATTAAAGGATGTGAAGATAATGATCAAGTGCAGATTATTGTTAACGGAAACCCATTAAGCGTTGTAGCTAGCGTTGATATTAATACTATTTGCGATGGAGATACTGCTCAACTTAGTGCAAGCGGCTCAGGTGGTAGCGAAGTATATACTTTTGCATGGAGCAGTAATCCGATTGGTTTTTCATCTAACGAACAAAACCCCACAGATACTCCTTCTACGACAACACTTTATACTGTTACAATTGACGATGGTTATAATACTGCTACATCTTCTGTTACTATAATAGTTAATCCTTTACCAGATGCTTACACAATTACCGGTGGAGGATCATATTGTTCAGGAGGAACAGGTGTAGAGATCTGGCTATCGAATTCGGATGTTGGTGTTGACTATCGTCTTTATTTAGATGACGGATATACAGGAAATATAGTTCCTGGTACTGGCGTCGCCATTCCTTTTGGAAATCAATTTGCCGAAGGGAATTATACAGTTAAAGCTACAATTGTTTCAACAGATTGCGAAAATACAATGACAGGGTCAGTTTCAATTACAATTCTCCCATTACCAGAAGCATTTTTGATAACTGGAGGAGGGTCGTATCCAGATGGTGGAATTGGAGTAATAGTCGGCTTGAGTGATTCCGAAATTGGAATTAATTACAGGCTTATAAATAATGCTGATACTTTAACAACTATACCGGGACTTGCAGGAACTGGAAGCCCAATAGATTTTAGTTACCAAACTCTTGCAGGTGACTATACAGCTTTTGGAACTAACGAAGTAACAGGATGTGTAATAAATATGCTTAATAGTGTAACAGTTGTCATTAATCCCTACCCTGGAATATTTAATGTGTTTGGTGGTGATACAATTTGTAATGGTGATGCAACCGAAATTGGAATAGATGGTTCCGAAATCGGAATTGAATATACTTTACTAAGAGACAATATTAGTATTATTTCTAATATCCCTGGAATAAATGATTCAATCATTTTTGGAACCTTTGGAATTGAGGGCACCTATACAGTTGAAGCAAAAAATACTTCAACTGGTCTTGAAAAGAATATGGCTGGAAATGCAGAAATAATTGTACAACCTTCACCTGTACTTTATAATCTTTCATATTTACAACCAGGTGATAATTGTATACCCATAATCCCACATTTATCAGGCTCTGATTTAAGTACTGTTTATGAACTTAACTATGAAGATTTTAATGGTTATTACACTTCTGCTATTGATACACTTGATGGAACAGGGTCTACTTTAAATTTTGATACAGTAACAAATCCAGGAATTTATACAGTTACTGCAATAACTAATTATGTTAACATATCCTGTACACGAGAAATGATGGGGAGCTTAATTGCCGATTCCATACCAAAAGAATTTGAAATTATTCCTCAAGGGGAAATTTGCGAAGACTCTCAAGAATTGTGCTTACTTGGTTCAGAACCCGGTATTAATTATCAACTTTGGCTTAACGATCAACCCATTGGACAAATTATTCCTGGTAAAGCTAATGGAGATTCAATTTGTTTTGGTATTTTGTATGCACCTGGTACTTATCGTATTCATGCAATTAATTCTATTACCAATTGTGAAATCTTCTTTACTGAAGAAGTTACAGTAAACCCCATACCTTTGGTTTATGTAATGTCACCTATTGTAGGATGTGCAGGCTCAGAAATAATACTAGATAGTTGTGAATCAGGAATTAATTACTATCTATTTCTTGAAGGAAATGGAAAAGAATTTATACAGATAGGTGATTCCATTTCATGTAATGGAGGTTCAATCAATTTTGGTCAACAATTTGATGAAGGGACTTATTATATTAAGGCTGTTAATCCAGTTACAAATTGTTATTCATGGATGGATAGCACAACAACTATTTTCCCTAATCCTCAAGTTTTTGAAGTTAGCCCTTTAGGTGGAGGATGTCCACCTTTAGAAATATACTTAACTAATTTTGAAACTGATGCTCTATATTATTTATACCGTATTAACGGTAATGAATTGGACTTTGTTGAAACAGATGATGGTTTAGATGGAAGTGTAAGCTTTAGTAACCAATATCAATCAGGATATTATACTGTTAAAGCACTATTCAACCACTCCGACAGCCTTGAATGTTGGAGCGATATGAGTAACTCAGTTCAAATTTTTAATACCCCTGAAGTTTTTACCTTACTACCTGTAGGACCTTTTTGCCCGGATGTTGTTTTCCACCTTTCAGGATCTCAATCAAATATAAATTATATACTTATTAGTGATTTATCTGGTCCCGTAGATACCATTATCGGAAATGGTAATATTATCTATTTTGACACGATCTCAGCATATGGTAATTATTCAGTAATGGCATATACTAATAATGATTGCCAAGCCCAAATGAATGGAATAAGAACAGTTTTAGAAAAACCAACATCATATTCAATCACACCGACAGTAGGTCAGTGGTGTTCAAATGATTTTGTGGAAATTGGATTAGATAATTCTGATGTTGAAATTACTTACGAATTACATCGGGACAACTTTCCTAACAATCCATTAATTGAAATAAATGGTACCGGCTCATCTATTATCTTTGGCAACTATACTGTTACAGGTATTTATAGAGTAAAAGCAATAAATGATACATCAACCTGTGAGCGATGGATGGATGGAAAAATAAAAATAAACCTTCCACCAAACATTTATAGCTTAACAGGCAATGGTGTTATACCTCAATCTGGTTGGTACTGCCCTCCGGTTGATATCGGACTAAATTCGTCAGATACTGGAATACAATATACTCTTTCGTTACCCGATAACAATAATATGATTTTGTTTGGTACTGGAAATCCGCTCAATTTTGGAACATTTAGCCAAACCGGAATCTATACAATTGATGCTTTTGATTCAATTACTTCTTGTTCATCTAATATGTATGATACCATTAAAATATATCAACAACCGGAAATATATAATTTCACTTCAATCGAAAATACACCTGCCTATTGTTCTGGTATTGATACTGCTATTAGTTTGATGCTTTCTTATTCACAAATCGGTGTTGTTTATCAATTAAATAAAAATGGAGGAAATCAAGTTGGTTTACCACAACCCGGTAATAATGGAATTATTATCTGGGATAATGTCTCTCAATATGGTTCAGGTTCATATTATGTTGAAGCTTTTTTTCCAGACGACCCCAACTGTACTTCTATAATGAACGGAATCATAAATGTAATAGAAATACCTTCACCTACAGCGAGTATTAGTGGTGTTGATAGCGTATGTGTAAACTCTAACTGTACAGATATGTTTATTTCAGTTACAGGCGTACAACCAATTGATATAACCTATACTGATGGTTCTATTAATTTTACTGTTGAACTTGATCCAATAGTACCAACACATGCAATTCAAGTTTGCCCTACAATAACTACTGTTTATCAACTTGTTTCTGCAATATATAGTGATACTTTATTTTGCGAAGGTAATGTTGATGGCACATTTACAGTTGTAGTTGACTCCCTCCCTGAAGCATTTGCCGGAAACCCAATTACAGAATGTGTTACTGAACAAATCCTCATTGATGAAGCTACAGTTTCTAATTATAGTACTTTTATTTGGGAAATTACAAATGGCTTTGGAACTTTAGATTCCTATACACTATTACATCCAACATATACTCCTGATATTTCCGATCAAGGAACTATTGTAACTTTAACGCTAACAGTATCCGGTATTGGTGGTTGTTCAGATGAACAAGCGGTTTCATCAGTTGATCTCACTATCGAATCTTTACCTATTGCTGATGCAGGTCCAAATATGGATACTTGTATTTCAGTAGAATCAATTATAATTTCAGATGCTACTGTTCTGAACACATCATCAGTTTTGTGGCAACATGATAATGGTACAGGCTATTTGAGTGATTACACCGTAATCAATCCAACCTATTATCCACATTCAGAAGATGAGGGTAAAACGGTTACATTCACTCTTACTGCTCAAGGACAGGGAGAATGCAATTCTGAAGAATCTGTTTCTTCAATGACAATTTCTTTTGATCCATTACCGACGATATCTGATGTATGTACAGGTGATACAATTTGTGAAACAGAAGATTTTCCGTTAACTGCCTCAGCACAGAATTATAGTTCTGTTCTTTGGGAAATAGTACAAGGCTCCGGAAGCTTTAGCAATCCTAATAATCTGAACTCTATTTTCTATCCGGATGATGTAAATAATATTACTATTATGATTCTTAAATTAACAGCTTTTGGTATTAATGGTTGTTCATCAGAAAATAGTGAATCTTTAGTGGAAATCACAGTTTTTCCAACACCCGATGTATATGCTGGATCAAATGATACAATTTGCGGATTAGATACTTGTCATCTGGATAACGCAACAGCACCAAATTCAACATACTATTATTGGACTACATCAGGAACAGGGCAATTTGACAATGAATATAATTTAAATCCTGTTTATTACCCCAGTCAGGAAGATTTGTTTTACGGAAGTGTAAAGCTCATTTTAGAAGCATCAAATGAAATATGTCAAAATATATCGGATTCTTTGATAATTACATTAAGTAAAGTGCCATTAACTTTTTTTACTTTCACCACTCCCGTTTGCTCCAATACACAAATATTCTTTGAAGATCAATCCATCACAAATAGTGGAATAATAACTAAGTGGGAGTGGAATTTGGGAGATGGGTCTGATCCAATTATAATAAATTGGCCCGAAAATCCCGATATTACATATAGTTATATATATAGCGGACCTTATGAAGTAAGTCTGACTGCTACAAATTCGTTTGGGTGCTCCACCACTACAACAAATATTGTTATTATTCTACCAGGTGTTGTTGCAGCTTTCGATTATGAAAATAATTGTTCTGAACTTGAAACAAGTTTTACAGACTTATCGCAAGTTGAAGGTTTAGGTGACATCGCTTATTGGAATTGGAATTTTGGAGATCCATTATCAGGATTAGACAATACTTCTACAGAACAAAATCCAATTCATATCTTTGCCGAAGCTGGTGATTACGATGTTACTCTAATTATTGAAAGTGCACAAGGATGTTTGGATACTGTAATTAATCAAATTACTGTTAATCTTTCTCCACCGGTTGATTTTCTTTATGATATTACATGTCAATATCAAGTTACGTACTTTCAAATTGATGAAACAATCACAAATATTAGTGAAATAACAGATTTTTTATGGGACTTTGGTGATGGATTAACTTCAACAAGCCAAAATCCTGAGCATATATATAATGTAGCCGGCGAATACACAGTTAACCTGCAAGTGATAGATATAAATGAATGTACGAGTACTATTTCACATATTATTGATGTTCATCCAACACCAATTGTGGCATTTAATCCTTCATTGCCAACTTGTCAAAATAGTGAAATTCAGTTTACAGATTACACAACGACTGGTTCTAGCTATGTTATTCAATGGGTTTGGGATATGGGCGATGGAAATATCATAACAATAGACTATCCTGACAGTCCTGACATAACACATGTTTATGCCACATCCGGTACATTTCAAGTTGATTTGTGGGTCATCACAACCGATAGCTGTGAAAATTCAGCCTCACAACAAGTAGTAATTATTGATTCTCCTATTGCCGATTTTACTTTTGAAGATGCTTGTGTAAATCAAGACGCACAATTCACAGATAATTCGACCCCTACAGGCGGTTACGCAATTTCACAATGGATTTGGAATTTTGATGATCCTGCTTCCGGAAACAATAATTTCTCATATATCCAGAATCCTGTCCACAGTTTTACACAAGCTGGTACTTATAATGTTAGCTTGGAAGTTTTTAACACAGAGGGTTGTTCTGACACTCTTATTCAACAGATTACTCCTGGAGATCAACCGCCTGTTGAGTTTATAACAAGTGCTCCGACCTGCTTCAACGATTTAACTTATTTCTATGCTGATTCAATTTTAATGAATATAAGTTCCATTGAAAGTTTTGAGTGGAATTTTGGTGATGGAAGTCCAACATCAAATCAGCAAAATCCGGTTTATCTTTATCAAACAAGCGGTGATTTTGACGTATCTCTTGCAGTTGTGGATACCAGTGGATGCGAAAATTTGATATCTCATCTCGTTTCAATTTCTCCAAGACCTCAGGCAACTTTCGATTTCGCTAACGCTTGTCAGAATGATACTACTTACTTTACTGATTTTTCATCTTCGGGCAGCAACGACCCAATAATTGAATGGGCATGGGACTTTGGCGACCCTGCTTCATCAAGTAATACTTCGACATTACAAAATCCTATTCATGTGTACGAAAATGCTAGTTCCTATCAAGCACAGCTTGTTGTAACTTGTATGAGCGGTTGCTCTGATTCTTTATCTCGTGAAATTATTGTAAATCCATTGCCAACAGCCAACTATAATTATTCTGTTAATCCATGTCAGAATGGATTAGTATCTTTTACTGATTCATCTTATGCTTATCAAACATCAATAAATGAGTGGTATTGGATATTTGAACCGGGCTATAATTCTACATTGCGAAATCCTATCTACAATTTCAATATTACTGATACTTGTTATGCGGTATCATTAACAGTTACTGATGGAAGAGGGTGTCAACATACAATTATTGATACAGTTTGTATTCCTGCAGGGCTTGAGTTAGATTTTACTTATTCTCCAACTTGTTTTAATGAGGTAACTTCATTCTTCCCTGAGTTACTCAACCCTCCGGAAGACACACTTGTTATGTTTAACTGGAACTTCGGTGATCTTGCTTCTGGAATTAATAACACTTCCAATGTTAAATTTCCTATGCATGACTTCACCGCACCGGGTGATTACACTGTTTCTCTTGAAGCTATGGATCAATTTGGGTGTACCAAAATTATTTACAAACAAATTACTGTTGAGCTTTTGCCAATTCCAGAATTTAGTTATGAAAGTTCTATCTGCGACAGCATCGTTAACTTTGATGATTTATCAGATGGAAACGGAACACCTATTCAATCTTGGATTTGGATTTTTGGTGATACAACTCCTAATGACACAATTATAGCACCTGATGATCCAGATATTTCACATGCTTATTCAAATCCCGGATTTTACAATGTTACTTTGATTGTTACTAATACTAATGGGTGTCAGGATACTATAAGTCATGAGATTTTCAGAGAGTTTTGTATAAAAGCTGACTTTGAAATACTGGATACTCTTTATTGTCAGTATTTTCATTTGAATTTTTCTGACAGTTCTCTATATAATGATATTATTTACCAATGGTCATGGACATTTGGTGATGGATACGATACTACTTATAGTAATTACTGCACTAATATCACTCACGATTTTGAAACAAGCGGTACTTTTGACATTAGATTAATTGTTAATAGTCTCATCGGTACAGAAGAAATTTCCGATACTATAATAAAATCAATTACAATAATACCATCACCAATCGCTAATTTCATTTGTGAACCGGTATGCTTAAATGATATTTCTTATTTCGAAGATATCTCAAATACTAACGGAACTGAGATAATTTCGTGGTTGTGGGATTTTAACGACCCTGACTCTGTTGTTACAACATCAGAACAAAATCCATGGTATCATTATAATGTTGCCGATAGCTTTAATGTGAAGTTATTAATCACTTCAGAAAATAATTGTTATGATTCCGTAATTCAAACTACAGTTGTTAATCCAATACCAATTGCAGATTTTGAATGGATAAATGCATGTATGTTAAAAGCAACTGATTTTACTGATTTGTCAAATGGTATTAATGGAGTTATTACAAATTGGAATTGGGATTTTGGGAATTTACTTACTAAGCTGGATACATCAACAATTTCAAATCCATATTACATTTACGATACATTAGGCGATTATAATGTAAAACTTATTGTAACTAACGAAAATGGTTGTATTGATACATCTATGCAAACCGTAACTATTAATCCAGTACAAAATAGCGAATTCTCATTTATTGAAAACTATGAGAATATTCAAGGTCAAATAAAATTAGAAAATAAAACTATTGGAGATATAGATTCTTATTGGCTTTTTGGAGATGGAGGAGATTCCCAAGAAGATAATCCTATATATAAATATAATGAAGATGGAGATTTTTCCATTACTCTTATTACATGGAATGAATATGATTGTCCGGATACTGCATTCTATTTATATAAATTTATTTTTAAAGGATTATATGTACCAAATGCTTTTGCACCAGAAAACGAATTTACTGGAGTAAGATTATTCAAACCGATTGGTGTAAATTTAGATCATTATAATATTAAAATATTCGATAGCTGGGGTCATCTGTTGTGGGAATCCGATGCACTGGATGATACTGGTGGTCCATCAGAAGGTTGGGATGGAAATTTTAAAAATGACCCCATGCCAATGGATGTCTATATATGGAAAATACGAGCCACTTTCATTGACGGTTCTGTCTGGGAAGGCAAATCTGTTGGTAACAACGAAAATGGTGCATTAGAAACTACTGGTACTGTTACATTAATAAGATAAAGAATATGTATATAAAAACTAAAATATTCGTTTTCTTGTTTGT
>Ga0307990_1003052_pt1 | contig 13022 bp, 12 predicted proteins | sample EllFjometagen129_FD_203168 | JGI IMG/M metagenome (GOLD analysis project Ga0307990, IMG submission 203168) | Marine microbial communities from Ellis Fjord, Antarctic Ocean - #129 | ecosystem: Environmental > Aquatic > Marine > Unclassified | place: Southern Ocean | collected 2014-10-08
CTTGACCAGCTCCAGCGCGAGCATTGGACCCATGCCGCGTACATCTCCAACGATCTCGAATTCCTTCTGAAAATCCTCGAAATGTTTTCTCACCTTCTTCCCCAGATCCTCTGCACGAGCAAGGAGGTTTTCCTCTTCAAATATTTCCAAGACGGCAAGGCTCGCACGGCAGGCAATCGGATTGGCACCGTAGGTACTTCCCACGCCCATGGGATACACACTGTCCATAATGTCTGCCCTACCCACAACGGCACTGAGAGGCATCCCGGCAGCAAGGCTCTTGGCAGTTGTGATTATGTCCGGCGTGACATTCCAGTGCTCTATGGCGAACATCTTGCCCGTTCGTCCCATTCCTGACTGTATCTCATCGGCAATGAAAATGATGTCATTGTCATGACATATGTCTATGAGCCGGGGAAAGTATTCCGGCGGTGGTGTAATAAAGCCGCCTTCGCCCTGAACGGGCTCGATGATAAGAGCGGCAATGGTTTCGGCTGCCACATTGCTGATAAAGAAGTCCTTCAGATAATCGGCACAGGCAATATCACACTGGGGATAATGTAATTTCAGTGGACATCGATAGCAGTATGCAGAAGGCATACGATACACTTCCGAGGGGAAGGGACCGAACCCGAGCTTATAAGGTTTCACCTTGCTCGTCAGGGCCATCGTTAGAGAGGTTCGCCCGTGAAAGGCATTTTCAAAGGCAATGATCGCCTGTTTTTTTGAATAGTAGCGGCATATCTTGACGGCGTTTTCAACTGCTTCAGCGCCGCTGTTCACGAAAAGGGTCTTCTTGGGGAAGGATCCCGGCATAAGTGAACACAGCTTCTCGGCCAATAATATGGGGGCTTCATAGGGCGCAATGGTAAAGCAGGTATGCGTAAATTTTTCTGCCTGCTCTTTGATGGCGGCCACGACCTTCGGGTGGGAATGCCCCACATTCATCACTCCGATGCCGCCTGCGAAATCAATAAACTCCCGCCCATCAATATCGTAGATAAGGGCACCCTTTGCGGACTCCACGTAACACTGTGTCGCACTGACATACCCATTGGCAATAACCTTGGAGCGTAATCGTATCAATTCATCGCGCTTTGAATACACTATAGCCTCCTTTTTTTGATCAAAAATCCACGTTCAGATTCTGAAACATAGAATAAAGTATTTTAGACGAATAAACTCACATAAACAACTATCACGCTAAAATAGCTAGAACGTTGTAGCTCCCGTTTATCATACTTATTATAAATGTCAAGAAATATTTCGTCTGTACACTGAAACAATTAAAGGGATGGTAACATTAAATGCCAAATGTGTATCATTTACATACATTGTACAATGAAATATGATTGTAACATTTTCCTTGACACTAGAATTTCTTACTGTATAGTAGCCTCGCAACTGTAACGTTTTATTATTATTATAGGGGGGTCGTCAGTTAGCTCCTCCAGATTTTGGGTAACATGATGAAATCATACGGTAGATATCGCACTTGCAGCATGAACAGCCAAATTGATAAAATACCAAATAATTTCAGGCTGTTGGGACGTCACAGGAGGTGCTAACTGACTACCCCTCATTATTATTATTGATTGCGAGAAGGAAAGGGTTTGATCGGTGAAAGTCACCATAAAAGATATTGCAAAACATGCAAACATATCAGTTTCGGCCGTTTCCATCGCTCTCAACAATCGTTCCGGGATCAGTGAAAAGACTCGTACCAACATACTGAGAATAGCCAAAGAACTCAATTATATTCCAAATTTCGCCGCCCGTAGTCTCGTCAGCAAACACAGCAACATCATCGGCGTCATCATTATCGATATTACCGATCCCTTTTTTTCAGAACTGGCGAAGGGGATAGAGGAACAGGCGAATCGGCATGGATATAGCATCATTCTCTGTAATACCGGCGAAAGTATTGAAAATGAGAGAAAGAGCATGATCACTCTCATGAGTCAGGGTGTGGACGGCATTATTATCGCAACCGTTCTACATGACGATCCCAATCTGGACATGCTGGTAGCAGAACACTACCCCTTCATTCTGGTTAATCGTATTCCCCTGAATTATCCCCTGGATGAAAAGATTGATCATGTCACCATCGATAATTATACGGGCGGTTTCAAGGCCATGGAACACCTCTATCGAATCGGTCATGACAGAATTGCAGTTTTGAGCGGATCGATGAAGGTCTCAACAATCATCGAACGAACACGGGGAGTACGTTCCGCCATTGATCACTTTGGCATCGGGTTTGACGAGAGACATTTTGTAGAGTGCGATTATTCACGACAGAAGGCTGGCGATGCCACTAAACGGCTGCTGACCTTAAAGACGCATCCGACAGCCTTTTTCGCCATGGACGACAACATGGCGCTGGGTGCGAGAGAAGCGGTGTTGTCTCTTGGTCTGAATATCCCGGGCGATATAGCTCTGGTAGGGTTTGATGATAGTGACACGGCGTCGCTCACCGGCATTGATCTAACCACCGTCAGTCAGAAAATATATGAAATAGGATCGATTGCCACCGACATTCTGATAAAGAAAATCGAAAGCAGGACACCGCCGATGGTCAACAAGGTCGTCATCGATACCGAACTGGTCATACGAAAGACATGCGGACATTTCCTGAAGGGGTATATCCGCTAAATGCCGCATCAACATATATCACGAAAGAAAGGAGCATAACCATGTCTGAACATTCACTATCACATCTCATACTCCACCGGACATCGAAGGAGGATCAACGCCGGGGTATTCCGGTTATCACGAAAGGGGCGGGCATCCGTGTCTATGACAGCGACGGTAATTGTTACATCGACATGGATTCCGGCGTCACACGCCCCGTCCATCTCGGTTATGGAAACCGTGAAGTGGCACAAGCAGTGTACGACCAGATTGTGAAGCTCTCCTATTTCACGCCGTGACAGTTTGCCAATGAACCGGCCATTGCATTTGCAGAAAAGCTGGCGTTGCTGGTGCCGGGAAATATCAATCACTTTGTCTTCGAGTGTGACGGGTCAGAAGCGGTCGAATCGGCCATGAAGATAGCGAAGCAGTAACAGGCATACACGGGGAAACCGGAGGCTTTCAAAGTGATATCGAGGCGTGGCGTCTACCATGGCGTCAATGGCGTGGGGATTCGGGCACTGGGGTTGGTAATGTCCATGCGGCAGGTAATGGAACCGTTGGAACCGGGCGCCGTCTTTGTAGAATCTTCCTACTGTTATCGCTGTCCCTATGGACTGCAATATCCTGATTGTGACATAAGATGTGCCCGCGACGTGGAACGGATCATCGAATTCGAGGATCCCCGGCAGATCACGGCATTTATAGCGGAACCTATTCAGCAGGGATATGCACCACCGCCGGAATATTTCCCCATCATTCAGAAACTGTGTGCCGATTACGACATACTCCTTATCATTGATGAAGTCGTCTGCGGTTTTGGGAGAACGGGAAAGTACTTCGGCCACGAACATTCTGATTTACATCCCGATATCATAACCATGGCCAAAGGAATTACGAGCGGTTATGTGCCCCTCGGTGCCGTGGGGTGTAGCGATGGCGTCGCTGATGTCCTTGATATCTTCATGCATCTCCACACCTACGGGAATCATCCCGCGCTTATCATCGAAACGGAGGATATCGATGCTTTCATAGATATGTTCGATGAAATCATTGGTGAAGAGGAACGCAGTATGGGACTGTCGTGATCACTGCTTGACACTTAGCTGAATAAGAGGACCTCTCATGACAGCTGATTCGAGGTCTCTCACCATGGTTAGCGGAGAATTTGCACGACAGACGACGGATACCTGCAGTCAGTACGATAGGACTCACAGATAGTAAATATTTCCATTACTTTTTCAACGATGGCTCTGACCAATGCAACGCTTCCCTATGCGCTGGAAATCGCAAACAAGGGCTGGAAAGATGCGGCCCGCGATAATCCGGGACTCGCACCGGAACTCAATATTGTTAAAGGGAAGGTTACCTGTAAGGCGGTGGCTGACGCCTTCGGTCTCGAATACACGCCCGTAGAACAGGTGATGTAAGGGTAAACAAGGGCTCCGGCTCTACATTGCAGACTGCAAAACAGGGTACTTTCGCTGGTTGTAACAGGAGGGTGCCCTTTTTTGCAGTCCGAATCAGATGAAGACAGTCTCGCTATATTGCCTTTTTCACTGCACCAGAGCGGAGGCATCTCGTGCAGACCTTGATCCTTTTCACCGCCTTGGTGTCTTTATCGATTGTACGTACCTTCTGAAGGTTGGGGTACCAAACCTTTTTGGTCTTATTGTGGGCATGACTCACATTGTTGCCAACTACGGGTCTCTTTCCACATATGTCACAAACTCTGGCCATATGAAATCTCCTTTAAATAAGTAGGTTGGTACCTAAAACAAATCAGTGAATATTGCAAGCTATTTTTCGTTTTTCATCGATAGCGGTTGGCCTGTTGACTCTATAACGCGCATCCATACATTACCCTTTACGTCGACCTTTCTTCGTGACGAAGTTACACTGAGAGGGAGGTGAACATATTCATTCTTAAAGAGACCGACCACCATACCCGTTCTCCCTGACATTGCTGCGTGTGCGGCATACTGGCCCAGGAGTTCGCAATACAAACTATCACCGGCATTGGCGGGAACACTTCTAATAATATAACTGGGGTCGATATACTTGAGGCTGATGTCTATGTCTCTCTTTTTGAAGTACTCTTCTATGCGCGATTTCAGATAAATACCGATATCGTGCAGTTTTACATTCCCCGAGGCGTCTGTTTTTTGTGTTACATCTCCAGCGAAAAGGTCCTGTCCCGCACCCTCCGCAACGAGGATTACGCTATGACCCCGTTCCATCAGCCGCCTTTCGAGGACCCGAAGAAAGCCATCTTCACCTTCAATGTCGAAGGAATTCTCGGGAATCAGTGTAAAGTTCACATCATTTTGTGCGAGGGTGGCATTGGCGGCGATATGACCCGATTCACGTCCCATTATCTTTACCAGACCGATGCCCAGGGGGGCTCCCTTTGCCTCGACATGGGCGCATTGGATAACCTTGACTACCTCAGAGATAGCGGTATTGAATCCAAAAGACTTATCGATGAGATTCAAATCATTGTCTATTGTTTTGGGTATTCCGATAACACTGATGTTCAGCTTTCGCCTGTTGATTTCATCTGTTATCCGATCGGTGGCCCTCATTGTTCCGTCTCCTCCAATACAGAAGAGCATGTTGATCTTCCTGCCGGAGAGGTAGTCAACAATCTTCCCTATATCCTGAGGTCCCCTGGAGGAGGAGAGAATACTGCCGCCCAGCGCATGAATATCCTTGACAAGTTCGGGGTTCAGTACAATGTTTGTACGGCCATATTCAGGTATAAAGCCTTGGAATCCATAGCGTATGCCAATTATATCCCTCACGCCGTAACGATAATGCAGCCCCATGACGATGGCCCGAATGACATCATTGATGCCGGGACTTAATCCCCCACAGGTAACGATGGCCGCCTTTGTCTTGTCAGGATCGAAGTAAATCATTTTTCTGGGTCCGGCAAGTTCTATGGAATTTTCATAGACCTTTCCCCTATCAAATGACTCACAGTCACTGATTGTGTTCTTGAAAAGAATACGCTTCCTATTCGATATGAAGTAACTCTTCTTTATGGGCGAGGGGAACGTTGATTTGCCCAGTTTCTTGATCTTGAACATTGTTTACGTCTCCAGAAAAACTTTCTAGGGCGTTCAATCCTGAGATAATTTCTCCTTCCATTCCAAGGCCTGCGAGCAAGAGGCCGCCTGTAATGGACAGATTATTCAAAGGAGTCTTGTTGGAAAGGAGTGAGACGCCGAGTATGGGGTTTTGCTTCAGAGAATATCTTTCATTAATCGATTCCTGATATTTTCTTGATATGTCAATGGATCTGTCAATATCTATAAAGTCAATACTTTCATTCAAAAAGGGGAGGAGGCCTTCGATACTTTTCATCATACGGACTGACACTTCGGTGAGTTCCTTATTGCTTAGATCTACGGGTGAATCTTTTAGAAAGGCGGTTACACTCAATGCCCGCCGGTGTGCAGGGGCACGGCCTTTATCTCCCAATGCGCTTAATTCCAGAAACAGGAGATTCTCCTTAAAGGTGTCTGTTTCGTCACACAATATTTCCTCAGAGACGATGGCAGAGTATTGAGACATATTTTCAGGTATAGACGCTTCAGCAATACCAATGTGTAATGTAAAGGGGTAGTGTGTCGCTTCAATGTCCGTGTATTTGTCTGCAATTGAAGAACACCTGTCATCTCCCAGCAGAAAGGGTAAAAACCCCTTCCATTTCGTGCTGACTATAACATTTCTTCCTTTGATAGTAAATGAGTTGCCATTTCCAGCTGAGATATCGACGACGACTTCCTCGTTAATTTTCAGCTGAAGGGTAGAGCAACTCTTTACAATACCCCCCTTTGATTCAATCTTTCTCTTAAGTGAATCTATTATACGATATTTACCGCCGATGGGATAGTTGAGATTCCGGAAGGGAAGTGAAAGCGCGTAGGCTAAGGATAGGGGTGAAATGCCTTCCGGGTTAAGATGTGAGAAGAACAACAACTCGGCAGAAAAGGCCTTTTTCAGAAAGGGACTGGCCTGAATACGAGTGAAGTGTTTTGAAAATTGCCTCCTCAGCCAGATCATTCTCGGGACTCGTAAAAGGTATGTAAAGAATTCCTTTACCGTTGCCGGTCTTACGCGAGGATTGTCTCTTATCAGCCTCGATAATAGCGTATCGGTTTTCAAGACTGTTTTGTAAAACTGTCGGAAATTGATCGAATTTCTGCCGATTTCTCTTTCTATCTCACTTATCTGCGCCGCAGTATCACCTAAGATATCAAATCTGTGTTCCGGAAAAATCAACTTGAAGGCAGGATTCAAGGGGATCGTATCAACAGGCAATTCCAGATCAGACAGTATATTCGTGAGGATACCCTTCGGTTCAAAACCTGTCCAGGGGAAGGGGTCTATGTCAAAGGTATAGCCTGAAGCAGCATAATAATCGGGTATGTCTATATCTGTTAAAAGGATGGTTTTCTTTCCCATCTGCGATGACCGTACCGCTGCCATCAGCGAGCTGAGATCATTACCTATTACAATAATTTCGTACATATTCCCCGTCCAGTTGTTCCGATGATATAACAGTTATTCCCTCTGACGAAAGGAGCGACGATGTAACACCCATGCCCTTGACTGCCTCACCATTTCTCTTGATATAACAGACACCGCATGATGGACTGTATTCCTTCATAAGGGCAGTATCAATCTTCAGGAGCCGGGCAATCGCCAATACCTCACGGGCCCCGCGAATAAACTGTTCTGTTACATCGCTCCCTGAAGAATTGTGAATCGCCGATGTCCCATCGAGTACCTCTCTCCCGCTTGCCCTAACTATGTAAGAGGGAAGGCGAGGAGTCGAAAGTCCTCCCAACTGTTCCGGACAAAGGGGAACGCAATGATCTCTGGGAATAATTGAAAGGATAGTCTCATCGAGAGAATTACCCCCATCATATCTGCAATTGATCCCGAGAAGGCATGCACTTACGATAATCATATCAAAACGTTTCTAATGGTGGATTGTGCATGGGTATTCCCTCAATCTTTCTATAATCCTTTATATGCACCCGTCTTCCCTTGATTTCGAGCTTGTCCTCTATATACAGTTGTATTGCCTGGGGATAGATTCTGTGTTCCTCTTTTAATATCCTCTTTTGGAGGGTTTCGGCGGTATCGTCATCAAAGACAGGAACGACTGCCTGAATAATGATGGGTCCCGTGTCAACACCTTTGTCGGCAAAGTGGACAGTACAGCCGGCGAACTTCACTCCATACTCAAAGGCCTTTTCCTGTCCGTGAAGTCCCTGAAAGGAGGGAAGGAGGGCCGGATGTATGTTCATTATCCTCATGTGAAAGGTATCGAGAAAGGTCTCCGTAAGAATCCTCATAAAGCCGGCCATGATGACGAGTTCTACCGAATAGGATGTAAGGATTTCGATCATCTTCAGATCAAAATCCTCCCTGTTCGTGAATTGTCTATGATCTATAACAACGGAGGGGATGTTGTGCTCCCGTGCCCGTTCCAGTGCGTACGCATCGGCATTGTTGCTTATGATTACTGTAATCGTCGCATCCAGTTTTCCATTCTCTATATTGTCGATGAGGGACTGAAGATTGGAGCCGCTGCCGGAGACTAACACCCCTAAGTTTATTTGTTTTCCCATTATTCAATCAAATTTTACAGGCGATTCTTTCTTGTTTCTGGGGGCTATTGAACCGATGATGTAGGCCTCTTCGCCCAGTGAACCGAGGCGTTCCTTTACTTCCTCTGCTTCCGCTTCGTTAACAATGATAATCATGCCGATTCCCATGTTAAAGGTCCTGAACATCTCCTTCCTGCTGATTTCCCCCTTTTCTTCAAGGAGTTTAAACAGGGGGGGGATATTCCAACTGCCGTCGGAGATTACCGCCTTACACCGTCCCGGCAGCGTGCGGGGTATATTCTCTATGAATCCTCCGCCCGTTATGTGTGCTATACCCTTGACCGAAAAATCACGCAGAATATTCAAAATAGCCTTCACGTAAATCTTGGTCGGTCGAAGGAGTTCCCCACCGATAGGACCATCGATGCCATCTATCCCATCAGCAGCGGCGAGATTCAGTTTTTCAAAAAATACCTTTCTGGCCAGTGAAAGGCCGTTACTGTGTATGCCATTCGATGCCAGTCCTACAATTTTATCTCCCACGCTCACTTCGGAACCGTCGATTATCTTATCAGATTCTACGACTCCCACACAGAATCCTGCAAGGTCATAGTCATTCCCCTGGTAAAGACCCGGCATTTCCGCATTTTCGCCACCTATCAGTGCACATCCGGCTTCAACGCACCCTTCGGCAATACCCTTCACTATCGCCACGTTTCTTGCGACATCAATTTTCCCTGTAGCGATGTAATCGAGGAAAAAGAGCGGTTCCGCCCCCTGAACTATGAGGTCATTGGCGCTCATGGCGACAAGATCGATGCCGATGGTGTCGTGTTTGTCCATCATTCCGGCGATGATCAGCTTTGTCCCCACGCCGTCGGTGGACGAGACGAGTACCGGATTTTTATACTTTCTCGTATCCAGGTTGAAAAGCCCGCCAAATCCGCCTATGTCTCCCATGACTCCCTTTCGAGAAGTCGATTTGATGAAGGGCCTAATTTTCTCGACGAACATATTGGCCTTTTCTATGTCTACACCTGCATCCCTGTATTTCAACATGGTCTGATTTCTTCTCCAATCACTCGATTAACTAATCATCACTCAGTAACGCAATCCATGCTAAAAGTCAAATCCTTCCTTGTAAATTATCACTATATTTGTTAGTAAGTTACATGCTTTTCAGCCACAGGGAGGTCTGGTAAAGGTAAGGTATTATGGATAATTTTACAGATATTTTGTTTAAACTTGAAGCGCCGCTTATGTTTTCATCGAAGGAATCATTCAAAAACCTTTCCCTCGTCAAAAACCTTGAGGCGACCATTGTGAACTTTCTTCTCAAACTGAAAAACATTACCCAACCATCCGATCTTACATGTTTGGATATTATATCTAAACTCGAGAATACCTTTACCGGGTTCGATTCCTCTTCCGAAGAGGGCAAAAAGAAGCGTATAACAGAGGCACTCCATTTGATAGTGCTTTTCAAGGATTTATCTACACAACAATCCATAGAGTCATCACCGAACCCGGCAATATCCGGCACCGAGGAACTGAATCGGTTGCGGGAATGTTTCAATCGCCTCTCACTTCCCGTTCATACTATCAAGGGTGTGGGACCGAAGATTGCTCTCTTACTCGAGAAAAAAGGCATTAAAACAGTGGAAGACATGCTCTATTTCCTTCCCCGAAGATATGAAGACCGAAGATTTTTAAAGAAAATATCTCAGTTAGTACCCGGCAAAAGGGAAACCATTGTGGGGACTGTTATCGGTTCCGAGGTAAAGGGCTACAGATACAGAAAGATATTTGAGGTAACCTTCGATGATGGAACGGGTCTCCTTACTGCAAAATGGTTCAGGGGAAACACCGGATACCTGAAGAATACCTTTAAGAAGGGAAAGAGCTTTATCCTTACGGGTGAAGTGAAAATTAACCTGTACGGAAAAGACATGATCCACCCCGATTACGAACGGCTTGACGAAGAGGATAATGAATCCGTCCATTTCAAGAGAATTATTCCCATATATTCCGAAACGGAGGGGCTTCATCAAAAATACCTGAGACGGCTCATGGCAGAGGTAGTAAGTACTTACGCCGACTGTATAGTCAGTCCCATTCCCCAAAACATATTGGATAGAAACAGGCTTTCCGATATAGGACAGACCATCAGGAATGTACATTTTCCCGACTCCGACGAAAACATCGAAGCACTAAACCAGTTTAAAACAACGGCACAGAGAAGTCTTGTATTCGATGAATTCTTCTTTTTCGAAATGGGAATGGCACTCAAAAAGGAATCAAACATAATGGAAAAGGGGCTCTCCTTCAAGACAGGGGGGGAAATGATGGATAGATTCTACGGTATCCTCCCCTTTGAATTGACGGCGGCCCAGAAGCGGGTTATCGGTGAAATAGAGGCCGACATGAGCAAGGAATACCCCATGAACAGGATACTCCAGGGCGATGTGGGCAGCGGCAAGACGGCCGTTTCAATGGCGGCGATGGTGACGGCATGCGAATCGGGCTACCAGTCGGCCATCATGGCGCCGACGGAGATTCTGGCCGCCCAGCACTACAGAAACATCAGACATTGGTCCCATGCTATTGGTCTGGAACCTGTCCTCCTTACAGGCAATATGAAGAAAGTGGAACGTAAAGCAGTCCTTGAAGGGATCGAAAAGGGGGATATCGATATCGTCATTGGAACGCACGCATTGATCCAGGAGGATGTATCATTCAAAAAACTCGGTCTTGTCGTGATTGACGAACAGCATCGTTTCGGAGTTATCCAGAGGGCAACACTGCGAGAAAAGGGGACAAATCCCGATGTTCTCGTCATGACCGCCACGCCTATCCCCAGGACGCTGGCAATGACTGTATATGGAGATCTCGACATATCCGTAATCGATGAAATGCCTCCGGGAAAGATGGCCATTAAGACAAGTCTCTTTTACGAAAAGGATCGCCATAAAGTATACGACGTCATAAGAAAAGAGATAGAAACGGGGAATCAGGCCTTCATCGTATACCCCCTCGTCGAGGAATCGGAAAAGCTTGATCTCAAGGATGCCACCACGATGGCCGCTCACCTTCAGAGCGACATATTTGCCGACTATACCGTTGGATTGATTCATGGAAAGATGAAGAGCGCAGAGAAAGATGCCGTAATGACCTCCTTTTTAGAGAAGAATCTGGATATACTCGTTGCGACAACGGTCATTGAGGTGGGAATAGACATCCCCTCGGCGTCTCTCATGGTTGTAGAACACGCCGAACGATTTGGTCTGTCGCAGCTCCATCAGTTACGTGGCCGAGTCGGCAGGGGAGATATGCAATCCTATTGTATCCTCATCGCCAATCACATGGGTTCCGAGGATGCACGGAAGAGATTGCGCATTATGGAGCAGACAAACGATGGTTTCAAAATCGCCGAAGAAGATCTCTCCATCAGGGGACCTGGTGAGTTTATGGGAATCAGGCAATCGGGTCTTCCCGACTTCAGGATTGCAAATATAGTGCGCGATGGAAGGCTCCTGAATGATGCCAGGCGAGAGGCCTTTTCAGTCATTGCCGATGATCCGCACCTTGAAAAACCGGGAAATCAGATCCTCAAGGAGGTCCTGTTGCGAAGATGGGAGGGGCGACTGGAGCTTGCCCGGACGGGGTAGATTGTGACCTCACGTTCTGTCATTCCCTCGGGAGTCCAGTATTGGTTCGGCTTGCCGTTATTTAATGCTGTTAAAAATTATGCAGTTGCAAGATTGTGAGTTTCGGTTTGAGAAAAATGAGTTTTTACTTCTTTCTCTATTTTCTTTCCTACTTGACTTCGGGCTATTTTTATATTGTACCGCAACTGTAAATTTAGCCAGAATTCAGGCTCAATCCCGAAATATTTTCCGAGTCGCAAAGCTGTGTCTGCAGTGATTTCTCTTTTGCCATGAATAATTTGACTAACCCGGTTCGCCGGTACATTAATGTCTTTTGCCAATTGACTCTGCGTAATTATCATCGGCTTAAGAAATTCTTCTAACAGCACATCGCCTGGTGTGATTGGAGATAATGTTTTTGCCATATCTTTACCCCTTGGAATAGTCAACAATCTCTACTTCAATGGCATTTTCTTCCTTCCATACAAAACATATGCGCCATTGCTCGTTAATCCTGATGCTGCGTTGACCTTTTCTGTTGCCTTTTAATGGTTCTAGAAGGACTTATATTGTATGCCGTGTTACATCAATCGACAATAGAAAATTAATAAATAGGGGTACAGACCATCTTGCTTTTTAGAAGCCGAACACACTGCGATAACCAGCGCCGTTTCAATGGAATTCCCCCCTAATGACAAGACGACATAAATCCGACTTTTTAGAGTGCACTATCAAATAGCAGGGATGATGGACCGGCAAAAAGTCTCATAATTCCCTCCCCCTTTATGGGCAACGTGCCCTTCTTCGATCCGCCTCCAGCGATTTGAAGCACTTAACTGGGGACTGCGGACATGGGACCTGTGGGACTGGAATGACTGTTTACCCCGTGAAATTTATGTCAATAACAGCGAAGCATATTTCACTGGGGGCGACCGGCGTTTTGGCGATGAATGGCCGGGTCGCATGCCCGCTCAAATGATAGCGCACATATTGTACTATTTTTGCAGCAAGGTGACCTGGCCTTCGATCCTAATCATCTTCGATCCCCACTACTTCGACAAAAAGCGGGATGATTATTCCCAAAAGAGCATATCCACACTGCCACGGCAGGAAT
>Ga0307990_1003054_pt1 | contig 13017 bp, 11 predicted proteins | sample EllFjometagen129_FD_203168 | JGI IMG/M metagenome (GOLD analysis project Ga0307990, IMG submission 203168) | Marine microbial communities from Ellis Fjord, Antarctic Ocean - #129 | ecosystem: Environmental > Aquatic > Marine > Unclassified | place: Southern Ocean | collected 2014-10-08
TTGATCCAACTTCAATAATATCTTCAAATTTCAATTCAGGATGTTCATAAAAACACCACATTACTTTTGCAGCATCTAAAGCTGAACCACCACCGATTGCAACAATCCAATCGGGTTTAAATTCTAACATTATTTTTGCACCACTCATGACCGTTTTAATTGAGGGATTTGGTTCAACACCATCAATAACAATTGATTCGATTCCACCATCTTTTAAAATAGAAATAGCCTTGTCTAAAAAGCCGAATCTTTTCATTGATGTTCCACCGGTAACTATAGCAGCTTTTGCACCTTTTAAATCTGCTAGTTTAGATAAAGAATTTTCACCATAGTAAATTTCTCTTGGAATTGAAAAACTCATAACACTCATACTATTTTCTCCTCAAATTTTTAATAATTTTATATTCAATTTATTAAAAATTTATTCTAAAATTTATATATTTACAATAATAATATACTAATAATCACATTAAAATACAAATTTTTATAAATTATTTAATTTAATAATCTAAATTCTTACTTTTATTGTTATGTTCATTACCATTCATAACCATAAAATATCACTCAAATAGAATTTATTCAAGTGCTTATAAGTATTTTTTTATCGATAAATTTTATTTGATTTTTTATCTCTTTTAAGACGCTTATATATGACTTAATTTTAGTTTTTTGTTATAGTGCATTCATGACACATTTCGACTTACAATTTTCAAAATTAATATGCTTTTGCCAATTGAATTTATCAGTTGGAGACTCTTTATCTGTTAATACAGAGGAGTCTACTTATGAATTTGCCCTAAATTTCGCAAAGTTTGCAGTAACTGTTACTAATATTCCTGTTAACATTGTTGTCACTGAAAAAGGCAAAGTATCACAATCAGTTCCTGTAGATCCAGATTTATTAGATATTCAAAGACCTCCAGTCAAATCACAAATTATGTGTAGAATTTTAGACTTAAATGACTATGAATACGAATGTAATAAAGACCCTGATGAAATTGCTGCAAGCGTTGTAGCAATAAATAAATTTGCACTTTTAAGTGAACCTTTAGATTTAAAGAGACGTATAGCCGTTCCGTGGACTATAGTAGCTTATCCTTCAAGAAATTTTGTTGAGAAAACTTTTGCTAATTTAACTCAAAATGAAGTATTAGCTTATTTTGCAAAGCTCCTACGATTGGATAACCCAAATATGATTAAATATTGGGCAAATGAAGCTGGCTTATTAAATTATAGAGAGAAAGAATTAAATTCAACAAAGGATAAAACTATTGTTTTAAAAAACAGACAATCAAAACTAACTACTCAAATAGTAGATGGTGCAAATTGGTCTTCAAATTATATTACTTTAAAAGACAATAGAAGTTTTTTTAATTTTTTACCTTCACAAAATATTCATACCAATTTAAAGAATGATGCTACAAAGGGTCATATTGAAGCTTCTAGAGATTTTTATCTTTTTGGAAAGCTAATTCAAAAGGCTACTTTCAACATTCTAAATGGTAGAGTTGTTTCTTACGATGCTGAGATAGGAAAAGAAACTTTAGATGCATATTTTAGTACCGATGACAATGCAAATGTGGTTTCAAGTATTTATTTGTGTGATGAGCAATCACTTGAATCAAAATATATCTTAAAAGCGGCTCACCCTTTTTATTCTTTTGAAAACACAACATCCATTATTTTAGGTGGGGCTATCCAAGATTCACTGAGAGATATAAATGACGAAGTTGATTTAGACTCAATTAAAGTTAATCAAGCTATTGCAAGAGTGGCTATTCCAGTTGGTGATGACTTTACTGAAGTTAGTGTAGGTGAATTACATATCCTAAAAGATGGTTCTTTTCAAATTTAATAGGTCTTATTAAATAACCATACAATTATAATATAAAAATATTACTTTATAATAGCAAAACTACTATAAAGTAATATTTTTTTATATAGATTTAGTATTATTTTACAATAAGACCTATTTAATATTTAAGGAAGTTATATATTCTAATCCATCTAAGGTAAAGTTTTTATGAACTTCATTAATTCTAGATATAAGTGGGGAAATAGTTAAAGAGAGTCCACCTGTAGCTATTACATGTAGTTCTGCATTTAATTCTTTTTCTGTTCTTACTATCATAGATTCAACCAAACCAGCATATCCAAACATAATACCAGCTCTTATTGAGCAATCAGAGGATTTACCCATAACGCTAACTGGTGCCTTTAATTGAACTTGTGGTAATTGTGCTGTACTCCCAAATAAGGCATTTACAGCAGTAATCAAACCAGGAGTTATTGCAACTCCTTCAACTTCACCTTTATTATTTACACAACTCATAGTCAAAGCTGTGCCAAAATCTATTACCATAACATATTTATTAGGATAAAGATGATGAGCTTGTGATAAATTGCACAACAAATCAGACCCTAATTCCACAGGAATACTTGCTCTAAGTAATCCTGTATTTAAATCATGATTTATCATAAGTGGACTTATATTAAACAATCTAACAACATTCTTCTGAAATGCTTTATTTAAATTAGGCACTACAGAAGAAATTACAGCTTTATCTATTTTATATTCATTAGAATCTGAATTTTTTAATAGGGACTCAAGAAGCACAAAATACTCATCACTGGTTTTATTGGTATCGGTGTGGATTCTCCAAGTATTAATCCAAGATTTACCATCATGAACAGCTAATACTATATTTGTATTTCCAATATCCACAGCAAATAACATAAACTACTCCTTACTATATAGAAAGATTGTGATGAACAACTTCATTATAGAGGTCATCTCTAAGTTGGTTTACACCGTCATCTGCTAAATATTCATCAAATGGCATCATTCTATCAATAACTGTAGTAGGAGTAAATTCTATAATTCTATTTGCAAGAGAATTTACAAATTGATGGTCATGAGAGTTAAATAAAACAATACCATTATAATCAATTAAACCAGTGTTTAATGCAGTAATTGATTCTAGGTCTAAGTGAGAAGTTGGTTCATCGAAAATCAAACAGTTTGCTTGCTCTAGCATCATTTTTGATAAAATACAACGAACTTTTTCTCCACCAGATAATACTGTACAATCCTTTAAAGCTTCATCGCCACTGAAAAGCATTCTACCTAAGAAAGATCTTATATATGTATCATCTTTAAGATCAGGGGAATATTGTCTAAGCCAATCGGCAATACTTATATGATCTGAAAAATATCCAATATTATCTTTTGGGAAATATGATTTGCTAGAGGTTACACCCCAAGTAATAGTTCCTTCATCAGGTTCAATATTACCACTTAACATTTCAAATAATAATGTTTTAGCTTGGTGGTTAGGTCCTACAAAGGCAATTTTATCATCTTTATTAACGACTAAATTAAAGTTATTTACAACTTTAACCCCATCAACAATCTTACTTAATCCACTTATTTCAAGAATATTATTCCCAAGTTCTCTAACAGGTTTAAAAGCAACATAAGGAAATCTTCTTGATGAGGGTTTAAGATCATCAATAGTTAATTTATCAATTAATTTCTTTCTACTAGTAGCTTGTTTTGCTTTGGAAGCATTAGAACTAAACCTTTGAATAAAATCTTTAAGTTCAGAGATTTTATCTTCTCTTTTCTTTTTGTCATCTTTACTTTGCTTATTTGCTAATTGACTTGAAAAATACCAAAAGTCGTAGTTACCAACAAATAGTTGAATTTTTGAAAAGTCGATATCTGCTATATGGGTACAAACACTGTTTAAGAAGTGTCTATCATGACTAACTACTATAACTGTGTTTTCAAAATTTTCTAAAAAACTTTCCAACCATTTGATTGAATCTAAATCCAAGTGGTTAGTAGGTTCATCGAGCAATAATATATCAGGAGAGCCAAACAAAGCTTGTGCTAGTAATACTCTAACTTTAAGACCATCTTCAATATCAGACATTTTCTTTTGATGAAAATCGGTACAAATACCCAAACCATCTAACATTTGTCCAACTTCAGCTTCAGCTTCCCATCCACCTAATTCAGCAAAATCATTTTCTAAATTTGCAGCTCTAATACCATCTACTTCACTAAAATCTTCTTTTTCATATAGAGTGTCTCTTTCATTCATTATTTTGTAAAGTTTATCGTAACCCATGATTACTGTTTCCATAACAGTGTAATCTTGGAAAGCAAAATGATCCTGCCTTAACATGGTTAATCTTTCACCAGTTGTGATGATTACCTCACCTGTATCTTGTTCTATTTCTCCAGATAGTATCTTTAAAAAAGTTGATTTACCGGAGCCATTAGCACCAATAATTCCGTAACAATTACCTGGGGTAAACTTAATATTGACATCTTTGAATAATACTTGTGTACCATAAGATAATGAAATGTTAGAAGCTGTTATCATTTATATATTCCTTATAAATTTAGTCTATCGAAAAAAAGGCAACCTGTCATTAGGCCACCTTTTATGTATATAGTCCCTAGGGGAATCGAACCCCTATTTAAAGACTGAGAATCTTTCGTCCTAACCGTTAGACGAAGGGACCGGGAACTGGGATAGAGGGATTTGAACCCCCAAAAGTAGAACCAGAATCTGCTGTGTTACCATTACACTATATCCCAAAACACACTAGTGGAAAATATACAAACTTAGTTCAATATTGTCAATTAGTTTATGTCCAAGAAATATAGTAAATAGTGAGTTTATCCCACTCTATTTGTAAAATACGAAATATTTATTCGCCATTATAAGTTAATAGTACATCAACTTTATGACCTTTTAGTAATTCTTCATAACCTAAGAAAGGCAATCCTATTACGCCACCAATAGCTTCAACTATTGCACCATGTTCTTCAAAGATTGATCGTGCGGCCTCTAGTGTTCCACCTGTTGCTACCAAATCGTCAATTAATAAAATTCTCTCACCTTTCTTTATATCTACCTGCTGAATGCTAATTGTAGCTTCACCATATTCTAAAGAAAATTCTTGATCATAAGTTTTACCTGGAAGTTTGCCTTTTTTTCTAGCTAAAATTAAGGGTAAGCCCATTTTAATAGCTAAAGGACTTGCAAAGATAAAGCCTCTAGCTTCTAAACAAGCTATGCTATCAATATCTCTATCTTTATACAATTCATATAATGCATCAATGCAATAATTAAAAGCTTTGGGATTAGCTAAAATTCCTGTGATATCATAAAAAAGAATCCCTTCTTTAGGAAAGTCCTTTATTTTTCTTACGGCTGAGTCTAAATCAAATTTCTCCATTAATTACCCCTGTTGCTTTTTTTTATTGCTTTTTTTTAAATGCACTAACTCGCGCACTTGCACTTATATTAAAATCATCTCTGTATCCATCTTTAAAATACCTATATGCCAAGCCTGCTATCATTGCACCGTTGTCAGTACAAAGCTTTAGGGATGGAAAGGTAACACTGTATCCACCTTTTTCAAGATTCTTTAACTCAGATCTCAAAAGGCTATTTGCAGCTACTCCTCCACCGGCGGCGACTCTTTTTAAGCCAGTATCTTTTAAAGCGAGTTTAATACGCTTCATCAAAACACCTATTGCGGCTCTTTGAAAACTTGCCGCTATATTTTCATTATTAATTTCACTTTCTTTATCATGAAATTTTTCAAGTTGATTTATAACTGCCGTTTTTAATCCTGAATACGAAACATCATATTCATGACCTTTTGACAAAGACGGACCAGGAAATAAAAATGCTTTAGAATTTCCTTGTTTACTAAGTCTATCTATTACAACACCACCTGGGTATCCAAGACCATAATGCTTAGCAACTTTATCAAAAGCCTCCCCTATAGCATCATCAATTGTAGTACCTAAAACTTCAATATCACTATAGCTATTTACTTTACAAATAACTGTGTGACCGCCAGATACCAAAACTCCAAGATAGGGATATTCTTGTGGAGTCTCTATTTGAGAAGCATATAAATGTGCTCTAATATGATCGATTGTTATAAACGGAACATCTAAAGTAGCAGCTAAGCCCTTAGCAAAATTAACTCCCACCAAAAGAGAGCCTAATAAGCCTGGTCTGTTTGTAACTGCAACACCGTCAATATCTTCTTTACTCATATTTGCCTGTATTAAGGCCGCATTAACGACTTGGTCAATCCATTGAGTATGCAATCTACTTGCCAATTCAGGTACTACGCCTTGATAGGGTTTATGCAATTCAATTTGTGTTGCAACCACATTACTTAATACTTTTGATCCATCTTGCACAACTGCAGCACTGCATTCATCACAAGAGGTTTCGATTCCTAAAATATTCATAAATCAGCTTTCTATTCCTTAATCATTGTTAACTTCTAATTTTGAAACTATCTCAAGAAATTCTTCAATACTAGTGTTGGAAGTACTCCTAGCCAAGGCTTCAAAATTTGCTCTTTGATGCAAGTCAGAAATACTATTTCCTTCATCGATAAGATTTGGATAAAGTTTCATAAAAAATTGAGCTACTTCCGGTTCCCAAGTTTCTGCAATAACTGGCCTTTCATCAATTTTTGATGAATATTGAAATGAATAAGTGTCATTTCTCAAAGGAAGTTTTATAGTCTTTAATGTTTTGTTTTGCTTGTTTACCATAGGCACTTAGCTTACAGTTTTTATATCACTCGGTCAAGATTTAGCAGAAAGTTATTGTTAACAAATTTGTTAGATGAAATATTACTAATTAAGTGTTGTATTAATTATACTTTATATTGTATCTTTTCCTTATTGCCGAAGTAGCTCAGGGGTAGAGCAACGCTCTCGTAAAGCGTGGGTCAAGGGTTCAATTCCCTTCTTCGGCTATTTCACATATATATATATAAAGGCTACCAATGTTCAATAAAGAATAATGGTAGCCTTTGTTCACTTTGATTTGTAAATTATTTAATACTAATAACAGCTTGTGCTGCTGCTAATCTTGCAATAGGAACTCTGAAAGGAGAACAAGAAACATAATTTAAGCCAATTTTTTGACAGAAATGAATACTTTTTGGATCTCCACCATGTTCGCCACAAATACCTAATTTAATTGTAGGTCTCACAGATCTACCTAATTTGGCAGCCATTTCTACTAATTTACCAACACCATCAATATCGATAGTTGCAAAGGGGTCATAATCATAGAATTGTTTGTCTACATCATTTACATAATGATTTAAGAAAGAAGCTGCATCATCTCTTGAAAAACCACAAGCCATTTGTGTTAAGTCATTGGTACCAAAGCTAAAAAATTCAGCTTCATGAGCAATTTCATCAGCAGTAATTGCTGCACGAGGAACTTCAATCATAGTTCCTAACTTATAGTCAATTTTAACATCTCTTTCTTTAAATAATTCTTCAATAACCGCTTCAGCATGTTTTTTACAGAAGCTATATTCTTTGTAATTTCCAACCAAAGGAATCATGATTTCAGGGAGTACTGTAATATTTTTTTGTGAAACATTGATAGCAGCTTCCATAATTGCCCTAACTTGCATTTTAAGAATTTCTGGATAAACAATTGCTAATCTACAACCTCTAAATCCAAGCATTGGGTTAAATTCATGCAAATCAGTAATTTTTTGAGCAATCTTTTCAACTGAAATACCCAAGTCTAGTGCTAATTCGTGACGAGAAGTATGGTCATTAGGTAAGAATTCATGAAGTGGTGGATCCAAAAGTCTAATTGTTGCTGGTTTTCCATCTAATTCTTCAAAAATAGCTTCAAAATCTTCTCTTTGCATTGGCAGTAATTCACTTAAAGCAGTTTCTCTTTCAATTAAATTATCTGCAAGAATCATTTTTCTAAAGGATTCAATGCGTTTACCACCAAAGAACATATGTTCTGTTCTACAAAGGCCAATACCCTCTGCACCTAAAGAAATAGCTCTTTTAACGTCTTGAGGAGTATCAGCATTACATCTAACACCAAGCTCTTTTATGCCTTCAACATAATCCATAAATTTCTTGTAGTTAGAGAATAGATTAGAATCTTCTTCCTTCATATCTCCATCTAAAACTTGAACTATTTCACTAGGTTTTACACCTATTTTTACACCATAAATAGAGCCTTTAAAACCGTCAATTGAAAGATAATCACCTTCATTGAATAATTTATCTCCAACACTCATAGTTTTTTTTCTTTCATTAACTATAATTGCACTTACACCAGAAACACAAGGACAACCCATACCTCTAGCCACTACTGCAGCGTGAGAGGTCATACCACCTCTACAAGTAACAACACCTTTTGAAACAGCCATTCCTTGAATATCTTCAGGAGAGGTTTCTCTTCTAACAAGGATTACATTTTTACCAGTTTTGGCAACTTCTACAGCTTTGTTAGCAGTAAAATATATATGACCACAAGCTCCACCTGGAGATGCATTTAAGCCATGGGCAATTGCTTCAATTTTATTGTTTTCAATATCTTTATTATCTAATACAGGAGCAAACAATTTATTAAATTCACCGGATGGAACTCTTGAAACTGCAGTTTCTTTATCAATTAAGCCTTCTTCAACCATTTCAACTTGAGATCTTAACCAACTAAATACAGTTCTTTTACCATTTCTAGTTTGAAGCATATAAAGCTTACCTTCTTGAATGGTAAACTCAATATCTTGCATATCATGATAATGTTGTTCTAAAATTGTTCTAATTTCTACCAATTGGTTGTAAACTTTAGGATTAACTTTGTTTAAAGTCTCAATTGGGTTAGGTGTTCTAATACCAGCGACAACATCTTCACCTTGAGCATCCATTAAATACTCACCATAGAATTTATTTTCACCAGTTGAAGGGTCTCTTGTAAAGGCAACCCCAGTACCAGAAGTTTTACCCATATTACCAAATACCATGGTTTGAATGTTAACAGCTGTTCCTAGTAGTCCTCTAATATCATTCATTTGACGATATTTGATAGCTCTATCATTATTCCAAGAATTAAATACAGCAATTATTGATTTAAACAATTGCTCTTTTGGATCTGTTGGAAATTGTTCATTGGTATATCTTTTGTAAACTATTAAATATCTTTTAATAACTTCTTTTAACTCATCTACAGTTAATTCATTATCCAGCTCTTTATCATTTTCATCTTTTACATTTTCAAGTGCAGATTCAAATTCATGATGAGGCACATCCATTACTACATCACCAAACATTTGAATAAATCTTCTATAACTATCCCAAGCAAATCTTTCATTACCTGATTTTTTAATTAGTGCTTCAACAGAATCTGGATTTAAGCCCAAGTTTAATACTGTGTCCATCATTCCTGGCATAGATTGTGCCGCACCGGATCTTACAGAAACCAGTAATGGATTAGTAGTATCACCTAATTTAGCGCCCATAGTTTTTTCTAAGGTTTTTAAAGTTTCCAAAACTTCTTCTTCAAGTTGTTTGGGTAATTGTCCATTGTGAGTATTAAAATATTCACAAGCGGCAGTACTTATTGTAAAGCCAGGAGGTACAGGTAATCCAATAGAAGTCATCTCAGCTAGGTTTGCACCTTTGCCTCCGAGTAATTCTTTCATCAAAGCAGTTCCTTCAGCTTTTCCGTCGCCAAAGAAATATACATATTTCTCATTAGTAGGTTTCATAATTTCCTCCAAAAAAATTTATACAAATAACATAGTCCTTAAAGATTAGGTTATTCATCCTTTATCTGTCAACAATCATTTGTAATTAATATAAAGTATACTACACATTTAAGAGGTATTTTAATTTTTTTCAAATAATTATTCAACTTTTGTAAACACTAAATAGAGCAACTACAAATGTAATTGCTCTATATTGTTAGTAAATCTATATTTTAAGCGCTATAACTTTCTAGGCTCTTATGGATTTCAGTATTGTGTAATTTTTGGATAGCTTTTTTCTCAATTTGTCTAATTCTTTCTTTGGTTAAATTATATATTTCACCAATTTCTTTTAAACTCATTTGATATTTATTATTCAATCCAAATCTATGTTCAATAATATCTTTTTCTTTTTCACTTAATAGATTTAGTGCTTCATTGATATCTTCTTTTAATAAAGTATCCATAATTTGTTGATCGGGTGAATCAAAATCTGATTCAATATAATCACCAATATTACTTGTTTCATTATCTTTGAAAACTGGGGCATCTAAACTTACCATATCTTTTGAGACTGAAAGCAATATTTTAACTACTTCTACATCTAAACTTGTTGCATCAGCTACCAGTTCTAAAGAAGGCTCTTCACCATTTGTGTGAATAAGATGCTTTTGTGCTTTTTGAATCTGTAATAATTCATTTGATCTGTTTAGTGGAAGTCTTACAGCTCTACTTTTTTCATTTATAGCTTTCATGATTGATTGTCTAATCCACCAAACAGCATATGAAATAAAGTGATAGCCTTTATCAACATCGAATTTATCTAAGGCAGTCATAAGCCCTATATTACCTTCATCAATTAAATCAGCCAAAGGCAAACCTTGATTTTGGTATTTTTTTGCAACTTTAACAACAAATCGGAGGTTGGATTCAACAACTTTATTACGAGCTCTTTGATTTCCTTGTTTGATTTTTTGGAATAATTCAACTTCTTCTTCATGAGAAATTAAAGGTAATTTATTCAATTCTTTCATATAGATAGATAGAACGGTAGAGTCTTCATTAGAGCCTTCACCATTATTTAACATATTAACTTTTTTATTCATACAACCATTCCTCCTGGTTGAATAAACTAATGCAAGTTCCATGCCAAACTTATAAAAGGTTGTTAAAAAGCTTATATTAAGGATTGTGAGTTTTTAATTAAAGAAATAATTAAAAAAAAGGTCAAAATGACCCTTAATATAAAATATCGTTAAATAGTGTTACATTTTGACACACTGAAAGGTTTAATCAATAATATGAGAGCCTTTTTGTCCCAATTGTCCGATTTATTAAGTAAAAAGAGACTCGTCAAACACCATCCAAGGGAAATCTATCTCTACTGTTTTATAAAAATCACGTTTATTTTCATTTAGAATTATAAAGGGACTATCTGCTATATCCTCTCGAATCTCATTAAAAGAATCTTCAATCAAATCAAAAATCATATCTCCTTCACTTAAGGCAATTTTGATTTTCTTTTTCCCAAGCAAATATATAATAAATTGAATTTTAAAAAATTCCAAAAACTCATCATTTAGCGACTCTAATTCTATATTTCTCAATAAGAAAGTATCACAAAAGCAATCTAACCCTTTAACTAAATCCTTTTTCACAAGAAATGAATTTGCCAACTTATAAAAAGTTTGTGCTAATGAAAATTGTGCATCTGTTGATTTAAAATAAAAATTAGATATTTGTTTGTTTTTAACTAATTTTGTACAATCTTCCATGTTTTTCTCCTTTCTTGACTTCATCTAAAATATAATTAATAAAAAACAAAAAGGCAAATATTTTTAATATCATTTTTTTCCTTTATTTATATTGCCACTTGTATTTTATATTGTTATATTTATTAGAGTGCAAAGAGTAATCATCTTTGCATTACTACGAAGTAACGTTCAAGGAGATTATAAAATGACAGTACAACCTTTAGGTGACAGAATTTTAGTAAAAATGGAAGAGGTAAAAGCACAAACTGCTAGTGGTTTGTATATCCCACAGTCTGCACAAGAGAAAACTCAAATTGCTTCAGTTATAGCTGTTGGTGATGATAAAGAAGCCATTACAGTTAAAATTGGAGATAAAATTTTACATGACAAATATGCAGGAACTCAAATCAAAATTGACGGTGATGAATTATTAATAATTAGTATGCCTGATGTTTTAGCTATAGTAAAATAATATTATTGTCTTAATTATTATTTATAGACAGAGGTTGTTGTAATTTTTACAGCAATCTTTTTTTTATCTAAAATTAATTTAAAAAAATAATACTCGATATTTAATGCTAAATTTACTCTTATACGGTATTATTACTATATAAAAATTACTCAAAAGGAAAAAAATATGCCAATATTTGTTAGATACTTTGAAATACTATTTGAATTAGTTTATCTGTTTACTGCTGTTATTCTTGGAATGAAAATCTTAAAGACTGCAAAAGACAATCAACATAAGCTATTTGGATATATGGCTCTTATTTTAGGAGGCGGTGATGCTTTTCATTTGGTTCCAAGAATGATTGCAAATGCCACCAATAGTTTTTCCCAGTATGCATCTTATCTTGGCTATGGCCAGATGATTACCTCAGTAACCATGACAATATTCTATGTTTTCTTATATAGAATTTATAAAATTCGCTACAATAAAAATGACACAAAAGCTATAGATTGGACTGTATTTTTATTAGCTGCAATTAGAATAATCTTAGTTGCTCTTCCTAATAATAAATGGGCCCTTTTAAATTCTCCATATATTTGGGGCATATATAGAAATATTCCATTTTTAATCCTAGGCCTAATTATAATAGTTTTATTTATAAAACAAACTAGAAATACACGAGAAGACCCCTATTATTTTATGGGCTTGGCCGTATTATTATCTTTTGCTTTATATTTACCTGTTGTTCTAGGTGCCCGCTTCTACCCAATTCTAGGTATTTTTATGATGCCTAAAACTTTAGCTTATGTTTGGATTATTTTTATGGGCTTTAATGATAATAAAAAAGCAATTTCACAATAAGAGTTATTTATTTAAATAAGCTGTTTTTCCATTAAATTTATTACATATAAAAAGTAGACAATTCAAATTGCCTACTTTTTATATATTCATATCTTGTGTTAATTATTCTCTGCTAGCGTAAAGAAAATCTTCAATTTTTTCACAAACGCCACTACTAAAAGTCTCAGGGTGATAACAATCTGGTAAAGCTCTAAGCATATATTGGCCATAACTTTTTTGGCTAATTCTACTATCTAACAGCAAAACAACTCCATAATCTGCAGTTGATCTCATAAGTCTTCCAAATCCCTGTTTGAGTTTCATTGTAGCTAAAGGCAGAGAAAAATGAAAAAATCCACTTTCTCCTCTTTTTTCAAAATCCATTGTCCTAGCTTTTACAAC
>Ga0307990_1003055_pt1 | contig 13008 bp, 11 predicted proteins | sample EllFjometagen129_FD_203168 | JGI IMG/M metagenome (GOLD analysis project Ga0307990, IMG submission 203168) | Marine microbial communities from Ellis Fjord, Antarctic Ocean - #129 | ecosystem: Environmental > Aquatic > Marine > Unclassified | place: Southern Ocean | collected 2014-10-08
ATTTTCCGCATCTGTTTTTTATTAAAATTGCAAAATATTTGATAAACATCAATGATATCAACCACTTCAGCTGATTAAAAACTGTTTCGGTGAGGCTTAGAGATCAAGATATCTGAGACTGCTGACATCTTCCCAATTCCCGGTGACAAGGTCATCGAGAGTCGCGAAACGAATGAACTTGTTCTCGTCGGGATCAGTTCCACCGGACTACCAAATGCTTGAAACTGAGACACGGCTCATCGGTAACATCGTGAAAATGACGGCATGGGATGCGGAAGGCCAACTAGCAAACCTTGTACGTAGCGAATGGAACGGAATCAACGGGAATGAGAGAGGAATAGTCGGGAACTTTATGCAGTCCTCCGGCAGTTTAGAGGTCGCTGAGGGAAAATTGTTTATCAGACTTCAGAGCCAGTTTACTCCAAAACGTACCCGTCTTTTGGAGTCTATTTGTTCAACGCTTACAGACTATCAGGTTTGCTATCCTGGCACAAAAACCATGATGGTTTTTGAGGTGCAAGAATCACGTCAGGTAAGAAGTAGAAAATGATTCTATGTCCAGAGATCTGGAATGCTGCTCAACGAATTAACTTCGATCGCTGCACGCTCCAGCTCACGTGGAAAGGGTGCGCTCTCAGCAATGGATAGCGCCGCAGATAAAATAATCGTTGAAGATAGAGAAAAACGGAACAAACGCATAGAGAAGTCTTTTTTTTTCATGTCCTGACTCCTTTGAACTATTTCTTGCCTGTGTACCACGTTGCTCGGCCTTTACCATGACGATTAATTCGCCCGGATGCGACTAATTCACGCAGTCGTACTTTTAAGGTGTTTTGATTTCCACCTGTCGCTTTGACCATTTCTGCAATTGTCATGCGCTCATTACGAAAAAGTAGCTGAAGCACTTCTACAGACAGTTGCGGTAGGTTTTCATCACCAGAGGATTCTTCTATTTCTACTTTTGCCGCAATATTGTTTTTCTGTTTTTTCAGGCAACGCAAAAAGAATCCCAGCCATGGCTCCCAGTCAGGCATCTCCGTTTTAAGGGTTGTTTGCGTGCGACGCAGGGCTTTGTAGTATAAATCTTTGTTCTCTTCGACCACACTTTCTAAAGAGGCGAAGGGCACGTAACTGTATCCTGCTCTAAGCAACAAGAGCGTGGTTAGTACACGAGACAATCGCCCATTCCCATCCTGAAATGGGTGGATAGCCAGAAAAACGACAATGAACACGCCGATAATCAATAAAGGATGGAAACTTTCTTCAGATATGGCCTTATTAACCCAAGCCACCAGTTCTTCCATTTCACAGGGTGTATCAAAGGGCGTGGAGGTCTGGAATACAACACCGACTTCATTCCCTTCGCCATCCATAGCAACCACATGATTATCAATTTTTTTATATTCCCCCCGGTGGCGAACGTCTTTTTCACTGTGACGGAGCAAGACTTGGTGAAGCTGGCGAATATGGTTTTCGGTGATCGCCATGTCTTCCCATGCCTGAAAGATTAAGTCCATGGCCTCGGAGTAACCTGCAACTTCCTGCTCATCACGGGTTTTAAAGGATGTCATGGCAATGTTGGATAGGAGTGCTTCAACTTGGCTGTTCGATAGCTTCGTACCTTCTATGCGGGTAGAGGAGCCGATGCTCTCGATGGTCGCCACCTTACGGAGCTGGTTTAACCGCTCCGACATCATTGTTTTCATCGTTGTCCACTTGCCTTTGAACTCACCGAGTTCGGCTATTAGCTTAAGAAAGTCCTGGCTAACGTTAATCTTAGGATCTATCATTATTCACCTTCTATACCCGATTTCATACCCGAAAATACCCGATTATACCCAATTTTACAAGAAAATAATCTCGATTTATGGCTCTTCGTTAATTTTCATGGAATTACACAAAATCTGTGGGTGGCGAGGCCCAGAGAATCGTATTCCGTTCTCGTCGCCCGTTATCGTAATCTGATCGGATAACGAGAACGGATAACGAGAACGGATAACGAGAACGGATAACGAGAACGGATAACGAGAACGGATAACGAGGGAAGATAGGTTAAGTTAGTCCCTCCACCTAGTCCCTCCACTTAGTCCTTTACACTTCGTCGTCACCACTTAGTCGGGAAAGAACTCGCAATCAACGCCTAAGAGTTTCGACTAAAGGTAAACGACTAAGTGTAGTCGACTAAGCACCCGACTAAGTGTTTCTTTTCCCTATTTTCCCATCTCTAAACACTACCCCGATGCCTTCGCTGAAGTGGCTTTGGGATCAATAGCAGAACCGCGGAAACGAAGCACGATCGTATCTCCCGCTTTACGTTCCTTGCCCATGACAGGCAACATGGCAAAGTCATCAGTCACCAGAGGTTTCAGACCGTGGGAACACTCAATTCCACGGATACGGCCCAGCCGAACCGGAAACGGGATGGCAAGCGGTCGGTTGCCCCATTTGCCATCTTTAAGTATGGCAACCTTCACTTCAACGTTCTCTCCGGTATGACTCCAGGTTGCCTTCCATGCCGGGTTTTCAGAGTTATGACGTGCAACCCAGGCCGGATCGCCATAGAAGGCGACCACGTCTCGATCCCACAAGCCGTTAAACAGATCAATCATTTTCTTCTTATCGTGAACAGCAATGTTGTTTGCCTTGATCTCCTTGGTAACGGCCTCGTTGAACATTTGACTGCTGTATTTACGCAGGAGTTTGCTGAGGAGTTGATTGCGTGCCTGATTACTCGGCAGTTTGTCCAACATCGCTCTATTATCAGGCTTCTTCGCATACTCAGACACTCGCTTTCTAGCGGCGTTGTCGATGCTGTGGCGGTCCAGTTTGACGAAATCGAGGTCAGCGTTGGCTTTGTCGACAAACGATTTCTGCAGATTCCAGATCAGTGATTGATTGTTGAAGTAGAATGATTCTGACAAGTTGTACTGATTGCCGAAATAGCTACCTATTCCCCAACCCATATAGCCGTAAAAGGTCACAACAGTATAGCCGAACATCTGGTTTACGCCGCCAGTATGCATCTAGGCCGTTGTCATGCAGTTCTTTCTTGGGATATGTCCAATGAGGCAGTTGCCCATAGGCAGGTAGATCTTGACTCCGGGAGAATTGATATCGAACGTCTCCTTCTTGGAGTTTTCGCCATAGAGCTGACCGTTTTTGCACTTGAAGTCGCCAAAATGCTTGTTGAAGATCACCTGCCAGTTCCGTTCCGATGCGTGACCACTGGTCACAAACATATCCGGAGATTGTGTATTGAATGCATCAACCAAGCTCTTGACCGGATCGGGATCGACTGTGATTTCTTGCGTTTCGCCACCCGCTTTCTTAATGAAGAACTTGGTGTGATCATTTTCGGCACTGGCGAATCCATGGTCAAGATTTTTGAAGCTTCCAGGACCCATGCTGGAGGCGGCACTGGAGATGACGAGCGGCTCGGTGCATTTCGCTATCCGCAATGCATCCGATGCGTCGTAGCCAGTGACGATTCCCCAGCGAACGTCGGTGTATGGATCGCCGTCAAGCTTGCGGGTAAGTCGGTGAACAGCTATTACGAATGAGTGCCCCGCTTCTTCCGGTTGTGCAACAAACGCCGCGTAACGGGGATGCAATTTCTTCAGTTCAGGTAAGACTGCGGCCACCTTGTGCTTGGGGTAAACGATGAGCGACGCGTCGTATTTTGTGCGCAATGCTGTAACCACGGCCATCCAATCGGCTTGTTTTGCCGTCTCGTCGGAGACAAGAACCACATAACTGTTCTTCGCCTCGACTTCGGGAAGGAGTGGTTCCGCCTGAAGGAGGTCACTACAGAAACCCAAGGACATTGCCAACATCAGTAGCCGTGGCAGTCCAAGAATTTTTTTGTTTGCATTGGAGTGGTCCATTGAGGATCCGAAACAGTCGTCAGGTATTATGTTCATATCTTTCCTTATGTTTTGGGGGTCACATCCAAGCAATTAATATTACCATTTATTCCTTCCGACGCAACAGAAATCAATGCTATTCTAACGGTAGTTCGGGTCATCTAGGCCTCGAGTTAATAGAGAATGGCAAAACCGTATCCTCTTTTTTTGGTTCGGTTCAGTCGAATCTCTTGATTTTATCGATTCCCTCGAAAAACGAACAAGTTATAGCCTGACCCTAGTTTTCCTGTTCTAAAAGGTCTTTGAGAACAGAGCGCCACAATTCTTTGGGTTGTTTTTTCCGACTTCTCTAACCTCCAACCCTTTTCGGATGGGGTCGAGCTAAAAATCATGAGCATCCACCTCGTAGCAGAGGACTTACTTTTATTGGTTTAGTATCGAAAATTGAATCGTCGATCCGGCGCAACGTCTCCTTCGAGAAACAGCGATTCAACAGAGTTTAACTGAACGTTGTCGACCCACTTGAAATCAAATCCCTGCCCCGGGTTGCGAGGGAAGACGCTATTCGGAACGCTGATCTCCAGCTGCTTGCTCTGATAACCGATTGCAATCTTTCCCGAGACTTTCCATTTACCATTGATCCACTTGGCGCAGGTGGATTTTGATTCCGAGATGGCATTCCAGTTGATGGCCAGATCGCAGCTTTCCCAGCCGGTTTTCTTCTTCTGGTCTGTGTCGATCAGCAGGATCATCCAGTTGGGATCGGAATGCGGAGTCAGATCTTCTGCGGCGCTAACTATGAAGTGGACTCGGTCCTCGCCTTCGATGACGCGCGCGGAGAGGATGTCGTTCCGCCCGAAGGTGTTCGTATAAATCGTGTTCGGATCGGTGCCCCGAAATCTCCGATCCATCGTGTCGCCGGATGGGTCCACATAGGTGGCAGGGACACCTTCCCAATCTTCGAATTTGCCGTCGATCTGAATCTCGCGCGGCTCGGGACGTTCGGGTGGAGAGGAGAGCCCTTTGAACCGGCGGATGTGCCCGACCATTTGATAGTAGTAGCTGTCGGTGTAGCCACCTTTCATCGGAGCGATGTCGCGGCTGAACTCGGGGGTAAAGACATCGACAAACCAAGTGCCGTCCTTCATTGGAGACCGACCGGCGTAGACTGCTCCCTGGTCCTTCTTGATGAAGCGCATCGCGACCCACTCATTCCACCCACTGATCATGACCACCTTCGGATCGACTTCGTGAGCACGCTTCCACTGTTCTTCGCAAAATAGACCCTCGGAGGTGTGCTCCGTGAGGTAATCGGGCCCGACCGACGGTTCCGTTCCACCGTGATAGCTTTTTCCAATTGAATTGCTCGCATGCGAGGAGACGCTCACGGCGATCTGATCGGGAACATCCGGCGATTTACTCCAGCCATAGTCCTGCGGATACGTGTCGAGCCACTGCCAGTGATCCGGTACGGTCTTCGCGGCCGTCCACGCCCAACTTCGTTTGATCGTGAAGAAATCCGCCACTTCCTTGCGCAATTCAGGGTCACCGCCGATTCCGAAGATCAGCGGTTTACCTTCCCATTCAAACCAGAGCCCTGCAAATTTGGAATCTTTGTAGTAGCAATCATGGAGGACGTTGATGCATCGCCCGCTGCGAGAATTGGTCACAAAAGTCACCTGCGGTGCGCGAATACCCTCGCGGCGCATCTTCCGGATGACGGTCAATAACTGTTCGACAGTTTCTTCATACAGAAGATTGTTGGTTACATCCAGATAGATGAAGTCGACGCTGGCGTTGGCGAGCATCTGCATGTCGCGGCGAATCACCCAGGGATCGGATGAATGAAAATATCCGTACTCGGGCTCGCACCCGAAGTGGGTCGCCTTTTCCGGCCCCCATTGGCGCTTCGATTCATCAGGGTTCTTCTTCATTTTCTCCTACGGAACCCGCCTCTCCCCACTCCCAACATTATAAAAATCACCAATATCAGCAACCCCCGCATTGGCAAACTCCATAATCTTATCCACAACAGTGGATGAGAACCCCGCCAGATTCGTTCTTGATGATGCGTACGTAGGAGGACAGACACATCGGGTCGGGCTTGTACGCGACGATTTGTTTGAAGGGGAATCTGCCGCTCGGAGTCTGCAGCCAGGGGCGATAGGAGGTCTCTCGTCCGAAAACAAGTCTCCTGCTGTTGTCAATATGGACGACGATGTCCGCATACTTTCCGGTTATCGCAGGCCTGTCCAGCGAACCAGACGGAATATCGGAGACATTCCAACGTTTTTTCCATGCCATGATTTGTTCTGTGTTGGGCTTGGAATAAGGCACGTCCATATGTATCTCAGAAAGCGGAATATGATAATCCAGTCTCGTGTAATATGCGTAAAGATCGGATCCTGTAGCTCCGCGAGAGAGAGCCGGATACACAATTCAAGCCAGAAATAACAATGCAACGGTCTTTTTCATGATCATGTCCTTTTACTCATTTCGGTTCTTGGTTGTTTATGCTTAGCCCCAACACTTAGTCCTCTTACACTTAGTCCCCCTGCACTTCGTCGTTACCACTTAGTCGGGAAATAACTCGCAATCACCGACTAAGTGTGTCGACTACGTGTGTCGACTAAGTGTAGCGACTAAGTGTGTCGACTACGTGTTTCAAAAGGTGGTATCAAAAGCTATCGCCGTGAGTAAAATTCTAAATCAATGGCTGACCCCTAAGTGTCCCTGGAGTAACTCAACCATTTCATGGCCCATATCACTTCCGAGCGTATAATAGGAAAAGAAACTGTTGAACCAGTGAATACTCGCATCATTAAATCCAGAGTATTCCTGTTTGTGAGCCGGCATGGAGGAAACAAAGCCACATTTCCCGGCAAACTCCGGATGCAAGGCAGAGTCGCATACATTGGCCTGGGCTTGGCGTAGCATACGACCGTTGTCCCATTTAGGGTTATCCCAGCCGTGGAAACCGCTTTCGCCTATTACAAAGGGCAGGTCCGGGACCTTAAATTCCTTTCGCAGATCATTAATCAAATTGGTGAGATTCTCTTCGTAGTGGATTACCCGGTCGTCCGCCAAATCGCTGAAACCCTGGTGCCAGGCAAAACCCGCCAGTTCGTAATCAAAGCCTTTATATTCCGGGAAATAACTGCCGATATCATCAAGTACCTTGTGAACGATTTTCACCATCTGTGTGTAGCGGTGACCACACTTTCCTCCGGAACTGGGCGGACGGAAGTCGCCCGACAGGCTCTGGGCGCCCCAGGCAGTTTTTAAAAGCAGCACAGGGCCGTCCAGGGATTTACCCACTCCCCAGCCAAACCCAAACTCCGGTCCAATCACAAGGGCTTCCGTCGGGTTATGCCCCCCATATCCAATAGCCAAATTGCCGCTAGCGATATCCGTATTTGTTCTCTCATAGTAAATTTTGACATCATCCCGCTCAACGTAATTTTCACCGGCATCCATTAAATGTGCAAAATCAGGGCCGGTTTTAGGATTGTCTATCAGCCACCGCAGACCTCCCTTGGGTTTATCAAAAGGGTGCTTTTCACTAGCTTCTGCTAACCCGTAACCCTGCATGTTTGACTGGCCAGCCAGGATAAAAACTTTAAGAGTTTTTGCCGCGTCGCCTGCCGGAACCGCTTGAACATTGCGGGAATTGCCGGTGACGGATTTTGCAACTCCATCGGCCTGTATTTTTTCAACACTAACTTTTTCAGCTTGCGCCGTGAGGCCAGCCACAAAAGCCAGCAAAAACACCGCACAATATCCAAACTTCTTTTTGTTTTGCTTATTTAAAATCATCATCATTTATCTCCTTTTGTAACATCTGTATTGCTCATAGTTAAGGGTCTTCGCCCTTCGGTATTAATGCAGGGCACCTATGATTTTTGTTATCGAATCAAAACATACGCCTCTGCGCTTTTTATTTTTAGCGATACGTCACCGCACAAGGCTTTGCCGCACAAGTCAGCGTTAAAAAAATTACAAGCGCACTCCTTTTTTAGCGGGCGATCCAATCGCTTTTTGATCTCTTCACGACTCTCACGCCTGGCCCTCTTCGTATGGAGTGATATAAGAGCGTCAATCGCAGCAGGCTTTATCGACACCTTTGGATTAAAGGATTTCGAAGCGACATAGCTCTCAAGGCTTTTATGCAACTGACGAGCCGCATATCTGTTGTCCAGGTCAGATGACAAGTCCAACGAAGTTACAAGCACTTTGCCTTTACCTATTCTGGCCTCAAACAGAACACTGAGACAGCGGTTGCCGATAAACGAATCGATCATTCGTACGACATTTTCAGGACGCGGATTCATGCTGTCAAGATCCAGCACACGCGAGGGTCTCAGCACATCCCACCACTGCCAGTTGCTGTAAACTTCTGTTGGAAACTCTTTAAAGGCAGCGTGTGCGGGATCGCATAAAATTCCCATCGTCAATGCATGCTGATGCCGTTTCATGATCGGATTCCAGAAGATGGTTGTAAAGCAGCCGCGCGTAGCACCGGGGATTTGCTCTTTTGGCAGCTCGACAACCACCGTTGCGCCGGCAGCGACTTCAGCGGCGATCTCGGCAGACCATTTTTTGACCCATCGCACCGATTTGCCTTTTGTCTTATCGGGAGTAGGATAGACCCACAAATCCCAGCTATTGGAAACCTCGCTTTGCTGGATAAACACGCGCAAAACCGCTTTGACAGGAGCAGACACGGAGCCAAACGGAACTACCACCTTACCAACACGAGTCAATCCGCCAGTAGGGATATCACGCCGCTTGAATCGTCCCTCGGCGATTGAGCCGCCCTTCTCTGTAGATAACTGCCACTGGAATTCAATGTTCTTAAGGTCGTTAGGGCCGTAATGCGCCACATCAACATCGGCTGTCAGAGAATCTTTATTGCTAAAAGTTCGTCTGGGTAATCTTGCCAGCGGAACGGTCTGGCTGCAGAACTGACGGAACTGTTCCGGTGTCACAATGCCCTTGGATTTACGCAGTGCCGTTACGATCCCAATCATAGAGGTTCCCTGAGGCGGATGGTCGTGAAAACCAAGCAGCTGAACTCCGCCCAGTCCGGGCGTACGCAGGGTCGATTCGATCTCCTCTTTATAATAGGAGCAAGCTAAAGTTTCCCGAGGCACGCACAAAGTCATCGGCCAGCGAGAAATGTAGCCCTGCCTTTGATAGCCAACTGCGTGCCGACCTGCGACAGATTTCGCATACCAAACTCAGTGGATTGGATGTCGCTGGCCTGAGAATTTTCCAACTGGGCGACCAAGCGGTAAAGGTACGGATCGAACTCGTCCCATAAACGCATATCCTTGCCAAATGTGAGTTCAAATTCAGTAACCTGGCATCCGGGTTTTGCCGCAGCGCTAAGATCATACACATGCGGTGATACCAGGGTGTCCTGAGTGCCCAGTGCCGTTCCATTAAGCCATACCGCACTAACCCAGCCGCAACGCTCGAGGAACAGATCGATATGCCGCTGACAATCCGCCTTTGACAATTCAATCTCGCGCTGATACCAGGCCGCTCCGATGTATTCAGTTGTCGGGGTCAGAGAGCTTATAACTTTCTTAGATGGAACAGGCCCGATTTCATTGCTCTGGGTCGTGCCTGGAAGTGTGACCGTCAACGACTTGATATCGCGATCCTGCCAATTTTCCGACTGACCGCGGTTATTCGGCTCCAGCTTGCACTCCCACTGGCCAACAATTAAAACAAAATTAGGTTTTCCAGTATCATTTGCTCCAAATACAGGAAACAAACTTGATTGTAGTAATATACAAAAAATTGAAATAGTTAATTTCAACTGCGATCCATTGTATGCATATTTGCAAGACATAATTTCTTCCTTAAAAACTGTGAACTGGGATTTCCATAAAAATCCGTGAAGCGTCAATAGATTCGAGAGATTCGAGTTAATCGAGAGGGGCGAAATCGTGTCCTCTTTTTTTTGGTTCGGTTCAGTCGAATCTCTCGATTTTATCGATTCCCTCGAAAAACAAACAAATCATTGCCTGACACCAGGCTTTTTCAGCGGAACCGAAGGAACACATACTTTTACACGTGCTCGTACACGCGAATCTCCAAAACCTAGGGTGGGGTAGAGGAAAAAGAGATAAAAGATAGTTGCATCGCTTCTAATTTACATGAAATATTCCGGGCTCTTTACTTCAGTGCTCCTGTCAAGTGCCCAAGCTTCGCCGCAGCACCGATTTCCTTGCCGTCAGCCAGGATGTGGAGACCTCTCCCTTTTCCGTATTTTCGGCCTGTCCTGTCGTAGAAAATCGTCAGCATCCGTCCATGATAAAGCACGCCGTCGAGGCAGAAATAGTCCCAGGTGTTGTCAAGCAGCAGTGGATTAACCTCAACCGTATCATCCGCCCGCGGACGCAATCCGATGAGCCCGGTTATGATCAGGTCGCAGTAAGTGGAATGGTTGTAGTCCTTGCCGCGTTCCACCCCGCCTTTACCTGTATCCCACGTTCCATTCTTCCACACTTTGAGTCGCGACCGGGATATCCAATCTCCGGTATAGGGGTTTAAATTCTCGTCGATCCAGGGAACGACCATGCCGTCAGCCCTCTTCAAGTGGTGGGATCTTGTGTAGATCTTGATCGTTTTGAAATAATCTTTTGCAGATATTGCATGCTGTGGATAGTCGTTCAGCACATTCGCCATGGCGGTTAGGGTAATGGTGGTAGCGAAGGGCCAGCTCGGGCCGTTCCACTGACACTCATGATCCTTGTATGAAATGGAGAAACCGGGATTACGCTGCTCGGCGGTCGTGGGTCCGAAAGGCGCGTAGAATCCCTTCGGATCCATCAGCTGCTTCCAGGCAACTTCGTAGCCCTTGTTCTTATCCGGTAAGTTGAAATACCAGGGGGTAAACCCATGCAACTCACGAACATCAACCTGCTCGGCCTGCTCACCACGAGTCAGGACCTTGAAGAACTTGGCATCGTCGTCCCAGAGTTTTTCAAGAACAAGCCGTTTGATCCGCGTAGCCTTTTCTTTATAGGCCTTGACTATTTCAGGTTTGCTGGCCCGTTCGGCGATAGCCGCAATGGCCAGCGAATCGCCGTACATGTAGGAATTGATCGTTGGACGTTTGCCCTGACCGTTGTGACCGTTCCCTCCGATGGAGACCTCCATGCCGTCGCGGTCGTCTTTCTGCCAGAAAAGCCCATCCGGCTCGAGCTTAGCTTTCTCCCATGCCTCATAATTGCGAACCAAATCCGGGAGCAGATCCACGGCCCGGGAAAAGTCGCCCATAACCAAAGATTGCTGATAAACAGCATCGGCAGCCCAGAAACTGTACGCTCGCAGGGACCCCCCCTTGCGAAACCAGAAGACGGCGTAGTCATCCAGGTACTGTTTGTCGCGGATCCAGCGCCCCTCACGAAAATGGTGGCCGGCCGGACAGCTGATTGTGTTGTACTTGCCACTCCAGTTGACCTTGGGAAGGAACTCGGTGATTACGAATCCCTCCGGGGTCTGCTTGATATGCTTGCGGAAGGTCCACCATCGAAAGTGATAGATTTCCTCGATGTCCTTGTCCGGACACTCGAACAGGGGCACATTGCCAGCCATCCAGTCCGCCGTGGCCTCGTTCGATATAGTCTGTTTAAAGAGGTCATGATCCTTACGGTTGAAGGCCTTGACATAGTTCCGCAGAGCGTCGGTTTTCAGGATCGCGGGCCCTCGATCAGATTGGCCGGAAGACGCTTCAGCTCCGGAGGTCACACTAGCGACTCCGGTGATCGTCACGGCGACCAGTGTCAGGATGGTTTTGAATCTATGTATGTTTTTCATTAGTTAAAATTCCTTTTTTTTAAAGCTTCAACAGAGAGATCTATCTGTCCGATTGGATGATATTTCTCTGTCTGCTTATCCTTTCCGTACCCGGCAATGCAGTAGACAGCCAACGTATTGACACCTTTTTTCAAATGTTTTCTTTCAGCATCTGACAGGATGATCTTCTCATAACTGGGGAAATGGGCTGACCATGGATAGGATCTGATCTTATTGCCATTCAGATAGATTGTATATCCCTTAGCTGTCAATAGCCACAAGCGATAATAATCATAGTCGAGGTCAGCGTCAGTCACTTCAAAAGTTGTTCGCGACAGAAGAAACTCGCCATCCCCCCAGTCAGAATTATTTTTAAAGAAGTGATCAGGAGTCGATATCCAGCCGCGACCATGTCCTGTTGCAATGAACTCACCCACACCGATCGGAGCAGTTCCGCTTTTCCACTGGCTGTCATCGAACTCAGGCTTAAACCACTTGTCCAGGCCTGTCGGCAGCGTAGCAGTACGGAAGCGTTCCCAGACGCGAGGATGCATCTTGTCCTTTTCCGTCAATGGATCGAATGTGTAATATCGCCAGATACGTTCTGCCGGTCTGGGTGAACCAATTGCCTGCCAACCGGTAATCTGTTTCTTCAATCTGGTTAGATCAAGAATTATATCAATCAGCAGGCTTTCTGTCTTCTTGTCGTCGACCGAGGCAAGACGTTTGATTAACTCCGGGCGGAAAACTTTGAAAAGAATGTCGCTCAGTCGTTTCTTATCCTGCAGCGAGAGAGTCTTGAGGGCCGGGAACAACCCGACAAAGCGATCACTCACGTATCCGTCCTTGACCTTGACTAGCTTCATCAGATTTGCGGTATCCATTTTGTTCAACCAACCACTCTCTACCAGCACCTCGGCCAGATCTGCCGAAGCCTCTGGCGCCTGTTTGATAGATGTCAGCGCCACCTCGATGATGCTGGCTGTTCCCTCCAGCGAGCGCAGGTACTTGCCTACATCCGGCCGAACCTCACTCTGCAGGGCAGCACGCGTGAATCCGGCAATAATCAGTTTGCCGATCGGACTGTCATGCCTGCTTTTTGCCAAGGCTTTCTGGAGTTGTAAAACCATATTGTGACGAGGGTTGTAGGAATATTCCCTGATCATTACATCCGTAATGGCGGGCAGGTATTCAGCAAAGAGTTTCTTGTCGCTTTGCAGACCCATTAATGCATTGAATGCGGATTTACGCAGCCACCAATCTTCATTGGTTGTCCACGGGATGATCCTGGATATGTTCTGCAGAATCACCTCGGTCGGGGCATGACTCAGGG
>Ga0307990_1003057_pt1 | contig 13004 bp, 8 predicted proteins | sample EllFjometagen129_FD_203168 | JGI IMG/M metagenome (GOLD analysis project Ga0307990, IMG submission 203168) | Marine microbial communities from Ellis Fjord, Antarctic Ocean - #129 | ecosystem: Environmental > Aquatic > Marine > Unclassified | place: Southern Ocean | collected 2014-10-08
AAACCCAACCAGCACATCGACATCGCTGTCCGGCCTAAAATCATCTCGCAATACGGAACCAAACAGGGCGAACTCAACAATACGCCATTTTTCGCAGAATGCGATAATGCTTTGTCGGGGTAGTTCAATCCTCGCACTCACAGGCGGACCTCCACTAAATCAGTATTCGATGTTTGTTTTCTTGCCATCAATGACCTGTCATTTCTGTTTTACGTGACTGCTAAAAGGTCCCTTTATTCGACAGGTTACCTTCGAATAAATTTTATCTTAGAATTGAAACTCAATTCTACCCATTAACTGGATAACTACAAGGGTTTCGCAGGAAAAACAGCAAAAGTGGGATTACTCATGGTATAAAAAAAGGCCCAGGATAATCCCAGGCCTTTTCCAATTCTATTTTTTCATCAGCGTGGCACTTAGATACCGTTCTGATCCCGTCTGATGATGTCGGCGTTGGAGCAGTTGCGTTTTACTGCGTAGCCCTTGAGGGGCAGGATATGTTCGTGAACGGCGTCGATGATGTCACTGGGATACGGGAAGAAGCTGTCTTCAACTTCATCCGGTGGGGTGATCCAGTTTCTGGCACCGACCACGACGGGTGGAGCGTCCAGTTCATCAAAGGCCATTTGGTTGATCTTGCTTGCCATGGTATGCAGGTAACTGCCGCGTTCGCAGGCGTCTGAAGCCAGCAGGATCTTGCGGGTCTTTTTCACGGAGTTGATCACGGGCTCGTAGTTAAATGGCACCATCGAGCGTGCGTCGATGATCTCGCAGGACAGGCCGTACTTTTCTTGAAGTTCTTTGGCTGCGTCTATGGCTCTGTAAAGTGTGGCACCGATGGTCAGGATTGTAAGGTCTGCACCTTCCTGACGGATGGCAGGTTCGCCGAATGGGATTTCGTAACGCCCTTCGGGTACGCCACCTTCGACAAATTCCTCGGCCATGCCGTAGAGGCGTTGACTTTCAAAGAAGATGACTGGGTCTGTGCCTGTCAGGGCTGAGTACATGAGGCCCTTGGCGTCGTGCGGCGTGGCGGGAAACACAATCTTAATGCCTGGAATGTGAGCCGCGATGGCTGTCCAGTCCTGGCTGTGTTGTGCACCATACTTACTACCTACGGACACTCTCAAAACCAATGGCATTTTGAGTAGGCCACCGCTCATGGATTGCCACTTGGACATTTGGTTGAAGATTTCGTCACCAGCACGGCCCATGAAGTCACAATACATCAGCTCGACCAGGGCACGTCCGCCCTCAAGTGCATAGCCCACTGCAGTACCCACGATTGAGGCCTCTGCAATGGGTGAGTTAAATAGTCTATGATAAGGCAGGCATTCGGTCAGGCCGCGATACACGGCAAATGCACCTCCCCAGTCACGGTTTTCTTCACCATAGGCGATCAGTGTGGGGTCTGTGTAGAACTGATCAAAGATCGCTTCGAACAGGCCATCGCGGATACCAATACAGCGTGTATCTTTGAGGCGTGTGCCGTTTTCATCAAAGGCGGAACGACTTCTTGAAGCCAGAGACTTGACTCTTGGGTTGTCTTCTTTGGCCATGAGTGCGTCGGGTTTTCTGCTGGTATCCAGGGAGTCCACCTTCTGGTTGGAGAACATGGTACGTTCCAGAAGATTGTTCTGGGCCATGAGGTCTGCTCGTGGCGAGATGGTGACATCCGAGGCTTTTGTCAGGGCCTTGGTCATCAGGCCTTCCATGTTGGTCTGGAGGGCATCAATGTCGTCTTGTGAGCAGAGTCCAGCTTTGATGAGACTGCTGGCAAAGTGAACGATGGGATCTTCCTGCTGCCAGGCTTCGATCTCGCTACGTTCGCGATAGCTGCTCTGGTCTGAAGGAGAGTGACCACTGAAGCGGTAGGTGATGGTGTCCAGAAGGACCGGGCCGTTGCCGTCTTCAATGATCTTGCGTTTTCTCAGGATGGCGTCAGCCACGGCCAAGGGATTATAGCCATCAACACGTTCTGAATGCATTTGTTCGGGATTGATGCCGGCGCCCAATCGGGCCAGGCTACCAAAGCCCATGGTTTCGCCTTCAGGTTGGCCGCCCATACCATAGAAGTTGTTGTAGAAATTAATGATAAGGGGTAAGCCGCCGCGGTGGGCTTCGTCCCAGAGTGTTTTGAATTGATCCATGGTGGCAAAACACAGGCCTTCCCAGACCGGACCGCAAGAGGATGAGGCATCGCCAATGTTACCGATTACGAGCCCTGGTTTTTGGTTCACTTTTTTAAACAGGGCTGCACCCACTGAGATGTCACCGGAGCCACCCACAATGGCGTTGTTGGGGTAAATACCAAACGGTGTGAAGAAGGCATGCATGGAACCGCCCATACCTTTGTTAAAGCCCACTTCGCGACCGAAGATTTCAGCCAGTGTACCAAAGATCAAAAAGTCAATGGCCAGGTCCTTTACGGAGCCCTTGGCATCCTTTTCCACAATCCTGAGGCAATCACCACCAAAGAATTCTTTCATGGTGGTCGTTAGCGTGGCTTCGTCAAGCTTGCGAATGGCGGACAGGCCTTTGGCAAGGATTTCGCCATGACTTCTGTGGCTGCCAAAGATATGATCATCAATGCCCAGGTGGAAGGCTTGGCCGACGGCGGAAGCTTCTTGCCCAAGCGAGAGATGAGCAGGCCCGTTGTGCATATATTCAATGCCCATGTAGGCACCACGCAGCTTGATTTCGTTGAGCATGTTCTCAAAATTACGAATGAGCATCATATCATGCTGCATGGCCAGGAGGTCTTCCTTGCTATACCGTTTCAACTCATCCTTGATGGAGGCGTCGTATTGGTTCATGAGGATGGATGAGAATTTAATCTTGCCCTTTTTCCGGACATCCTGAGGCAGGACCATTAGTTTCTTTGGCATAACTCGAACTCCTGTTTGATTGAGTGGTTTACTGGGTCTATGTAACTGGGATTCACTCTGTATCTTGGGGATAGACGACCTTGATCCCCTCACTCGCAAAAAATTGGGTCCAGGTGTCGTCTGGCCTGGCATCGGTGACTATGGTGGTCACTTTGTCCCATTTGACTATTCTATATAATGCTGGTGAACCGAACTTCGATTGATCCACCAGGAGTATGGCTTCTTTGGCATTGGACACGGCTTGTCCGAAGAGAGACGCACTCTCTATATCAATAGATGTAGGCCCAAAGTCCATGCCAATGCCGTCGCTGCCAAAAAAGGCTTTGTATCCCCGCAGTCGTTCCAAAGAGGCTGAGGCCATCGGGCCGACGGTGTCCAGGCGGTCGGGGCGGTATTGACCACCCAATAGAAGTACATTTAAGCTCGGAGCATATAATTCCTGAGCTGTGCGGATGGAATTGACAATCACAGACAGGCCTTGCTTACTTCTAAGTGGGCTGATCATTTCAAAGCAGGTGGTGCCTGAATCCACAAAGATCTGATCGCCATCTTGCACTAAGGTGGCTGCCAGTTGGCCCACCAGCTTTTTGGAATCTACATAACGCGTGGATTTGGAGATAAAGGAGTGGTCAGAGCCCCTGACCACAGTAGCGCCACCATGGTTTAGCCGGAGTTGGCCTTCTTCTGCTAAATTGTGTAAATCCCGCCTAACAGTCGCTTCAGAGACGTTCAAGTTTTTGGCAAGTACGCTGACTTCCACGTATCCGTGTTGGTAAGCCTGGGCCAAAATTGTCTGTCGTCTTTGTTGCATGGACGCTGTCATGCAGGGTCTCCGTGATCATGTGCTGTCATATTTTCTGCAATTAAATCAGAAATCAAACGACAAATCAACATTTAAATGTAGTTTTAATGCTTGAAATGTGAATGAAAATGAAGTATTTATGAGTGAATTATATCATTCTTAATTTCAGGAACTTGGAATGTATCAGGTATCACTAGGAAAAACTCGTCCTGCCATGCAGGAGGGCATCGTAGCCGAATGGCTTAAAAATGAAGGTGAGCAAGTGGCATCCGGCGATATTCTGGCTCGGATTGAAACCTCTGGTGTGGTATTTGAGCTGCAGGCATCCGTACCTGGCACCCTGTTAAAGCGGTGTTTTGATGTTGGCAAGGCGGTTTTGAAGACGGATGTGCTTTGTCTGATCGGCCAGCCCAATGAAAGCGTGCCACAAGATTCAGAAAAGACGGCTGAGCCTCCGATTGCTCCCGCAGCAAAGAAAGAGGGTGCGGCTTCTTGTGGTGAAGTGATTCCCGTTTTGATGCCTCAGGCGGGCCAAAGCATGGAAGAGGGTACCCTGCTGTCCTGGAAAATAAAACCTGGAGACCTCGTTTCGGTGGGTCAGGTGATTTTTGAGATTGAGACGGACAAGGCCACCATGGATGTGGAAGCTGTGGATGCTGGCCGTGTAGCAAGACTTGTGGCCCAAGAAGGCGATATTGTGGAAGTCAAGGTGCCTGTGGCCTATCTGGCCGACAATGATGCTGACGTGGATGCCCTACTGGGGACCTCGGCTCTAACTGCTGTACCGGTCACGACTGAGCCTGTGACTGTGCCAGCGGGTGTGGTGCCGGTGCTGATGCCTCAGGCAGGTCAGAGTATGGAAGAAGGTACGTTATTGGAGTGGAAAGTTCAACCTGGTGATGCCATCGAAGTGGGTCAGGTGATCTTTGATATAGAGACTGATAAAGCTACCATGGAAGTGGAGGCTGTGGACGCGGGCCGTCTGGCCCGGATCGTGGCTCAGGCTGGCGAAATCGTTGAGGTCAAGGTGCCTGTCGCTTATCTGGCTGAAGATGACGCCTCAGTGGATGCCTATCTGGCAGTCACTTCCTCACAGGATGGTATCGTCTCGGGGGCTCAGGTCTCAACATCAACAGTGTCGCAGGCAGCTCCTCAAGTTCATAAAACAACAGCCTCACAACAGGGTGGCCGCGTGAAAACATCGCCTGCAGCCAGGAAACTTGCGGCGCAGCGAGGTGTTGATCTTGCTGCGGTGACTCAAGGGTCCGGTCCGGGGGGGCGGATCTTGAGTTCTGATGTACTGACCGCCAAGGTGGGTGTTGTGGTGTCTGCTGATACTGGCCTCAGTAAGATGAGGCGGGCCATCGCACAAAACCTTTTGTATTCCAAACAGAACATTCCGCATTTCTACGCCAAGACCACGGTGAGTGCGGGCACACTCTATACGACGTATAAAAAGACCAAGTTGCAGTTTAAGTGTACGATCAATGACTTTGTGATTGCAGCCTGTGCCAAGGTTATTGGCGAACTCGAACCCTTTAGAAGCCAGTATGTGAACGACAATATCACTGTCTCTGGACAGGTCAATATCGGTATTGCCGTGGGTATAGACGATGGCTTGACTGTGCCCGTGGTTTTGGACGCAGACAAGAAATCGTTCGAAGACCTGGGTACACGCACACGTGAGGTTGTGGAAGCGGCTCGAAATGGCAAGCTTGAAGGCGTGGGCCAGGGCATTTTCACGATTACGAACCTGGGCATGTTTGGTGTGGAAGATTTTCAGGCCATTATTAATCCACCGGAATCTGCGATCCTGGCAGTGGGTGCTTTACGTGAAGCGGCTGTCGTGGAAAACGGTGAACTAAAAGCGTCCCGCGTGATGAGCCTGTGTGTGAGTGTGGATCACCGGGTGATTGACGGTGTGGTGGCGGCCCAGTTCCTCGCCCGCATGAAGGAATTGCTGGAAGCACCGGAGCAACTGCTTTGAAGGTAAGAAGGCCGGAAGGTAAGAAGATCAGAGGTTTGGGATCAGATCCGCAACCGTTTTTAACAAAGGAAAAGTAAGACCGATGAGTAATCAGTTTGACATAGTCGTGATCGGGGCAGGGCCCGGTGGATATATTGCTGCACTCAAGGGCGCTCAGAAGGGCGCCAACGTGGCGATTGTGGAAAAACATCATCTGGGTGGTACGTGCCTGAATTACGGATGTATTCCTTCCAAGGCATTGTTGGCCTCCTCTGAATTGTTGCACAAGATCAAGCAAGCCTCTTGCCTGGGCGTGACCGTGGAGGGGGCTGTGTCTTATGACTGGACCAAGATTCAAAAGCGCAAAGACAAGGTTCTGAGCACCTTGCGCGGCGGGATCAAAGGGCTGTTTGGTGCGCGCAAAGTGACGCTGTTTTCCGGGACCGCCAAGTTTAGAGGGCCTGGTAAAATTCAAGTGACCTACGCAGATGGCTCTACTGAAGCGATTACCGGTAAGCACACGATCATTGCCAGTGGTTCTGTGCCCACAAAGATTCCCGGGTGGCCCACGGATACCAATTTGGTGTGTACGTCGGACGAAGCGCTACATTGGAATGAGTTACCCAAGAGTTTGCTCATCGTGGGTGGGGGTGTGATTGGCTGTGAATTTGCCTGTATGATGCACGAATACGGCGTTGATGTTACGGTTGTGGAAATGATGGATGGCCTGCTACCTGGTATGGAGCGACAACTGGGTATGGCACTCGAAAAATCCTTAAAGAAACGGGGCATCAAAATCCTCACGTCTGTGAAGGTTGAGGCACTCACGGCTCAAGGTAATGCTGTGGCAGCTTCAATCTCTGGTCAGCCTGAGCTCAAGGTGGACAAGGTACTGGTGGCCATTGGCCGTCGTCCCAACACAGAGGCACTTGGTCTGGACAGCATTGGCCTGGACACGGATCGAGGTTTTATCGCTGTGAATGACAGAATGCAGACATCAGTTGCAGGTGTGTACTGTATTGGTGATGCCAATGGCAGGTGCCTTCTTGCCCATGCGGCCAGTGCGCACGGTGTCACAGCCGTGGAAGATGCTCTGGGGCACGGCAAGGATTTGACCCTGCCTGTGCCCGGTGCTGTGTATACGTTCCCCGAAGTGGGCGCTGTGGGTTTGACCACACAACAGGCCAATGACCAGGGCATCCCTGTCCGCGTGGGTGAATTCCCGATTGGTCACCTGGGCAAGGCCATGGCTGTGGGTGAAGAATTTGGGTTTGTGCGTGTGGTTTCGCATCGGGACACGGATGCACTGCTTGGCGTCCATATAATTGGTCACAACGCCACAGAAGTTATTGAAGCGGCCACGGCCATGCTGGGTCAAAAAGTCAGCACCAAAGATCTGGGCGAAATGATTTTTGCCCATCCCACAATCGGGGAGGCCGTCAAAGAGGCGGCTGAAGATGTATTCTCGCAAGCACTCCATCTGCCCCCCGTTCAGACCGTGACTGTGACGGGTGAAGTCGTGGAAGTATAGAACTCAGTTTTTAGTTTTTGGTTTTAAGTGTTAAGTTATTTGATTTATTCCGGCTGGGCCGGAATGGAGTTTTACCTATGTCGGATTGTTTGCAGTTTCTTCAGGATTTGGGTGACGTTGAGACATTGACCCGGGCTGCCAAGCAGGGTGATGCTCTTGAAGGGCGGCCTGCGTTCAATAGTCACGTGCATTTTCCTCCCAATTTCTCGGCATTTGATTCTGTGGATCAGGCGATCAACATGGCGGCGGATCAAGGCATTGGTGTATTGGGTACCGGTAATTACTATGACTATTCCGTGTACAAGGATTTTGTCACTCTCGCTCGGAAGCAAGGCATATTTCCCTTGTTTGGCACAGAGATCATTGCCCTAGACAGGGACTTACTCGGCCGTGGCATCCGTGTTAATGATCCAGGTAATCCTGGCAAGATCTATATTTGCGGCAAGGGCATTACGGCGTTTGAATCGCCAAACAAAACAGCCAAGAATTTATTGGCAACGATTCGGCAGGGCGATGAAAAACGCATGGCCGCCATGATCAACAAAATGGCCGCCATCTTCAAGCAGGCAGGCCTTGATACACAATTAGACTCAAATGCTGTGATCAGCCGTGTGGCAAAGCGACATGGTTGCGATCCCAACACTATAGTCCTCCAGGAACGGCACGTAGCTCAAGCGTTTCAGCAGATCGTTTTTGAGCGAGTAGACATCAATGTATACCTTGACATGTTACAGAAGATATTTGGTACGTTACCAAAATCCACTCTGGATGACGCGGTCGGGCTGCAAGGTGAGATACGTTCGTTTTTGATGAAGGCAGGTAAGCCCTGTTTCGTCCCGGAGGACTTTGTTGATTTAAACCAGGCAAGCACACTGATCCGTGAACTTGGTGGACTTGTCTGTTATCCCGTTCTGGCCGATGGATCAAATCCCAGAACTGAATATGAGGCGTCTCCTGCTCAGCTTGTGGAGAGCCTCAAGGCCCATGGTATCAATCTGGTTGAGTTTATTCCCATCCGTAATGAGAGTGATGTGCTCATTGAGTATGTCACGGCTCTGCGTGATGCCGGTATTGCAGTCGTGGCGGGCACGGAGCACAACACACTGGACTTAATTGATCTGGCACCGACGTGCAAAGGTGGAGTGCCCATCCCTGAGGCCATTCAGTCCATCTTCTGGGAAGGCACGTGTGTCATCGCAGCCCATCAATACCTTATGGCCTTGGGCGAACCAGGTTTCGAAGATGCCCAGGGTACGCCCCATCCTGATCACGAGTCTGCCGGAGACCGTATCAATGCTTTCAAACAACTTGGCGAGACAGTGATTGGGACCTATTTGAAGACAGAAAACTGAAAGGATATTAAGTTAATATGAGCATACAACCATCCATGCTCTGCCAGGTGGCTCCGGTTTTACGTGGGGTGCTGGCAGAGTCTTCTATTTTACCCCTTGTGGCATTCAGTGAAGAAACCGGTCCTGCTGATGTGACAGTCACACTGTCGACTAATCCAATTATGCCCCAGCTCAAAGCCGCTCTCGCCGGATCGGCCAGTTCGGCCAATTCGGTGACCCGTGTTTATGTGGAAGGGGTTGGCACATTTACAGCGACCTCAGCGGATGACGTGTGTGATGGGCGCGTGGCCGGCAAGGTGGCTGTGGTCACGGGCGCTGCCCAGGGATTTGGCCTGGAAATTGCCCAGGAACTCGCCTGTCAAGGCGCTGTGGTCGTTCTGGCGGATATCAATGAGGAGACCGCTTCAGCCGAGGCCAAAAAGCTGGAAGCCGAGGTGGGGCAGGGACGGGCCATGGCTGTCAGTATGAATGTGACCCATGGCGAATCGATTGGGCGGGCCTTGAATGAGGTGGTCAAATGCTATGGGGGGGTGGATTTGTTTGTGTCCAATGCTGGTGTGCTGAAGGCCGAGAGTGTCAAGACGCAGTCGCTCAAGGATTTCCAGTTTGTGACAGACGTGAACTACACGGGGTTTTTCCAAAGCGTGCAACAGGTGGCACCCATCATGGCAGCTCAGCATGCTGGCTGTGCAGACTATACCAGTGATATTATTCAGATCAATTCGAAGAGCGGCCTGGTGGGATCCAACCGAAACGGTGCCTATGCGGGCAGCAAGTTTGGCGGCGTGGGCCTTGTCCAGTCCTTTGCCATGGAACTTATAGAAGACGGCATCAAGGTGAACGCGATTTGCCCAGGCAACTTTTTTGATGGGCCACTCTGGTCGAATCCGGACAACGGTCTTTTTGTCCAGTATTTGAGAACCGGCAAGGTGTCGGGTGCCAAGACCATTGAAGACGTGAAAAAGTTCTACGAATCCAAGGTGCTCATGGGACGGGGTTGCACCACCTCGGATGTAATGAAGGCTGTGTTTTACCTGACAGAGCAACAGTACGAAACCGGACAGGCTGTGCCTGTGACCGGCGGGCAGGTGATGCTGCATTAGAAGGACAGTGTTTAGTGTTTAGTGTTTAGTATTAAGTGTTTGGTGTTTAGTGTTTGGTTATTTGAAATGGGCTCTGCCCATGTTGATTGTTATAAAGGAATGAATAAAATGAATATACCTTCTAAACAGGTGGCGATTCAACTCGTGGGGCCTGATCAATTAGTTCTCAATACGGAAAAAACCGTGGAATCAGTGGGGCCGTATCAAATCCTGGCACGTGTGAATGCCGTGGGCCTGTGCTATTCGGATTTGAAGCTGCTCAAGCAATTCTCCGAGCATGCTCGTAAGAGTGATATTCTCGAGGGTATTGACCCGGCCATCCTGGATGAACTGCCCACCTATTGCCCCAATGACAAGCCGACTGTGCCTGGCCACGAAGCGGTTTGTACCATTGTGGCTGTGGGTGACAAGGTGACACACCATAAACTGGGTGAGCGTGTGCTCGCGCAGACAGATTACAGATGGCTCAAGACTGCGGGGTCCAATGCGGCCTTTGGATACAGCTTTGAAGGGGCCCTGCAGGAATATGTATTGATGGATGAACGCGTTATCGTGGACCCTGCCACCAATGAAAGCTTCCTGGTCACTGCGCCGGATCACCTGGGTGCAGCCGCTGTAGGGTTGGTAGAACCCTGGGCTTGTGTGGAAAGTTCGTACATCACCGAGGAACGACAAACCCTCCTGTCCGGTGGTAAGCTGCTGGTCGTGTGCGAGGCCGGGGCCGAGGTCCTTGGTCTATCAGAGAGTTGCTCACTTGCAGGAAAGCCCGGGGCTGTGACGGCCTGTTGTGCGGACCCATCTCAGCTGGAGGTGGTGAAGGGCCTGGGTGCGGCTGTGGCGGCTGTGAAGTCAGTGGGTGAATTGGTGGGGCAGGTGTTCGACGACATTATCTACTTTGGCGCGAGCAAGGCCACACTGGACATTCTCAATGACAATCTTGACAGGGGCGGCATCATCAATATTGTACTCGGGGGGCAAACCATTGGGGCACCCGTGACTGTGGGTGTGGGACGCGTGCACTATGGACTGACACGCTGGATTGGCACAGCAGGCGGCAATGCAGTCGAAAGCTATGACATCATTCCTGCCACAGGTGAAATTCGCGATCAGGATCGCGTGGCCGTGATCGGCGCAGCCGGTCCCATGGGGCAGATGCATACCATTCGGCTGGTCTGTTCTGGAAAAGAGGGCATTTCCGTGGTTGGCACGGACCTGGATGACGAGCGTCTGGCCTCTCTGGCGGGCAAGGCCCAGCCCTTTGCAGATAAGCTTGGCGTGTCATTGGAGCTGATCAACACGCAAGAGGCGTCTCTGGACGGTACCTTTGATTATGTGGGTATTATGGTCCCAGTGGCGCCATTGGTGGCACAGGCCATCGCCCAGAGTCGGGACAAGACCCTGATCAATGTGTTTGCCGGGATTCCGGCTTCCCTCAAGTATGATCTGGATCTCGACACCTACATCCAGAATCGCTGCTTCATGTTCGGGACCAGTGGATCGCGACTCAGTGACATGACCAGTGTGCTGGAGAAGGTCGTCACCGGCCAACTCGAGACCAGTGCCTCGCTGGATGCGGTTAGTGGTATGGCCGGGGCCATGGATGGGCTCAAGGCTGTGGAAGAGCGTGCATTCAGCGGCAAGATCGTTGTGTATCCGGCGATCAAGGACATGCCCTTGACGCGTCTGGAGAAAATGGCTGAGCTGTACCCCAGCGTGGCCGAGAAGATGGACGGTCTCATGTGGACCCTGGCGGCTGAAGAAGAGCTGCTTAAAGTCGCGAAATAGAGTGAAAATAAGTTGTCTCGCGCAAAGCCGCAAAGCCGCCAAGTTAGCGGCATGAAGCACTAATAGTCAAGTAGAGAGCACCCGATAAAATAGGCTAAGTTTATTGGTAAAAAGAAGCTCTCAGATGAAACGTAAGACTCATACTCCAGAACAGATTGTCAAAAAGCTTTGACAGGTAGATTCGCGTATTTCTCAAGGCATCTTCGACCTTCAAATCTGTTAAAACGGTGTTGAAGTGGGAATCGCAGGCTCCGCGGCTGCATTGACATATCCCAGCAGGGCCGGTATAGTGTCAACTGAATCTGAGAGTTGTCCATGCTGGCGGTTGTCAAAAAGCTGAAAATGGGGAACAAACTCAGTCTTCCGACTTGGATTTCTGTAGATCGCTAACCTAAAGATGGCTATTATGCCTAAATTGACGAAACACAAGCATCAGACGATTGTTCGTTTCATTGAGTCGAATCGTCTGATATCGAATGAATACCACTTCCTCGGATTTGAAGGGAAGCGGGAGGCGAATGGTTGATGGCACAGGCCGATTTATTAGTAGAATTGCTAAAGAGTGCAAGCAATGATGACAAGTTGACCTTTCGCAAGGCTGCTGAGTCTCTTATTCAGGAAGAAAGGTCGAAAGGGCATCGTATTCTGGCTGATCGCTTGGCTAAGTCGTTACACCCCCAAGCAGTCCCCATGGGGCGAGGACTCGCGCCTAAGCAGAATGGAAGTAATGGTCAGTATAAGGATTTGGTTTGTGAAATTGCCCCTGAACGCTCGCTAGACAGCCTTGTATTGCCCAGAAAAATCCATGATCAAATCAAGGAGGTTGTGGAGGAGCAACATCGATCTGAGTTGCTGCACGCGCACAATCTGCACGCCCGTAACCGACTTCTGTTTGCCGGTCCGCCGGGTAATGGCAAAACATCCTTGGCGGAGGCTTTGGCTTTTGAGTTGTTATACCCCTTGGTGGTTGTTCGGTATGAAACCCTGATTGGAAGTTATTTGGGCGAAACGTCAAGCCGCCTGAAACATGTCTTGGATTATGCAAGAACGCAGCGGTGTGTATTGTTTTTTGACGAATTTGAAACTCTTGGCAAGGAACGCGGGGATACCCACGAAACAGGGGAAATCAAACGGGTAGTGAGTTCACTGCTTCTGCAAATCGATGATCTGCCAGACTACGTTGTAGTCGTCGCCGCAAGCAATCATCCGGAATTGCTGGATAGAGCGGTATGGCGACGTTTCCAAGTACGAGTCGAGTTGCCAATGCCCACACGCCAGCAATTGACACAATTTATTGAGTCAATTGGCCAGCGATGCAGAACTGATTTTGGTTATGCATCGGAAACCTTGGCGAAACACTTGCTGGGATCAAATTTTTCTGAGGCCGAAGAATTCTGCTTGAGCGTGGCACGTCGGGCAGTTCTCAATAAGAAAGCTGACAATGCCCAAGCGATTACTCGGCTACATCTGGAACATTGGCGAGATAGATTAAAACCTACCTAGAATCTAAGCAGTGGGAGAATTAACAATGGCCGATCACCTGCCCCTTTTGGTTTTTTCTCGGGCAAGGACGATCT
>Ga0307990_1003058_pt1 | contig 13002 bp, 13 predicted proteins | sample EllFjometagen129_FD_203168 | JGI IMG/M metagenome (GOLD analysis project Ga0307990, IMG submission 203168) | Marine microbial communities from Ellis Fjord, Antarctic Ocean - #129 | ecosystem: Environmental > Aquatic > Marine > Unclassified | place: Southern Ocean | collected 2014-10-08
CCTTAGATTAGTAAATGATGGTAAAGCTTGGTATTTAATAGCTTATGATTTAGTTAAGAAAAATCTAAGGAATTTCCACTTATCTAGAATGGAAAACCCACAGGAATTGATTAAAAAATATACTTATGATGAAGATCAAATAAACTTAGAACAATATATTTCCTCCGGATTTGGTATTTTCATGAATACTGTAAGTTATATTGCAACCATTGAGTTTTTTGATAAAGCTGCTAAAATGGTCCGGACTCAAACTTGGCACAAAGAACAAAAGGTCAAGATAATTGAAAATAAACTATTTTTAACAATACCCTTTTGCTCCTATGATGAAATTTTATCAAAAATTTTATCTTATGGTTGCTTAGCAAAACCAACAAAACCTCAAAAACTTGTTGAAATGTGGCGCTCAGAAATTAAAAAAATGAATAATTTAATATAATTTTCTCAGGGACATTATATGTCCTTGCTCCTATATTAAGATGGAAACATACTAAAGGAGAGCCCATATGGAAAAAATATATTTATTTGACAAACCCCTTGATTACAAATTAAGTAATAAAAAACTCCTTATCTCTTTATTAATCTTAATTGTTGTGTTTTTTCCAATTATCATTGTTTTAGGGGCTATTTTACCATTGTTCAAACGATAAAACTCCTTTTCGAAATTTTTCTTCACTATTATTGCACTCTGGTGAAGAAATTACTCTTTTCCCCCTATTTTTTTTATATAGGGGGTTTCTTTTTATATCTTTTTTTTTGATAAAGTAAAATGACTTATAAATAAGTCATAAAAAATCACAACTATTTAAATTATAGTTTTTATTAGGAGTTTTTATTAGGAGTTTTTATGTCGGATAAATTTATCTCGGGCGCAGTCTATGGCCCAAGTGACAAACCACCAATCGGTGAATGGGTTTTTCTAAGTATTCAACACGTATTTGCCATGTTTGTAGCAACAATATTAGTACCTATTCTCACGGGACTAAGCCCTAATGCTGCTCTTTTTAGTGCTGGTACAGGTACCTTGATTTATATTGCATTAACAAAAGCAAAAGTTCCAGCTTTTTTAGGAAGTTCTTTTGCCTTTATACCACCAATTATTATGGTTAGTGCCGCTTTTGGTCTTCCATATGCTCTCGGTGGTGCTTTTTGTGCGGGTATATTTTATGCAATTATTGCAGCAATAATAAAAGTTGCTGGTCATAAATGGTTGGATAGAGCCCTACCTCCAGTAGTTATAGGATCAGTTATAATTGTTATTGGGTTAAACTTAGCTCCAACTGCTATGGGGATGGCAATGAATGATGCTGGGGAAAATTATAGCCTAGTTCACCTTTCAATAGCCGTGTTTACGCTTTCAATCACAATTATTGCAAATATATTCTTTAAACGTTTCTGGGCTTTAATTCCATTGTTAATTGGTTTATTCTCAGGTTATATATTTACATTAATTATGGGATCTTTCTTTCCAGCATATCACTTAATTGAGTTCTCTCATGTTAAAGAAGCTGCTTGGATAAGTTTACCTACCTTTGCTTTTCCTAAATTCAACTTTGTAGCTATTCTTTCTTTTATAATTGTTTCCTTTGCTACACTTTGTGAGCATCTAGGAGATATTTTAGTATTAAGCAATGTTGTTGGTGAAAACTTTTATGAAAACCCTGGGTTGCATAGAACTATTTTAGGTGATGGTGTAGCTACTGCTTGGGCATCTCTTTGGGGTGGACCTCCAAATACTACCTATGGTGAAAATATTGGTGTTTTAGCTATTACCAAAGTATATAGTGTTTGGGTAATTGGAGGGGCTGCTGTTCTCGCAACAACTTTATCTTTCTTTGGTAAATTTGGTGCTTTAATCCAAACTATTCCCACTCCTGTTCTTGGTGGTATTTCAATGCTTCTATTTGGTATTATTGCCTCTAGTGGACTTAGAACATTAGTTGAAAGTGGAGTAAATTATCAAGATAAAAGAAATCTAACTATCAGTAGTGTAATATTAGTAATTGGTATCGGTGGGGGAATGCTTTCTTTCCAAATTGGGGACGAATTAACATTTGCCCTTGGTGGTGTTGCTCTTGCAACCTTAGTGGGTATTACTCTAAATCTTATTTTACCTGAAACTGATACAGATGTAACTTACATTAAATATTAAATATTTGTTATTATATTAATAATTTAGGAGCTCAATTATAAAGAGCTCCTTTTTACATCTTTATTAAATATTAAAAAAATTATATCTTAAGTCTATGTACAACTTTAAACTTATTGATACCGATAATAGTCTAAATGAATTAATTCATTATTTAAAAGAAAATAAATTATTAAGCATTGCTATGGATTTTGAAGGCGAATTTAACCTTCATATTTATGGGGAGCATTTATGCTTAATCCAACTATTTGATACAGAGGATTTTTATATTATTGATCCCTTTAAAATCAGCGATGAGATGTTAAAGTTATTTTTAGAAGATACTGATATTGAGAAAATAATGTTTAGTTGTGATAGTGATGCAGCCCTAGTAAAAAAACAATTTGATATTCAAATGAAGAATATATTTGATGTTAGAATTTTAGCTCTAGAATTGGGATTTGAAAAAGGATATGGTGCTCTTGTTGAGCATTACCTGGATATAAATATCGGTGATAAAGCCTCTAAGAAAAAAAATCAAATGACAAATTGGTTAACAAGACCTTTAAAAGAAAGTCAAATACAATATGCTCTTGAAGATGTTGCATATCTTCATAAATTAAAAGAAGTTTTACTAGATGAAGCAAAAAATGAAAATATTTTAAAAGTTGCTATGAGAAAAATGACAATAGCAGGCCAAATTACAAAACCTTTTAAACCAGGTTGGACTAAGATTACTAATTGGAAGCGTTTGAGCAAAGAACAAAAAGTGTTTTTAAAACATTTCTTTATTGCTCGAGATATTGTTGCACGGAAAATTAATTTACCGGCTGTAAGAGTTTTAGAAAAAAGAAAATTAGTTGATTTACTGAGTTGCTACAATGATGAGGCAAAATTTAAATCAACTATTAAAAATAGAGATTACAAAATTGAAAGAATGCTTTATCCACTTATGAATAAAGCAATCGAAGATGCAAAAAAAGAATTAAAATCTATTTAATTTTTATCTATTTTTCATCATTTCATTTGAATATTCAGATCCCTGAGCTAAGCAATATATACTTTCACAGTAAGGAACAGATAGTCCATGTTTTTTTGCTAAATCCATGACTGTTTTACTAAAGAATTTATTTTCAGTTGTTTTAGAAGCTACCATATCTTGGCACATTGAGGTTTTACCAAAAGGATCTAGAGATACAATCAAATTTTGATTGTGTGCTATATCTTCTGCTAAGATAATAATACCTTCTTTTTTTGCTATAGCTTGGACTTCTTTAGCAACTTTTAATGACAAAACTTGGATATCCTCACTTTTAAAAACACCATACCCCGCTTTTAATATTGAAGAAATTGTATTGTAAACAATATTTAGCATAAACTTGTTCCATAAATCATGTTGGATATTTTTTGGAATCAAATAATCAATATTAGCTTTTTTAAATAATTCTTCAACTGCAACAACTGCCTCAGTTTTACAATTATCCCCGCTTCCAAAAACAATTTTTCCTGCACTAGAATAATTAATTTCTTGATTAACATTCTCACTACTTAAACCAACAGCAAAACTATATAGGATTGTAGCCATAGGAAAATGTTCTTTTAAAATTCGCTCTGAAACTATTCCATTTAATAAAGAAAGGATAATAGTATTTTCATCAACAAGATTTTCAATATCTTTAATAACCTGAACTAAATGATTATTTTTTGTTGCTATAATTAATAGTTGTGGCGTTTGAGCCTTATTACTTGAGGTAAAATTATAAAATTTCCTCTCCCCATTAAGCATAATACCTTGAGTATCATATTTATCTTTTCTTCCACCGTTTACAACAACTTCAAAAGAATCTACAACTTTAGATATTTTATCCCCATAAACAGCCCCGACAGCACCAAAGCCAATTAAGCTTACTTTACTAATTTTCACATAGTCCTCCTAAAAATATCCTCCCTATAGAGAGGATATTATCAATATTTATTTTGCTTCTTTCTTTTTTTTGTAAGGTGTCCCACCTAAAGGCAACTCTTTTCTAAAGATTCCATCATATTTATAATAAGCCATCTGGCAAGCAGGAGCTGTTGCAATAGTGCTTAGTTCACCAATACCTTTTGCTCCGTAAGAAAAACCGGTCTTCCCTGGTCCTGTTACAAATTTAAGTTCTATATCTGGAACTTGAGTGCTTCTAAGCAAACCTAGTGTACCATATTTCACTTTCAGATAACCACCATAGGTTGGAAAGTCTTCAGTTAAACCAAATCCTAATCCCATAACAACTCCGCCTTCTACTTGGCCCTCCAAAGTAGTTAAGTTAACAGGAGTACCTACATCACAAATAGCATAGACTTTCTTTAATTTACCACTATCATCAAGTTCAACTAATTGAACAGCATAGCTATAAGCTAAATGGCTTACTGGATGTTCTTTTATAGAAGTAATTGGATCTGAATAGAAAGTAAAGTCACCTCTAAATTCTTGTCCTTCCAATTCTTCTAGAGTATTATTAGCTAGTGCAACTTTAAGTTTTTCAGCAGCTCGCTTTATTGCTTCACCAGTAAAAGTAGTTTGTCTACTTGCCGTGCTACAACCAGAATTTGGAGTTCTATTTGTATTAGGTGGTTCAACTAATATTTTATCTTTATCGATTTCACAAGTTTCACCTAGCATTTGAATAGCCATAGTTGCTATTCCTTGTCCCATACAAGCCGCACTAGTTCTAATATGCAAAATTGAATTTTCAATAGATAATATGCATCTTCCTGAATCAGGGAAACCAACACCTATTCCAGAATTTTTAAATGAATTTGCAAATCCCATTTTAGGATTACTATAATAAATATCTCTTGCAGCATCCATACACTCAACAATACCGCAATCTTCTGAGGTCAGTTGCCCATTAGGCATTGTATCACCAACTCTTAGAGCATTTTTATATTTAAATTCAAAAGGATCCATATTAACTTTTTCAGCTAATAAGTTTAAATTCGATTCGATTGCAAAACAGCTTTGGGTAACCCCAAAACCTCTAAAAGCTCCACTAGGAACATTATTTGTATAAACAGCCTTTCCAATAATATCAATATTTTGATAATTATAAGGACCAGATGCATGAGTACAAGCTCTCTGTAATACGGGACCACCTAATGAAGCATATGCTCCAGTATTAGCAACAATATAGGCTCTCATTGCTGTAATTTTCCCATTTTCATCACAAGCTGTTGTAATATCTAGTTCCATTGGATGACGTTTAGGGTGAACCATTAAACTCTCTTGTCTAGTTAACTTAAGCTTAACAGGCTTGCCTGTTAAATAAGCCATTAATGCAGCATGATGCTGCACACTCATATCTTCTTTACCACCAAAACCACCACCAACTAAAGCAGCTTCAACTTCTACTTCTTCTAATGGAAGTTTGAGCATTCTAGCAGCTTCTCTTTGATCATCATAAACCGATTGAGATGAGGTATATAATTTAATGCCACTTCCTTTTGGAAGAGCTACAGCACATTCAACTTCCATAAAAGCATGTTCGGTGTAAGGTGTTTTATAAGTATTCCTTACAATATGAGCACTATTTTTAAAAGCCGTATCCACATCACCTCTTGTAATGTGTTCAACTTGTAATATATTACCTTTTGAATGAATCTTAGGATATTCTTCACTCATTGCTTCATAAACATCTAAAACAGGTGTTAACACCTCATATTCAACTTCAATTAAAGATAAAATTTCCTCTAGTGCGTCAACCTCTGTTGCTGCAACGATTGCAATCCCATCACCAATATATCTAGTTGTATCACCTTCATTGATTAACACATCCCAATCTAAAACCAAATGACCTAGTTTATTTTCAGGCACATCTTTTGCTGTTGCAATTTTCACACATTTTGGGTGGTTTTCAGCTTTAGACACATCAAGCTTAAGAACTTTTGCTCTTGGGTAGGCACTTCTTAAAACTTTAAGATGAAGCATTCCCTCAATATTAATATCATCTGTAAATACACCCTTACCCAAAGCTTTTGAGATTGCATCAGGGCGAAGAAATCTACTTCCGAGTTTTGCATCTTCATTGTTGAATACTATTTCAACATTTTCTCTAAAATAGCGAGCACAGTCCAGAATTGCTTTTTCAATTTTAACATACCCAGTACATCTACAAATATTTCCTCTTATAGAATTTTTAACTTGTAGAGGAGTAGGATCATCATTTACATCAATTAAAGCTTTGGCAGCAAGTATCATACCAGGAGTACAAAAACCACACTGAACAGCTCCTGCATTTGCAAAGCAATGTCCGTAAACAGCCTCTTCTCTTGGGCTAAGACCCTCTATTGTAGTTATATTTTTTCCATCTAATTTAGAAATTGGTACCAAACAAGTTTTTGTTGCTTTACCATCAATAATGACAGTGCAAGTTCCACATGCTCCTTCACTGCATCCATCTTTGGTTCCATAGAGGTTAAGATTCTCTCGTAGAAATCTTAATAAAGATTTGTCTACATCCGTTGTTATATTTTTACCATTGACGCTGAAATTATGCACAGCGCTCCTCCTGGTTTGCACATTGTGCGAGAAGATCTGCGTGTCGCTTAGTTTAACCGGTAGTTAAATATGTGGTACAACGCTAGGAGTATTTTCCCATACACGATAACTTCTTGTCAATATAGATTTATTGATTACAACAAACTCTAAAGACAAAACCTTATATTTAAATAATTTACACTTCAGTGATTATAACCTATACTATTTATATGTTTAAAGAAAAAAAAATAACAGTAATAGACGGCCAAGGTGGAAGCCTTGGAAAAACTATAATTAAAAGAATTAAAACCAAATATCCCGATGTAGAAGTTATCGCAATAGGAACAAACAGTATTGCAACTTCAGCGATGCTCCAAAGTGGGGCAGATGGCGTAGCTACAGGAGAAAACCCTGTAATTGTTGCAGCAAGAGATGCCGATATTATTATTGGACCTATTGGAATTGTTATAGCTGATGCTCTTCATGGAGAAATAACACCTAAAATAGCTTTAGCTGTAGGACAAAGTTCTGCTCACAAAATTTTCATACCTGTTTCTAAATGTAATTTAACAATTGCTGGAACAACAAAAATAGGGTTAGAAACTATTATAAATGAAATTATTGAGTCTATAGGAACAATTATTAGTTAAAAAAAAGAATTGACACATATTTAAAATAAATATATGTTTAATTCAAGATTTCAAGAAGAAATCATAACATTCAATTTTTTGTTAAAGATATAGCCAGGAAGGCTTAGATATTAATATGTATCTACTTTCTAGCTATATTTTTTTTGGAGTTTTTAATGGACAAATTTTTAAAGCCTTTGATAGAAGGTACAACACTAAATGTTTTTAATGATAATGATTTGATATTCAAATCCTCTAGTTCGTGGCTATACCCATTATTTGAACTTGAAAACTTTTTAAATAATAGCAGTACTAAATATAATAATTTAAGCGCTCATGATACAACAGGGGGCAAAGCAGCTGCTGCAATTATGATAAAACTTAAGGTTAAGAGAGTTAATTTTAACTTGGTAAGCCTAAAAGCTAAAAATTTATTAGATAATAATAATATTGAAGCCGTTTATTCAAAACACATTGAAAAGCTATTATGTAAAACTGAAGATCTTTTTGAAAATGAAAATTCAGTGGACACAATTTATGAAAAGATAAAAATAAGAGCTAAACAAAGTGTGGGCTTACCTCTTAAAATAGATAATCTAATAATAGGTTATAATAATAAACCAATTTACAAATTTGATTTACTTGAAATCAAAGGCGGTGAAGCTCTAATTATTGAGGGAGACAATGGAATTGGGAAAACCTCTTTAATAAAAACCTTGTTAAGAGAAATTAAACCAATTCAAGGGACAATTTTAATTGATAATAAAGAAATTCACAAATTAAATTCTAAAACAATTGGATATATTAAACAGGAAAAAGAAAATCAAGATTTTCCTATAAGTGTTAAAGAAGTTGTTTCTATGGCAATTGATAAAAAGGTAAGCAAAACTGAAAAAAATTATTTGATTGATACAAGTCTAAGAAAATGTAAAGTTATTAATCTTATTGATAGAAACTATTATTCTTTATCTGGAGGAGAAAAACAAAAAGTGTCTCTAGCAAGATGTTTGTGCCAAAAAGCAAAAATATTAATTCTTGATGAACCCACATCTTTTTTAGATATCGAAAGTAAAAAACAGCTTATTACTCTGCTAAAAGCCTTGAGAACTGGTGAAATGCCAACAATAATATTAATAACACATGACACTGAATTAAAAGAGAAATTAAATTGGAACACCTATAAAATGGAGAGAAAAAATGCTTAACCTATTATCTCTAGCACCAATTTATAAAGCCTTTATAGCTATTATACTTTCAGGTATATCTTTCCCACTCTGTGGTGTAATGGTATTAAGATTAGACTTAGTACCTCTAAGATATGCTCTTATGCACGGTGTAATCTTAGGTGGAGCCTTAGCTTTAGCTATGAATATGCCAACACTTCCAATTATAATATTAGTAAATTTAATTGTGGTTTTATTAATTATAAAAATCCCCACTTCTAACTCTTTCTCATCTGCTGCAGCAATGGTTTTTACTATGGGTTTGGCCTCTCTTTTGATACATACCTTTAATGTGCCTGCTAAAGATTCTCTTCAATTATTATGGGGATCTCCTTTTGCACTTAGCTATGTGGATCTAGCAGTACTCACAGCACTAACTCTAACAATTATATTATATTTAATTTTCAATTTTAATAAAATTGTTGCAATATTCTTTGACAAATCAATTGCTAAAAGCTTAGGAATAAAAGTTGAGCTAAATTATAATTTTATGGTTATTATTATAGCATTATGCGTAGCTCTAGCTATGAGATTAATTGGGGCATTACTAATTGATGCTCTACTAATTCTCCCTGTATTAATTGCAACAAGATTAAGCAAATCAACTAAAACCTTATTTATTCTTTCCTCGTTATTTGGCCTTCTCCTTTCACTCTCTGGCTTTTTAACAACTTTATATTTTAATCTACCCCTAAGTGCAACAATTGCAATTATAGCGGTTGGTATTTACATAATCGTTTCAGTATTTAATTCAATAAAAACAAGGAAAAAATCATGAAAAAGAAAATAATTATATCAAGTATTATATTACTATTGAGCCTATCTGTTTTTGCTCAAGGCGTAAAAGAAGAAAAATCACCTTATGTAGCAAGTACTAGTTGGAGTGCTGCATATGCCTATGTAGGAGGATTAGATAATGTTATTACAATAGCTCCTGCAGATTTAACACATCCTCCTGAATATGAAATATTACCAAGCGATATTCTAACTATCCAAAATAGTGAAGCGTTTGTTTACGCGGGATATGAATCTATGATGAAAACATTAACAAACAACCTCATAAAAGAAAATATCAAAATTCAAATTACTACTGTCAATTCTTTAGATAATATCAAAGTGCAAGCAAATAAAATAAGCACTAAATATAATACACAAGAAAAGAGTAATTTTAGGGTGCAGAAAATTGAAGATTTATTTGTAACCACTAGAGAGATAATAAAAGAAAAAAAACTAAATAAATTACCTTCTTATGTTCATTTTCATCAAGTGGCTCTAGCTAAATCTCTCGGCTTAAATATTGTGGGAACCTTTGGTCCAAATTCAATTACACCAGAAAATATTCAAGAGGTTTCTAAATTAAATAATGCAATCATTATTGATAATATACATAACCAATTAGCCGCTCCCTTCAAAGAAGTTAACTCAAATTCAAAGGTTATTGTTTGGAGAAACTTTCCCAATAAAACAGGAAATGATGAACTTTTTAATATGATACAAAATAATATTGATGCTCTATTGAGTGAATTTTAAATAATAAAAATAAAACTCTATATTTTTATTGTTAATTTATTTTCTTATCCTGAAAGCTTTTAAGATATGACTATATAATTATTTTAAAATTATTTAGATATTCTTATATTGAGAAAAGTTTCAATAATTATTATTAAATGTATATATACATCAAAGGCGATGCAGGAATTTGTTTCTTGCACCGCTTTTTTTAATTGATGTAACCTATAGGTATTTTTGTTATATTTTGTTTTTCGATTCATTTCGAATAAATACCACACAATGACGTGTGATCCATTTTGGGATCATGCATCTTTTTTATTCTCGGGAAGGAAATATGTATTCTTCAATAAACACTTTATGGCTCTTATTAGATGCGGTTCTTGTTTTTTTTATGCAAGCAGGATTCGCAATGGTTGAAATCTGTTTTACAAGAGCAAAAAACAGTGTAAATATCATTATGAATAATCTTATGGATTTCTCCTTAGGTACTATCATTTTCTTTGTTATTGGATTTGGGCTAATGTTTGGAGGTGGCAATTCTGTTGTTTCAAATTTTATAGGGACTCCTGATTTATTTACTCAAAATGATTATTCATTTACCTATCCGAATTTCGCATTCTTAATTTTCCAAACAGTATTCTGAGCAACAACCACAATGTTTGTTACTTGGATCAAATATAAAAACCCTGATGTATCAATGACTTTAAATGGAGTCCTTGCTGGTTTAGTTGGTGCTTTCTCAGTTCACAGGGCGGTGGGGCTTTAAGGAACTATATTTACAGGTTTCTTAGCTGTTGAAGATGGTCTTTTTTTATTGAGGGAGCGCTAACCTTTTAGTTACTCAAATAATAGGGGTAGTTAGTGTAATAGCTTGGGTAGCAATAACTATGACAATAATATTCACTATAATCAAAAAAATTGTTGGATTAAGAGTTAGTGATAGTGAAGAAATTTCAGGTCTTGATTTAGAAAAACATGGACTTGATAATGCATATGCTGACTTTATGCCAATCAGAACAAGAGCTGGAGGTCCTATTGATATTGAAGAGGACGGTATTCCCACAAGTGAAAAAGCTGTTAAAGTATTAGATAAGAGGGATGCAAAATCAACATTTACTAAAATAATTATCTTAGCTAAAAAAAGCAAATTCCCAGCTCTTAAGAATGCCCTTCATGATATTGAAGTTAAAGGTCTTACAGTAACAAATGTTATGGGATGTGGAATGCAAAAAGGTGTAACTGAATTATATCGTGGAATTCCTGTTGATATGACGCTATTACCTAAAATCAAAGTTGAAGTAGTAGTATCTAAGGTTCCAATAAAAACTGTTGTCGATACTGTAAAAACAACTTTATATACAGGCCATTATGGAGATGGAAAAATATTTATTTATAATGTTGAAAATATAATAAAGGTTAGAACTGGAGACGAAGGATACGCTGATCTTCAAGATGACTAGAAAGCATATAACTTGCTATAAGAAAAGTTGTAAAAGAATATAACAAGTCAATTTAACCCTTCATTTTCGTAGGTATTGGAATCAAATCCAGTACCTACTTTGGGGTAATGACTTAAGCACTTATTGCTGTTTTAAAAAGTGGTAACTTAAATTCTAAATACTCAAATAATACCAATTAATATGGATTGTGATTTTGGACATATTGATGCAACTACATCAATTATAGCAATGGCAACTGATAAACTAAATTTACAGATTATGACTTTAATATTTAATTCCAAAATAATCTAAATACTTCTTAAAATCATCCTGAGCACTTAAACACGTATCCATTAGGTATTCTTTTTCAGATTTCCAATTTGACAAGCCTCTGTAATAAAATTCTTTTAATTGATCTTGAACAATAAAAGGCACAATATTATTTTTTAGGCATTCTTTAAACATTATTAATCTTCCAATTCTTCCATTACCATTTTGGAAAGGGTGAATAATTTCAAAGTTATAATGAAAAGCTATGATATCTTCAAAATTAACTTTCTCTATTTTGTTGTAATTATTTAAGAGTTCTTTCATTTGGTTTGAAACCTCATGAGGTTTTGTCGTTTCTTTTCCACCAACTTCATTTATTAGTTTTTTATAATCACCAACTGCAAACCAATCCTTTTTAGAATCAGAAGTATTTTCTTTGAGCATTTTATGTAAATCTTTTATTAATTTTTCAGAAAGACGATAGTTGGATTTATCCAGAATATATGTAAAACATTTAAAGTGGTTAACAGTTTCCATAATATCATCGATATTAATTGATGCTCCTTGATTTGAAATTGTGTTAGTTTCATAAATATATCTAGTTTCTTCTTGGGTAAGTTTACTTCCTTCAATTTTGTTAGAGTTAAAGGTAAGTTCAATTATTATTTTATGGTAAATTCCATTCTTTATTTTATTATCTCTTTCAAATTTTAATCTTTTACATAAATTGGTAGTTAAATCTTTTATTGGTTTAGTTGCATTTGAAGGAATATTCCAAGTCTTTCCAGTTATAAAAGTTCCTTTAATTTTTCCATGAGCACAATAATTTCTAACAGTGCGTGGTGAAACTTTCCATAATTTTGCTATTTGATTAACTGAAATATAATTCATATCTATTTACCCTTATTTTTAGTATAGCATATTATCGGCAATAAATATAAAAATCGATACATAGATATTAAAATTATTTCCGTTACCGGAAAAAGCATGCTAAATTATAGTATAAAAAAAGCAATTACATCCGGTATAGGCAAAAAATTTAGTTAATATAAATTATACAATGGCTCATATATGTAGAGTGATGAAAAGTACACCAACAGGTATGCTATAAGTCATTGTGATTTTATCGCAGAAGATTGCTTACTCTAGGACTTACAGAGTTTTCATCACACTCTTATTTAAAAGTCATATATTAAACTAATCTATTTTTTAAATCTCAATATCAAATCTATTTATATCATTGTAATATTTAATGCTTAAAGACTTATTACCCTCTATTATTTTGAAA
>Ga0307990_1003060_pt1 | contig 13000 bp, 5 predicted proteins | sample EllFjometagen129_FD_203168 | JGI IMG/M metagenome (GOLD analysis project Ga0307990, IMG submission 203168) | Marine microbial communities from Ellis Fjord, Antarctic Ocean - #129 | ecosystem: Environmental > Aquatic > Marine > Unclassified | place: Southern Ocean | collected 2014-10-08
CCACGGTCCCCGGAACCTGGCCTTATCCCCTGCCGGAGATGACCTGGGGTAATGGAGTTGCAATGTATGGAGGTCAGAGTGCCACCGTTGATGATAATTCAACAGCGGATAACACTGGGCCGGGGGATACATATGTTGCCGTCACGGTGAGCGGTGCCGACGTCTCCAATGTCAATGTGGGCTTTGCCTACAACCTTATTGTGAACACAGATGACGATTCAAACGCGGATAATGTCCGAAGCAAACAGGGGAGTCTGCGGCAGTTTATGAAGAATGCCAACGGGATTACCTGCGCGGACGTGAGCTACTTCGCCATTGCCGCGCCGCTCGTCGGAGGCGTTCATACGATCCAGCCGACGATTGAGCTGCCCGCCACCACGGATCCGGTTGGTATCGACGGCACCACCGAACCGGACTACGCCGGCACGCCAATGATTGTTCTCGACGGCAGCTTCGCTGGTGTGTCCACCGACGGACTGACAATCGAAGGCGGGAACTCGAGGGTCCGGGGCCTCGTAATCCAGAACTTTAGTGGGAACGGGATTCGGCTGGACCTTCTGGGTAGCAACACTATTGCGGGCAATTACATCGGCACCGACCCCACCGGTATGCTGGAAGCAGGCAACGGCGCCAAGGGGATTCTGCTTTACTACCTATCTATCGGCAATACCATCGGCGGTACTTCCGCCGAAGATCGAAATGTCATCTCAGGAAACGATGGTGCCGGCATCTTTGTTCAGTGGTCGGAGAACAATTTCATTAAAGGCAATTACATCGGAATAAACGCTGGCGCAGATGCGGCACTTGGCAACGCGGCTGAAGGTGTCTACATCTTCAACGCCACAGGCAATACCGTCGGCGGCACACTCCCTGGCGCCGGCAATGTCATTTCGGGTAATGCCACCACGGGAATCTTCCACCCCTCCGGGGACGACTCCACGGTCCAGGGCAACCTGATCGGGACGAACGCCGCTGGCACCGCTGATCTTGGCAACGGCCAGCACGGCATCTTCGGAAGCGGTGGCAATGTCCAGATCGGTGGAACTGCTGCGAGCGCCGGCAATCTAATCAGCGGAAACGGTCGCAACGGAATCTACTTCCAGGGGCACCACAGTTTTATCCAGGGCAACTCCATCGGCACCGACGCAGCCAGGACCGGCAGCCTGCGGAACGACTGGGCAGGGATCCGACTGGACGGCACCTCCGCCCTCGACAACATGATCGGTGGAATCACAGCCGGAGCGGGCAACCTCGTCGCCTTCAACAACGAGCAAGGAGTGCTCATTTGTGGGGTGGGGCCCTTAGGCAACCAGGTGGTTGGCAACTCGATCCACAGCAACGGGGGGGTGGGTATAGACTTGGGCTCCGATTTTACGGTGACGCCGAACGATGATGGCGACGTTGACACTGGGGCCAACAACCTCCAGAATTTTCCGGTGCTGACCCTGGCGAGCAGACTGGATGGGGTGACGACTGTCGAGGGCACCCTCAACAGCGCCGCCGACACTATCTTCCGCATCGAATTCTTCTCCAGCCCTCAGGCTGATCCCTCGGGCTACGGTGAAGGACAAACATACCTGGGGGCGACCACCATCACAACCGACGGCAGCGGGGATCAAACCATCACGTTCCTGACCTCTGTGCCGCTGGGCCAGGTAATCACAGCCACGGCGACTGATCCGAATAATAACACCTCCGAGTTTGGTGAAAACGCGACGGTGGTGGAGATGATTCCCGACATTATTGTCCTTAAATCCGCTGTGACCTTCTCAGATCCCTATAATGGGGAGACTAATCCCAAGGCGATCCCCGGTGCCAATGTGATTTACACCATCACCATTACGAATCAGGGCCCTGGCGCCACGGATGCAAACACCGTCTTCATAACCGACCCGATCCCGGCGAACACCGCTCTCTTTGTAGGTGACATCGATGGTGCCGGGCCTGCGAGCGGCCCGGTTCTTTTTACCGATGGGACGACTCCGGATGACAGCGGCCTTGCTTACACCTTTACCAGCCTCGACAGCACGACGGACGATGTGGCGTTTTCCAGCGATGGCGGCACCACATATACCTATGTCCCCGTGCTAGATGCGGACGGGTTTGACGCGAATGTGACGCACCTGCGCATCAATCCCAAAGGTACGTTCAATGCGGCAAGCGGGGGGAATATTCCCACCTTCAATGTCAAATTCAAGGTGAGGGTGCAGTGATGGCCGGGTTACAAAAGCATGACCAGGATACATATATGGCACAAGAGAAAGTGTGCAGAGTAAAAAATTCGAAGATGAAAAGGATGAAAGTATTTTTTCGCGGTCTTTTTATAATCGGGACCATGTGCCTGCAGGCGCATATTGCGCAGGGTTCGGGCACGCCGGCTGGCACGAATATCACCAACCAGGCCACGGTTATCTATACGGTAGAAACGGACAGCTTCACACTCAGCAGCAACGTCACCGTAACCAGGGTGGATGAGCTGCTTGATGTCAATGTTGTCTGGCAGGATACCGACAATGTCACCGTCAACCCGGGAGACACCAACCAGGTGTTGACCTTCCGTTTAACCAATACGGGCAACGGCACCGAGTCCTTTACTTTGTCCGGTAACAGTACAATCGGCGGCGGTCGGTTCAACCCGTCACTGGTCGGTCTTTATCTGGATACCAGCGGCAACGGTGTTTATGATGCCGGTGTGGATGTCCTATATGTCCCGGCGGTGAATGACCCCATATTGACGGCAGATGCATCCATTACCGTTTTTGTCCTTAACAATATCCCTGCCGGTGTTTCAGACGGAGATCCGGGCAACTGCCGGCTCACGGCAACATCCACCACCGGAACCGGCGCACCAGGTACCGCATTTGCCAAGGCCGGCGAGGAAGGAACCGACGCAATGGTAGGAACATCAGGAGGCAGCGCGAATGATATTGGTACGTGTGTTGTCTCCGCTGTTGAGGTCTCGGTGGTCAAAGAGGCTACTATTGCTGATCCTTTCGGCGGGACTGATCCGGTTACTGGTGCTGTAATCACTTATTCACTGGTTGTCATCGTCACCGGTTCGGGAACAGCAGAGGCGGTTGTCATTACTGACGCTATCCCCGCTGATACCACGTATAACACAGGCACACTGACCCTGAATTCGGCATCTTTGACCGATGCCGCGGATGACGATGCCGCTGATGTCGGTGTTTCAACGCCCGGCGTTGTTACTGTCGTGGTTGGTGATCTGAACGCAGCATCGCCCGCACAGACCATTACGTTTGACGTTACAATAAATTAAAGAAGGAGGGAAGAGAATGAAGCGATTATTGTTTATTGTTTTATCCATACTGCTTTCGGTATCTTTCAGTGCCGGTGCACTATGGGCCCAGCAGAAGGGCAGTATTGAACTCAAGGCGGTTGCCGAGCAGGAGAAAGAGGTGATAAACGACAAGGGTGAAAAGGAACTCACACGGGTTCCTGCTGCCAGAGTCGTGCCCGGTGACGAAGTGATCTATACCATCAATTTCACCAACATGAGCGAAGAGCCGGCGGATAATGTGGTTATTACCAACCCGGTTCCTGAACACATGGTTTACCGGGAAGGAAGTGCTTCAGGGTCGGATACGATCATTACGTATTGCGTGGATAACGGCAAAACGTATGATCTGCCCGGAAAGCTCACCATTGTTGGTGCGGATGGAAAAAAGCGTCCGGCAAAGGGGTCGGAGTATACACATATACGCTGGACATTGCAAAAATCATTGATACCAGGGAAGAAGGGGCATGTCAGTTTTCGAGCGCAGCTCGAATAAGCCCCTAAAATAAAAAAACAAAGATGTATAAACCACGTATTTAAAAAAAGGGAGAAGGAAAATGAAACATTTACAAAAATATAGGATGTTTTACAGATATTTAAAAAAAGGGAGAAGGAAAATGAAACATTTACAAAAATTTATGATGATTTTCATGGTATTTGCCGGCGTGTTTATGATGATCACGCCGCAACAGGCTATAGCGGCAGGGACGGCGTCCGACACCAACATCAATAACCGGGCGACGATCAACTATCAAATCAGCGGAGTTGCACAAACATTAATCGAGAGTTCGCCTACTGGCAACAGCACACCAGGTGCAGGCGCTGGTACGGATACCACGTTCAAGGTGGACAACAAGGTTGACCTGACGGTGGCGGAGGTGAGTTTGGGCTATACCGATGTGAACCCGAATACAACGGACCAGGTGCTCACATTTACCGTCTCCAACACGGGTAACACAGTACAGGACTTTGCGCTTGCGGCAGCTGCTAACGTCACTGATCCTTTCGGCGGAACGGAAAATTTCGATGCAAACACTGTCCGGGTCTTTGTAGAGGAAGGTACGTCGGTTGGTTTCCAGCTCTTGGAGGATAAGGCTACCTTTATTGACGAGCTAGGCCCTTATGTGAACCCCGGCGACGAGGTCACCGTCTATGTGGTTGCAGATATTCCGATCGCTCAGGTAAATGGTGACATTGCCGCCTACACACTTACGGCGACGGCCCGTGCGGGTGGAAGTGCCGGTGGTACCGTGGGTGATGCCCTTGTCGAGACCGCGGGTGCTGATACTGCCGGTGTGGACATCGTCTTTGCCGACGCTGCAGGTGATACCGATAATGCCAGGGAAGCTGACCACTCCGACAGCGATGCCTATCGGATATTGTCGGCACAGCTGACCATTAACAAGTCTTCCACGGTAATTCGTGATCCCTTTAACCTGGATACGAACCCGAAACACATTCCCGGCGCCTATATCCGGTACGTTATCACGGTCAGCAATGGTGCCCCTACATCGGCCACGCTGACCACCATCACCGATACTCTGGATAGCAATACCGCCATCGATCCTGATCTTATTGTCGCTGCCACAGGATTGCCCGAAAGTATTGCGGGTTCAGGATTCAGGGTGGATCTCGTGGGTACCACCAGGTCATCCCAGGGGACGCCACAGTACTTTACAACGGCGAGCGATGCTGATGGAGTTGAGCACGCCGGTAGCATAGCCACAGCAACCATGGCCACGGTACTGCCTGTAGATGGCATCTATACTGTAGGTGAGCTGAAGCAAAATGAGTCGGTCACGCTGACCTTTAACGTGATTATCCAGTAAAAAGCAAGGGTCGCGTTTGAAATGCGTCCTTTACAGAAATGTTGTGTAATGCCTGTTCTTCGGTTTCAATGCTCCAGAAGGCATCATAGAAGCATTTCATAGGCTCGATTAACCGAAGAGCCGTATGTGAAAATTAGAACGTCAACAGCTAAAACAGCCGTTAACGGGATTGGTGTGACGTGACGAAGCGTCGAATACGCAGACAATTAATAAGTGCTTTCTTGTTTATGCTTCTCGTGCCCACATGGGCGTGGTGTGTCCCGCCTGATACGGTGATAAGCAACACGGCACAGGCTACCTATACTCTTGGTATGACAGCCGGCATTGTTTCATCGTCGAACACGGTGACAACGACAACCGTGGTCGTTCGAACTCCGTCGGCGTTGGAGTTCTTGCAGTATGCACCAACGGCCTCCGGCGCAGAGCTGGTTTCAGTGCCCGTTACAGAGTGTAGAACCACCGGAAGAGCTTCGGTTAAATTTGTTGCGCTTCCCTCACCGGTTCCATGCGGAAGCGACACCCCGATTTATATCAGCAATTACGTGCCGCTTGTTCTAACAAATCTGTACCATACGGGCGATCCTATCTTCATCCGGTTGACCGACCAGGATCAGAATCTCAACCCTCTGGCGGCTGAGACCGTGCTGGTGAACATCATAAATGCCTGGATGGGAGATAGTGAGTTACTCCGGTTGACGGAAACGGGTGTAAGCACGGGTGTGTTTGTCGGGTACATCCAGTCCGGATATGCCATACCTGCAACCAAGAACGACGGCATTTGTACCACCGATACGGAATCGGAAGTCGTGGTTCATTATGTTGATAGTCAAGACGGGACTGATACCGCTATGGCATCGTCGATGGTGGATCCCTATGGTGTCGTCTTTGACAGCACGACAGGGTTGCCTGTTGATGGAGTAACCGTTACGCTGATTAATACGATGACAGGTCTTCCTGCCAACGTATATGGTGACGATGGCGTGAGTATCTTTGCTGCAACGGTGACATCAGGGGGCACCACAACCGACAGCGGTGGGAACATCTATGACTTTCCGCCGGGCGAATACCGGTTTCCGTTTGTCACACCCGGTACCTATCGTCTCGACGTGGTTCCGCCTTCAGGGTATGACACACCGTCGAGCGTGCCGACAGCCACGCTGCAGGCTCTCCCTGGCGGGCCGTTTGCCATTATCGAACCTGGCTCACGGGGTGAACCATTCATACTCAATCCCGGGCCGGCATTTCATATCGATTTTCCCATTGATCCCGTGGTCACGTCTCTTTGGGTCACGAAGTCTGCCAGTCAGGATATGGTGTCGATCGGCGATTTTCTCCGGTACAGTGTAAACGTTCAAAATACCACAGCAGACGTGATGAGTGCGGTGACCCTCACTGACCGGTTGCCCCTCGGATTCCGCTATCGGACCGGATCTTTGGAGATAGACGGAATATCGTCACCCGATCCCACTATTTCTCCGGATGGTTACACCCTCACACTTTTCCTGAGCAAGATCGCCGGCAATACGACGGCGGCAATTCGATATGTCGTCGAGGTGGCAGCTGGAGCCAGACCAGGAAGCGCCACCAATAGCGCCTTTGCAGAAGCTGCCGGCGGTGTGAGATCAAATATTGCCGGCGCAACAGTACGGGTCAAAGAAGAACTTTTCCGAAGTAAGTGCTTCATCATGGGGCGCGTGATTGCAGACAACTGCGATAACACTTTCACAAAGAATAACCAGAATAACGATGGTGTCGAGGGAGTCCGTCTCTACCTCGAAGATGGCACCTATGTTGTAACCGACGACAATGGTATGTTTCACTTTGAAGGTGTTCGACAAGGTGTTCATGTCGTGCAGCTCGATCTGGACAGTTTGCCTGAGAAATATGAGGTTGTTCCTTCCGAGGAAAACAGCCGCTTCGCCGGTCGCAGCTATTCGCAGTTCGTCGACCTGCAGGGCGGCACCATGTGGCGCACCGATTTTCATGTGGCCCTGAAACCAAAGATCAAGGACGAAGTACGATTGGAAATCACAAGCACGCTGCAAGATGACTTACTTATTTATGAATTTCACGTGCAAGGGGGCAAGGTGCCTTTGCGCAACATGCGTCTGATGATTATGTTGCCGGACGAAAGCATGTTCGTGAGCAATAGCAGCACTCTGAATGAGAACTCGCTATCTGATCCGACGGTTACCTCAAATGTGTTGAACTATGGCCTGGGCGATGTGGCGGATAAATGGGATAAGGTGCTGCGGTTTAGGGCCAAGCTTACCTTAAACGATGACTCCCGCGAGTTGCATAGCAAAGGTGTGCTGTTCTTCGACACACCGTCAAAAAAGAACCAGCGCACTCCTTTGGTAGAGAACGTAGTGTTGAGAATATCTGAAGAAGAACAAATACCGCAGGAAGAGAAGGTTTTAATTTTGGTGCCCGAAACTGAACTGGTCGAATTTGTTGTGCGCCCCCATTTTGCTTCCCTAAGATCGGAATTGAACGAAGAAAGTCAGGCTATGCTGGATGAATTGGTAAAAAAGCTACGGTCTCTGGATCTTGGAAATGTGGAGGTAACCGGGCATACGGATTCCATTCCCATCCGGGCACGCAACAGACACATTTATGCTGACAATTATGCTTTATCTCTGGCGCGTGCACGGAGTGTCGGCAAATATTTATTGGATAACCTGGATATAGACCCTTCACGCCTCACCATTGAGGGCAAGGGGCCGGACGAACCAATAGCCAGCAACCGGACCGCAGAGGGGCGTGCCTTAAACCGATGCGTCACCATTCAAATCAAATCCGAAAAGATAAGGGAATATGGTTATTCGCCAAATGTAACGGATACATCTGATAACCGGAATTTCGAGCCGCCAAGTACCCATGTGAGTGAAAAGGAAAGGGCGGCACTGGACAACCTGGTAAACGAACTGCAGCATTTGGAAATGACCCACCTTTTTATTACGTATGTGGTGGGGCCTTCGAATACGACGATTCCAGGGGAACAGAAACGGTTTCTCAACAAGGGTACCGAGACGGTGTACATGGCTCGCGCCAGGAGTATAGCGAGGTATTTATCGGTAGCACTGGGGCTTTCTCCGGCACAAGTTACCGTGGTGAGGAAAGGATCGGAGAATTATTTTCCCGATGACAAAAACGCGAAGAGCGGTGTGCGAAATGGTCACGTTGCAGTGCGCGTGCTGTCGAAAAAAATAAACCGCAGGACCTCTCTGAAACTCATAAAATCAGAGGACCGGACTGTTGTCGAAACAGAAGGTCTTCGTTCAGGCGAAACATGGGATACATCTGCCGCCCAACAAAAAGATTCCGAACAAGTGCCGGTGTTTGACCAAACATGGCTTGAAGCCGCCGATCCAGGCTTGGAATGGCTGGAGCCCGGGCCGGAGTGCTCTCCGTCAATCCCGTCGCTCAAGCTCGCCGTTAAACATGACCCAAGGCATGCCCTGAAACTTCTTCTGGATGGCAGCGAGGTGGAACCGTTGAACTTTGAGAGCATAAGAAAAAATAAGTCCGGCACGGTCGCCGTAAGTCGCTGGCGGGGTGTGGATCTGCATGAGGGCGACAATTGTTTCGAACTCATCATCTATGATACATCACGAACTAAAATCGATTACCTGAAGCGAGTCGTCCATTATTCCGGTCCTCCAGTGCACGCTGAAGTGGTGAAGGAACAATCGAATCTCGTTGCCGACGGTAGACATACACCTGTAATTGCCGTCCGACTCACCGACAAAGATGGGTATACCGTACGAGAGGGTATAATCGGAAATTTCTCAGTTGATGCCCCCCATGCTGCCGAAGAGGAGTTAGATGCGCTCCAGAAAAATCTCCTCTCCGGCATGGATAAGGAAAAGCCGCACTACGTCGTTGGCAAGAACGGAATTGCCCTTGTGCGGCTTCAGTCGACAACGCGGTCGGGAGAAGCCCTGGTGAGAATACCCATGGCTGATGATGAAGAGGAGGAACTCCGGGCCTGGCTGAAGCCGGAATCGAGAGACTGGATCATTGTGGGACTGGCAGAAGGAACCATTGGCTATAATACGGTGACAGGTCATATGGAGCATGCCAATGAGGCAGATGTCGATGAGAACCTCTATAAAAATGGACGTATTGCCTTCTTTGCCAAGGGGAAAATCAAGGGTGAGTGGCTCATGACAATGGCCTATGACAACAAAAAGACGAAAAAGGAAGTCGGAAACAGCCTGCACCAGACAATTGATCCGGATACCTTTTACACGCTCTACGGTGATGCAGCTGAGCAGAAGTATGACGCAGCGAGCGCACGGAAACTCTACCTGAAAATTGAGCGCGATCAGTTTTATGCCTTGTTTGGTGACTTCGAGACAGGGCTCACGGTGACTGAATTGTCTCGGTACAGTAGGAGTCTGAACGGCTTTAAATCTGAATTGAAGACCAATAACTATGACTTCAACCTTTTTGCCAGTGAAACTAATCAGGCATTTGTGAAAGACGAGATCCGCAGTGACGGCACATCCGGTCTCTACCAACTGTCACGGAAGAATATTGTCATCAATTCGGAAAAAATTGTTACCGAAACCCGCGATCGATTCCGAAGCGAGGTGATTATCTCTACCACAAGTCTGACCCGGCACATTGACTATAACATTGACTATGATGCCGGAACGCTTTTCTTTAGGGAACCGATTTATAGCAAGGATGAAAATCTGAATCCTGTATTTATCGTGGTGGAGTATGAATCATACGATGCAACTGACGAAGACTATACCTATGGAGGCCGTGGTGCCGTCAAGCTCCTGAATAAGAAGCTCGAAATTGGCGCCACCTATATACATGAAGGTTCGAAGGGAGCCAAGGGAGATTTGGGAGGTCTGGATGCGAAAATTGACTTTGGCACAAACACGCAGCTCAGGGCAGAAATTGCCACGACCGAGACCGATGTTAACGGGGTTGAAACAAAAGGTGATGCGTATCTTGCCGAAGTGACGCACCATTCCAGCAATTTTAAAGGACAACTCTACATCAGAGAACAGGGTGAAGGATTCGGACTTGGCCAGCAGAATGGAAGCGAGGCTGGCACGCGGAAGATCGGGGCCGATGCCTCGTATCGTTTCAGCAAAGAGTTTAACGCCAGCGGTGAGGCGTATCGTCACTTCAATCTGGACACTGATGCCGAGCGTGACCTTGGTGAAGCAACGGTGAATTATACGGGTAATCGAACCACAGTACATGCTGGACTTCGCCATGCAGAAGACAGACTTGTTGATGGGACGGTCAACCGCTCTGATCAGATTATCGCGGGAGCAAGTCGTAGAATGTTTAGTAACCGTCTGCAGTTGAGGCTTGATCGAGAACAATCTCTGGGCGCGAACGATGATAATCCTGATTTTCCCACCCGAACCATTATTGGTGCCGACTATAAAATGACAGAGTCGGTCGTGCTTTTCGGCGAGCAGGAGCTTACTCAGGGTGAGAATGAAGACACACAGGGTACACGCCTTGGTATGAAGGCAACACCATGGTCCGGTGGCCACGTAAACACATCTATTGAACGGCAATTTAACGAATACGGTCCCCGTGCTTTTGCAAATCTTGGTCTCAAGCAAACGTGGAACCTCAATGAAAAGTGGGGTGTTGATGCAGGGCTCGATCACAGCAGGACAGTGGAAAAGCCTGGAAATACTCCTTTCAATGTCAATGCGCCTCCTTCATCCGGTAGTGACTATGATTTTACTGCCCTATCCATCGGGGCAACCTATAAAGAAAAACACTGGTCATGGGCCTCACGGGTCGAATTCCGTTACGGCGAGAATGAAAATAAGTGGGGGATCACCACCGGCATATATAGTGAGCCGGTATCTGGTATTGGCTTGTCCACCGGCGCACAAATCTTAAGAACAGAAGCAGACAGAGGTTCGGACACAACAGATGCTGATATCCGTTTCGGGCTGGCATATCGCCCAAAAAACACCAGGTGGATAATCCTTGACCGCCTCGACCTTAAATTTAATAAGCAGGAAGACAGTGATAGTAACCTCGAAAACTGGCGCATCGTCAACAACATGAATGCCAACTTCAAACCCAATCGTAAGACTCAGATATCGCTTCAATATGGGCTCAAGTATGTAGAGGACATCATTGATGGTGATCACTATAGCGGTTACACCGATCTTATCGGAGTGGAAGGTCGCTATGATCTTACAAAACGGTGGGATGTGGGATTGAGGACAAGTGTACTGCACTCGTGGCGAGCAGATCAGATTGATTACAGCTCTGGTGTATCCCTTGGCTGCAATGTAATAAAAAACGCCTGGCTGAGCATCGGGTACAATTTTATCGGATTCGAAGATGAGGATTTCTCCCGGGCAGGCTTCACTGCTAAAGGTCCTTTCATCCAGTTCCGCTTCAAATTTGATCAGGAATCAGTACGAGATGCATTAAAGGGGTTTGTGAGATATCATGAATAATTCTGGGTCTGACCCCGGGGAAAATAGATCTAACAAGGGAGGATGCGTATAATAGCGTTCATGGTTGGGGTCAAGTCTCCTCTTAGCTCTTATATAATTTGGAGTACCAAGCGAAAAACGAAAAACTGGACGAAAGCAAAACGGTCATAAGAAAGTCAAATTACCACCGCCAGAGGCGATGGCTTGTTTTATTAGTCCTGAAAGGTACCCCGGGTTTTATAATCCTACTTGAACATGCTTAGTTGCTTTAATTAAAGATTTATAAGAAGATAAGTTTATAATCTTATTTTCTTTGATATGATCAACAGCTTTAATTTGTCTTTCATTCAACCCAAGTTTACGTAAATATTCCCCCGTGTAGATATCCTTCCTGAATTATACAAGGAAGCCGCTTCCCCAACCAGGCACTGATAGTTGAGATTTATCAGACATCGGGAGTTATTCCTTAACCTTGTATTTGGTATTTTTCCCGGAACCTAGTTTTTCCACGTTTCCTAAATCTATAAGCTCTTTAAGCCTTTTTATGGCCGTATTTTGATGAATATCTATCTCCTTTGATATCTCGGAAGAAGACAACGATCTTTTTGATTTAAGTACCCGATATATTTCTTCCAAAAGTGGACATAGGGACGTCCATGAAATAATAATTTAGATGTTAAAGAGGACGGAGGAATCATTTCTAACCAAGTTTGGAAATAAATAATAGGTATATACCAATGGAGTGATTATAACATCAAGTTATAAAATCATGGACGTCCACCCTTTATGCAAGCACATAATCTCGTTTCTCAATATGGGCTCTCGCACTGCTCCAGGGATATACTATCGGATCAGTAACTAATCGTGCCCTTACTGGATTTAACTCTATGTATCTGAGTGCTGCCGGCAAATAGCTTTCATCCATCACGAATGAGTGAAAACGTCCCTGCCACAGATACCCTCTCCAATCCTCACGAAAATTAATCATCCGGGCATATCGGCGATGCCTTTGCGCATACCCTCCTCTGTTTGTGGGACTGCTATGAGATGCGTGATTGGGCATCAAACAATATGCCCAGATATCAACGCCACAACGAGTGCACCATTCTGACATCAAATTGATGTAAAGTCTGTAGTCATCATCACAAAAAAATGTTTTCTGTCTGCGATTCACGCGTTGCGTTATATGATGCGGATATCCGGGAACTACTATTCGTGCTATGCGTGCCATAAGCAACCAATGTGATGATTGACAAAAATTGTTAGTAATTTAGTATTGTGTCCCCGGAATTCGCAATAATTGAGTATTGTGTCCCCGGAATTGGAGAACAAAACGCACTTCACTTTGCAGCCAGGTGATTTGTCCACAGGCAGGACTGAAAACGCATGACTGGTCATGCTCTACCATCAAGAGCTAAAAGGAGACTTGA
>Ga0307990_1003061_pt1 | contig 12996 bp, 7 predicted proteins | sample EllFjometagen129_FD_203168 | JGI IMG/M metagenome (GOLD analysis project Ga0307990, IMG submission 203168) | Marine microbial communities from Ellis Fjord, Antarctic Ocean - #129 | ecosystem: Environmental > Aquatic > Marine > Unclassified | place: Southern Ocean | collected 2014-10-08
AGCAAAACACACTACGTGTTTTGGAAATAAGGGAGTACAGATATTGTTCGTAAAAGCAGGTCCGGTTTCCAACCGGACAATCCCGATAAAATGGGATCTACAGTGCTGATATTACTTTTCCATCTCAAAAGGTCGAGAGTTTACGACTGTTCCAAAGCTAGCTTTAGTTGCTTTCTCTCAACATCTTATGAGAATAGCCTCTTAAGTTTCTTGTTTTTTACCTCAAAACCAGCGACGCAAAGACACACTACGCACCCAATTTTTCTACCCCTCTATTTTTCTACCTATATCAACGAATTTCAAGGCATAAAATATGCAGCTGGATTGCATGAAAATATACAATTAACGCATTTGACTCTCAACAATATTTGCGTTATATTTTCAAACGAAAGGTAATTCGATGATAACTCAAAAATTCATTCTATGTGTCGCGATATTTACAACAATTATAAATACCTCGATTGCTTTCGCCTCTAAGGCTAAACCCAATATTATTTTTATACTTGTTGATGATATGGGTTACAGCGATATCGGTTGTTATGGTGGAGAGGTTCACACGCCGAATTTAGATTCTTTGGCTGACAACGGCATTCGCTTTACTCAAGTGCACAATACGGCAAAATGCTTCTCTTCACGGGCGACCCTGCTGACGGGCCTTTATGCACAAGATTGTGGCATGTCACGTGGTTACAAAAAGTTCACCAATGCGGTAACCCTGGCGGAAGTCCTTAAAACAGCGGGATATCGTACGCTGGTATCCGGCAAGCATCATTCCAGGGAATCGCTTTTTGATCGTGGGTTTGATCGCTGTTTCGGTTTGCTTGATGGTTGCAGCAATCACTTCAATCCTGGAAAACAGCGCAAGGGTGAAGGGGTCCCCGCACAGAAGAGACCCGGTAAACGGATGTGGGCCATTGATGACCAAGTGCTTACTCCATACACTCCTCCTCAGATGGATTTTTATTCGACCGATTATTATACAAAATATGCGATTAACTATCTGGAAGAATATAAGAACGAAAAGAAGCCATTTCTGCTCTATCTGGCATATACAGCACCGCATGATCCCCTTCAGGCCTGGCCGGAAGATATCCAGAAATATACACAAACATATAAAGTCGGTTATGAAGCCATCCGAAATGCCCGTTTTAAAAAATTGAAAGCTTTGGGGGGATCCAGGGTCAGACCTTAGTTTAGTAGTTAGCGGTTTTCAGTGATTGAAGTAACCCCCGTACTCCGCGTTCATCTTCTTCATGGCGGACGAATGGAGTCATGGTAGAGAGCTGATTAACAACAGCTTCAAGAGCGATGTTATCCACAGCGCGGGTATGGGTGTCGTGTTACGACATTGGTATTCGTACATTAACGTCTTCACTTTTTTGTCTGGTGTAACCATTCAAAACTCCTGTTTTATTTGTGAAACGAACGTTCAACGTTGAATTAGTGGTAGCGCTTCGCGCAGTCAGTTATAAAAACGTACATAAAAAACAAGAATATTACTGTTTGTAGTACGAAAAAGAATTCATTTACGACGTACGAGCCGACACCTCAAGCCACAGTGTTCATCATCAAGTAGGAACAGATCCTAATGTAGAGGAAGCTAAAGTTTAAAATTCTTCAGTGAAGGATTTTGAACGCATAGTTTTTGAAGATATGCTTAACTTTAAATACTAAGTGAGAGAAATTGTATAAAACAGGAGTCGTTAAGTGAAAAATAGATTCTCAAAATTGTTGTCATGTATTATCGTTGCATGCACGCTTATGGTAGTTTCTATATTTCAGGGTGCTGATGATGTGTCCTGTCGCCATCGACTTGGCACGTTTCCAGCTCTCTCTCTCTCTCTCTCTCTCTTTACTGAGTTCATCCCCGGCCGGGTCATGGTCGTGAAGGGGTGGGGCGGTTCGTCAACGGCCCGGAAGAGTTTCGCGTGTACGGGAAACATCTGGCTCGCAGCCCCTTACTCGTACACCTACTCGCATGCCCGCCGTAGCAAGCGAAGCGCGAAGGCTGGGTACACTCAGATCTCCCCATCTCCCGCATTCCACACCCCAAAACCGGAAGAAGGACTCTGCCTATTAACGGATGATGTAGACGGATCGGTAACGGTCTGTTTGCATTAGCAGAACGGACTCAGCGTGTTTTAATGTGATGAATCAACGATGAAGTATGGAGAAATGAAAATGCAGAAATCTACAGTTAGAGGCTCTTGTACGATACTTGCGGCCGTGAAAAAAATATGTTTAGTTAAGATTAACAACAAAGGAAGTGTAGTATGAAAAATATGACATCCAACTTGGCCTCGAAGGCAACAGTGCTTTGTGGCACGGCAATGATCCTGTTCTTGGCAATCTCTTCTTCGGAGGCAGCTTTGAACGATAATCTTGTGGCCTACTATCCCCTCAATGATGGCGCAGGTACGGCTGTGGCTGAGGTCATCAACGCCAATCACGGCGCGCTTCGCGGCAAAGTGGCCTGGGCTCCCGGCAAACTGGGCGGCGGGTTGTATTTCACCCGCACCTCACAGACCACATCCTACACCACTCCCACAGGCTGCGGCTTCATTAATGCCGACACGCTCTGCTCCAGCGGGATCTTGAACGATACTGATTCCTACACCTTCTCGGCTTGGGTGAAATTTGTTTACTCAGGTTCTTCCAGTTGGGGATTCACAATCTGGGGGGCGAACTCAGCAGCGACAGCTAACGGAAACATCATGCGTGTAGGAATCTATGATAACGGTGTGGGTGCCTTTGCCCACGGCACCGGGAGTCCCATTGGCTCTTTTGACTTCACCGATGACGCCTGGCACCTGGTCACCATCGCCTTCGGAACCGACGGCAACGCCGACTACTATGTTGATGGCGCACTCAGTAGCGCCAAGGCCGCGGATACGGGGCTGGAGCGTGAAAAGCTATGGAGTACAGCAAACCTGTTCCATTTCGGCATGGAAATGGAGGGAAATCTGGCAACAGACCCCTATAACGGAACGATGGATGAACTGGCAATCTGGAATCGCGAACTGACTCCGGCGGAAGTTGCAGAACTTTATAACAGTGGTGACGGCGTTTCCCTGATCATGGGGAGTGACCCTACGATGAGCGTTCCATCTGTCACCAACCCAACCGATGATGGAGTAACGGCGACCTGTCAGCTCCTTTTAGCGGATGCTGACGATGTCACGCTCGTCTGGGCCTATGATGATGCCGGCGAAACCACTATCTCCACCTGGACGGCTGCTGCAGGGGGTGGCTCATATTCGTTTGGTCCTACAAATCAAGATGCCATATTGAGCCAAACGTTGACGGGGCTTGACGGCGACACGGAGTATAACTTTCGTTTCACGGCCAGCGATGCATCCAGTACAAATTGGTCACTGGCAGCCACATTTGTGACGGGGCTTGCCAGTGAGCCGGCACCTACCGGGCTGGCGGCAACAGCTGGAACTGGGGCAATTGCGACATTGATGGATCTCTCCTGGAACGACCCGTTTGATTATGAGACAGGGTTTGCGCTTCTGCGCTCAACCAATGCCAGTTTTGCCGCGTATGATACTTTTACAATTGATCCCGACGAAACCAACTATACGGATAACACGACCTCACCTAACACCACCTATCATTACCAAATTGCCGGTGTTGGCATCACCGGAACCGGTGTTCTGTCGATTGCCGTATCGGACACAACAAGTGCAAATCCCATACCGACCGGTGACCTGAACAACGGGCTGGTGGCCTATTATCCACTCGAGGATGGCTCCGGAACAAATGCGTCCGAGATCATACGCGGCAACGATGGCACTTTGCTCGGAAATTTTGTCGGAGACGAATGGACCACCGGTAAGCTTGGCGGCGGGCTGCAGTTCGCAGGCGGAAGTACAAGTTATCCCGATGGTGCCGCCTTCATCGAAGCCGACGAGTTGCTCAAGACCGTCAATCCCACCACCGGTGTGCTTGAAGATAGTGTCGCCTATACATTCTCGGCGTGGGTGAAATGGGCGACGGGGGGCGAGACAGTCTGGGGAGCGAACACTGCGGCTAACCAAAACGGAAACGTGATGCGCGTGGGTACCTACAGCACCGGGCTAACCGTCTTTCCTTCTGGTAGTGGCGGCACTGACGGGGTCACCGCCGATTTCAGTGACAAGGAGTGGCACCTCCTTACCATGGCGATGGGGACAGACGGCAACGCGGACATCTACTTCGATGGATCCCCCTCGATCAGCAAGACCTTCCACACGGGGCTCGAACGGGAGCACCTATGGAGCACAGCACACCTCTTCCATTTTGGCATGGAGATGGAGGCGAACTCGACAACAGATCCGTGGATAGGAACGATGGATGAGCTGGCAATCTGGAATCGTGAGCTGACCGCTGCAGAAGCATTCCTGCTCTACAACGGCGGCAACGGCGTAAACCTTACGCTCCCCGCCGGCACGCTGATCTTTGTTCGTTAATTACAAACAGCTCTGCAGGAACTCTATATTCCCGGGCAGCACACCGACAAGGTGCTGCCCGGGAAATTCTTTTCGGAGCACTCTTAACCGCCACCCTTACTCGGATACGCTTAATCGACCGACTTAGTCGGATATACAGAACATGGATATGCATATGACCCAATTGGAAACCCCTCAACAAATTCGGAAGCGCCACTCAATGAAATCAATTTGCCGAAATGTTATCTGCCTTCTGTTGATCGAGTTCTGTGCGGCTTTATCCGCCCATGCTGCGGAGACATTCACGATCGTGCTGCTGCCCGACACGCAGCACTATACCGACAGCGCCACCAGAATGGTCCACTTCAACAACCAGACGCAGTGGATCACGAACAACGTCGATGCAGAAAACATAGCCCTCGCTATTCACGCCGGCGATATTGTTGAACATGGAGCAACTATAGCCGAATGGCAAAGGGCCGATGCAGCCATCGATATGCTGGATGCCATCCCCACCCTTGCCTACGGTGTTGTCATGGGTAACCACGATTACGATACACAGTATGACCTGAATGGCCCTACCATAAACTACACCACCTATTTTGGTGCAGCACGCTACTCAGGCCGGACCTGGTATGGAGGCGCATCACCCGACAATCTAAGCCACGTCCAGTACTTCTTTGCAGAGGGACGTCAATACCTGCATATCGCGCTGGAATGGAAGTCGGCATCCAGCGCAAACCTGAACACCACCGAGGTCATCACGTGGGCGCAGGGCATTCTCGACGCCAACCCGGGGATGCCAACCCTTATCACCACCCACGAATACCTGAATACCACAGAGCGATCATCTACAGGAACCGATATATTCAATGCGCTCGTTAAAACGAATCCACAGGTCTTTCTGGTCATGGGCGGACACGTCCTGGGTGAGAACCATCAGACCGTGCAGAACGATGCCGGCTCGGATGTTTTTGAGGTCCTTGCCGATTTTCAGGGGCGAGCAGATGGGGGATCCGGTTGGTTACTGATGCTGGAATTTGACGAAGGCAACGACACCATCAACGCTATCACCTATACCCCGTCGCTGGATCAATATGAAACCGATGCCGACAGCCAGTACAGTTTCCCTGTTGATTTCGATGCCCGCTTCGGAGCGGCCAGCCCCCTGTGGGTGGGCGCGCCCGGAATCACCGGCAGCACCTATAACCAGGCCGAGCTCTACGCGATTATTTACGGTGACGCTGAAAGCGTAAGTGTAGTCTGGGACACAACGGATCACAGTACCGGAACCTGGCCCAACGTGCAGCCGCTCAACGACTGGCCGGGGGGTGCCGGAACTACCAATGTCACGCTGGCCGGTCTATCCGAAAACAGCTCTTATGTGGTTCGTTTTTTTGCCGAAAATACGACCCTGGGTGTGGACGCCTGGTCGAGCCCGACCACGGTTACAACCCCGCTGGAAAACCCGCCACCGATACTGGGTCAACCAGAGGTCATTTCTGTATCCGAAACGAATGCCACCCTCGAATGCCTCCTGACACAGGCCCCGGCCGATGTCACGTTGGTCTGGGCGTTTACCGATGCCGGCACCAACGCTGTTAGTGCCTGGACCGGTGCCGTCGGCGGTGGGTCAGAGAGCTTCCCCGCATCCGCCATGGATGAGACCATTCGCTATACCATCAGTAACCTGTTGGTGGGAACCTCTTATGCCTACCGGTTTGTGGCCGAGAGTCCATACGGAACCGACTGGACAGAACCGGCATCATTTACCACCTCACCGGCAGCTGACCTGAGCCGAAGTCTTGTGGCCTATTTTCCCCTTAATGATGGCTCCGGGACGACCGCGACCGATATCCAGGGCGCAAACCATGGCACCCTGAATGGAAATGTTGTGTGGACTGCCTCAGGAAAAATAGGTGGCGCACTGGAATTCACGCGAACGGCTAGAGACTCAACAACACTGGGAGCACCCTATGTGAACGGCTGGGTGAGTGCGAACGGTTTGATGAGCAATGAAGTGCTCACGAATACCGGCTCCTACACCTTCTCCGCCTGGATCAAATTGAATCATCCTGTTGCTGACGGGGCTGGCTTTGGCTATGTTCTTTTTGGAGCAAATACACCCACGGGCGGGAATATCTTCCGGATCGGCGTGGATTCTAGCGGCGACAATATATTCTCTCATCTGACCCATGACCTGGGAACAACCACGACCTTTGATGACACCTGGGTTCTCTATACAATGGCGATGGACTCAACAGGGAATGCTGATTTTTATCTGAATGGTGCGCTGGCGTTGACCAAGGCTGCTGACACGAATGTCGAGCGTGAGGGCAGTTTTGGTGTCGCCAATCTTTTCCATTTCGGCATGGAGATGGAACCCGGCAAGGCAACCGATGGCTGGAGCGGAACTATGGATGAACTTGCAATCTGGAATCGCGAACTGACTCCGGCGGAAGTGAACACCCTCTACAATGGCGGCGCGGGGGTCGCTCTTGCCGCAACCGTTCCGACTCCCAAAATGGGTACACCATCCGTCAGTGATCCAACAGATGATGGTGCAACTGCGGCCTGTCAGCTACTTGGGGCTGATGCCGATGATGTTACGCTCGTCTGGGCTTATGAAGATGCCGGAGAAACCACGGTCGGCACCTGGACCGCTGCCGATGGTGGCGGATACTACTCCTTTGATGAAACCGATGTTAACACCCTCTTAAGCCGTACGCTGACCGGGCTTGAGGATGATACGGATTATGCGATTCGCTTTGTGGCCAGTGATGCAACCTCCTCAGACTGGTCGTCGTTAAGCGCGTTTAAGACAGAAGCAACAGGCAGCAGTAAGCCGCCTCAAATCGCAGGTAGCCTGAAACAGGGAGTGGTGGCTTACTACCCCCTTGAGGAGGGGGCGGGAACCGATGTTAACGACATTTCCGGCGGCAATCACGGATCTCTTCGGGGCAACGTCGCCTGGGCCACCGGCAAGCTGGGGGGCGGGCTGTATTTCACTCGAACAGCACAAACAGGATCTTACACCACTCCCGCCAACTGCGGCTTCATTATTGCCGATGCGCTCTGCGCGAATGGAGTCCTGAATGACACCGATTCCTACACCTTCTCGGCATGGGTGAAGTTCGCATACCCCGGTATTTCCAGTTGGGGATTTTCAATCTGGGGGGCAAACACGGCAGCGACAGCCAACGGCAATGTCATGCGTGTAGGGATCTATGATAACGGCGTGGGTGCCTTTGCCCACGGCACCGGGAGCCCCATTGGCTCTTTTGACTTCACCGATGATGAGTGGCATCTCTTCACGATTACCTTCGGAACCGACGGCAACGCCGACTACTATGTTGATGGTGCACTCAGTAGCGCCAAGGCCGCGGATACGGGGCTGGAGCGTGAAAAGCTATGGAGTACAGCAAACCTGTTCCATTTCGGCATGGAAATGGAGGGAAATCTGGCAACAGACCCTTTTAACGGGGCCCTTGATGAACTGACGATCTGGAATCGTGAATTGAGTGTCGCTGAAGTGGCTGTTTTGTTCAATAACGGTGATGGTATTGACCTGACAACCCGCCCCGGTTTTTTAATCATGCTGCTCTGAGTACAGCACTGAAAACAGAGCTGGTGTCAGACAATAATTTTGCATTTGGTCCACCTCGTCTTGTCACGGCGTAGTCGCGAAGCTTGACTTGTCCGGGCGTAGCTCTTGCGAAGACTGAAGACAAAAGTGGTGGACCTACCCAGTACGTCCATCGCTATGAGATGGATGCCCCTTTAGGTAAAAATTAAGAAGTTCTAAAGTTCTAAAGTGCGAGAGTTCTAAAGTTTATTAATAGCCAGCTTTGCTGGCCCCGAATCCGCGGGGTTGAAAAATGCGGGCCATTCACTTTGGCGCTTAGTCATCAAAAAAATGAAACAAAGATACTTCGCGTCTCTGTGAGGGACAAAATCAACGAAGCAATGACTATTTATATTTCACCTTTTCTGTCTGGTGTAACCATTCAAAAATCCTGTTTTATTTGTGAAAATAGAGTCTCGGGTTGCACCGGTTAGCAGGGAAGTCTAATTGTCGTTACTAGGGAAGTGTAATTGTCGTTGACCATTAAGGGTCGGGCTGTTGTTGAAGATGTATCCTTCAGAAACCAGATAGAGTCGTAGATGTATTGAATCTTAAAAGTGGTGTCGCTGTCAGCTGTCAGTTCCGCAAACTGCGGAAGGTAACTGAAGATAGTGAAGAGCTGAAGAGTCAACTTGATGAGATAGCGGGTAGGCTTGAATTGCTTCAAGAGAAAAGCTGAAATGATGCTAACTACTAATCTAAGGTCTGAAATGGTCCAATGTCCAATGTCGTAACACGACCCCGATGCGCATTGTCTTATGTAGATCCCGATTGTATCGGGATTGTCCGGTTGCAAACCGGACCTACTTTTTTGCACACATCTGTGAATCTTCAAAGGAACTGCAATAGGGTTTGCCAGAAATTAGTTCACAAATCTGACGAAATATGACACTATTTGATTGAGCTGATTTGACTGAAATAAGGCGATTTTCTGGAAAGAACAATTTATTGGTTTTTTCTCGCCCCTAAGGGGCTAACGCAGTTAAAAGGAATGTCTGATTATGAAAATAAATAAATACCCGTTAATGGTAGTTTTGACCTCTGTGTTTCTTATGATGCCCGGGATTGGATTGACCGGGACTCAGGACCGGAATCTGCTGGATGGCTATAATGTTGTCTGGAACTCACAGAGCAAGAACTCCTCGGAGTCGATGCCCTGCGGCGGTGGCGACATCGGGATGAATGTCTGGGTGGAAGGTGGTGATATCCTGTTTTACATGCAGCGCAGCGGCAGTTTGGCTGAACAGAATGAGTATCTCAAGTTGGGCCGGGTGCGCCTGCGACTCGATCCGAATCCTTTTGCCGCAGAAAAGAGTGCCAAGTTCCGGCAGGAGCTGAAGTTGCGCCAGGGCTATGTTGAAATTACGGGCAGTAGCGTCGGCAAGGATGGTAAAACCATCGCCGCCACCGTAAAGGTGTGGGTGGAGATCGAACGAGCGGTCATTCATGTGGAGGTCGATTCCGATAAACCGCTCCAGGCTACGGCATCATATGAGAACTGGCGTCTTGAGGATGAGATGATTCCGCACAACAATCGACGGAGATCATTTTTCAGTCTGGCCAAGTATCCGGGTGAGGTTATGCTGAGCAGGGATCATGTCGCTCACACTCCTGCTGGCGGGGTGCTTTTTTACCACCGCAATCCGGGTGTGGATACATTGCCGGAGATGCTGATCAAACAACAGGGACTCGGAGAATTCAAAGACAAAATCATCAATGATCTGCGCAACCGTACCTTCGGTGGAATCATGACCGGCTCTGGCTTCAGGGCGGCCGGTGAGTCGGAGGGGAAATATCAGAGCGCATCTTACAAGAGCTGGAACCTCTGCTCCGAAAAACCAGCCCGTCACCACCATCTACGTGTTATCACTCACATAGCCCAGACCGAGACAATCGCGAAGTGGCTCCAGGGATTACAGGTCTCGGTGGATGGCTCGGCTGATGATCTTAAAGAGGCACGAAATAAGAGTCGCTTATGGTGGGATGCATTCTGGGAGCGTAGCTGGATCGTCATCAACCACGCTAAATCCGATTCCGCCGACAAAGCGTGGCGCGCGGCCCGCAACTACAACCTCTTCCGCTATCAGCTTGGTTGCAATGTATCTGGTGAATATCCATCCAAGTTCAATGGCGGCAACTTCACCTACGATGCAAATCTGGTTGGCGGTAAGGGTCGGAGCTTCGGCCCCGACTGGCGCAACTGGGGCGGTGGCGTGTTCACAGCCCAGAATCAGCGCCTGCTCCACTGGCCGATGCTCAAGGCTGGCGATTACGATGCTATTCTGCCTCAGTTTGAACTCTATCGCAAGGCGCTGCCCGGTGCCCAGGCGCGGGTGCGGGTGAACTTCGGTCACGATGGTGCCATCTTCAGCGAATATCTCGGTGCGCCGGGTGTCGCTCTCGGTGCTGGATACGGCTGGAAGAGCGGTGGTCGTGGGCGTGGAGAGGAAATCCCATTTGGTGACCCGCGTGCGAATGCCACCCTGCAGTATAACGAGCTGGTCGAAAAGGGAGTTATGGCCAATGGTGCCATTGCCTACCACTGGGAATCACAGCTTGAAAATGCCTACATGATTCTGGAGTACCATCGTTTCAGTGGCAACGATATTACAAAATACATTCCCTTTATTGAGAATGCGGTGGTCTTTTTTGATCAACATTACCGCAAACGGGAGAAGATGCGCTCGGGGCGCGAACTCAGTTCCGATGGACACCTCGTGATCTACCCGGCCAAGGCCTGTGAAACCTTCCGCGGGGCCACCAATCCGACCGATCTTATCGCCGGACTACAGGCCTGCATCGACGAAATCCTCAAACTTGATGGGGCGGATCTGAAGCTGCGCGACAAGGCCTACTACCGGACGCTGCTCAAAACAATACCTCCATTCACATATGCGGAATCAAACGGCGATCGGGTCATGCAGCCGGCGGCCAGTTGGAAAGTCTACAGAAATGCCGAGATCCCGCAGCTCTATCCGCTCTTTCCTTTCAATCGATTCGCACTAGGGCGCGATGATATGCAGGTCTTCCGGGATACCTATCGCCACGGAAAATTCCGCAAGGGCAATGTGGTCAGCTGGCACCAGGATGGTATTTTCTTTGCCCGCATGGGGATGACCGCTGAGGCTGCGGATTTCAATTTGCGCAAGCTGGATGACAGCCAGCACCGTTTTCCCACGTTCTGGGGGCCGGGCCACGACTGGGTTCCCGACCATAACTGGGGAGGCAGCGGCATGCTCGGATTGCAGGAGATGTTGATGCAGACCATCGGCGATAAAATCCTGCTCCTGCCGGCTTGGCCTATGGAATGGGATGTCGATTTTAAATTGCATGCCCCGCACAGCACCACCGTTCAGGGCCGTGTGCGCCACGGCAAGATCATCGATCTTAAGGTGCTTCCTAAATCACGTGAAAAGGACATAGTCGTACATGGCGGAAAAAAGCAGCTTTAGTTAGGAAAAAATTATGATTGATACTCTGAAAAATAAAGGTCTGGTCCTGATTTGTGGCACGGTTATATTGATGCTCATACATGTGCACGCTGAATCGGTACAAACAGGGCCCGAGCAATACAACGTGGTCTGGAACTCACCCAGCAAGGACTTCAATGGGTCGATGCCGATTGGCAATGGCGACATCGGTGCGAATGTCTGGGTGGAGAAGGGGTGCGACCTCCTGTTCTACATCATCAAAACCGATGCCTGGAGCGAAAATGCGCGGTTGCTGAAGCTGGGCAGGATTCGGATTCGGTTGACTCCCAACCCGTTTACCCAGGGATCTCTGTTCAAACAGGAACTGGATCTGAAAAATGGTGTGATCAAGATACGCGCTACCCCTGAACCGATCGGCAATGAGGTGGATCTTAATTTCTGGGTCCTGACTATCGTTCCTGGGGACTCTGTTACTGGTGGCAGAATACCAGGTTGCCCTACTGGCCGATGCTGGCTGCTGGTAACTACGACATGATGAAGCCGCTCTTTAAAATGTATATTGACGCACTGCCCTTAGCTAGGCACCGGGTGCGGCAATACCATAAGTTTGGGGGCGCATATTTTCCTGAAACCATCTATTTCTGGGGTGCGCACTCGAATCAGGATTACGGCTGGCATCCCGAGAAGGATAGGCACCCGGATAAAATACGTACTCCGTTCATTCAATATGAGTGGCAGGGTGGTATCGAATTAACCGCGATGATGCTGCAGTATTATCAGCACACCCAAGATGACAAATTTCTGAAGGAGACGATTCTCCCCTTGGCTAAAGAGACGTTTCGTCTCAGTCCAACTAGTATGAGGGGACAGTCTAAAATTAACGGCTGGGCCCAGGATTCGATATTTGCGGCATGTGTCGGCGATGCCGAAGGGGCCGCCCAAAGGTTGATTGCACGTTCAAGACTCTTTCATGATAAGAGCCGCTTTCCTGCATTCTGGGGACCTAATTTCGACTGGATTCCAGATCAGGATCATGGTGGAGTTAACATGATTGCCTTGCAGCATATGCTGATTCAGACCGAGCCTTTTTCTGACAAAATCCATCTCTGCCCCGCATGGCCTAAAGGATGGGAGTGCTCATTCAAGCTGCATGTCAGCGGTAATACTACGGTGCAGGGTCGAGTTATAAATGGCAAAGTTGTTAATCTGATTGTATCTCCAGAGTTACGCAAAAAAGATATTGTTAACTACCTGAATACCGATAAGAATTGAGATTTCTCCGCAGAATCTGTGGGGCGATTGTTGTTGTCTGGTGGAGTCACTGCGCTCTGTGAGTTGTGGTTTAAGAAGTTCTAAAGCTGCTTTTAGCCGCAACCAAACTAAGTGCTTGTGATATACGGGCCCATATTCTCTAAATATACCCTTGTGTGTTGGCCGCCGCAGCTTTAGAAAAAAACACTGCGTGTTTTGGAAATAAGGGAGTACAGATATTGTTCGTAAACGTAGG
>Ga0307990_1003062_pt1 | contig 12993 bp, 13 predicted proteins | sample EllFjometagen129_FD_203168 | JGI IMG/M metagenome (GOLD analysis project Ga0307990, IMG submission 203168) | Marine microbial communities from Ellis Fjord, Antarctic Ocean - #129 | ecosystem: Environmental > Aquatic > Marine > Unclassified | place: Southern Ocean | collected 2014-10-08
TACAGTCCAAATTTTCAAAACTTGGAGAGGTAGCGGCTAGCTAGAAATGCTATAATACATTATTATCCCAAACCCCAAAAAAATGTCAAGCTTTTCTACAATCTCGACCAATAAACCCACCAATAGCTAAACAATCAGCCCTCCCCCTTTTTTAAAGGGGGACCGAGGGGGTTTTCTCCTTCATTTCAAAATTCATTAAATCATTCAACCTTGAATCAAAATTTAAAATTCTTTACGCTATACACCAAATACTATATACTCAATACTACCTACTAAATACTCATCAATACTAAATACTAAAATAAATGTCACCAAAAAACAAAACCCACACCCTAATTCTATCCGACTTCCATCTCGGCTCAAAAGTCAGCGATAGTAAAAAAATTATTGCTTTTTTAAAAACGTTTGAATTCAAAAAATTAATTATTTTAGGCGATATTTTCGAAGATCTCAATTTCAAGCGTCTGAAAACTACCGACTGGGAACTAATCTCTCTCATTGGTCATCGAGCAAAAAAATGTAAGGTAATTTGGGTAGAGGGAAATCACGACAAAGGATTGGCCAAAATTTTCGCCAGTCTAACCGGAGCTCGAGTTTACAAACTCTACAAATGGAAATACGAAAACAAAAAATTCATGGCCATTCATGGTCATCAATTTGATAGTTTTTTAGTAGAAAACGCCCTTATTAGTTTCTTAGCCAATCAAGTCTACAATTTTATTCAACTGATAGACTTCAAAGACAAAAGAATCAGTCGTTCCGTCAAAAGAAAAAGCAAGGGTTGGTTGCGTCTTTCCGAAAAAGTTGCCGGAAGAGCCCTGCTTTTTGCAAAATTGAACAGAATCGATTGCATTTTTTGTGGTCACACCCACAAATCCAATCAGGCCAAATCAGGCCAAATCGATTACTATAATTGTGGCTGCTGGACAGACATTCCCGCCACCTATATCACTCTAGATAAAAAAAGTATTAAAATTCACAAATATTTATAATGCTGATTTCAATAAAAAAATCCCTAGACGTTAATGTCTGAGGATTTTTTTATTAGATTATTTCTAATCACACTTTTTAAATTATTTTCTCTCCATCAAGATAAATTCAATGTTGGCCGGTTTTACAAAAAGACTTTCATCCATTGTCCATTCTTCGCAATTCCAAGCATAAGTTTTATTATAATCAATCACTCCCAATTCCTGAGCTTTCTCAACTGACATTTTTACTCCTTGCGTAATAATTGAACTCCATTGATAAATCATTTCGCCATCATTTAAAAGGTAGACCATATTTTCTCGAGAATTTTCTTCAATTGCTATTTCTTGCTTAAATTTTTCTCCGGCAATATACATAATAATTTCAGCAACCCCACCCGTCGCATCTTCATCTTCGTTGTCTATATCGGCTTCTTCAATTACTTCCGCTTTTTCAATTCGCCAACTACATTTAAGATTTGCATTTTTACCCAGCAAATCTTGAATTGATGTTGTTTCAACTTTTAATTCAGAGGAAAGTTTTTCTGTTTGGACTAAATTATCATCATTAACTTTCAAACTAGAATCAACACTTTCTTGTCGTTCTTTTTTGATTTCTTCTTCGGATTCAGGTGTCATTTCAATTTCATTTTTTAAACATCCCGAAAAAAAACCTACCATCAAAACCAATCCCACCAACCCAAATAGTTTAATTTTCATTGATTTTTTTAATTGTTTACCTTAATAATAGCTTTTCTAAAAAAATATGCAAATGAAAAAAGGCATTGTTTGTTTCAAACAACGCCTTTATTTTTTATTTTCCAACCCAAGAACAAACACCCATAACCGCTTTCACTCCTCCGTGAGTTAGTTCGTCCGGCGTAGCCGTATACAAACAATCTAAAGGAGTCCCATCGTTTTTATAAAAAACAACATAACGAACATACAAGTCTTCTTCTCGAACCTCGCCTTCAGAACCAAAAAATTGAAAAGGTTGTTCTTGTTGTTCAATTTTTTTTTGCAAGATTACTCCGAAATTACTTGACTGACACCTTTCAAGATGTTTCGATAAACTGACCACTCCTTTCATAGCGTTGCTATTGACATCTTTGACTAACCAGTCTTCTTCTGAAAAATTAGTCAGGTCAGTTCTTCTTGAAACAAAATGGGCTTCTGGAAGATACTCCTTTAGACTCTTTACATTGCAACCATTTTCAGTTAATAGTTCTTCAGTCTCCGAGTTCCAAGCCAAGGGCAAAATGTTTTTACTTCCCAAACTGTCTTTCGGCGGAACCAAAACCTTCAAATCCCCTGCCAGCATCATCTCGACCAGCTCTGCTTGAAATCCATTTTCTAATCGCTCATGAATATCAAGGACCGTCTTACCTTTAAAATCGACAGGTCGAACATCTCTTTCTCGATGAAAATCCAAAGTTTCGATAATCTCTGAAACCGCTTTCCACTCTCCTTCATGAAAACGATCTCTGAAAGGCACTATAACTGACAAAGGCTTGTGATTTAAAACTTCGGTGGTTCCAACAAACTGCTGGTTTTGATTCTCCAAAAAAGATTCCAGTTTTTGTAAAATCACTCCGTAGCCCAGCCCGTGAGTATTAACCGAGTCAATTTCAACAATATAAAATCTCCCGTCCTTCCCCTTAACTAAATCAACTTTGAGAGTTTCAGGAAAACTTCCATTAACAGCTCGCTGATGTCTTCTTCTGTTTTTAGGAATTCCAATCTGAGCAGTTCTCCGAAAAAAAGCCATCCCTCCGCTATTAATGTTTTTAGCGACCGCTTTTTGCATTAAACAATCACTGGCCTTAATAAGGCTAGCAATTTCAATCCCAATTTCAGAAATACTTTCAACTTCAGAATCATTGATTGAATGATTAGAAGCCGGCAGAAAAAATCTTCTCCTGGGATCATTCCATAAACCAATTTCTTCCAAAAAATTCACCATCGCGTCTCTTCTTGTTGCTGTTTCCATCGTTCCTCCTTGTTTTTTACAAACTAAGTTTTAAAAGTTCTTTTAAACCATATATACAAAAATTTGGTTTCTCTTTTTTGATTTCTGGTTCTTCTGTCGAATATTTTCCCTTTTTGAGCCAAACAGTTTTGAATCCAGTCTGGTTCCCCAATCTAATTTCACTTTTAATTCTGTCACCTACTACCAGAATATCTTCTTTTGCTAAATTAAATTGATTAAAAATTTTAATCAGATCTTCTTGCTTTTTCTTGTCAACTAAAACAATTTGATTAAAATATTTTTTTAAATTTAATTTTTCTAAATTTTTTTCTCGGTTAGCATCTCCTTCTCGACTAGTGTATAAAATTAGAATATTTTTAGTTTTTAATTTTTCTAGAACCAAAACAGCATCTTCCAAAAATTCTAGTTTTTCCGGATCATAAACGGTTCTTAAAAAATCAAAGATTATTATTTTGTTAGCAATCATCTTAAGTTTGTTAAATAAAAAAATCGACCTTCACTAGAGGGCCGATTTTTGTAGTAAATATCAATCAAATCAATTCACAACAAAAACCGGCTTTCTAAATAAGAAATACCAAAAATAGAAATATAGATTTTTAAAATAATTATTCATAAATTTCAGTAAAAATTTAGATTTTAAAAACAAAAAAACTGGCTTATTCGCCAGTCATTGCTTCTTTGTTGAATTTTTTTATCTATTTGATCCAACATCACAAAGACTGGCCTTTCTAAAGAAATACCAGAAACTAAAAAATAGATTAAAACTTTGTGATAAATTTTTCATAATAAAACTAGTTTAACAGCTTTTTGTTTTTTGTCAAAATTTGAAGGGATTGACTCGATAAGCCAATCCCTTTTAAAAAATTTAATTGCGAAAATTGATTTTCACCTACTGACCACAGAGGTAATCCCTACGCAATCTAAACCGTCCTTAGAAGAAAAAGGTTTTTTTTCTTTTCTCTCCAAGTCAGACTTTTTGTTTGCTCTTCTAAGATTTTTCCCTAAAGACTTTCCACTCTTTCTTATTTCTTTCTGAACTTTCGCCATCCCATTTCTCCTTTTTGAGGTTTTGATTTCAAGATTTTTCTTAAAACCATTATTAAAAAACAAAAAAACCGATCGGCCGATCGGTTTTCATTTCTGGGAATTTTTTAACTTGAAAATTCACATAAATCAAAATCGATCCTTTTTCCCGGGACCAGCAACAATCGAGTAATCCAATTGATTTTGATTTGATTTATAATTTTCATAATAAAATTATTCTAGTCTATTTTTATTTAAGTGTCAAAATTGTCTCAATTAACAATGAATAATTAGTAATCTTACTTTTTATCGGTATTGTCCTTTCCCTCTTTAATTCACCCGGTTGTTTTCAAAATAGAAAAAGTTAACCTGGAAATCTCATCACAATCTACCGCTAAAGACTCAAAAGATTTTTTATTTAAGTAATCTGTTTCAAACAACAATTTCAACCAATAGTTAGTTTCTCGAGATTCTTTATAGGCGATAGAAATTTTTGATGAAAAATCTGATTTAGAGATAGCCCCATTGGCCTCCTCTATATTAGCACCAATCGAAGTTCCACTTCGTAAAATCTGTTTGGCTAAAACAAATTCTTTTTTCTTTTTGCAAAGAAACTTATATAAATTAACAATTCTAATTGCAAAAGAAAAAGACTTGTCCAACAAAATATTATCGCCATCTCTACCAACCATTCTTAACTATAAATTACTTATTGTTTATTACTAACTACTAATTGTTAATTGCTATCACCAGCTTCCTCCGCCTCCTCCGCCTCCTCCGCCGCCAGAAGATCCACCACCGCCAGATGATGATGAAGATGGAGAAACTGAAGCCGCCCGAGCAGCTGAAGCAAATCCGCTATCAATAGAACTGGCAAATAAAATCGGACTAAAAGAATTTATCGAACTAGAATGATACCAACTTGGTTGTTGTTTCGCTATTCCTTCAAAAGCTTTAGCCCATTTTTTAACATTTCCGAACACCATGGCATAGGGCAAATTTTTTTCAAAAATATTTTCTTGAGCATTAAACTCAGCTCGATGTTTTTCAGCTATATCAATGTAGTGTTTATATCCCTTGGCTCGCCAAAAAACCTCAGCTCCTTTGGGTGTTTTTTTAGACATAAAAACTCCGAAACCAAACATAATCGGCACTGACAAAATAATGCCCAAAACCAAATCCAGCCTATCAAAAATTCCTCCAAAAATGAACATTCCGAATCCAACTAAAATTGCTACAATAATATATAAAGCTTTTTTATTGTAAAAGGATTTTTCAAAATATTTCTCAGTGTCAAATCGCTTTTTTATTTTTCCGCTAGCAACACTTATGTTTTTATAAAAACTATTTTTCTTGTCCGACAATTTTATTTTTCCTAATTTTTTAGAACCAAATAATCCCTTTAACAATTCTTTCTCATGCCCAGTCAAATCGCTTGCCGTTCCCCAATCTTTTTTATTTTCCAATTCGTAATCAAAACTAGCTTTCTTTTTGCCAAAACTCTTAACTACTCTCCAGGCAAAAATCAAAAATATTGGCGTTATCATCAAAGCACTAATCCAATCAAAGTGTTGAGCAGCATAAAAAGTAGCAAAAACGCTCAATACGATCACCAGAAAAAAAATCCTAGAAATAACTCCAGCCGCTTTCGTCACTTTGCTCTCAGTTTTTTTAATTTCATAAATATCTAAATAACCTTTAACCGCCAAATTAATAATATCAGCCGTGACGAACTTGGTTGAATACTTTTCTTTCATTAAATAGCCTACTTCCCCTGGCGTTAAATTATCTGGAGCTTCGTAATGAGCAATAATAGTTTTATTCAAATCAATTTCTCTTCCTTTGACTCTCCACAGAGAAAACATTCCAATAAAAACAATTATTGGTAAACTGAATCCCCAATTATCAGCTAAGAACAATAAGAAGTATTGCCATCGAGTTGGCTCCTGTACTGCTCCTTTGGGAAGCCAAACAGCCACCGTCAAACCTTCGTATCTCTGCAAAACCCTAGTCGCATCAAATACGACTTCCCCGGAAGATTTTTCATTCACCAAACAATCTTTATCCTTAGAACCAAACCTTCCCGTAAAACAAACTCCACTCCCTGAAATGAAATCCACTCCATCTTTAAATCGAACCACACTAGAAGCATTATAGATTTCAGTCGGCCAACCAGTTCCGATTGGATTCCAAAATATTTCATCGTGATCTTCAAAATAGCGCATTCCTTTTTCAATTTCATAGTCAATCACATAGCGTTGCTCACCAATTATTTCTAAATTTGGATCACCTATTTTCAAAATTTTGTCCCCTCCTGAACTACTAACTTGATATTCAATTTTATTTCCCTGACCATCTTCAACTGCCAAAACTTCCAATTTCATATTATATTCAAAACCTCGGTCGTCTTTATACTCAACCGGAACGTTTCGAAAAACTCCATGCCGTTTCTCAGAAAAATAGACGTCAATGACTTCTTTGACTTCCAAGGTAGCATTTTTTTTGACCAAAATATCCACTTCAAAATTAGTAATTGTGAAAGCCCCTCGATTTTCAATCGCCTTAGTTTTTTGGACCAATCCACTTAAACCGACAACCAGAAACATTACCAATAAAAGTTTCCTGAACATTTTTTTATTTTTATTAAATTATCTGTTTTTATCTTTATTTTATTCTACCTTTTTAAAAAATTTAATTCAAATTTAAAATTAAAATAAAAACTCAACGTTTTCGTTGAGCTGGGTTTGCTTTTTTGGAATAAAAATAAAATTAGCTTGATCTTCGTCGGATAATAATAAGCTCACTAATAATTTGAATTTTTTGATTAAACTCTCGCATTTATTTAAAATAGTAATTTTAGATAGGAGGGGGAAATAGAGAAAATTGACTCATTCTCCCCCTTGAATTTTTTACTGAATATGTTATTGCCTCTTGATCAAACACATTTCAGCATTCGGTATTGTTTGATTCATTAAAGTACAAATTCTGGTTTCCAGCTTTTCTACGTTTGAACATCCAGAATCTATTTTCTCAGAAAGAACTCCGATTTCAACTTGAGCACCTCTGATTACTTCTTCTAAATAAACCGGATTTTTTCTTTTAAACTCTTTTCTTCTTTTTTTCATCCACCCCTCCCGTTGTAAGATTACTCCAAAAAACTAAAGATTTTACTACAAAAACATTCCAGCTTTAACTGGAATTTTTTATTTATTTGTTGATTTAAAAATTTCCAGCTAAAAATATTATTGAAACATCCTAATAAAAATAAACCTATTAATAGTGTTCAACGATATTTTCATAAAAACCTTCAATTTTTATACCACCAATATTATACTCTCACTAGCCATATTGTCAATTAAAAATCAACATTTTTGACTTTTCGCTCCCATACACTGGAGTATGGGAGTGCTTTTTTAAAAAAGTTTTTAGCAACAATTCATAAAATTATTTAAATTATTGACCAAAACTCTTTTAATTGTTATTATGGGACTGTTTCCAATCAAGCTTTTTAAACGAAATTTATTAATTTTGAGGTAAATTATTTTAAAATTTTTGAAGCTTTAGCGTTAGTTAAGGCAATAAAATTTTTAAAGAATTTAACCAAAAGTGGGAAATTGCAGTAAGAAGGATGATTGGAGACAGTCCCTATTATCGTATCGGTCCGGTGGCCGAGGGGTTAGGCAAAGGTCTGCAAAACCTTGTACAGCGGTTCAATTCCGCTCCGGACCTCATTATTTTAAAAAAATTTAAGCATCTTAAAATAACAAAAAAAACTTTCCACGCTAAGCAAAAATTTTATTTTTGAATACAATTCGAGAAAAATCTGAACAGTGAACGAAACGCACTTCAATGATGCGTTGAGTGAACAGCGGAAGATTTCATTGAAATTTGCAATTACTCCGCAGACTGATAAAAATCAATATTTGCCGTGAAATTTGAGAAAAAATCTTACGTGAATAAAGTTCTCATAACCATCATGGAATAAAAGTGTGATTTTTTAGGACAATTTGAGGAAAAATCGAGTAGCGTATGAGATGTATTTAAATGGTACATTGAAAAGCAACGGAGATTTTGACAAAGAATTGGCCTGAAAAATGAATCTCGCAATAGAATGTTATCATTTGAGGACAGTTCGAGAAGAGTCTGAGCAGTGAACGAAACGCACTTCAAGAGTGCGTTGAGTGAAAGGCGGAAGATTCGACGAAGAAATGTGCCAAATGATAAAATTCTAGACAAATGCCTGGGTGGTGGAACTGGTAGACACGAGGGACTTAAAATCCCTTGAGATTTATCTCGTGCGGGTTCAAGTCCCGCCCTAGGCACACAAAAAAAGAGCTAACCGCTCTTTTTTAATTTACAATGATTTAATTTTCAATTTTCAAAAATAGCTCATCAAAAAAATGTTATTATAAAATTTTTAATATTTTTGGAATCTTCTTAAAATCGCTCTCCAAAACTCCCCTCAAACTACCATTATACAAAGCCGCCGCCGGATGATAACAAGGAAAAAAAATTAATTTCCCTAGAGGCTTAAATTCCTTTCTTAAAGCTCGCCCATGATACTGACTAATTCCGGCTTCTGGAATAAATCTATTAAGACTATGGCGTCCCAAAGGAACAATAATCTTAGGTTTAATAATTTTAATTTGCTGCTCCAACCAAGGCCAACAAGCTTTAGCTTCTTCTGGTTTTGGATCTCGATTATTAGGCGGTCGACATTTAACCACATTGGCAATATAGATATCTTCTCTTTTCAGATTAATTTGACCCAATAATTCATCCAGCATTTTTCCCGCCGCCCCCACAAAAGGTTTTCCTTGCAAATCTTCATTTTTTCCAGGACCTTCTCCAATAAACATAATTTCAGCTCGAGAACTACCCTCTCCCGGAACAACTGTAGTCCTGGTTTGAGCCAATTTGCAAGCCTGACACTTTTTTATTTTTTTATCTAATTCTTCTAACTTCATTGGCGAAAACTTGGAACATATCCGAAATCTAACCGTATATTAACTTGTTTACTAAAAATTTATCCTTTTTAGTTAAACATTAGCTTTTGGACATGTTCTTAGTCAAAATTAAATCTTCTTTTATTTTATCATGATTAGTCTCCAAATAAATATGAATGCCCAATTTTTGAGCTTCTTGAGCTACTGCTTTCATTCCTTCTGCTCCTATAAGACCCTTACCAATATGTTCATGCCGATCTTTTTTGGAATTAAACTCAGTTTTAGAATCATTAAAATGAATACATTTAAAATTTTCCGAACCAATCTTTTGATCAATTTCTCGAAAAACTGTTTGAACTTTTTCTGGAGTCCTCAGATCATAGCCACCGGCAAAAGCATGACAAGTATCAAAACAAAAACCAACTTTAATCCCGACTTTTTTTAATTCATCAAAATAGAATTTAAATTCATCCAAATCAACTCCCATAACATTTCCGCTTCCAGCTGCGATTTCTAAAGTCAACATCGCTGAATTTTCATAATCCTTGTGAATAGCAACCAAACTCGCCAAAACTCTTTCCTGTGCCACTTTTTTAGCTTGATCTTTTGAACTCCCCAAATGAGTAATCACATAAGGACATTTGATTTCACTAGCCACTTTCAACTCATCCTGAAGAATTCGGATTGAATTTTGATAAATTGTTTTATCAGCACTAGCTAAGTTTATATAATAAGGCGAATGAACAATATAGTCCTTACCAATTTCAAAGCCATATTTCTGACAATCTTTAAAAAATTTCTCTAAATCAATTTCCTTTCTCTGGCCTCCTCGAGGTGACCTAGTAAACAACTGAAAACACTCGCATTTTAAATCATGAGCATTTTTAGGAGCATTGGCAACCCCTCCGGCAATTGAAACATGAGCACCTATCTTCGTTGTCATATTTTGGAATTTTTAATTTTGTAATTTTATAAATAAATTTAAAATCTAAATTTTTAAAAATTCTCGATAGAAACGTTTTGAATTTAAAAATTAAGATTTATTTAAAAATTAAAAATTATAAAATTAAAAATTTATTAAATGCCTCTCACCTTCACTGCTTCTAATATCTTTTTGATAGCAAGCGCATAAGCCGCAGTCCGCATATCAACTTTATTTTCTTCTCTAAACTGCCAAATATCATTAGTAGCCTTATTCATTTTTGGTTTTAGTTTGCTTTGAACTTCAGAGCCACTCCAATAAAAATTTTGTAAATTCTGAACCCATTCAAAATAGGAAACTACTACTCCTCCAGAATTAGCCAAAACATCAGGAATAATTGTCACTCCTTTTTTAAACAAAGCTCCGCTTGCCTCTTTAGTAACTGGACCATTAGCCAATTCTAAAATTATTTTTGCTTTTACATTTCCAGCATTATCCTTGTGAATTACATTTTCCAAAGCCGCTGGAACTAGAACATCTACTTCTAAGGCCAATAGTTCTTCATTAGAAATATTTTTTGCTCCCGTCATATCCAATACTGATCCAGTTTTTTCTTTGTGTTTCATTACCGCTTTCACATCCAATCCATCTTCCTTGAAAATTCCGCCTTTAGAATCAGAAACTGCTACTACTTTGTAACCCCCCTTTTCGGCAATTTCCGCAAAATTGGCTCCGGCATTTCCAAAGCCATTAACTGCAATTGAAGCCCCGAGTTGAATATCTTCAAAATTTTCTAAAACATTTTCTAAAACATAAAAACCACCTTGAGCTGTAGCGGTGTCTCTTCCCAAAGATCCACCAACTTCAATTGGTTTTCCAGTCACAATAGCAGGCGTATTTTCTCCTTTAATTTGACTGTACTCATCCATGAACCAAGCCATAATTTGAGGAGTAGTATAAACGTCTGGAGCTGGAATATCTTCTTTTACTCCAATGTTTTTAGCCATCGCTCGCACATACCCTCGAGTCAATCTTTCTAATTCTCCTTCGCTTAAAACTTTAGGATCAACTTCAACCCCACCTTTGCTTCCACCATAAGGAATATCAGCTACTGCACATTTAATACTCATCCAAAAAGCTAAAGATTTCACCTCCGCCAAATCTACTTGTGGGTGATATCGAAGTCCTCCTTTATAAGGACCCCTGGCATTTGAATATTGAACTCGATAAGCAGTAAAAACTTTCAATTCTCCATCGTCCATCAAAACCGGCACTGAAACTTCCACTGCTTTTTGTGGTTTTTCCAAAATTTTAATCTCCTTGTAGTCATCTCCTTGTTTTTTCAACAATTCCCCCACTTCATTCAAATAATCAATATACTCCGGATTTTTATTTTTCATATTTTTGAGAATCTATTATCGAGTAAGTTTTTGTTACGAAAAATTATTCGTTAATAGGTTCTAATTATTACTTACAGTATATAATTATATTAAAAAAAACAACAAAAGTAAATATTAAAAAAGTGCCAATGACTGATTGCTAATGACTGGTGACTATTTTTCCCAATCAAAAAACCACCCAATTGAGCAGTCTTTAAAATTTCTCTATAAACTTACTAATCAAAAATAAATTAATAAACTTAATTGAGGGGCGGCAACTAATTAAATTTAACTAGCTCCGCCCTGATCTACGAAAGAATTTCATCCAATGAAACTTCTTTCTTTTTATTCCGAATTACCTCAATTTTCCAGGCGTACCGGAATTTGTTATTTTTTCGAGAAGGAGGCTTCTCCTCGAAAGAAACCAGAAAACCTTCTTTTGGGATCCATTCATACGTTCCAAGCCTCGGAGATTCTTCAGACGAAACCCTAAAGAATTTTTTTCCTTGAATTGCCAGTATATACTGAGCAATCCCTTTTTCTTTTTCGAATAAACGTCCTATCATTTTTTTCTCCTTTTCAAAAAGTATTTTTCTACTATAAAACCTCAAATCCAATGTTTAAAGTCTTAATGGTAGCGGGATTTGCAAATTAGAACAAACCCCACCAGATTTTTAAAATTTATTGGTAAATTCAGGTTTAAAGCTCTTAACCTTCCTGAGCACTGCCAGTCCTTTTTCTGGATCATAGATAAAAAACGGCTTTAATTTCAATTCAATGAGTTGACAAACCATTGAATTGAAGCAAGTTACGATAATTTCATCAAAATCACCTCGCTTAAACTCATTCAGAACGGTTTGGGCTTGATGTTTTGACCTTATATTCTCTATTAGAATGGTCTTTTGACCAAATATCTTTTTTACAATCATCTTCTCTCTCAAACAAATAGATCGATCAGAAACCCAAAGAATTTTTTTAGCCCCTACTGGAGCTTTACCTCCCGATTTTAAGCCACTTCTGTTTCCTTTGGGAGCTCCTACTTTCCTTTTAGTAAAAGCTTTCACCGAATATTTTGGAAAATACCAACGACCTTCTATTTTTTTAGCCCCTTCTATTTCATCAACATTATTATAAATAGTGTTGATAGCCTTACCCGAAGCCTTAACAAACTCTTTAGCGGTAAAAAATATTTCCTCATCAATGATCTTCAAATCGACCTCCTTTACAAAAAATAAATTTATTATTTCAAGAAACTTCTTATTTCCTTAACTCCAAGCCTTAATCATAGTATATTTTAGCCTTTTTGTCAATAGAACTTAAGTCCTTGACAACTTTGTTTTTAAATTCTTTTCCGCAGAATTTTGATGAAAATGAAAAGAAGCAAATAATAGATAATTAATCCTAAAATTCCGATATTTCTAATTTCTAGACTTGCCCAAGATATTCGAGATAATTGCTCGATAACAGCTATTTCTAAACTCAAAGCCATCTGAGTAGGCAAAGCAACAAAACTAGCCGCTAAAGGACTAAAAAATGCGACTACGATCGTTATAAAACCAGTTAACATCATTAAGGGAACTAATGGTAAAATTATTAAATTAGCCAACAGCGAAATTGGGGAAAAAGTTTCAAAAGTATAAAGCAAAATTCCCAAGACCCCTAATTGAGCTGAAATCGTCACTAATAAAATTGACTTCAATTCTAAAAAATCACTTTTTATATTAAACCTCTGAGAAAGTGGCTCGTAAATCAAAACAATTGAAAG
>Ga0307990_1003063_pt1 | contig 12989 bp, 11 predicted proteins | sample EllFjometagen129_FD_203168 | JGI IMG/M metagenome (GOLD analysis project Ga0307990, IMG submission 203168) | Marine microbial communities from Ellis Fjord, Antarctic Ocean - #129 | ecosystem: Environmental > Aquatic > Marine > Unclassified | place: Southern Ocean | collected 2014-10-08
CCATAATCATAGATTTTCTCAGCAAACTAATATCCTCTGCAAAAGTTAAACAAACCAACATCAAAATGATAAGACTTATAAGCATTTTTTTCATCTCAATCTCCTAGATTGTAATACTATCTTTTTTCTATTTAATCGTTAGTGAGAGCTGAGTAGATAATTTCAAACAGGTATCCCACATGAATACGATTAGTGAAATTTATCTTTTCAACATTGATCTCAATAATTTTGCCTTTATGGTATCCAAATCTGTTAACATCATTAGCGTAAGTTCGATACCACCCATTTAAAGCATTGATCTCATTTCTACTCCAGCCACCTTCCATTTCCATTTCTCTGCCACGCTGCTGAATACGACGCCAAGCAAGATCTGCTCTTCCTTTTAACACTATTAGAAGATCAGGTGAAGATATTTCATTACAAACTGCTTTAAACTTAGCTGTGAGCAAATCAAGTTCATCTTGTGTTAAAAAACCATCTTCATGAAATTGATAACAGAAAACCAGCAGGTCTTCCGGTAGAGATCTATCCATAACATAGCTCTCTTTACCATTTTTACCTTTCATTTGAAGTTCTTTGCGCATCTGAAGAAAATAAAGTTGAAGATCATAACAATATTTTTTTTTATCTTTCAGGAATTTTTCCAGTAGTGGGTTTTCTTCAGGATTTTCATATAAACCCTTGATCTTCAAACTTCTCTGCATGATCGCAGCTAAAGTTGATTTACCCAATCCTACATTACCGGCTATGGCAACAAGCTTTGGTCTTTCTGATAAATATTTCTCCAATTTTGCTTCAGCATCAATAGCTTTGAGAGTTGCAGCGGTTTCAGGTAAGGTTACCCATTCACTGATTCCCGGTGTTGTTACACGCAACTCTAGAGATCGAATTTTTTCAGTAATTTTATTGATTGTAACTTCTATATATTTATCTATTGGTGTATCTACATTAGTATCTATAACCAGTACAGGGCAAGTAACATGTCGGCTTATGAACTGGTCGTAGAGTTGATTTAATTGCTCTAAATACTCTTTTGGAATTCCTGTTTCACTTTTTCTGCCGCGCTCTTTAATCCTTTCAAGCAAAACAGGTACATCTGCTTTCAGATAGACGATTAGATCAGGTTGAGTTATCTCTTTTGTCATCAAGTTGTAATTACGTTGATAAGCCAGAAATTCTTCTTCTGTCATGTTTCCCATGATTTTCTGCGCCATACCGAAAATATGATAATCCTCTGCCAAAGTTCTGTCTTCCAGAACAATACCTTTTCTGTCTTCGATTTGACGCTGCCTGTCTAATCTTCCGTTGAAGAATTCGATCTGTGCCATAAATGCATTTCCAATCGGATCTTCATAGAAAGCATCCAATACTTTGGGATTAAACTTTTCCTGAAATGCATAGACTTTTTCATCACCAATCCTATTGGGAATTGTTGAAAGTAGAATTTCATTAAATGGTTTTTTGCTGGCTGCTTCTACTAAAGTTGATTTACCAACACCGATATTTCCCACAATCCCGATTCTTAAATGTTCCATTAATAACCTGGTACAATATTATTCAAAGAGTTCAAATTCATCTAGACTCTGGAAATATTTCTCGATCAAAATGTAAGAAAATGGGATCGTCACCAGAAGTCCTAAACCTGCAAATACTGCACCAATAACATTCATTATGAATAATCTAAACACAATGAAAAACTGTTGCCAGCGAGTTTCTGCACTTGCTTTATAGCATGAGATCACTGCTTTGATCGGATTCATTTTCTTCCTGATAATCAACAATACAGTCGGGAAGGTAATTGCAATCCAATAAAGTACCAAGATAAATCTTACAGGATGCAAAATGGGATCTACAGTAATTCCCAGGATATAACCTGTACAAAGAATTTTTAGAAGTAAGAAATAAAGAATATTTACAAGCACAAGTAAAAAGAACTTAGGATAATATTTTAGCGAATTGAAGTACATCGAAATTTTGAATGGGTATTCAACAAATTTTTCCTCAAAACTAAACGGAATTAAGGTAAGTGGAACTAAAAATAGAAGCATCAGATTTGTAAAAAGATAATGACTAATCTTAAAACTTTCTGCCAACTCTTTACTGAAGAAAATTCCTAAGCCAATCAATAAGAAAGATGTAAGTACGATAAAAATCGAAAAGGAATAATATTGGGATTTATCAGGCTTGAACTTGTCCCAGACCTTCTGATAATTCGATTTGGCTGAGAGTGGTCCTGAAAGTGCTTCTGTAGGCTGCCCGCATACTTTACAGAAAATGGCATGCTTATCAAGTTTAGTATTGCATTTAACCTCTATTTTTCTACCGTTTTTAGTTTTTTCTTTTCTCATACCACTACATTTCATAAATTTCCTCAATTCTCATTTATTTAAGCTTGGAAAATTCTTAGTAGCACTCATTTTGTCAATTATTAAAGTTCTTTACAAATAAAGCACTCAAAAAATATTCGAGGTTGCTTTAAAATTGAACTGGGAGGAAGTTATGTATAAACTGAATGTAACCTCAAATTTTTCTTCTGCTCACAAACTGAACGGATACGAAGGTTTATGTAAGAACCTTCATGGTCATAACTGGAAAGTTCGTATTGGGATTTTATGTGAAAAAGTTGATGAGATCGGAATGACCATAGACTTTGGTGAAGTAAAGAAAAATTTAAATGATATTATGACAATACTTGACCATACTTATTTGAATGATTTGGAATATTTTAAAGAGAATAACCCTACTTCTGAAAACATAGCAAAATTTATTTATCATGAGATGAAGAAACGCATCAAAGTTCAAGATTGCAGTATTGCAGAAGTGGAAGTTTGGGAATCTGATATTACTTCTATGCTCTATTTTGAGTAATTATTGAAACTGGTCATTAATGAGAATTGTAGAATCAAAATTTGTTAAGAGTGCGGTTAAACCAAAAGATTATTATCCTACAGCTTTTGCGGAAATTGCTTTTGCTGGAAAATCCAATGTAGGAAAATCAACTCTGATTAATACTCTTCTAAATCGAAAATCAATTGCTAAAGTAAGTAATAAACCTGGGAAGACACGATTAATAAATTTCTTTGAAATTCGATTTAAAGTTGATAAAAACGAGTTGGAAGGTTTTTTCAGTTTCGTCGACCTGCCAGGTTATGGTTATGCAAAAGTGAGTAAAACTCAACGTGACTCCTGGAAACAGATGATCCTCACCTTCTTTGAACATAGGGAGCAGTTAAGGGGAGTTGTCGTTCTGGTTGATATCAGGCATAAAGCTGATCCCAAAGATATTCTGATGATCCAGATGCTTCAATCACTGAATATTCCATTCATGATAGCTGCCACAAAATCGGATAAGATTCCCAAATCTAAAGCTGACAATGCTTTGATAAAGCTTAGGGATGGACTGAATCTGAAGGATCAAAAAATTTTTTCTTGTTCCTCATTAAAAAAAAGAGGAATTGACAACATCTTGAACTGGATAACAGATCAGATTATTGATTTTAATTGACAATTGAATTTGGCAAATGTGTTTGTTGGTTCATAAAAATAAAGGTTAAAAATTATGTTGGAAAAAATAAAGACACCGAAAGATGTGAAGAAACTTTCTATCGCACAACTTCAGGAACTTGCTGAAGATGTAAGAAAGCGCATAATTCAGGTTACAGCAAAAACTGGTGGTCATGTTGCTCCAAGCTTAGGAGCTACAGATATTGCAATAGCTTTACTTAAAATGTTCGATCCTCTGGAAGATAGAATTGTGTGGGATGTGGGACATCAATCTTACGCTTACAAAATTCTTACAGAGCGAAACGAAAAGTTCGATACATTAAGACAATTTAATGGTTTATGCGGTTTCAATAATATTTCTGAAAGCAAATATGATGCTTTTGGTACAGGTCATGCCAGCACTTCAATCTCAGCTGCGTTAGGAATAGCTGTTGCCAAAGAGATGAAAGGGGAAAAAGGACGAACTATTGCAGTGATAGGTGATGGTGCTCTTACAGGCGGAATGGCATTTGAAGCCTTAAATCATGCCGGACATCTCCAAAAAGATATGATCATTATTCTCAATGATAATAATTTCTCTATCTCCAAAAATGTGGGTGCACTACAAGATTATCTAACTAATATGTTGGTGAGTAAACCATATAATGCAACCAAAAGCTTGATCTATGATTTTGTACAGCATCTTCCTCATCGCATTCGCAGAAGAGTTATCCTAAGTGCTCGAACTTTAGAAGAAAATATGATCAACACTCTTGCTCCAAATATTATTTTTGAAGATCTGGGCTTCAAATATCTTGGACCTATTGATGGTCATGACATCCCTCGCATGATAAGAATATTTCATAAAATTAAAACTAATCTCACCGGACCGATCTTTGTTCATATTGTTACGCAAAAAGGAAAAGGCTATGAACCAGCAGAAGATGATGCTGCTCGCTTTCACGGACTTGGACCTTATGAAATAAAAACTGGAAAAAGCAAGAAGAAAAAAACTGAAACTTATTCAAAAGTCTTTGGAAATACTTTATGCAAATTAGCTGCAAAAAATAAAAACATTGTAGCTATCACTTCAGCCATGACTGATGGTACAGGACTTACTGAATATGCAGAAAAGTATCCTGATCAATTTTTTGATGTTGGTATTGCCGAACAACATGCTGTAACCTTTGCCGGTGGACTTGCTGTGCAGGGAATTAAACCATTTGTAGCGATCTATTCCACATTTCTGCAAAGAGCTTTAGATCAGGTGATCCATGACATAGCCTTACAGAAATTACCGGTTGTTTTCTGTTTGGATCGAGCAGGACTTGTTGGAGATGATGGTGCCACTCATCATGGCGTTTTTGACCTTTCTTATCTAAATTTAATCCCAGGTTTGAAAATTCTGGCTCCAGCAAATGCTGAAGAGTTATCTGCTATGCTATTATTTGCAGCAAAATATAAAGATGGACCCATTGTTATTCGTTATCCACGTGGATGTGCAACTTATCTGGATAAAAAGATCGAGCCAATTGAAGTTGGAAAAGGTGTTGTTGTTGAAAAAGGAAAAGATATTGCGATAGTAGGTGTTGGGAAAGCAATGGAAGATGCTCAAAGTATCTATCAAGAATTGAAAAACGAAATACCAAAGTTAAAGCCATATCTTATAAATCCTCGATTTCTAAAACCATTCGATACAAAATTATTCAATGAACTTGAAAAGAAAATTCAGACAATTATCACCATTGAAGATAATGCTCTTATTGGAGGTTTTGGCAGCACATTAAAATCATTTTATTCAAACTCAGATGTTAAGGTCTATTCTTACGGAATTCCTGATGAATTTATTGAACATGGTGCAATAGACCAATTGAAAAATAAAATTGGGATTTCAACTAAAAAAATAACACAAGAGCTAATCTCAATTCTGAAATAAATAAGATGGAATATTCTCACAATACAATTTCTGCGATTTCCACGCCTGTTGGAATTGGTGGAATTTCTGTTCTCAGAGTAAGTGGAGACACAGCAATAGATGTAGTGTCTAAAATTTTCGAAGGCAAAAAAGACCTGGTTAACCAACCTTCACATAAAGCAATTTTCGGTCGAATATTAGAAGCAGACAAACTTGTTGATGAGGTTATTGTAACTGTTTTTAGATCACCACATAGCTACACCGGAGAAGATGTTGTAGAAATTTCCTGTCATGGCAGTACATTTATAACCAATCAGATCCTTTCCATTTTGTTAAGAAACACTAGATTAGCTGAACCTGGAGAATTTACCCAGCGTGCATTTCTTAATGACAAGATCGGTCTTACTCAGGCAGAAGCTGTGGGAGACCTGCTAGCAGCAAAAACAAAAATATCACATCTGGCAGCAATACAACAATATGAGGGCAGCTTAAAAAACCGAATTGAAAAATTTCTAAACCACATAACTGATTTCCGAACTCAACTTGAACTTGAAATTGATTTTCTGGAGCAGGATCTGGATGAAATTGATAATCATAAACTTTTGCAGGGTCTTACTACGCTCCATAACAACTTAGAGCAACTTGCCAAAACTGGTGAAGAAGGCTTGATCATTAAAGATGGATTAAAGGTAAGTCTGGTGGGAGCTCCAAATGTAGGAAAATCAAGTATTTTCAACTCCCTTCTGGAAACTGAACGAGCAATAGTAACACCAATTCCAGGAACTACGCGTGATTATCTGGAAGAAGTCATTTCTCTTAATGGTTATCTTGTGCGAATTTTTGATACTGCCGGATTACGAGAAACAACGGACCAAATAGAAAAGATCGGGATAAAACGATCATATGAAATAATCAAAAATTCTCATAAAGTTATCTTTGTGATCGATGGTGATGAAAACAAAAAGGAATACAGCACACTCATCAATCTTGTTGATGCTAAAAGTATTATTAAAGTACTTAATAAAGCTGATAAATTTGAAAAGAGTGAACTTGATAGATTTGAGAAAAGTGGCTACATTCTATGTTCTACACAAAATGATTCAGGACTATCCGAACTGAAAAATTCCTTGCTGCTTGATATTGAGATATCTGAAGAAGAACTAAGTTTAGGAATTCTAACAAATACCCGTCAAATTGCTGCCGTAACCAGGGCTGCTCGATCAGTTAGTAAAGCTTTGGAATCTATAAATAACAGCATGGGATACGAATTCACAGCTTTTGACCTGAAAGAAGCCAGTAGTGCTTTGGAAGAGATCATCGGAAAAGTTACAACAGATGATATTTTGAATAATATTTTTGCAAATTTCTGTATTGGAAAATAGCAATTAAAAAAATATTAGTTTTTTATAAAAGCATATCAATTTCATAAAATTCTAATAAAATATTTTTTTTTGCAGGAAAATCCTTTTGTCGTTGTCTTAATGATTATAATAAAATAAAGTGGAGAGATGAATTATGAAAAAAATAGTATTAATAACGTTAATGACATTGTTTAGTAGTCTTGTTCTAGCTCAAGATTTTTATGATATCAATACAATCAACACAATCGAATTAACATTTGAAGAAACAAATTGGGATCAACTGCTAGATAACCTTTATGCTGCTGGAGATGAAGAACGTCTTGTAGGATCAGCTATCTTAAACGGTGTACAGTTCGATAGTGTGGGTGTGCGTTATAAAGGGAACAGTTCTTATTCGTCACAAAATATGAAAAACCCACTTAATATAAAACTCGATTACATAATTGATGATCAAGCGTATGAGGGTTATGGAACCATTAAACTAGCTAACGGTTATAACGATCCATCTTTTGTGCGTGAAACTTTAAGCTATGAAATAGCTGCTAATTACATGCCGGTAAGCAAAGCAAATTATGCAAATGTATATATAAATGGCAATCTGATTGGACTTTATACAAGCGTGCAATCTGTAGATAAATATTTCAAAAATACACATTTTGTTACAAGTAATGATATTCGATTTAAGGGAGAATTATTTGACGATGGATCTCCTCAATCAATTACAGTTTGGGGATATTTTGGACCAGATTCTACCAGTTACACAGATTATTACGAATTAAAATCAGATATTGGTTGGGATGAATTAATAGAATTTTTAAATGTTTTTAATAATAACCCAAATGAAATGGGAAACTATCTGAATGTGAATAATCATCTATGGATGCTTGCTTTTGATAACCTGATAGTCAACCTGGATGCACCCATAAACTTTGGACATAACTATTACTTATTCCAGGATGGGACAGATCTTTTTAATCCTATCATTTGGGATCTGAATGAGAACTTTGGAGTTTTTTCCATGTTGCTTGGAGGAGGTCCACCTCTTAATACATATCAAATGCAAACTCTTGATCCTCTTTTAAATATCAATGATTCAGACTATCCTATTATCAGTAAAGTATTAAATATCGATAAATATCAGAAGATGTACATTGCTCACATGCGAACCATAATAGAAGAGATATTCCAAACCGGCTGGTATGAAACCCGAGCAAATGAACTGCAGGATATTATCGATACGGATTATCAATCTGATCCTAATAATTTTTATTCATACAATCAATTTCTACAGAACATAAATTCCACAGTTACAACTGGTGGCGGTCCAGGTGCTTCTTCAATTATTGGACTAACCGAATTAATGGAAACCCGCTATCAGTGGCTACTTAATCAATCGGAGTTTCAAGGTAATATCCCAGCTCTAAATTCAGTAAGTTATACTCCGCTGATAGTAACACCAAATTCCACTGTCTGGTTCAATGTTGATGCTGCAGATGCAGATGAAATCTGGTTAACTTATCAGATTTCACAGGATGTCAAATTCACTGAATTAGAGATGTTCGATGATGGGAACCATAATGATGGAACAGCTGGAGATGGAACTTATGGAGTTTCTTTGGAAGCTGGTTATCAGGATATTAAATATTATTTTTATGCTCAAAATACGGCTCTTGGTTCATTCCTTCCAACACGGGCAGCTTATGAATTTTTTGACCTAGAGGTTACTACTGAGACGGGTGAAATAGTCATCAACGAAATAAATTATAATTCAGCAGATGATTTTGATCCTGAAGACTGGGTGGAACTCTACAATCCGGGAACAGAAGAACTGAATATTTCCGGCTGGGAATTCAAAGATGAAGACGATGAGCATATCTTTATCATACCAAATAATACGATCCTGGCAGAAGACGAATATTTAGTACTTTGTAACGATTCAGCCTTATTCAGTGCAGCATTCCCAAACGTTACTAATTTTATTGGTGATTTTGATTTTGGACTAAGCGGTGGTGGTGAAGCGATCCGATTATTTGATGCGGAAGGAACACTCATTGATTCGGTAGATTATGATGACGAAGATCCCTGGCCACTGGAACCGGATGGCAATGGACCAACCTTGGAATTAATTGATCCGATCCTTGATAATAACCTGGCAGAAAATTGGCAGGCATCTTTAGATCATGGAACTCCTGGGCAAGTTAATAGCACAGGTGTAACGGTAGAAAATGAGATGGTTACGGCTAAAGATTTGAATCTAAATAACTATCCCAATCCCTTTAATCCAACCACAATAATTTCTTGTTCACTTAATAATGAATCCATTGAAGACACCGAACTTATTATTTACAATGTCAAAGGTCAGAAAGTAAAAACTTTAGTTAATGAACCTTTTTCAAAAGGTACTTATTCTGTCGTTTGGAATGGAGATGACAGTAATGGAAATAAGGTTTCCAGTGGGATTTATTTCTATCAATTGAGAAATGGATCAAAATCTCAAACAAAGAAAATGATTCTGATGAAATAAAGACTATTAAGATAAAATAAATGATTGACGTTGTCTTGAATGTAAAATGAAATTGATTAAGAATTAATTTAAGGAATTTGGAAACTATTACATGAAGGGAAATAAGCGATCAGCTTTTATAGCGATATCAATTGCAGTACACATTTTGTTGCTACTTTTAATATCAATAAATAAAGATCTTATCGTTTCCTCTCAACCAGAGAAAGAAATATATCAAGATGATCGTTTAGTTTTCGAACTTATCGAAACTCCCGATGTAGAAGATCAACTTCCAGATGCTGATAGTGATTTGGTTTCGGACAAAAACACAAAAGCTTCCGACTTGAATGAAAGTAATCTGTCCGATAATGAGCTTCCTTTCCAAATTGGTGATACAACTCTGAAATCGTTTAATGAAAATCTTCCTAATGTTCAAGAACAGGAACAATTATCAAGACCAAACAAAGAATCTGTATCCGACATTTTAGCCGAGATCCAGGAAAATAAAACATCCTTTTTCGAAGATTACCAGGCCAGGCAGGAAATGCAGCAATTTGCCAGGGAGAAGCCGGAATACAATCAGGAGCTGAGTGATGCATTGGAGAAAGGCGGCATCAAATTCAATACTTATGCCTGGGATTTTGCACCCTATATGCTGAGATTAAAAAGAAAAGTGGAAAGCCACATCAATCCTCCTTTTGCCTTCACTCGACTTGGTGCAATAGATGGTAATACTTTAATTCGTTTTAAGATAATGCAAGATGGTTCATTACAGGATTTGGAAGTAGTTGGCAGCGATGCACATTATACATTGGACGATACCAGCACTCGAGCAATAACGTATTCTGCTCCATTTATTCCACTTCCGAAAAATTTCCCTGAACCCTATTTGGAAGTAACTGCTCTTTTTTCATACTTGATTGGGAATAAATAGAAATGAAAGAAACCTTAAAAGGTCTAAATGCACAGAACTCAATGAAAGAAGCCCTTACAAGGTTAAGTAAATAGGAGAATTATGTTTATAGAAATGTTTGAATTTCTGCAAAAAGGCGGTTATCTGATGATACCAATAGCAATTTGCAGCGTGCTATCACTAGCAGTAATAATAGAAAAACTCATCAACTTACGATCTAAAAAAATAATCGTTCCCGAAGTGAAAAGTGTGATTAACAGCCTTACTTCAGAAGATGACATTAACCTGGCACTTTCGGTTTGTGATCAGCATAAAGGTGTACTTTCCAATTTGATGAAAATGGTTTTGCAGCATAAAGGAACTTCATATTTAGCAGTACGGGATGAGCTTTCCGATAACGGACGACAGGAAGTTAGAATCTTAGAAAAAGGATTGGTTATCTTAGAAACTATCGCTGCTGTAACACCAATTCTGGGTCTTCTGGGAACGGTTGTGGGTATGATCAAGGTCTTTAATGTTATCTCGGTGCAAGGTGTGGGAAAAGCATCTGCATTATCAGGTGGAATTTCCGAAGCTCTAATCACAACTGCTGCTGGTCTCACCGTGGGAATTCCTGCTCTAATTTTCTATAATTATTTTTCCAAAAAAACTGAAGACCTGATCCTGGACATTGAAAATATTTCTAATAATTTACTGAAAAAGATCATTGAATTTCGGAGTAGTAATTAGATGCAGCTATTAACCAAGAAAACCCGCACAGTTGTTATCAGTATTACATCGCTGATCGACGTTGTTTTACTGCTGCTTATTTTCTTTATGCTTACCACCAGTTTTGTGGAACAGCCAGGCATGAAACTGGATCTACCTGAAACCGAAAGTACAGCAGGAGAAAGCACAGATGAATTGACTGTAACTATTTCATCCGTAGGTGAAATCTACCTGGGAAAAGAATTAATCGAGTTGGAAGACCTGAAAGCAAAATTAATTAAAGACAAAGAAGAAAATAATACTTCCAGCCTGGTGATAAAAGCAGATAAAACCACTCCCCACGGTACAGTAGTACAGGTGATGGACATTGCCAAGATAAGCGGATTTGAGAAATTGATCATTGCTTCGGAGAAAGTGAAGTAGATAATTTATGGTATCATAATTAGAATTCAAAAAAATAATTTTACTTGATTGTTTGGTAAATTCAATTTATATTGTGATAGTCTTAAAATAGGAAGTGTGATTATGAAAATATTATATTGCTTAATTGATTTAACTTTAATTCTGATTATTCTTATTATATCTTCTTGTTATCAATTACCACCACTAACTAAAGAAAAGCTAAGAAAATCTCTTGTAGAAATGAAAAATAACTCTATAGGGACAGTTATAACTATTAAAGACAAAGATTTGATAAATGTAGTTATTCAAAACTCAATAGGGAATAACAAACTGTTAAACCAAATAATTATTAAAAACACTCCCAAAATTGATATCGTTTTATATAGCGTTATTGATACAATTAAATTCGAAGTATCTTTAAAATCGGGAGATAAAATTATATTGTATCATATTGATGAATATGATCGAATGGTTGGATTTGAAAGTATTATAAAAGGTGAAAGTCAAGAAATACTTGATGCACAATTAGGTTTTATCAATCTAATTTTGAAACGGATATTAAACGAAAATGCTAAAAGTACTAAGAAAGAAAAAATCATAGTAAAAAAGGAGAAAATAAGAAAAGATTACGCATTATTATTTGCAACGGATGAATATGATAATTGGAATAATCTCAATAATCCAATCTTTGATGCTAAAGGAATAAAAAAAGAGCTTATTCGATTATATAATTTTGATGTTGAGCTAGTAGAAAATGCTACATTGCAGCAAATTAATATAAAATTAACCGAATACGCAAAAAAGGAATACAATGAAGATGATCAGCTATTAATATTTTTTGCTGGTCATGGAGATTATAATATAGATAGATATGAAGGCTACGTAGTAGCAAAAGATTCAAAATTTAAAGATGAATATGGTTTTTCTTATTATCCATGGAATAGATTACTTGCAAACATTGATATTATACCATGTAAACATATATTATTAACAACTGATGTTTGTTTCGGTGGTACTTTAGATGAATTTATTGCAAGGCAAACACAGGGTACTGATATTTATAAAAGAGTAGGTACAAAAGAATTTATTAACAGGTGCCTTCAATCAAAAACTAGAAAGTATTTGGCTTCAGCTAAAAAAGACTATGTTTCTGATGGAATACCAAAAAATCATTCACCATTTGCCTATTATTTTATCGAAACATTGAAAACTGGTGGTGGTGCAGATAGGGTATTAGATTTTAATGAAATCATAAAAAATATTGCGAAACTTGAACAAGAGCCAGCTTGGGAAAGTCTAAAAAATGACGAACCAGGAAGTAATTTCATTTTTATTGCAAAATAATATTAAGTACTCAATCCTACAACCAATCAATGTATCTTCTTATATTTCCAGAATAATTTTGCCACCAAAGATAATAAATAAACCAGCTATAAGTAAATATAGATAAAAAGAATCTAACTTACATTGGATAAGAATCAAATAATTAATTTATAATCAATCCTGTTTGCAAAATTAGTTCTTCAGGTTTTTTCAAATGCTTTACCAGATTATAAAATAAAATTGCTGTGAGAATAAACGATAGAACATCCGAAATCGGCATAGTCAGCCAGATTCCATTCAAACCCCAGTACGATAATATCTTTTAATGTACTATCGGGAACCCACGAAACAGAGATTTCGATTTTAAATATCAAAGGACAG
>Ga0307990_1003064_pt1 | contig 12985 bp, 13 predicted proteins | sample EllFjometagen129_FD_203168 | JGI IMG/M metagenome (GOLD analysis project Ga0307990, IMG submission 203168) | Marine microbial communities from Ellis Fjord, Antarctic Ocean - #129 | ecosystem: Environmental > Aquatic > Marine > Unclassified | place: Southern Ocean | collected 2014-10-08
ATCTATTTGATTATGTTAATTGGTTTAATAATCACAGAATTCATGGGAGCCTGGGATATCTGTCTCCTATTGAATATAAAACTAGATTGTCCGAGTAATTGCTGTACAAATTCTGGTTACCTTTCCACCACCAGGTAGTCGATCCTGTCAACTTATCCCAAGACTCCTGCGGAGCTTAGGACAAGTTTCAAGTTAAATAACAATCTAACAAAGTTATCCTGAGTAGAGCGCTCCAAATAATTTTCGATGGAACTTTTATATTTCTTAAAAGTGATTCTGCATAAATTAAATACTTCCGAATCAAATAACATTCCATTTCTAATTCCAATCCATTCGGAATAATTGGAATATTCCCATTCTTCGGGTTCGATTACAAGATTTGCTTTTACCGGATTCAAATGAACATAACGGCATAAATTCAGAAAATATCTATCATTCTCTATTAAAATAGATTGCAAAGGTCCTGCCATCAAAGTTCCTTTTCTCTTATATTTAATATTGTATTTCTGAATATAAGAAGATAATACCGAATTGAATATTTGAAATATTTTTTTATCTGAATTCTGTCGCAAGAAAAAGTGAAAATGATTGGGCATCAGACAATAGGCAAATACCGAAAGCGGATACTTTTCCATACTCTTTTTGAATTTGCTTAAAAATAGCAGATAATCTTCATCTTCGAAAAACAGTATTTTACCATCTACTGCTCGATTGTAAAAATGAAAACAATTATCTTTGATAAACTCAATCGATGAGCATTTCATGACTCCTCCAACCAACAAATCAACTTATCCCAAGATTCCTACTGGAACTTAGGACAAGTTTCACGAGATTTGGCACATGTCCAAAGGATCATGTGCTAAGTCGATACCGCCTATCCGCCAGATAGTCGATCCTGTTAACTTATCCCAAGACTCCTGCGGAGCTTAGGACAAGTTTCAAGTTAAATAACAATCTAACAAAATCATCCTGAGTCGAGTGTTCCACTGTCTCGTTTATCGAACAGGGCTTTTTGTTTGTTATTGACTTTTTGATAGAATTAAAGTAGTAAAAGTTTATTATTCCCGTACATCCAGTATAAAAAAAATTGTTCTCATAATCCGATTCAATGGTAGAAGATAGTTCAATACCATTACTGGTTGTATCACCAATTGCTGCAATTTTAAAAAGTATAAAATCAACGTTTGTGGCAATACTATCCATAGTTGCATCAATAAGTGTTGAATATTTTTATAAAAACAACCGGCAAAACGCAGAGTATTACCAGAAAAGATCTTAAACTGTTTATGCTCTTGGCATTCTTTGAATTCTACAATTATCCAGAGTTATGATAACTCCAATATATAAAAGTTCAGTTTTTATGCGTAATTAATTTAACTCCCAAAGGATATACTAAATACTTCAATAAATCGTAATTAACTTAATAATAGACCATTTAACAATCCGTTATTTTACATTGATTAAATAAAAACATCCTTGACGTCACACTCCTCTCACGATTTTTTGAATTTATGTTTTTTTAGTAATTTTATTTCATTTGTAAATATCGTTAACTTTTTGAAGAGTTTTGCTGATCTAAATAGGAAGAGGATTTTATTTTGTATTTTGAATTTTATAGCAATTTGAAGCATATTTTAACACATGAGATGATCGTGATTTTTTTATATGAACATTTAGATCGGTTTCGTGATTCAAAAGAAGATATAAAAAAATGTCTGGATTATGTGTTTTCAAAAGAAGAAAGTGAAGGTGGTTTTATTCTTTGCGCATTAGAAGATGATAAGCTCCTGGGTGTAGTCGTGATAATAGAAACAGGTATGATCGGTTATATCCCAGAAAATTTCCTGGTCTATATAGCAGTTGATGCAGAAAACCGAGGACAAGGAATTGGCAGCAAACTTATTAAACAGGCAATTGATAAGGCAAAAGGCGATGTGGCTCTGCATGTGGAATTTGATAATCCTGCCAAAAAACTGTATGAACATCTTGGTTTTACATCCAAATACGCCGAAATGCGTTTTAAGAAATAAGGAAGTGAATTTTGGCTGAATTATTAGTTCGAACTAAAAAAATTATCGAAAATATTGAAAAATTGTCGGATTATTTGAATACCAACAATATTCATTGGAGTTTAACTACCAAAGTCTTATCAGGGCACAGAGGAATTTTGGAAGAGATCTTAAAATTACCAGCAATTAAGAAAATTCATTCTATTGCAGATTCCAGGCTTTCTAACCTGAAAACTATTAAAAAAATCGCACCAGATATTGTGACGATGTATATCAAACCGCCTGCAATCAAATATGTAAAAACGGTAATAGATGTGGCGGATATATCTTTGAATACTTCTTTCAAGACGATCGAAGCTTTGAATGTAGAAGCAAAGAAAAGAGGGATCGTTCATCGCATTATCATCATGATCGAAATGGGTGAATTACGGGAAGGAGTTATTCGGGAAGACTTGATGGATTTTTATCGTAAAAGTTTTGAACTTTCTAATGTCAAAGTGATTGGGCTGGGAACGAATCTGGGCTGCATGTATGGCGTGGAACCAACCTTTGATAAGCTTCTACAGCTTTCTCTTTACAAACAATTGATCGAAGCAAAATTCTCTAAGACAATCGGATTTATTTCCGGTGGAAGTTCCATAACCTTACCCTTGATTGCTAAGAATAAAATTCCCAAATCTGTGAATCACTTTCGCATTGGTGAAGCTATTTTTCTGGGAGATAGTCCACTCAATGGCAAAAAGTTCAAAAATCTTTCTATGGATGTTTTCGAATTTGATGCAAATATTATTGAAATGGAACATAAAGAAACAGCTCCGGATGGAGTTATAAGTGAAGGTAATGTAGGACATGCACATGAAATACCAGATGAAGAAATGAGTTATAAAGCTGTGTTGGATTTTGGTGTACTGGATGTAAATACGGATGATATAACTCCCAAGGATAAGGATATAAAATTTATTGGAACTACCTCAGATATGACAGTTTATGATTTGGGAACTAAAAGAAATAAAAAATTCAAGGTTGGCAACCAGATAAAGTTTAAACCAAATTACATGGCAGTAGCCAGATTGATGAATTCAAAGTTTGTTACAAAAAGGATTGTAAATAATACAAAAAGTAAAAGTAAAATATAATCGAATCAAAAACCTAAATCTACAAGAATAGATGATAACTATAATGAGATTATTCCACATATATCATTCAATACAAAAGCCAATATCACAAATTCCTCAATTCAAAGCAAAAATAACTAAATGATCAAGACATGAATTTCAAAAAAAATCTTCCAGAGATCATAAAGATTTCCGGAAGATTTAAAATTGAACTTATAATAAAATCTAAAAAAGACTAATACTTATCCATATGATAGAACTCAGCATTTTCTACCCATTCCAGAGGTCTACTAAGCATTTCGATAAGATTTTGCAGTACGAATCTGTGTTGATTCTCCTCTTTGATTATCTCATTAAGGATTACCTGATTTTTCTTATTGATAAGATCAGATTCACATTTATTATAAAATACAAGTTTCTTTCCAACCAGATCCAGAGCCTTCTTATACATATTAAGCTGGTTAATATCACAACTGAAAGTCTCATTATCTTTTTGCAGATCTCTGAAAAAATTAATAGTTGTTTCATACGCAGTTGTACTTTTAAACTCGTTGCATTCATTCTCAGCCATTTGCTTAAATTTTACCACATGCTGTTCATGATCTCCTGCCAGCATTTTAAGAATAGTTTTCAGACCTTCATTAGCAGCACATTTATCTGCCAAGTCTAAATAATAATTTTGTATTAATTCTTCCATCTCTATTGCAGTTTCTATAAATTTCATATAACCTCCATTAATGTATATACAATAACAAAGAATAGGTAAGAAGCAAATTATTCTAACTGCTGATGATGAAATATGATGTCAAAGAGTCAGATCATTTCCTTAAGGCTGCCTTGGAAAATCTACTGTCTGGAATTTCTGTGTCAAACTGGATATTTTCAATAATAAACTCAGTACCTTTCCCTTTTTTCAAGATGTCCTTAAAAATCATTCTTTTAGGATACCAGCGACCTTCAATTTTCATAACTTCCAGGATCTCTGTTGTTTTAAGCAGTTTTCCGCTTTTACCGTAGCGTTCTTCTTTCAGAGGGATCAATTTTGCTTTATCTATCCACACCTTTTTTGTGTTATATGGTGCATCCTCGACAATGGCGGTTAATTCCAGTTTCCAGCAATTTACATCATTAAAGATCTCTTCTCCAGTAGTAACGGCAGAATAAACCTCTGTAAGCTCGTTTTCTTCCATCATATCTTCATACGAGATATCGGAACCCATCATAGATTGACGCAGCATATGCCCGGAGATTTGAATTATTCTATCAGCAGATGGGTTATATATCCACAATTTATCCTTCAACTTCAGCATTTTAGTGCCTGCATCTCTGGGTGGAGCCAGGTATTCTGAAAATGATCTGTCATCTCCTTCAGTCCAGGATCTCAGTTTCATTGTTCTGCTGCTTCGCCTGCCATGAACGATCATCAGAGAGGTTGAGATCATGTTTTTGGCATACATATTTTCATCAATTTGTTTAAGTAGTTTATTCCCATCCGGCAATTCTGCAAAAACAAGTGTGCTAAATATGATTAGTATGAATATCATTAACTTTTTCATGTTTCCAGCTCCTTGAACAACTGTGCAGTATTTCTTCTATATATACCAACTCCGGAGATCATTGCACCGATAACTGAGGCAATAACTCCCGGTATAAACCCAATATAATAACTTACAGGAGTTACTTGAGCTCTCATTGTAGCACCCATGATCATTTGTGAATCTTTCATCATTGAGCCAATGTTAATACCATGATATTGCAGGAGATAAGAAAATACTAATCCGATAGAAGTCCCGATGATAGTCGCAGCAATTCCGATTAGAATTGATTCATAGATCAAGGAGCGATAAATGTGTCCCTTACTCTCACCAATAGCCAGCCGTACTCCAACTTCACCATAAACTCGTATCCCTTTCATCAAACCGGAATTCCACAAAACCAGCGACATTATGAAAATGAACACGAAAATAAATGAAGCCATATAACTTTCCAGGGTAGCAATAATGTATTCCATTTGTCCCTGTGTTCTCAATGGAATCATAATTTCAGAAAATTCATCATCTTCATCAAAGTAAGTTTCATTAAATACCTTAGATATCTCAAAAGTTTTAGCTTCGTTATATGTTGGTAAAAAACCAAGGATCTCACTGGCAGAATCTTCCATATCTAAAAACGAGCGAACATCAGAAATATCCACTATTACTGCCCCGCGATCCATAGCCTGGACACCGAAGAGTATCATGCCGGTTACAGTAAAATTATCCATTGCCATTGAGCCGTACATGGTACTGCCAATAATGGTGACGACATCATGGATATTGATATCAAGTTTCTCTGCTATTTCCTGGCTGATCAGGATTTCACCATTTTTGGTTGGCAGACTGCCGGCAGTAAGAGCTTCTTCCAGGTTCAGAAGGTCATGTTCGAATGAATCAGTGAAAAGATCAACACCAAAACCGATCACTTCACCCTGGCTTAACGTTTCTCCCTTTTCATCCGGCAGGTCCAGCAGGCCACCGAAATAGATGCGTGGTTGCCAATGCACGTCTGGATATTCGCGGGAGAGTTTTTCAATTCTATCATCCACATTCATTAATCCCAGGTCGTAAGGTTTCTGATCGATCAACTCGTTGTAAGCATTTGTAACTATTTTTACATGACCCGTTTCGAAACGGGCAGATTCATAGATGAGCATTACAGAAAATCCACTCATCCAGCTGTACACAAGAACGGTCAACATTACACCAGATGCAATGATAAGAATAGGGAAGAAGCTTCTGGTACGATCCCGCAGGAGTCCTTTTGCTAAGAATTTAAACATATCATTATCCTCATTTAGTCATCTTTCCGCGTAGTGCATCTGTCGGTTTAAGTTTGGCAATTTTTCTTGTGGGGAGGTAACTAACAATGGTAATTGTAACAAGCACCAAAATAACAGTTCCCAAAACAAGTTTCCATCCATAAACAGGGTAAAGGGCATCATCTAATCCGCTCAAGCCCAATTCTTTAGCATTGGCTCCCAATTGCATTCCAACTTTCTGGAAATGATTTAGCAATGGAATTCCATATACTGCGCCCATCAAGATTGCCAGTACAGCGTGCAGAACACCTTCCAGCGTAAACAGTTGAATGATTTTTGATCGTGTCATGCCAAGAGCCATAAGGGTTCCCATCTCTTTACGACGGCGGAAAATGGAAAGTATCTGAGTGTCGAATATAGCCAGAACAGCTAGAAAAAGCAGAAGAACATACATAACTGATGATCCGATTGTTTTTGTTTTTATAAGGTTTGTAAGATCAAGCAGTAGAAATGCAAGATCTTTGTGCTGCCAGCCTGAGAAATCCATTTTATATAATTCATCTTTAACCGGGATAATAGTTGCTTCACCGGGTAAATTCAGCATCTCTTGCAAAGCATCCAGCGCAATCCAGATTTGGTTATTTTCTACAGAGAGAACTGTTGTAAAAAATATATGTGCTACTTTAATATCACGTGCATCATATACTCCATTTTTATCGCGCCAACGCAATACAATAAAATCTCCTTCTTTAATATTCATATTATCGGCAAATCCCGATCCAATGATGCAGTTAATCTCATCCCCGGGATTTGACAGGTATTTGGCAGGAATTTCTAACAGGTCCTGATCTGGAGAGATACCTTTAAGAGTAATATTTCGCATTCTTCCTTCCGGATAAATAGTAGCGGGAGAGATGAGGATCAAAATTGCTTCACCTTCTGAAATCAGTTTCTGTAGATCTTCCGGGACAGGGCTATGACTATCTTCCAGAGTATATGGATCATACGGATCATAGCTTTCCTGCCAGTATTGTCCACCGGCTATGTACCAGTTTTTCATTTCACGTGAAGCATCGTCCTGCCAGCCGACAAAGAATCCCTGCAAAGCGATAATAGCAAAATAAGAGAGTGAAAGTATGAAAATATTCAGCCAGGTGCGCAGTCCGGCTCCAATAATATTTTTATAAGCTAATTTGAAGATCATGATTAACCTCCATTGACTATTTCATCTTTAGCTACCTTACCATCCAGAAGTGAGATCTTTCTTCTTAAATATTTTATTACTTTTGCATCATGAGTAGAAAAAATGAATGTCGTACCGAGTTTTTTATTCAGGGTTTCCATTGTTTTGAGGATATGATGGGAGTTTTCTGCATCCAGGTTGGCTGTTGGTTCATCTGCCAGCACAATATCCGGTTTCTTTACAATAGCTCTGGCAATGGCTACACGCTGGCATTCTCCACCGGAAAGCTGAGCAGGACGAGATTTTACCTTGTCTGAAAGACCTACCCACTGAAGAGCATCCAGAACAGCTTGTTTTCGTTTATCTGCTGACATTCCCAAAAGAAGAAGCGGAAATTCTACATTCTCAAAAACAGTGTAAACCGGTAGTAGATTATAAGTCTGGAAGATAAAGCCAATGTGTTGACTCCTAAGTTTTGCCGCATTTTTGGAAGATAAGTTACGAATATGATTTCCCATAACTACTACATTACCTTCACTTTGAGAATCCAGTGAACCAATAATATTCAGCAGTGTAGTTTTACCTGATCCGCTTGGTCCCACAATACCGGTAAATTCACCCTCTTCAAATTCCAGGTTGATATCTCGAAGCGCAGTGAATTTGCCTCCACCGATGGGATAGTGTTTGGTCATTTTTTCGATTTTGATTAATTCCATATTTATTACCTCATATTTCTTATTCACATCTTTTCTAAAAATTACACACAATCATCAATTGTGCCGAAATTCCATCTGTTGATATCATTTGTACAGAATTACTTCCTTCCGGATTCCAGAGAAGGTTCAAATTGAAACTCATATTATCATAAGTTCTTTGATAAGAGAGAGATCTGCTAAAGTCTTCAGTTGCCCAGTCATATATAACTGCAGCTTTAATGCTGTCGAATAGCCCGAGTGGATAACTTATCGAGACGGCAGCTGTTTTTGTTTGATAACTACTTGCAAAGAGATCATTTTCCGATTCTGCATAGACAAAATACTCACCCAAAATATATATCCCATTACCGCATGAAATTGTGTAATCGGATCCCAGGGTCATATATTTTTGCCATCTGGGTAGGAATAAACTTTCGCTGAAATTGGTTGTAACTGCTTCAAGCCAAAAGCCAACAATAAAATCCCAGCGTGCATCGAAACCGAATCTATTTTCACGAGTTGTTCCTAATTTACAGTGATGGAAGGTAAGGGCAGCATCACAAAATTCAAAGGGGTATTGGATCCTGCTGCCGAATTCCAGGTTGTTCTCATCAGAGAAGAATTTATCAAGAGAAGTTTCATTACGATCTCCCCAAATTCCCCATAACCAGATATTTGCATTATTAAGAAAATAATACCTGCCAAGTAGAGCTTTTACACCTTCGGTTGTTTGAGTAGGGTCATAATAGTCAAGGCTGTCGAACCATTGAAGAGAGCGCAGGATCTGAGCAGGACCAAAATTTATTTTTTGCAGTCCAACTCTTAATTCTGTTTGTGATGAAGAATACCTGAACCAGCCTCTGTACAACTTTCCAGATAAAGAAAGCTCCTGATCGTTAAAGTTATTGTAGCTAAGATTAAAATCATAAGAGAATTCTGTATCAAACAAATGTTCTTGCTTATTGTATAGATCAAAATCTAATTTTGGTTTGTAATTAAGCATGGATTCCAATTTGTTTTGCTTATTGTGAAAAGTAGTTGTGAAAGTGATATCATGGGTCAAATCCCATTCAATACTGCTGATCTGAATTGCAAACAAAACTAATAAGAAAATTAATGTTATCTTAATCATTTTGAACTCTCATTTTTTTTCAAGGAAAGAGATTCAGATAATATATGTCAAATTATAAAATATAACTTAAAATTATGCAAATAAAGTTATAAAAAAACTGGCAGGTGGTAACACCTGCCAGCAGACAAAAACCAGTTTTCTTAATACTCTATTTCTTTGGTAGATTGACTTTATCTAATTTGATTTTCTCTCTAACAAGAGGAGTAGGTTTATCGTTAGAAATCATACATCTACCATTCTCCTCAATTGTAATTATACATACTTCCCACCAAGCTTCAGGATCTTCTCCATTGCCATCCTCTACTATGAAATGATGAGGCCCGTATATCTCCTGTAATACTCCATCAAAGAATACCCGGATTGAAGCATCTGCATAATCATCCTCATCAAGTGAAAAACAGTTTACCTGGATATCATAAACTCCTACATTTGCAGTTTGAACAGCGAATGTTTCAGGACCGAAACCTTCTGTGTCATCAGTATCAAGAGATCCATCAGAAATTGTTTTATTAGAATAATAACAATGTTCACCATCAGGATTCCAGGCATGTAAATCTATATCGGAAGTTGGAGTATTCCACCATAGTACAACTTCAATTTCTGGAGCTTCAAAATCTCCATAAACAGTAAGTAATTCACTTACTCCAGTATCACCATTTGCACTATTGGCTCTCATGAAAAGATTGTTTTCACCAGCACCTATAGAAATAGTAACATAAAAGTTTCCGTCAGTGTCGACTTCAATTTCAGAATCGATACCATTAATTGAAAGAATAGCAGAAATTCCACTAAAAGGTTGCCCATTATCTAATTCAATAAACCCATCTACACTAATTACATTATCAAGAAAATGCTGATCATTTGCTGGTTCATTAAAAGTAAAGACAGGATATGGAGGAACTGGAGCTGAAAGATCTTCACTGATTGTATATGTTTCGTTTTCAATAATAGTTATGTATTGAACGATTTCATTATAACCATCTTTGTAAATTCTCACATGATGATCACCGGGTAATATGTCAGTGATTGTTACAGGAGTTAAATATCCTGTGTAAGCTCCATCAATATAGACTGTAGCATTGGATGGATTAGTCTGGACAATAAGTGTTGTTGATTCATCGGGTTCTGTACTTTCAAAGCAACTCGTAAATAATAGTAAAGACAAGGCAAACAAACTTAGTAAAATAATTTTTTTCATTTTTCCTCCTAATTTTTATTGGGTAAAAACTTAAATGTGACTGAAAATGTCAAGCCTATAAATTTAAAAAGAAAAAGCGAGTAGGTTTCTCTAAACTTGTTGGTGATCTTCTTATCATTGTTTACAATAAGTTATGAAAAAAAAATTAAAATGACCTGCTACAAAATTATTCAGAAATGAAATAATTACTTTCAATCTTCTTTTGGAGAATTATTCCACAAATTATTAATAAGATTCCAATAATACTTGAAAGTAAAATCCTTTCTTTTATTACAATCCGGATAACGACGAGAGAAAGGAAAGGTGTGAGATATATCAGATTACTAACTTGCGCTGTTGTAGATGAGTATTTCAGGGCTTTTATCCAGATCACAAAGGTTATACCCATTTCAAACAATCCGATGTAGATTGCTCCAAGAATTCCGGGAAGTGATGGCAGTGAAATATGTGGATAGAGCAGAATAAATGTGTAGATACAACCGAAAGTAAAACTTAAGAAAAGTCTAATGACCTCATCTCTTTTGTTTCTTACATTTATAATAAAAAAAAGTGCCCAGATGATTGAACTAAAAAGTGCAAGAAAAACTCCGTAAGGCTCATCAATTCTAAAACTAAAAAATTTCCCTTTTGTTGAGATCAATAAAACACCGGAAAAGCTGATAAATATCGCAAGCAAACTTTTTAGAGGAATTTTCTGTTTAAGTATTGGAATAGAAAGAATAACTATCATGATAGGCCAGATGAAATTTAGTGGTTGTGCAATTTGAGCAGGAAGTAGAGTATAAGCTTTGAAAAGGATGATATAATAAAAAAATGGATTCATGAAACCCAAAATGGCAGAATTCAATATTTCTTTTTTTTCTGATTTGAAGATTTTCTTAGTTTTTCCTTGGAAAAGAATTATTATGAACAATGCAATAGACGCAGTCAGAGAAGAATAAAATAACATTTCAATTGTGCTTAAATATTTTAAGGTTATTTTAAATGATGTGGATGCTGTAGCCCAGAACAGAACAGCAACTGCAGCAAAAACGTATGCTTTATTTTGGTTTACTATATTTCTACTTGTTTTTTTTTCCAAGAAATTACCTTGCAATATAGATATTTAAATATCAATTTTTATAAGTGGAACTAGCATTTCATCTTCTGTAAGTCCTGCATGATGAGCCAAAAACTCTTTTTTCCATTTTCCATTCTGCATATAAATTGATTTCATAGCAGAATCCGAAATTGCAATTGCTAAGTAATCACCAATAAAATCATCAATTTTAGGATGCATTTTTCCAAAACCAAGAAATTTATGTTTTAGGAATTCATTGCGAGTGAACAGTAGGAATTTATCTTCATATTTTTTGAAGGCTTTTTTAAACTGTTTCATTTTATGTTTCTTAACAAAGAAACTTATAAATCTAGGTTCTGGAAACGTAGGCATGATCATGCTATCGAATAGTTCCTCATCTTCGTTAACGTAAGAATAATTATTAATATCAATCAAACCGTGATCTGCTGTAATTAAAATTGTCGTATCAGTTCCAGCTAATTGTGAACTTAAATTCTTTAATGCTGAATCTGTTTCCACGATAAAGTCTTTAACTTCATCTGAATATACACCATGACGATGTTCAATTTTATCTGGAGAAGAAGAATATACAAAGATCAATTTTCTTCCTTCTTTTTCTGTTTTAATTAATTCATTTATTGTTTTATAAAGATGATTATTACCTGAGTATGGTATTATTTTTGCAGTACCGGAATTTTTGATAATATTAGTACTTTGACTCAGTTCATCATGTGTAAGATAGAATTGATGAATATCTGGGTTTCTACCTGATATTTTATTGAAGATGTTGTCTGCTCCTACATAATCTATAACGTTATATTTTTTAGCATTTTGTGTTTTATAAGTAATTGAATCCCAGTTTGGAAGATAATCGATATTTTTAGCAAATTCCTTGAAATACAAAGTCCAGCCAATTGCACCATGTTCCCAGGGAGTTTTTCCACTAATGATACTGGTTATCGCAGCACTTGTAGTAGATGGGAATACTGAGGTAATAGGTGAGACTAAGTTCTTATTCAGGAATTTAGTTGAGTTTGCAAATTTGTTAAGTAAGTTCATTCCAAAGCCATCAAGAATAAACAAAATGATGTTCTTTTTTATTCTAAGTGTTTTCGTATCAAGTTGTTTCAAAGGTGGGTGATTGTTTGTAACATCGTAAGCTTCTAAAATTGATGAAACCAGATTTACAATCGAATTCTTATAATCAGGATAAATTATTTTCATATTCTATCTATAAACATTTGTACCAAGTTTTACACTTGTAACGTACATTATCTCGCAGGAACCGTTTCCAGTATCTGTTCTGGTATGACTCGATCTCCAACTAACATTATCACCTTTGTATTTTCCTGAAACATTTACAAGAAAGCCTTCCAAAACGATCTTATCATTTTTTTTTGTTAACAGCACAGCTTTGCGAATATTACTGTTAGCCGGGATGATATGATGGTTAGAAGAATGTTCAGAAATATATTTCTGAGTAATTGCACATTCGTTATCAAATCTGTAGCGGTACCAACGCATAGTTTGTTTAACTTTGATATGTTCAATATTTTCCGGTTTGGAGACTTCACCCCAACCAAAAGTAAAATCCAAAGGGGAAATGATCGATGTCCATTTAGTAGTATATCTCTTTCTACTTAGAATTATAGCAGATATTTTATATTGTGCAAAAGGTGTGACAATTGCCGCCAGACCTTTTGAATTGATCAAAACGTTTTGTGGATCAAGAAGGGATAACTGCAGTGGATCTTGAAAAGTATCAATTGATGAAAAATCCTCTTCTGAAGCCGTTG
>Ga0307990_1003067_pt1 | contig 12983 bp, 5 predicted proteins | sample EllFjometagen129_FD_203168 | JGI IMG/M metagenome (GOLD analysis project Ga0307990, IMG submission 203168) | Marine microbial communities from Ellis Fjord, Antarctic Ocean - #129 | ecosystem: Environmental > Aquatic > Marine > Unclassified | place: Southern Ocean | collected 2014-10-08
AAAGCTGACCGGGGCATTGAAGGAGCGCGAGAAATCGCTCGACGAACTGGTCCGCGAGACTAACCTGGCGGTGTCGGCGGTAATCTCAGCCCTGACGATGCTGGCGATAAAGGGAATAGTAGCCCAGCGCCCCGGCAGCGTCTTCGCGCTGAAACGAAAATAGAGCGATGTGCGAAGGCCGGTGACCATGCCACCGGTCCGGTTCGGACGTCCGGAGTGCCGGGACACCACGCTTCTGGATGCTGTTTCCAGAAGCATGTTCCCTCGACGTTGCGTGTTCCCTGTGGTTTAGTTCCACGAAGGTCTCACTTGGGGCATGCTACCGGGAGAAGCGTCCGGAAGCACGGCACCGCCTTCCATGGTTCCGCGACCATGCGACCAGCCTTGTCGGCGACCCATGAAGCGATGATCATGCGGCGTCAGGGCATAGATGACGGTGGGTGGCCGACCATCACAGAGCCATTCCGCGAATCGCCTTTACCTGCTAACCGCCAGCAAGTCCAGCCCGATGGGGTCCAGCGGGTCCTTGCGCGGCTTGCCTGCAATGTCCACGGTCGATCTGGCCATCCACGGTTCATCGGGCAACTCGTGCCTGGCCGAGTCGCCGGGCCACCACGGGGCGGCCAGTTGGAGAACGTCCCCAAACACATGGCCTGCCATGACAGGGCTCAGCAGAGGCGGGGTGGATGGTGTCGTAGCCAACTGCGGTGTTACCGAATAGGCAAGGACGTCCAAGATGCCAGCAGTGGCCTGGGGGGCCAATGACGCGGAATGCACTCCCATGGGCAATTCAGCCATAGCCGCCGCGGCCGCAGCTTCTTCGCCTGCCAATGACACGTCTGGTTCGGGCACTGCCATTGCGCCTGCCGGCTCCGCGATGATGTCGGGCGTGCCGGTAGTGATCGAGGCCATCGCCGGTACGGCCGCCAGCACTTGCGCGAGGGTAGCCAAGGCCATGCTGATGCTCTGGCCGAAACTGCCCGTCAGGGCCGCCAGGTCGCCGTAGTCCACCGCGCCGCTGCAATCGAAATCGGCGGACCCTCCCGGCGAGGCGACGCTGGAGCCGAAAGCCCGCTTGAGGGCGATGTAGTCCGAGGCATCCACAACGCCGTCGCCGGTCGCGTCGCCGACCAGGTTGCCGAAATAGAAAACGTCGTCGTCTACCAGACCCGTCGCGGCCCCAGCCTTAACCGTCACCTGGAGCCACTCCCTCTGGATGGCGTTGTCGGCCCAGATGATCGTCACGCGGTCGCTGCCGTCCACACCCGCACCGGATCGAACTGATACCTCCAGCGGTGCCGGAGCTGAAGCCCATGTCGACGGGTTGTCGTTCGTGCCGACCTTGAAGCCGAGGTAATCGCCGATGGCGCCCACGTTCAGTCCGCCAGGATTGGCGAATCCATCGATGTCCACCATGATGCCGTTGAGGCCTCTGCTGTAAGCCGTGCCGTTCGTGCCACTGGGTGAGTCGTCTCCAATCAGCGCCTGCTTGTCGGTCGCAATTGCACCGTCATCCTGCGACGAGGCGCCTGGTGTATTGCCGTCCAGCGAGGAGTTGTTGTAGAACACGTGCCGGCCCAAGACGCTGGCAGGACCGCCGAAAGTGAAGCGGAAGTTGTAGATGTCCGACGGCTGGCCGCCCACTCCGTTGCGGTCCTGGTCCATGGAGTTGCCGGCAAGGTCGGCCACGTCGGGTCCGACGAAGACATGATACTCTCCCTCGCCAATCGCGTCCGCCAGATCGATGCGATACGTTGTCGCGTCCAGCGCCGTCACGCCGGCCACCTTCTGCATGACCTCCAGGGCCACCAGGCCGTTGCTGCCGACGGCAAGGTACGCCACTGTCCCAAACAGCGACACGCTGCGGGCTTGGTCTACGTCGTAGGTGCTCAGCAGTTCCGGCGCGGCAGGGTTCGACAAGTCCACGATCTGCAGGCCCTGGTCCTCGAATTCCAAAAACGCTACCGTGCCGGAGACGACAACCCCCTCGATCCACCCGCCGGCGTCGTAGCTGCCGAGCAGCACCGGCTCGATCGGGTTCGAGAAGTCGAGGATCCGCAGGAAATCGTCGGCCATGTACACCATCGTTCCGACCACGGTCCCGGGATCGGTGTCGAGTGCGTAATGGCTCAGAAGCGTCGGCGAGGCGGGGTTTGACACATCGACGGTGTAGATGCCGTTGTTCCGGCCGATCAGGCACACCAGCGTGTCCGTCACGGTCACGATCTCCGCCTCGTCGGGAGGTTCGAGACCGCCGAGCAGCACCGGCGACGAGGGATCGGAAACGTCGAGGATTTGCAGGCCCACGTCCCGGACCATCACGTATGCCCGCGTGCCCGATACCTTGATCTGGTAGGCCCAGCCGCCCATGTCGAAGGCTGGGAATGTCTGCGGGGATGCGGGGTCTGACATGTCGATGATGACGAGTCCGCCGTCGCCCATGGTGAGGTAGCCCATCGTGCCAGAAATATCCCCGCCCTCGATTCCCGGGAACAGGGCCAACTCGCCCAGGTAGACCGGCGAGTAGGGATCGGAGGCGTCGAGAATCTGAATGGCCCCCTCGATGATCACGTACGCCCTTGTGCCCGACGCGATAACTTCATCAACGTAGCCGCCCGGCACGTAGCCTGTGGCCACAGGCTGCGGGACCGTGCGCGGTATCAGAACATCTTCGGCCGTGAAGGTCGACGCATCCACGGGCTCGTTGAACGTGACCGTAAACGAACATTCCCCGTTCACAGTCACCTCGACGTCGCGACCGACCACTTGCGGGCCATAGTCTGGCGTCAAGGTCGCCGCAGCCACCGGGCCCACGTTGCCGGCCTTGTCGACTGCCCGGACTTCGCACAATCCGCCGACCCCGTCGCCCAGGTCTATCCTGGCCTGCGGGAAGAACGCATCGGACCACGCGCCGCTATCGACGTGGCCCTGGTACTTCCATATACCGTTGGCATCGGTCGCCGTATCCCACTGCAGGATCGCTCCGCCGATCAGTCGAAGCCCCGCCGGCGCGCCGGGGGCTGTCGTGTCCACGACAACGCTCAGCGAGGCCGTCTGGCCGACGCGGCCGAATGTGTCAATCGCCCGGACTTCGAAAGTGTGCCCGCCCTCGGGAGCGGGCAGCGCCGGCGACGATGTCCCTGTCATGGGTGCCCAAGTACCACCGTCCAGGCAGTACTCATAGGAGGCAATCCCGGCAAAGTCCCGCGGCGCGGACCATGAGAACGTCAACAACTCGTCGGCGGTCACATTGTCCATCGAGCCCGTGTCGTCCGCATAGCCCAAGTCTTCCGGCGCGGCCGGAGGGGTCGCGTCTACGACTGCCTCGAACGAATACACGTCGGTGGGAACCACACCGCCCACGCCGTTGGAGTCCTGGTCCATCGTGTTGCCGGCCAGGTTCGTCACATCGGGCCCCACGACGACGCGGTAACGGTTGTCCGGCAGTTCGCCCGGCAGGTCGATGCGATACGTGACGGCATCGACGGCCGTGATGCCGGAGACGTCCTCGCGAACCTTCAGGATTTGCAGGCTGTCGCCCGCGGCCACGTATGCCAACGGACCCACGACGGCCACGCCCTCGGGGGAGTCGAAGGATTTGCCGTATGCGCCCAGCCAGGCCGGCGATGCGGGGTCCGACACGTCGATGACGCTCAGGCCATCGCCGCGATCCTCCGTGACGTAGACAACCGTTCCCGAGACCTCCACGTCCACGGCTTCGCCGGCGGTAAGCTGTCCACCCAGCAGCACCGGGGCCTGCGGGTCCGACACGTCGAATATCTGCAGGCCGTTGTCTCCGGCCGCAACGTACGCGGTCGATCCCGAGACAGTCACATCCCAAGCCTGGCCACCGGTCTCAATCAAGCCCAGCACTTGCGGCGAGGACGAATCGGAGACGTCGACCACGCGAAGGTAGTTGTAGCAGGCCAGGTACGCCGTCGTGCCGGACACGGCCAGCCCGCCGACCCAAGAGTCGTCCCAACGGCCCAGCAGCACTGGCGCGGCCGGGTTGGACACATCGATGACATCCAGGCCGTTCGAGTGCCCCAGGTACACCAGAGACCCCGAGGCGACCACGGACCATGCATCGTCGACATCGTACGTGCTCACCCACACCGGATCGTTCGGGTCCGATACGTCGATAATCGCCAGCCCCGCGTAACCGTCCGCCACGTACGCGAGCGTGCCTTCCACGGCCAGGTCCCAGGCGCGGCCGGGCGTGTCGAAATTGCCCAGAAGCGCAGGGGTCGACGGATCCGACACGTCGAAGATCCGCAGGCCGCCGTCCTCGCCATCCGCCATGTACGCCAGCGAGCCGATTACGATGACCTCCTCGGCATAACCGTTGGTGTACACGGCCCCAAGCGGCGTTGGCGTAGACAGGGCAATCTGCACGTCGTCAGCCGTCAGCGTGGCCGGGGCGATCGGCTCGTTGAACGTCACCGTCACGGTCATCGCCCCCGGATCGTCCACCACGTTCTCCGGCGTGTGGTTCGTCACCCGCGGGCCGTAGTCGGCCGTCAAGACCGCCGTCTGCCATGGCCCGACATTGTCCGCCCGGTCCACGGCACGAACGTCGAATGTCGCGCCGGTGCCCTCGGCCAGGCCGGTGTTGGCCGAAAGGCCCGTCGTATCGGCCCCGCCCACTCCGTCCATGACAACTTCATACTTCCATACGCCGTAGGCGTCCGTCGCGGCGTCCCAGTGAAGAACAGCCCCGTCCAGCCGAAGCCCCGTCGGCGCCGCCGGCACCGTCAGGTCCACCGCAACTGTCAGCGAAGCCGCCGCGCCCGGCCGGTCCAGGACGTCGACCGCCCGGACCTCGAACGTATGCTCGCCCTCGGTGCCGGACAGTTCCGGCGACGATGTCCCTGCTGTTGATGTCCAATCGTCCCCGTCCCAGCGGTACTCGTGGGAGGCGATCCCTGCAACGTCCTGCGGCGCCGACCACGTAAATGCCAAACCCGTGTCCGCCGTGACGTTGTCGGCGGAACCCGTATCGTCCGCAAAGGCGAGATCCGTCGGGGCCAGGGGGATCGTAGTGTCCGTGGTGAAGCGGAAGGCGTACAGGTCGGCCGGCATCTCTCCGCCCACTCCATTGCCGTCCTGATCCATCAGGTTGCCTGCCAGGTCGGCCACGTCGGGTCCGACAAAGACTTGGTACTCGCCGTCGGCCAGCGTCCCCGCCAGGTCGATGCGGTACGTTTCGCCGCCGGCCGCCGTCACGCCGGAAACCTCCTTGAGCACCTCCAGGATCTGCAGGCCGGAATCGTAGTTCGCCACGTACGCCAGGCTGCCAATCACCTCAACGCCATAGGGGCGGCCCTCCGGGTAGTAACCCACCTCCGTTGGGGCGGCTGGGGCCGACACGTCGAGGATCCGCAGGCCGGAGTACGTGGTCGTCACGTAGGCCAGCGTGCCGACGACCTGGATGCCTTTGGGATTCCAAGCTGTGTCGCAGTGGCCTACCTCCGCTGGGGCGGCCGGGTCCGATACGTCGAGGATCCGCAGGCCGGAGATGTAGTCCGCCACGTACGCCAGCGTGCCGACGACCTGGAGGCCTTGGGCATAGCCCCCCGTGTCGTAGAAGCCTACCTCGACCGGCGCAGCCGGGTCCGACACGTCGAGGATTCGCAGGCCACCGTAGTGATCCGCCACGTATGCCAGCGTGCCGACGACCTGAACGTCATAGGCATAGCTCGGCGTGTCGTAGAAGCCTACCTCGACCGGCGCAGCCGGGTCCGACACGTCGAGGATCCGCACGCCGAAGTCCCCATCCGCCACGTACGCAAGGCTGCCGACGATCTGAACGCTATGGGCTCCGCCCGGCGTGTCGCAGTAGCCTACCTCCGTCGGTGCGGCCGGCCCCGACACGTCGATGACCCGCAGGCCGTAGTCGTCATCCGCCACATACGCCAGCGAGCCGACGACCTCTACGTCGAAGGCGTATCCCGGCGTGGCGTAGGAGCCCACCTCGACTGGCGCAGCCGGGTTCGATACGTCGAGGATCCGCAGGCCGGAGGAGTGATCCGCCACGTACGCCAGCGTGCCGACGACCTTTACGCCGAAAGCATATCCCGGCGTATCGTAGTTGCTCACCAGCGCCGGCGTGGTCAGCACGACCGAAACATCCTCCGGCGTGAACGTGGCCGGGGCGACCTGCTCGTTGAAGGTCACCTCCAAATGATCGACGCTCGCGCCGACGATCCCGTCGGGCCAGTGGGTGATGATCTGCGGGCCTGATGCATCCAGCAAGAGGCGAGGCTCAAGCGGCTCAAGTCGGCAAGGCGAATGGCGCAAGAGAGTCGCGCCCGCGGAATGGACCGGCGCTGCGTTCTTCTCCCGCATACGGGCAAGGACGTTGCGGCATTGCTTGCGAAGACGACACATAGCCCGTGATGCCGAAGACATAAGCATCCTCCTGAAAGAAGATTAAGCAGCCCACTCCAAGAAGTCATCGACGCCCCGCCCAGAAAGTACCGTGGACAATCCTCCTGGTTCAGCCACGACACCGCCCAGTCGGCGGGGCATAACATTTCGACAGTATACCCCCGAATGGGCCGCGCGCCTACCCTTGATCCTGCGCAAAGCCATGCTTTTTAAGTCCTTACGCCAAACCCGTGTTCTGCAGCTTGATGGCTTCAGCCGCGCTACGTGCTTACCGTTGGCAGAGGCCTTTGCGATACGCCGGTGCCGGTTGCTTGCACCGGCCTGTCGAGAGTTTCTGTGTGAACCGGAGCGGGGTTGTTAAACAGAGAGCGCGAGAGTTCGAACGCCGATTTTCAGTCGGGTGCGGGCAACCCCGGGGGTTGCCCGCAGTCCACGGCCGGGGCGCTACCGAACGGAGAGCGTTGGGGCGGGGCGGGTGGCGATGTAAGCCTTTGTTTGGGAGCGGATAAACGAAAAGCCGGCCAACTCTCGCTGACCGGCTCTGCGTTAACCCGATTGGGCCGTCGATTCGGCGGTTTTTCCAAGACCTCCTCGACGAGGACTCGAACCTATGGCTTAGCGGTTAACCGCCGTTTGGTGCGGTAGTGTTCGGGTACAGCTCGGGGATGCGCTCGGTGCGAGCATTGAGGCCAGATGCGAACGAAGCCTTTTCATATAGGTATTTTCAAAACTAGGATTTACGCCGCTTGACTGGCTCGCCGCCAGAAGGCATCCGCTAAGATTCCCCGTGTGCAATTGGCCTCGGCGATTCAACACCGGGGAGCGATGGGACATCCGTCGGGCCGGGATTGCCTCGCTGCTCATCATGCGGTGCTCTGGGGCCATGGGTCGCCCGAGTTTCACGGTTCCGCGCGGTTCGTCTGCCCGCGAGTCCACGTGTCACGCAGCCGCTTCCGCCCGCTGCCAGAGCCACCAAAACGCGTTTTGCGTGACGTTCCACTGTGTACACCGGGGGGCGCGCGGGGTATAGACACTGCCGCTCATCGCGGAGCTCTGGCGGCGGGCGGAAGAACCGTGGCCGTGATGGGCTGCGGGCTCAGCACGACCTACCCGCGGGAGAACGCCGAGCTGTTCGAGAAGATCGTTTCCGAGGACCGAGGGGCGATTGTATCCGAACTGCCGATGGCCGTCGGCGTCCAGTCGCGGAACTTCCCGCTTCGAAACCGGATAATCTCCGGCCTGTCGCTGGGCACGCTGGTTGTCGAGGCCGCCAGACGAAGCGGCGCGATGATAACCGCCCGCGAGGCGATCGAGCAGGGCAAGGAGGTTTTCGCCATTCCAGGCCGAATCGACAGCGCCATGAGCCAGGGCGCCAACGACATTATCGCATCCGGCAGCGCCAAGCTCGTCCAGGGCCTCGACGACATACTGGAGGCGCTCGGCGAAGTGGGCGAGACGCTGACGACCCCCGAGTCGACCCCCGACGAGAAGCTCGCAGCCGCGGGCCTGGACGAGACCGAGCAAAAGCTGACGGGGGCATTGAAGGAGCGCGAGAAATCGCTCGACGAGCTGGTCCGCGAGACTAACTTGGCGGTGTCGGCGGTAATCTCAGCCCTGACGATGCTGGCGATAAAGGGAATAGTAGCCCAACGCCCCGGCAGCGTCTTCGCCCTGAAACGAAAATAAAGCGATGCGCGAAGGCCGGTGGCCATGCCGCCGGTCCGGTTCGGACGTCCGTGGTGCCATGGCACCGGATGTTGTTTCTGGAAGCATGTTCCCTCGGCGCTGGGGGTGTCCTGTGGTTTAGTTCCACGAAGGTCTCACTTGGGCCATGCTTCCGGGAAAAGCATCCGGAAGCACTGCCTTCCATGCCACCGGCCATGCCCCACTTCCCAGGGCTTTGGGACCATGCCACCAGCCTTAATGGATTACGCGTGGCGGAATCCCGACGGGATGGAGACGCCGTATTGGATCCAACAAGGCCAAGGCCGGCATGCGGCCCCAGTCGCAATCCAATCCAAAGCGATCCCTGTTGACCGACCCGCCTGCGGGTTGGCCGGAGGATTGGGGCGAGTGGGTCAACCAGCCGCGGCCCCTCCGAAGAGCACGATGCGCTCGCGCGGCGCATTGCGCTAGCCAGTCCGTTCGGAAGCCCGGCCTAGGCGGCCCGGGTGGCCGGCCGGCTCGACCTGCAACTTGCTCTTCTCCCTCTCTCTCTCCCTCCCGGCCGACCGAAAAACACGCAAAAAAGGTTCCTCACATCTGTGTCTTCGACAAATCACCGTGCCCCGCCCCGTAGTTTGACGTGATTTTGGACTTGACAAAATGGGGGGGTATGGTAAGCTTGGATGAGATATCATCAAGCGGATTCGGCGAGGTTGCGTGGTATGAACGTCGAAGGCTTCGCCAGCGGATGTAGAGCAAGTCAGGACCAACAGAGGTCCACACGATTCCGCCGCACTTCGGGCTAATGTGTCTGGAGGTTCAGGAGTTCCGTACAGGAAGCGACGCGCTGACATGAGGATCGCTTGCGAGCGGTGGGTGTGTCATGTCGTTGCTGATGTTTGCCTTCTGGTCTAGAGCTAGGCCACAGGCGGATGTGTCATGTCGTTGTTGATGTTTGCCTTCTGGTCTGGAGCCAGGCCACAGGCGGACGTGTCTTGCGATGATCTAAGTCACAGGCTGGGAGCCTAAGGCTCCATAGGATAAGGAGAGGACTTGTGAACAGGAACAGAATCGTATTTGGAGTGGCGCTATTGGTAGCGGCAGCTTTTGTGATGGGTTCGTGCGGCGCGGCCCAGGCGGCGATAGTCAGCGACTCGCTGGCGGGCTACTGGACGTTCGACAGCTACAGCGAGACCGGGGCAAACCCCGTTGACGTGCCTCAGGGAGCCCACGAGGGCTACTTCCCCGACTCGTCGGCAAACAATCAGAACGCATACACGGCCATTGTGGACGACAAGGATTACATCCCGATGGACACGGGCAAGTTCGGCAACTCGCTGTATGCCCGGTCGACAAACAATGCAGGCAACAGCCAGATGACGGTGATCCAGAACACCGCCGCGATCAACTTCAACCAGGAGAGCTTCACCATCAGTTTCTGGGAGATGTCACAGTATCGCAACGTGGCCGACGGCGGCTGGGGAGATGGCCGAGGGCGGACGCAGTGGTTCACCAAGGCCCCGTATTTGCCGGCTGACCCTGACAACGTCATTGTGGAAGGCTACGGTCTTAACCTGACGCAGAACGCCTTTTCCCTCTTGGGCAACAAGGACGGCGACAACTACGCCCAGGAATTATTGAGCGGCGCGAAGTACACATACCCGAGCGGTTCGGACGCCGATGACAGCGGCGAATGGGCCCATTGGGCGATTACCGGGACATACAACGCTGGCACCGACGACTACACTGTGACGACCTACCTCAACGGCACGGCGATGGACTGGAACGGCGGGGCAGGGACCACCGTTGCGATCGCCAACGACATCATCGACAACGACGGCGACCTGACCCTTGGCGGGTTCTTCCGCGACAACGGTTGGTCCAACCAGCGTTCTCTGTCCTGGGCCATGCGGGATACGAGCATTGGCCAGGTGGACGGCAAGGCCTGGATGGACGACTTCGCGATGCTGGCGATCGACCTGACAGCCGGCGAGGTGGCTGGGACGATCAGCGTGGGCAACGACGCGGAGTTGGCCTATTCCATGGCCGAGGTCATGCAGTTGCTTGACGTTTTCCGCGATGGGACCGGCGAGGTGACAGTTGACGGCCTGAAATGGGCTTATGCTGCCGGGCTGACCGGCGCTGCCGGCGAGTTGACCGGCTCCGGGGCGAACTTCACGCTTGTCCTTGATGCCACGGCCGGCACGGGCCTGGTCGCGGTTCCCGAGCCTGCCACGATGGCCCTTCTGGCCGCAGGCGGCCTGTTTGTGCTTCGGAGGCGTCGCCGGGCGTAACTGGCCGGGTTGGTGGCTTCACACATATGCAGGGCTGTTTAAGCCCCGGCGACAAGAAAGTAAAAGTGTAATCTGGTTGTCGGAGGTGGCTGGAAGACCTCCGGCAGCCAGATGCCTCTTCATGAGGCATGTAGACTCTCGGCCTGGACCGGGAAAGGAGCAGGAGAACCATGAGGAACGAATTTGGAGCGTTTTCCATCGCAGCACTGGGAACTCTTTTGTGCCTGGCCGGGTCGGTTCAGGCCGGTGACGTCAGCGGTGCGCTGGTGGGCTACTGGACGTTCGACAGCTACACCGAGACCACCGTGGACCGCCCTGTCGGCTTGCCCGGGGGAACCCACCAGGGCTACTTCCCCGACATGTCGGGCGGCGAACAACTTGCATACACAGGCATCATCGACAGCAAAGATTACATTCCGATGGACACCGGCAAATTCGGCAACTCGCTGTATGCCCGGTCGACAAACAATGCAGGCAACAGCCAGATGACGGTGATCCAGAACACCGCCGCGATCAACTTCAACCAGGAGAGCTTCACCATCAGTTTCTGGGAGATGTCGCAGTATCGCAACGTGGCCGGCGGCGGCTGGGGGGATGGCCGAGGCCGGACCCAGTGGTTCGCCAAGGCGCCGTACATGCCGGCTGACCCTGACAACGTCATTGTGGAAGGCTATGGCCTGAACCTGACGCAGAACGCCTTTTCCCTCTTGGGAAACAAGGACGGCGACAACTACGGGCAGGAATTATTGAGCGGCGCGAAGTACACGTATCCGAGTGGTTCGGATGCCGATGATAGTGGCGAATGGTGTCACTGGGCCATAACCGGCACGTACAATCCCGGCACCGACGACTACACCGTGACGACCTACCTCAACGGCACGGCGGTGGACTGGAACGGTGGGGCAGGGACCACCGTTGCGATCGCCAACGACATCATCGACAACGACGGCGACCTGACCCTTGGCGGTTTCTGGCGAAACAACGGTTACTCCAACCAGCGTTCCCTGTCCTGGGCCATGCGGGATCAGACCGCCGGCCAGGTGGACGGCAAGGGCTGGATGGATGACTTCGCGATGCTGGCGATCGACCTGACAGCCGGCGAGGTGGCCGGGACGATCAGCGTGGGCAACGACGCTGAGTTGACCTACTCCATGGCTGAGACCCAGAAACTGCTGGACGTCTTCCGCGACGGGGCCGGCGAGGTGACCGTGGGCACCCGGAAGTGGACCTACGCCACCGGCCTTACCGGCGTTGACGGCGAGTTGACCGGCTCCGGGTTGAACTTCACACTGGTCCTGGACGGCGTGACGGGTGTCGGCTTGATCAGCGGCCCCGACAGCGTGACTGGCGATGCCGATGGCGACGGCGACCTCGACGCGGCCGACTACATCATCCTGAAGCAGAACATGGGGTTGTCCGTCGGGACCGCCGGCGAGGACGGCGACTTCGACAAGGATGGCACGGTGGATTGGGACGACCTCCAGACGCTGATTGGGACCATGAATGCCGCGGACGAAACCCAGACCATTCCCGAGCCGACGACGCTCTTTGTCATACTGGCCGCAGGCCTTCCTGCTTTGTTGAAGCGAAGGCGAAGCCGTAGCTGAAATCCCGAACTTGCTTCGGGGCTGAAGCGCCGTCGAAGATCCTGAGCGAAGTCGAAGGGCCGACACGTCAGGTCGTAGCCTAAGCGGAGACCGAAGCCTCAGTTGAAATCCCGATCCCGATGTTCATCGGGACCTGCGGTATGCCTCGGGAGTGAAGCCCGGCGATTGATCAAGATTCGTGACCGGGCCAGTTGCGTAAGATCGAACACGGGCGAGATGCCGCCGCAGGGCGAACGTGTTCAAAGTCAGCCTGCTCCGAGAGATGCCTCCTCTCATCATGACCGGCACGACAAGCGTTCTGTGCGGCTCTCGCCCCCTTGTTTTCCTCCATTGTCCCGGCCGTCGATCCCGGCCGGGATGCACGCGGTTCGAGACGGGTTTATGGAGTACGCGTGGCGGAATCCCGAAGGGATGGAGACACCGCTTTGGATCGAATGCGGCGGGGGGTTGGCGCGAGTTAGCAGCGCGATCAATTGTATTCCAAGGAATCAATTCCGTTCCAACGAATTAATTCCATTCCAACCTGCCTACCGGCAGGCAGGTCCAAAGCGGTGTCTGCGCCACCGCACTCCATAGTTTTGTCTTCGGGGCTTTTTGCGGGGATAATTCTCGTTCCCTGTCGGGTGAGCATCGGTTAACAATACAGACGGACAAGGTTGGAAGAACGATGGAAGGAACGGTTCAATGCGAACGGTTTTATTTGCGAGGACGGTTATCATGACGGCGATGCTTTCGGGATCGGCGGGGGCGGCTACGCTTACGGTTTCCAACGAGTTTGTCACTGCGGCGTATGACACGGCGTCGGGTAAGTTGACGTTGACTGCGGCTGGGGCGGATGGTGCTTTTGTTACGGATGCTTCGCTCAGCCAGGCCGGCGGAGCGGGTCGGGTTGTGGACGTTGCGGACAAGACGTTTGGCCGCTGCAAGGGCATCGAGGTCTCTCACGCCGATGGTGGGCGGGATCTGGTTTTCGCCCCGGTTGGGCTGCCCTTTGTGCTGTTGCGCTGCACGGTTCATAACGGCGCCA